>Ga0209874_1000401_pt1 | contig 12637 bp, 11 predicted proteins | sample GWRWN1_20_30_FD_187216 | JGI IMG/M metagenome (GOLD analysis project Ga0209874, IMG submission 187216) | Riverbed sediment microbial communities from areas with no vegetation in Columbia River, Washington, USA - GW-RW N1_20_30 (SPAdes)... | ecosystem: Environmental > Aquatic > Freshwater > River... | reverse complement strand
CTTCGGCCGCACCGTCAACCTCGCCGCCCGGATCTCCGCCCGCGCCGGCGCGGGCCAGGTCCTGGTCAGCCAGAGCGTGGTCGAGTCGGCCTCACCCGAGGGCGTGACCTTCGTGGAGCTCGGGGAGTTGCGGCTGGAGGGGTTTGCCCGTCCGGTGCGGCTGCTGGAGGCCTGCCGGGCGTAAACGTCTGACGCCCCGGCGAGGCCTCGCCAAATGCGGCAGACCGAGCAGGCCGGCCGCGCCCACAACCACACACGAACTTACAATCCGGATCACTGGGTCGTCGTTCCGCTGGCCTGAAGCAACGAAGCCGTCACCGCGCCTTTGGTCTTGGCAACAGCAAATAGCGCTGCTTGAGCTCGTAGGCGCTGATGGCGATGCCGTAGAAGATGACATCAGCTGCGAGCTTGCCCGCCAGGATCCCGGCGGTGAAGTTGTGGAGCAGGCTGGGCATCAGGTACATGAACAACGGCCGCGCGAGAAGGCTGTCGACCAGTTCGGCCGGGCCGAACTCGATCAGCATGGCGCGGACGGTCCTGGTGCCCGTTAGCCACAGGCGCCTCAGCGTGCCGTGGTCGCGATGGCCGGAATCGTAGTACCGCACCTCATGGACGGCGATGCAGCCGTAGTAGCCGAGGCTCTCACCGATCGTGCCGGCAACGGCGGCCGAGATCAGCGAGCCCGACACGGCATGCACCGTCCAGGCGGCGGCCAGGGCGGTGAGGGTGCCGATGATCTCAGCCGGCAGATAGCGCCGGACCCATTCTCGCAGCTTGCGCCGGACAGCAACCCGCTCGTCGAGCGCTCCGGCGGCGATGTCATCGTGGTGCTCGAGCACGCCGAGGACGGGCGCGATGGAGGTCATCGGTGAAGCACTGTCAGCGTGACCGTGCCGCCGAAGAATGCTACGGCGACCGCGGCAGCGACCCTCGAGTCGAACAGCCGACAGGAGAAGATGTCGACGAAGCATCGGGCGGAGACCTCGTCGGTGTGGACGGTGATGGAACTGGTCTCGATGAACTGCATCGCCGACCAGCCCTCGAGCTCGCCGTCGCCGAACCGGTCGAGCGCAAGTGGGCCGTGCGCACGCATGCCGATGGCATCGATCACGCTCGGCACGAAGCGACGCAGCGTGTCGGGGTCTTCGAGCCGGCTCCGCTCGCAGCCGTGCAGATCGATCGCCGCGAGCATCCCCCACGGCACAGAGGTTCTACCGTGGGGATCGGCGTGAGCAGTCATCAATGCTTCCATGCGGCCAGGCTGGCAGCACCCGCTTTCAGAAGGCTTTCATCGCCCGGAACCCCGGGCTAAGCTCGCACGAAGTGGAGCGCCGGTTCAGGATCCTCGGGCCGATCGAGGTCGAACTGTCGGGTGGCCGGACCGCCGGCGTCCCGCGCGGCCGGGCGCTCTCGTTCCTGGCGCTGCTCCTGGTGCACCGCGGCGGCATCGTTCGCCTCGACCGCGTCGTGGACGAGCTGTGGGGTGGCGCCGGCCCGAGGAATGCGAAGAACGCCGTCCATGTCGTCGCGTCGAGGTTGCGCGCTGCGGTAGGCGACGATGTCCTCGCGTCGGAGGGAGGCGGCTACGCCGTCCGTTTATGGCCGGGCGCGCTCGACGCCGATCGCTTCGAGGAGCGCTTCCGGCGTGGACGGGAAGAACTCGCTCGCGGCGAGCCGCGGGACGCGGCGGAGACGTTGCGGCACGCGCTCGGGCTCTGGCGCGGCCCGGCGCTGGCCGATGTCCGGGACGAGGGCTTCGCCCAGCCGGAGATCGCGCGGCTCGACGACCTCCACCTCGCGTGTCTCAGCGAGCGCATTGACGCCGATCTGGCCTTGGGGCGACACGCCGAGGTTACCGGCGAGCTCGAAGCGCTCGTGCGGGAGCACCCGTTTCGCGAGCGGCTCCGCGGCCAGCTCATGCTCTCCTTCTATCGCGCCGGCCGCCAGGCGGATGCGCTCGCGGCATACCGCGCTGCTCGCCGTGCGCTGGTCGACGGGCTCGGCATCGAGCCGTCGCGGGATCTGCGAGATCTGGAAGCAGCCATCCTGCGCCAGGCCGTCCCCCCACCGGCATCGCCGCCGCAGCGGTCCGCCGATCGCACGACCGTTGCGCCCGACGCCCGGCGCCGAGTGACCTGCGTCTTCTCGCAGCTCGCCTACCCCGAGGAGTCGGCAGCCCTCGACCCGGAGGCCTTCCGTAGCGTGCTCGAGCGGTACCACGAAACGGCTCGCGCCGTTTGCGCGCGCCATGGAGGCATCGTGGCCGAGCTGCGCAGCGATGCCGTCCTGGCCGTCTTCGGGATCCCTGTCGCGCATGAGAACGATGCGCAGCGCGCCCTCCGCGCCGCCGCCGAGATGGGCACCCGAACCGAGGAGCTGCCGTTTGGTCTCTGCGCGCGTTCTGGCGTCTGCACGGGTGACGTCGTCGCGCCTGGGCGTGGACTGGCTGTCGCGCCGCTGATCGGCGAGGCCGTCGCCAGGGCCGAACGACTCGCCCGGTTGGCCGCATGCGGTGAGATCCGGATCGCCGAGTCGACATGGCGCCTCGTGCGCCACGCCGCACGCGCCTCGGAGCTTCCCGAGGGCGGCCTCCTGCTGCAGAACATCGACGACGACGCCCCGGCGATCGCGCGCAGTCTCGACCGGCCGCTCATCGGGCGAGACGAGGAGGTCGCCCGCCTCCGGGAGGCATTCGCGAGCGTCGTCGCCCAGAGTTCGCCGGAGCTCATCACGATCCTCGGCGAGCCCGGCATCGGCAAGTCGCGCCTCGTCGTCGAGCTGACGGCGATCGCCGGCGAGCGCGGAATGGTCCTGAGCGGCCGCTGCCCCGCCTACGGGGAGGGGATCACCTACTGGCCGCTGCGCGAGATCGTCCTGCAAGCCCTGAAAGCCACGCGCAATCGCTCCGTCGACGAGCTGGCCGCCACGCTCGGGATTCCGCCGTCCGTGGCGCATCGCGTGGCCGGCTCGGTGGGGCTGGAGAAGGGTGAGGCCGGCGAAGAGACAGGCTGGGCGTTCCTGCAGCTGATCGTCGCCCTCGCACGCATCCGGCCACTCACCATCATCGTCGACGACGTCCACTGGGCCGAGCCCGCGCTCGTGGATCTCCTGCTCGACGTCGCCGCCCGGCTCCGTGGCGTGCCCGTGCTCCTCGTCCTTGTGACGCGCCCCGACCCGTTCGAGGACCGGCCCACCTGGCCGCACCGCATCGGGAAGGCGGTCCTCCTGCGGCTCGGACCGCTCTCCGCCACCGCCAGCAAAGCGCTGCTCGCGGCGATCTCAGGCGGCCGCCTCGACACCGACGAGGAACGACGGATCGCCGACACCGCCGGCGGTAATCCCCTCTTCCTCGAGCAACTCGTCGCGTACGTCGGCGAGCGCCGCTCGACGGACGCCCTTCCTCCCGCAATCCATGCCCTGCTCGCCGCGCGGCTGGATCGGCTCGACACCGTCGAGCGCTCCGTGCTCGCGCTCGGCGCGGTCGCCGGCGATGCGTTCCAGACCGCCTCGGTGCATGCGCTCGCCACCGACATCACCCGCGCGGAGGTCGAGCAGGCCTGCGACCAGCTCGTCAAGCAGGACCTGCTGATCCAGGAGACCGGCGTGGACGGCGTGGCGTTCCGTTTCCGGCACGCCCTCATCCGCGACACCGCCTATGCGTCGCTGGCGAAATCGGCGCGGGGGCGGCTTCACGAGCAGCATGCATCCTGGTTGGCGAAGCTCGGAAGCGGCCTTCCCGAGGCCGACGCAAGGATCGGGTTCCACCTGGAGACAGCCTGCCGCTACGCGCAGGAGGTCGACGGCCATGCTGCCGCCGAGATGGCGCGGCGGGCGGGGCATCGCCTCGCAGCGGCCGCGCACGTGGCCCACGGCCGCGGCGACCTGCCCGGTGAGATCGGCTTTCTCGACCGCGCTGTCGCGCTTCTCGGCCTGGAGCGCGAGGAGGGCATCGAGCTGCTCCCGGCGCTGGTGTCGGCGCTGTTCGAGGCCGGCTCGTTCGACCGCGCGGAGGAGGCTGCGGAGCTGGCGGTGTCCGCAAGTGCCTCGCTCGGCCTTCCTCGCGTGCAAGCCCGCGCGGCAGTCGAGCGCGAGCGCATCCGCCTGTGCTGCCACCCGGAGACGTTCCGTGTCGAGACCGCGGTCGTCGTCGCCGAGCAGGCCGAACAGACGCTTCGCGGACTTGGTGATGAGCTTGGGCTGGCACGTGCGGCGTATCTGATGGCCGACCTGTCCTGGCTCCAAGGCGATGTTGTGACCAGCTCAGCCCACGGCGAGCGGATGCTCGCGCATGCCCGCCGCGCGGGCAGCGGGTTCGACGCCGCAACCGCGCTCTCGTACATGGGGTGGAATCTCGTCGAGGGCCCGTGGCCGGTACCGGAAGCGATCGCCCGCTGTGACGCGCTCGCGCGTGAGGCGGCCGGCCAGCGAGCCGCCGAGTTCAGCCTGCTTGGATGTCGGGCCGCCCTGCTGGCCATGACCGGCGGCTACGACCAGGCGCGCGACAGCATGGCCCGTGCCCGGACGAGCCTCGCCGAACTGCACCTGCGCGAGATCGCCGCATACCTGGCCCATCTCGACGCGTTCGCCGAGACGCTCGCTGGCGATCCAGCCGCGGCCGAGCGTGCGCTGCTCGACGCCGAGGCGATCGTGTCCGAATCCGGCGACCGCTGGTTCCTGTCGACGGTCTACGTCGACCTCGCCCACGCGATCCTCGCACAGGGCCGCCACGCCGACGCCGCCGAGGCGGTCGAGCGGATCGAGACGCTGCCGGCACCATGCGATCGGCACTGGGTGATCAAGCGACACAGCGCTAGGGCGCTGGTCGCCGTCCAGAACGGCAACCTGGAACGCGGGCTCGAGGAGGCGCGTGCAGCGGTCGCCGCGGCAGAGGGAACCGGCATGATCGTCTTCTGCGCGAACGCCTATCGCACCCTCGCCGAGGTGCTTCTGGCCGCGAGCCGTAGCGAGGAGGCATCGGCCGCTGCTGGTCGTGCCCTGGCGCTCGATCAGGCCAAGGCGAACACCGTCGCGGCAGCGGCGACACGGCGCAGGTTGGCGTCGCTGCGAGCGTCCAGCCCCTAAGACTTACCCAGTTCGTACGCCGGCGGCGGTCGCCGCTCACATCGGTCGGTTTGACTCCCCGCGACCTGGGCGGCGTGCCCGGGCGAGCCACGAGGGGAGCGGCGCATACGCAGGCGGATGCTGGACGACACGGTCGTGATCCTCACCTCCGACAACGGCTACTTCCACGGCGAGCACCGCATCCCGTCGAGCAAGTACCTGGTGTACGACGAGGCCATCCGCGTCCCGCTGGTGGTCCGCGGGCCGGGCGTCGCCAGGGGCGCGACCGCCACCGCCAGGGTCGCCAACATCGACCTCGCCCCGACGATCGTCGAGCTGACCGGCGCCACCCCCGGCCGGCGGATGGACGGCCGCTCGCTGCGGCCGCTGCTCGCCGACCCTGGCGGCCGCTTGGACCGCGACCTGCTGATCGAGACCTTCCCGGGACCGACCGATGATCGCCTCCGGTTCCCACCGTCGTATGCGGCGATCCGCACCGACCGGTTCCTGTACGCCGAGCACGCCACCGGCGAGCTGGAGCAGTACGACCTCGACCGCGACCCCTGGCAGCTCGCCAGCCGCCACGCCGACCCGGCGTTGGCGCCGGTCCGGGCGGAGCTGGCGGAGCGGCTGGCCGCCCTGCGCCGCTGCGCCGCCGCCTCCTGCGGGTGACGCGCCGCCGCGGCCCGTCCGACCGGGGCACCCCCTTGGGGTTCCCCGGACCCTCCGGATTGCCGATCGGGGAGGAAGCCGTCACTCTGGCGCCATGCCAAGGCAACGAGAACGCGTCCAGCGGCGGGAGCCCGCCCTGGCCAGCTTCCTGATGGACATGGACGGGGTGCTGGTCCACGAGGAGCACGCCATCCCCGGCGCCGACCGGTTCGTCAAGGCCCTGCAGGCGGCAGGCCTACGGTTCCTGGTGCTGACCAACAACTCCATCTACACCCCGCGCGACCTGGCCGCGCGGCTGACCCGCAGCGGGATCGAGCTGCCGCCGGAGGCGCTGTGGACCTCGGCGCTGGCGACCGCGCAGTTCCTGGACAGCCAGCGGCCGGAGGGCACCGCCTTCGTGGTCGGCGAGGCCGGACTGACCACCGCGCTGCACGACATCGGCTACGTGCTGAGCGAACGCGACCCCGACTACGTGGTGCTGGGGGAGACGCGGACCTACAGCTTCGAGGCGATCACCAGGGCGATCCGGCTGATCCGGGACGGGGCGCGCTTCATCGCCACCAACCCCGACGTGACCGGTCCCTCGCCCCAGGGGGTGCTGCCGGCGACCGGCTCGGTGGCGGCGCTGATCACCAAGGCGACCGGGGTGCTGCCGTACTACGTCGGCAAGCCGAACCCGCTGATGATGCGTTCTGCGTTGCGGGCGATCGACGCCCACTCGGAGTCGACGGTGATGATCGGTGACCGCATGGACACCGACGTCGTCGCCGGGCTCGAGGCGGGCATGGAGACGGTGCTGGTGCTGACCGGGATCTCGACCAGGGCCGATGCCGAGCGTTTCGCCTACCGGCCGTCCCGCATCGTCCAGTCGGTCGCCGACCTGGAGATCGACATCGGCGCCGGCGGCCTCGGCTGACGGGCGGCCACCGGCAGCGGCGAGGATAGCGGTCGGTCATGCGGCGGATCTCGACCACGGTGGTCGCGCTCGTCGGGGAGCCGGCAAGGGCGTGCCTGGAGGGGCTGGGGCGGGCGGCGAACATCCGCGCGGTCCCCACCGACCCGGAGGCGTCACCGCTGGAGCGCGCGACCGCCTGGCAGCCCTGGCGGCCGGCCGCTGGTGGCCGGACATGGACCGGCTGCTCGACGGGATCGACCGGGTCGTCCCGGATCGCCCATGACCCGGCAGATTCTGGCATCTCGCCGAAATCGGGGGATGCAGGCAGGCCGGCAGACTGGTTATCTTTAACTATGTCGCTTGCTCCCCCGTTGGTGCCCTTCGAGGAGCTCCAGCGCACCTTCGCCGACCGGTTCCCGGCGAGCGATCCGCTCGACCTGGAGGCAGGCACCGTGGTGGTGCTGCCCAGCCTGAGCTTCCCGACCAGCGAGCTGCGCAAGATCGTCGGCATCGGCTTCTACGAGGAGCGGCTGCTGTTCCTGCTGCTGCTGCTGCGCCGGCCCGACGTGCAGATCGTCTACTTCACCTCGATGCCGATCGAACCGGCCGTGGTCGACTACTACCTGAGGTTCCTGCCGGACCCGGCCGCCGCCGGGGAGCGGCTGCACCTGCTGGCCGCCGCCGACCCGGAGCCGCGCTGCCTGACCGCCAAGCTGCTGGACCGGCCCGACCTGCTCGACCGGGTCCGCGAGCTGACCAGCGGCCCTGGCACCTCGTTCGTGCTGCCGTTCAACGTCACCCAGTACGAGCGGGAGCTGGCAGAGCATCTCGGCCTGCCCCTGTACGGGCCCTCCCCGGAGCTGGTCGGCCTCGGCTCCAAGACCGGTTCCCGCCGGGTCGCGCGGCTGGCCGGGGTGCCGGTGCTGGACGGCGCCGAGGACCTGCGCTCGATCGAGGCGGTGGAGGCGGCCGCCCGCCACCTGCGCGAGCGGCCCGCCTCCCCGGTGGAGGCGGTGGTGGTCAAGCTCAACGACGGCTTCTCCGGGCAGGGCAACGCGGTGGTCGAGCTGGACGAGCTGGACGGCTCGCTGCTGGACTCGCCGGTCGTCTTCTGCGCCGAGGACGAGTCGTGGGCGTCGTTCACGCCCAAGATCGTCGAGGGCGGGGCGGTGGTCGAGGAGCTGCTGGCCGTCCCCGGCATGGTCTCGCCCAGCGTCCAGCTGCGGGTGCTGCCGGGCGGGCAGCCGCTGGTGCTCTCCACCCACAGCCAGGTCCTCGGTGGCCCCAACCACCAGGTCTACCAGGGGTGCCGGTTCCCGGCCGACTCCGAATACCGGACCGAGATCCGGGCGGCGGCGGAGCGGGTCGCCCGGGTGCTGGCCGGCCGCGGGGTGATCGGCTACTTCGGCGTCGACTTCTTCGTGGTCCCCCAGGGCGAGCGGCAGCGGATCTACCTGGCGGAGATCAACCTCAGGGTCGGCGGCACCACCCACCCGTTCGGGATGGCCGCGCTGGCCACCGAGGGCAGCTACGACGCCTCCTCCGGGCATCTGGTCGCCGACGGCCGCGCCAAGTGGTACCTGGCCACCGACAACCTGAAGTCCTCCAGGCTGCTCGGCCGCCGCCCGGGCGCGGTGATCGACACGCTGCTCGGCCGCGGCCTCCTCTACGACCACCGCCGCCGCGGCGGCGTCACGCTGCACCTGCTCGGCGCCCTCCACGACCACGGCAAGATGGGCTTCACCTGCATCGGCGACTCGCCATCCGAGGCCGAGAGGCTCTACGACGAGGTGCTCGCGGCGCTCGCGTGACGGTGCTAGCGTGCTGATCCCGACCCAGCCGAGCCGCGGGAGGACCGGCATGAGCGACGGCACCATCCACCTCGAGGACGAGGACATCACCACCTCGCGTCCGGACGGCGGCGCGGCCCCGTCGCCCACCGCGACGGTCGCCGACCCCGACCCGCAGGACGCCGACGGTGTCGACGGCGACGGCACCGACGGCACCGATGGTGACAGCGGCGGCGACGCCGACGGCACCGACAGCGACAGCGACAGCGACGGCACCGACACGGGCGACGATGCCGACGGGACCGACCGCTAGTTCCGCCGTCGGGCGCTGCACCGGCGACCCGGCCGGTTTCCTTCGCGACCATTGGGCGAGGGCGCCGCTGCTGCGCTCCCAGGCGGGGCCGGACGGCTTCGACGACCTGCTCTCGCTGGCCGACGTCGACCGGATCCTGTCGACCACCTCGCCGCGGACGCCGGCGTTCCGGCTGGTCAAGGACGGCCAGCCGCTGCCGCCGGCGTCCTACACCCGGTCGGGCCGCATCGGCAGCCAGCCGCTGTCCGACCTGCCCGACGTGGGCAGGATCTACGACCACTTCCACGCCGGGGCGACCATCGTCCTGCAGGGGCTGCACCGCTACTGGGCGCCGCTGACCGCCTTCTGCCGCGAGCTGGAGCTGTTCCTCACCCACCCGGTGCAGGTCAACGCCTACCTGACCCCGCCGTCGTCGCGGGGCCTCGGCGTCCACCACGACACCCACGACGTGTTCGTGCTGCAGGTCCACGGCCGCAAGCTCTGGCAGGTCTGGGACGCCGCCGTCAGCTTCCCGCTGGCGCGGCAGAAGCAGCTGCCGCCCGGGGCCGAGGCGCCCACCGGGACGCCGCTGGTCGACGCCGAGCTGGTCCCGGGCGACTGCCTCTACGTGCCCCGCGGCTTCCGGCATGCCGCCAAGACGGCCGAGACCGCCTCCCTGCACCTGACGGTCGGCGTGCCCACCTACAACTGGAACGAGGTGCTGCGGGACGCGGTCGACCTGGCCACCGAGGAGGCCTGGTTCCGGGAGGGCCTGCCGCCCGGCTTCGCGAACCAGCCGGAGCAGCTTGCGGCCAGCCTGGCCGAGCGGGTCGCGGAGCTTCGCGGCTTCCTCGACAAGGTCGACCTCGCACAGGTCGCCGAGCAGGCGGCCGGCCGCTTCTGGTCCAGCCGGCCGCCGCCGCTGACCGGCCAGCTGCAGCAGCTCCTCTCCCTCGACGAGCTGGACGACGCCACCGTGGTGCGCCGCCGGCCCGGCGCCGTCTGCCGGCTCCACCCGGCCGGCGGGCGGCTGGACGTCCAGCTCGGCGACCGGCAGCTCTCCATGCCGGCGGCGCTGGAACCGGTCATGCGCCAGGTCCTGGCCGCCGGCAGCTTCACCGTCGCCGACCTCGGCGAGCACCTGGACGGCCCCAGCCGGCTGCTGCTGGTCCGCCGGCTGGTCCGCGAGGGGCTGCTGGAGTCGGTCGCCGTTGGCTGAGGCGCCACCCTGCGCGTCGCTGTCCCGCGCGCTCGCCGAGCCTCTGTTCGGCACCGCCTCGCGGGTCCGCGGCTGGGTGCTGCTGGAGCAGCCGGGCCCGTGGGGGCGGGAGGCGGTCCTGGAGAGCCGCCTCGACCCGGCCTTCGCGCGCGCCCTTGACCGGCGCGCCCGCGCCGCCCACGCCCGCCTGCTGCTGATCCGCCGGCCGGGGCGGGCGGTGGCCACGGTGCCGCACTGCTTCGTGGCCCACACCGGCCGCGCCGACCGCTGGGTCGAGGGCCGCCGGCTGGACGACCCGGCGGCGCTAATGGACCTGGACCTCGGCCGGGTGGTGGCCGGGGAGCGGCCCGGCTTCGGCGAGCCGGTCGAGCGTTCGCTGCTGCTGGCCTGCACCAACGGCCGCCACGACCGCTGCTGCGCCACCTACGGCCGCCCGCTGGCGCTCGCCCTGGCCGCCGCCGGCGAGCAGGTCTGGGAGTGCTCCCACATCGGCGGCGACCGGTTTGCCGGCAACCTCGTCTGCCTGCCGGACGGGCTCTACTTCGGGCGGGTCGGCCCCGGCGACGCAGCTCGGGTCGCCGGCCTGTTCCGGCGCGGGCTGGTCGACCTCGACCACTACCGGGGCCGCTGCAGCGACCCGCCGGTGGTGCAGGCGGCGGAATGGTTCGCCCGCAGGGAGACCGGCCTCCGCGGCCTCGACGACCTCGCCCTGCAGGACCACGACCGGCTGGACGGCGCGGTGCGGATCGTGCGCTTCCTCGGCCCAGGCGGGCTGCGCCTGCGGGTGGCGCTGCGGGCCGCGCGCAGCGGCGACCCGCGGCCGCTCACCTGCTCCGCGGCCCGGCCGGAGCCCCTGCTCACCTTCACCCTGCTGGACCTGCGCACGGAGGTGGCCTCCTGATGAGCAGCGACCGCTACGCCGCCTTCCCGAGCCTGCAGCTGGAACGCCCCGCCGAGGGCGTGCTGCGGATCGTGATGAACGCCCCTGGGAAGCTGAACGCCGCCGGGCACCAGATGCACCGCGACCTTGCCGGGATCTGGACGGAGATCGACCGCGACCCCGACGTCCGGGCGGTGGTGGTGCGGGGCGCCGGGGACGCCTTCTCGGCCGGCGGCGACCTCGACCTGGTGGCCGACATGGCCGATGACTTCGCGGTGCGCATCCGGGTGCTGCGGGAGGCCCGCGACCTGGTCTACCACCTGCTGGACTGCTCCAAGCCGGTGGTGTCGGCGATGGCCGGCCCGGCCGTCGGGGCCGGGCTGGTGATCGGTCTGCTGGCCGACGTGTCGATCGCGGCCCGGTCGGCCCGCATCATCGACGGCCACACCCGGCTGGGGCTGGCGGCCGGCGACCACGCAGCGATCGTCTGGCCGCTGCTTTGCGGCATGGCCAAGGCGAAATACCACCTGCTGCTGTGCGAGCCGGTCTCCGGGGAGGAGGCCGAGCGAATCGGCCTGGTGTCGCGCTGCGTCGACGACGCCGAGCTCCACGAGGTCGCCCTCGACGTCGCCGTCAAGCTGAGCCGCGGCTCGCAGAGCGCGATCCGCTGGACCAAGTACGCGCTGAACAACTGGCTGCGCATGGCCGGCCCGGTCTTCGACACGTCGCTGGCGCTGGAGTTCATGGGTTTCGCCGGCCCGGACGTGCGCGAGGGCGTCGCTGCCTTCCGCGAGAAGCGCCCACCCAACTTCACCGGCCCGGCGTCGGAGTAGGTCAGGAACGGCCCGGCTGCACCAGGCCGACCTCGTAGGCGAGGATCACCGCGTGGATGCGGTCGCGCAGGCCGAGCTTGGCCAGCACGTTGCCCACGTGGGTCTTGATGGTGTGCTCGCTGACGTACATGGTGGTCGCCATCTCGGCGTTGGACATGCCCCTCGCCAGCAGCTCCAGCGTCTCCCGCTCGCGGGCGGTGAGCCCCTGCAGCGCGGCCGGGTCGGGCCCCACCCCGGTGGGCCGGCGGGCGAACTCCTCGATCAGCCGGCGGGTGACCTGCGGGGCCAGCAGCGCGTCGCCCCTTGCCACCACCCGCACCGCGTCCACCAGGTCCTCGCGGGGCAGGTCCTTCAGCAGGAAGCCGCTGGCCCCGGCCCGCAGCGCCTCGAAGACGTACTCGTCCAGGTCGAAGGTGGTGAGCATCAGCACCCGGACCGGGTCGGCCACGCCGGGGCCGGCCAGCCGGCGGGTCGCCTCCAGCCCGTCCAGCCGCGGCATGCGGATGTCCATCAGCACCACGTCGGGTCGTAGCCGGCCGGCGGCGGCGACCGCATCCAGCCCGTCGGCCGCCTCGCCCACCACCTCGATGTCCGGCTGCGCCTCCAGGATCATGCGGAACCCGGCCCGCACCAGCCCCTGGTCGTCGACCACCAGCACCCGGATCCGCGGCGGGTCGCTCATCCGCCGGTGCCGATCGGCAGGCGGGCGGCGACCCGGAAGCCGCCCGCGGGCAGCGGGCCGGCGTGCAGCTCGCCGCCGAACAGGTTGACCCGTTCGCGCATGCCGAGCAGGCCCTGCCCGGCGCCGTTGCCGCCGGCGGGGCCGCCGCGGCCGTCGTCGCTGACCTGCAGCTCCAGGTCGCGTTCGCCGTAGCGGACCACCACGAGGGCGCGGCCGGGGCCGGCGTGCTTGACCGCGTTGGTCAGCGCCTCCTGCACGATCCGGTAGGCGGACAGGTCGACCCCTGCCGGCAACGGCCGCGGCTCGCCCTCGA
>Ga0209874_1000398_pt1 | contig 12665 bp, 11 predicted proteins | sample GWRWN1_20_30_FD_187216 | JGI IMG/M metagenome (GOLD analysis project Ga0209874, IMG submission 187216) | Riverbed sediment microbial communities from areas with no vegetation in Columbia River, Washington, USA - GW-RW N1_20_30 (SPAdes)... | ecosystem: Environmental > Aquatic > Freshwater > River... | reverse complement strand
AAATGACCCATTCATGGTTGGTTCGCGCGATCGGCAGGCTCGTCCCCACTCTTCTACGGCGAATCGCTTAAGCAAGCCGTTTACGGCAGGCCGTTTGCGGCAGGCCGTTGCAGGGCGAGCCGCCCACCTCTAAGCTCTTTCCAGCCCAAACTGGAGATTCACATGAAGCAGCGATTGCCCCGCGCTAAGAAAATGGCCCCAGTCCTTGCCGCAACGGCCGCAATCGTCCTTAGCCTCTGTCTGTTCGCGGGGAGCGACAAGGCGCGTGCCGCGCCTGCCTTGGCCGCGGGGGTCGGCAGCCATGCTTCGATCTTGGAGCCTGCTCGCATCTATCGACGCGGACGTACTCCCATCTATCCCTATTATTACAACCCCGGGCGGCCTGGCGGTTACAGCTTCTATTTCGGCTTCGTCCCCTATGCGAAGGGCGACATCGAGAACCAGGCCCTGCAAAGGAACCAATATCCGCAAAACATCGAGTGGCCTCCGGGCCTGTATGGTGGGCCGCGTCCCGGTTGGGGGCCAAAAGCCTCGGATTGACGAGGGATAGGAGATCAGCGCCGGCTTGCGAAAAATTCCCTGAGCAGGCTTGCGGCTCTGGATTCGCTTAAGCCCCCGATGACCTCCGGGGCATGATGGCACGTCGCTTGGGTGAAGAAACGCGGGCCGTGCTCGACCGCGCCGCCCTTGGGATCGGCCGCGCCGAAATAGAGGCGGCGGATACGGGCAAAGGAGATGGCAGCCGCGCACATGGCGCAGGGCTCGAGCGTCACATAGAGGTCGCAGCCGGTGAGCCGCTCGCTGCCGAGTTTGGCGCACGCGGCGCGGATCGCCAGGAGCTCGGCATGGGCGGTTGGGTCGCGGAAGGCGAGCGTGCGGTTGCCGGCGCGGGCCAGCACCTCGCCGTCGGCGCTCACTACGACGGCGCCGATCGGCACCTCGCCTAGGACGCGCGCTTCTTCCGCCTCGGCGAGCGCGAGATCCATGGGCGGGCCGGCCTTGCCTCTCTCGCCGTCATCTGCAAGCTTCGGCTTCATGGGCGGCAAAGTGGGGGTCAAGAGCGGGCAGGGTCAAGCCCCAGGGACGGGAAAGGCTAAGGCGCCCGCCGTCGGCAAGGCGCAAGAGAGCATGCGCATTGCCAAGGCGATCGCGCATGCAGGCCTCTGCTCCCGCCGCGACGCCGAGGCGTGGATCGCGGCGGGCCGCGTCGTCGTTAACGGCAAGGTGCTGGCGACGCCGGCGCATGTGGTTAAGCCCAGCGACAAGATCACGGTCGACGGCAAGCCTCTGCCGGAGGCGCAAAGTGTGCGGCTGTGGCGCTATCACAAGCGGCGCGGCCTCGTCACCAGCCACAAGGACCCGCAGGGGCGGAAGACGGTGTTCGATTCTCTGCCGCCTGATCTGCCGCGCGTCGTCTCGGTGGGGCGGCTCGACATCAACACCGAAGGCCTGCTCCTGCTGACCACCGACGGCGAACTGGCGCGACATCTCGAGCTTCCGAGCACGGGCTGGCTCAGGCGCTACCGCGTGCGGGCGCATGGCCGCGTCGCCCAAGAGGCGCTCGACCGCTTACGCCAAGGCGTCATCATCGACGGCATCCATTACGGACCGGTCGAGGCGCGCATCGACCGCGAGCAGGGATCGAATCTCTGGCTCACGATTTCCTTGCGTGAAGGCAAGAACCGCGAGGTGAAGCAGCTCGCCGAGCATCTCGGGCTTACCGTCAACCGGCTCATCCGCGTTTCGTTCGGGCCGTTCGCGCTCGGCGACTTGGCCCCCGGCGCCGTCGAGGAGGTGAAGCGGCGCGTGCTCGCCGATCAGCTGGGAGCGAAGCTCGCCGAGGCGTTCGGCTTGTTCGATGCCGCCAAAGAGCGCCGGGCGCGCCGCCGATGAGAGCCGGCTCATGCGCATCGTAGCCGGCAAATTCAGGGGGACTCAGATCGAGGCGCCTAAGGGGCTTGCCACGCGCCCGACCTCTGACCGCGTGCGCCAGGCCCTGTTCAATGTGCTCGAGCACGGCGTCCCCCATTTCGACTTCGAAGGCGCCCGCGTGCTCGATCTCTTCGCCGGCTCTGGTGCGCTAGGCCTCGAGGCGCTGTCGCGCGGCGCGCGCTTCTGTGTCTTCATCGAGGAAAGCGCCCAGGCGCGCGCGGCCATCCGCCGCAATGTCGAGATGTTGGGCTTGACCGGCGTCACCAAGATCTGGCGGCGCGATGCGACCAAGCTCGGCGAGGCGGGTACGCTGCAACCCTTCGATCTCATCTTCTGCGACCCGCCTTACGGGCAAGGCTTGGGGGAACGGGCGCTCGCCGAGGCGGTTAATAGGGGGTGGGCTGAAGAAGGAGCCATCGCCGTCTTGGAAGAACGCGCCGTTGCAGAGATCGCCTGGCCCGCCCCCTTGGAGGAGATCGATCGGCGGCGCTACGGCGATACCGCGATCGCCATCGCAAGGGCCGGACCTTGAAGGGATTTTCGTCCTTAACCCGGCGAAGGTTCGGCTATGCTTAAATGGCCAAAACGTGCCGTCCAGGACCCGTCATGACCTTGAGAGCGCCGCTCTTCGTCCCATTGCTCGCGGCGGCGCTTTTGGCATTCCAGGCGGAGAACGCCGCCTTCATTTCCGGGGTGTGGCAGGGCGACGCCAATTACGACGGGGACGGCAAGTTCTCCGATTGCACCATGACCGCGCAAGCGGAGAGCGGCATCCTGATCGGCTTCGTCATCAGCAGGAATTACGATTGGGGGCTCGTGCTGGCCGACGAGACACGCAAGTTCAAGGTTGGGACGACCGAGGCAGTGGTGCTCATCATCGATCAGAGGGACCCGATCCCGGCCATCGCCAAGGTGATCGACCTCCACGGCATCGTCATCCCGCTCGAGAACTCAGGTCCCGTTCTCGATGCGCTGCGCGAAGGTAAGGTGCTGACCATCGTCGCCGAGGAGGCCAAGATCAGCTTCAAATTGACGGGCACTCGGGAAGCGATCGCCGCGCTTGCGGCTTGCGTCACCGAGTATCTGGGCAGCGAGAAGGTTGATGCTTCGCCGAGCGCGCGCATTCGTGTGACGGCGCTGGTCCATTAGCGGCGGGAGAACAGCTTCTCGATGTCGGCGAGCTTAAGCTCGATATAAGTGGGGCGGCCGTGATTGCACTGGCCGGTGAACGGCGTCCGCTCCATGTCGCGCAGCAGCGCGTTCATCTCCTCGGGATTGAGGCGCCGCCCTGCCCTCACGCTGCCGTGGCAGGCCATGGTGGACAGCACATGGTCCAGCCGCTCAGCGAGGAGGCGGGTCTCCTCGCTGTCCTCCGCCTCGGCCAGCTCGGCGGCGAGGTCGGCGAGCAGTCCCTTGACGTTGCAGGTACCGAGCAGCGACGGCACCTCGCGCACCAAGACGGCGGCGGCGCCGAACGGCTCGACCACGAGACCTAGGCGCTCAAGCTCGCCCGCCGCAGCACAGAGGCCCGCTGCGGCGTCGGCGTCGAGTTCGACCACCTCCGGGATGAGGAGAAGCTGGCGGGAGAGGCCGCCATTTGCAAAGGCGCGCTTCAGGCGCTCATAGACGAGGCGCTCATGCGCCGCGTGCTGATCGACGATGACGAGCGCGTCCTCGGTCTCGGCGATGATGAAGGTGTCGTTGATTTGCGCCCGCGCCGCTCCGAGCGGATAGCTGGTCCCGAGAGTATCGTCTGCAGCGAGGCTCCCGCGCGTATCGGCGCTCGGCTCGGCGAGGGGCCCGAGCGGCGCCTGGGCGCGCTCGGCGAAGCCGAAGGACTGCGGGCCGAAGGTCTCAGGCGTCGGTCGTCGGCCGGAAGGCGGTGCTATGCGCCCGAGCGCCGCCTGCGACAGGGAGGACGTGGCGCGGTGACCCGCGGCGCCGAGCGCCTCTCTGAGCGCGCCGATGATGATGGAGCGCACGGCGTTGGGGTCGCGGAATCTGAGCTCGGTCTTGGCGGGATGGACGTTCACGTCCACCTCGTCAGGCGGCACCGTCAAGAACAGCGCGAGCATGGGATAGCGCCCTTGCGGCACGAGATCCCCGTAAGCCGCGCGCACCGTGCCAGCGAGTAGCTTGTCGCGCACAGGGCGCCCATTGACGATGAGATAGAGCTGGAGGCTGTTCGGCCGGTGCAAGGTCGGCAAGCCGGCAAAGCCCTCGAGCCCAATGTTGTCGCGATGGGCGCGCACGGGAAGCGCGTCCTTGACGAAGTCCGGACCGAGGATGCGCCCAAGCCGGGCGAGCCCATGATCGATCAGCCCCGGCGGGCAGGCGTCGAGGCGGAAGACGATACGTTCCTCCGTTGCAAGGCTGAAGGCGATCTCGGGCGTTGCGAGCGCGAGGCGTCTTACCATGTCGGCGATGGCGGCGGCCTCGGCGCGTTCCGACTTCATGAATTTCAGCCGCGCGGGGGTCGCGTAGAACAGGTCGCGCACCTCGACCCGCGTGCCATAGGCCAAGGCGGCAGGTTTAAGCTTCGACTTGCGGCCGCCATCGACCGCAATCTCGTGTGCCTCGCCTGCGCCCTCGGCGCGGCTCTGGATGGAAAGTCTGGCGACGGCGCCGATCGACGGCAGCGCCTCGCCGCGGAAGCCGAGCGTCAAGATGGAAGACAGATCGTCATCGGCGAGCTTCGAGGTGGCATGGCGCTCCACCGCAAGGGCAAGATCGGATGCGCTCATGCCGGAGCCGTCGTCGCTGACGCGAATGAGCCGCAAGCCGCCGCAGGACGTGGCGATATCGATGCGGCGCGCGCCGGCGTCGATCGCGTTTTCCACCAGCTCCTTGACGACGCTCGCAGGCCGCTCGACGACCTCACCCGCGGCGATGCGATTGACGAGGTTTGGCGGCAGCTGACGGATGGCCATCTGATGCCTCGGCTTGCCCGCCGGCGAGATACCGGCGGGTCAGTATTTTACCCGATTCTACCGCCGGCTGGTCGAATGGGTCGACGCCCAAAAGATGCGCCGCAAGGATGGTTTCCAGCATGAAATGCATCATCAGGGCGCCTAGCGCGCGCTCATCGAGCGTGTCGAGGTCGACGGTGCGTACCGGCCGGCCTCGAGCCATGAGCGCCTCGGGAATGGCGCGCTGCTGCGCCGCCACGAGGTCGCCGGCGGCATGGCCGGCGAGATAGTCGGCGCCCGCGAGCTTGGCGAGGTCGGGCGCCACGCGGGGGCCGCGGCCGGCGCAAGCCTCGCGGATCACGGTGATGAGATGCTGCGGCGCGCCGTCGAGATAAAGCTGGAGCTGGCTGTGCTGGTCGACAGGGCCGAGGGCCGCGACGGGCGTCGTCCCCTCGCCTTTCTTGCCGAGGCTCTCGCCCCAAAGCTGCGCGTACCAGGCGGCGAAGCGCGAGAGGCGGTCGGAGTAAGGCAGCATCACGCAAGCCCGGACGCCGCGCTCCTTGGCGAGGCCAATGACGACGGCCGCGCCGACGGCAGGGGCGAAATCGCCCGCGCTCTCAGCTTCGAGCATGGCATCGATGACGGAGCGGGCGCCGGCGCGCAAGGCCGCGACATCGAGGCCGCGGGCGAGCGCAGGTAGGAGCCCGACATTGGTCAGACCTGAGAATCGTCCGCCGATATTGGGATCGTGGTCGAGCGTAGGAATGGAGAAGGTCTCGCACAGCGCGCGTAAACCATTCGTCTTGCCAGGCACCGTGGGCTCGGTCACGGCGAGGAACAGCTCCGGGATGCGGTCGGCAAGCCCCGCCTTCCGCACGGCGTCGATGGCGGCGATGATCTGCACCAGCGTCTCGGGCGTGCCGCCCGACTTCGAGATCACGACGAAGCGCGTGCTCTTGAGGTCGAGGCCGGAAAGGGCAAGGTCGAGCGTACGGGCATCGAGATTGTCGTAGAAGCGCGTGCGCGGGCGCGTCTCGCTGCCGTGCTTGTCGTCGCCGGGAATTCCCCAGCCGCCAAGTTGCGCCAAGGTCTGACCGCCGAGGCTCGACCCTCCGGTGCCGAAAAAGACAAGCGTGCGGGCGCCATGGGTGAGAAGCTTCAACGCCTCTCGGGCAGGAGCGATGTCATCGCGCCATTCCGGCACGCGCAACAAGGGAAGCGTGCATTTGGCATAGGCCTCGCGCAAAGCGGCGAGCCGGGGCTCGAGCTTGGCGAGACCAGCTGCGAGAGAGGCTTGGCTGAGTCCGGCGCTGCCGATGCCGGACTCAAGACAGCCTTCAACGGATTGCGACAGCTTCATGGCTCGGCCCAAAAGGAATCGGCTCCACGTGAATTGTCATTGCCCGGCTTGACCCGCCTGCGGCCCGAAGCAACTACAAATAACATATTGTGCGCAATGCCTTCGGCGGGCGAAGGGCCGGGCAATCCAGTAACCCCGATCTTCGTAACGATCCGGATGCGGTGGTTACTGGATTCCCGCCTTCGCGGGAATGACAATGTTCTTTAGCCCGGGGCTGCCTTAGACTTCGCCGCCACCGGCTTGCCGACGATGGTGGTGATGAGGCGGTCGGCCTCGATCAGGCGCTTGGCCACGCGCCTAATGTCATCCAGGGTCACCGCTTCCACCAGCTCATTCCGCCGGTTGACGTAATCAATGCCGAGATCCTCGATCTGAATCCAGAGAAGCTGGTTGGCGATGCTCGAAGACGATTCGAATCTCAGCGCATAGGCGCCGGTCAGATAACTCTTGGCGCTGTCGAGCTCGTCCGCGGTGGGGCCTTGCTCGGCCAGCCGTTTCAACTCGCTTTCGATCACTTCGAGCGACTGGCCGACCGCCTCGTTCTTGGTCGCCACATTGCCAACGAACACGGCGCCGTGCTGGTAGGGAAAGATATTGGAGTGGACCGAATAAGCGAGCCCCCGCTTCTCGCGCACTTCTTCCATCAGCCGCGAGGAAAATCCGCCGCCGCCGATGATGTAATTGAGCACGTAAGCCGCGATGAAATCGTCGTCCTTGCGCGCGATGCCGCGATGGCCGAACTGCGCCACCGATTGCGGCACGTCCATCTCGATGATCTCGCGGGTGGGGCCAAGCGGCGGATTGGCGTCGGCCACCGGCGACAGCACAGAATGAAGGGGCAGGTCTCCGAACACATGGTCGAGCGTTTTGCCGAGGGTCTCGGCGTCGATGTCGCCGACCACTGAGATCACCAGCTTGTCGCGAGCGAAGACGCGGTCGGCATAGCCCTTGAGGTCGTCGCGCGAGATGGCGGCGCTGGTGGCCCTAGTACCCTTGATCGGGCGCCCGTAAGGATGGTTCTGAAAGGCAAGACGGTCCCAGGCAAGCGAGGCCACCGTCTCGGGATCGTTCTCGTCGAACTTCAGTCCCGCCAAAATCTGGGCGCGCACGCGCTCGACCGCATCCTCGTCGAAACGGGGCTTGCTGAGCGCCAGTCGAACGAGATCGAACACCTCGTCCTTGTTGGCCGAGAGCGTCTGCACATTGCCGAGCATCACGTCGCGGCTGGCGTCGAAATCCATGCGCATGGCGAGCGCCTGCGCGCGCTCCTGGAAGGCGACGGCATCGAGCTCGCCAGCGCCCTCGTCCATCATGGCCGAGATGAAGTAAGCGAGGCCTTCCTTGTCCTGAGGATCCTGGGCGGCGCCCCCGCGGAAGGCAAAGCGCATGGCGATGAGGGGGTTGTCATGGCTCTCCACGAGCCAAGCTTCGATGCCGCCGGGGCTCGTGACGCGCTCTATCTTCATGGTGGCAACCTCAGCCTGCGCGGCCGAAACGATGAGCGCCGCGACCGCCAGCCCTGCACCATGCCGCAACAGGAGGGGCGGAACCCGGAAGTGAAGCGCCATGAGGGTTACGACTTGCCTTTACCTGGCGCATGGGCCGGCTTTTCACCAATGCTGCTGGTGTATTCGGGGGTGGGCAGCAGATAGCCGGTGACCGAATTCTTGTCGACAAGATATTTCCGCGCCGCCTCGCGCAAATCATCGACGGTCACGCGCTTCAGCCGGTCGGGCCATTGCTCGACGTCCGCGACGGTCATGCCGGTAGCGAGCCGCCAGCCGTAATGGCGCGCCATGCGCGACTGGCTGTCGGAGGTATAGATAAACTCAGCGAGATAGGAGGCGCGTGCGCGGTCGAGTTCCTCCTGAGTGACGCCGTTAGCGCGCAAGTCCTGGATCACGCCGTCGATGGCCTTCTCGAGGTCCTCGGCGGAAACATTCTCGGCGGCGATGGCGTAGAAGCCAAGCCGCCCCGAATCGAGGCCAGAATCGGAATACCAGCCGCCGGCGTTCGCCGCTTTCTTGTCCTCGATCACCAGCTGCTTATAGATCGTGCTGATGGACCCCGCGGCGGCGACGCGCATCAGGAGGTCAAGCGCCTCTGCCTCGCCCGGCTCGGCTGACGCGTAGCTCGGGGCGAGATAGAAGCGTTGCACCGTGGTGCGACCAGCGCGCGCATCCGCGAGCGTCACCTTCACCGGCGCGAAATGCGCGGGCTCCTGCGGCCTTGCGCGGCCGTTCATCAAGCCGCTCGACTCAACCTTGCCGAAGGTCTCCTCAGCGAGCTTGCTGACCTCTTCCGCCTCGACGTCGCCGGCGATCACCAGGATAGCGTTTTCCGGCGCGTAGAAGCGCTTGTAGAAGGAAAGCGCATCCTCGCGGCCGAGCGCTCTGATCTCGTGCTCCCAGCCGATGATGGGAATACCGTAAGGATGATTGGAATAGAGCGCGGCCATCATCTGCTCCTGCAAGATGCTGCCCGGATCGTTGTCGACTCTGGAGCGGCGCTCCTCGAGAATGACGTCTCGCTCGGTCGCCACGTCCTCCTCGGTGAGGCGCAGATTTTCCATACGGTCGGCCTCCATCTGCATCACCTTGGACAGGCGATCCTTGGCCACGCGCTGGAAGTAGGCAGTCACGTCATGATTGGTGAAGGCGTTGTCCTCGCCGCCGTTCCTCGCGATCAGCTTTGAGAACTGGCCGGTTGGAATGAGCTCCGTTCCCTTGAACATCAGATGCTCCAGGAAATGGGCGATGCCGGAAGAACCGGGCGGCTCGTCTGCGGCGCCCGCCTTGTACCAGATCATCTGGGTCACCACTGGTGCGCGATGATCGGGGATGACCAGCACCTGCAAGCCGTTTTTCAGCTTGAACTCGCTCACGCGCTGAGAGGTGCTGCCTTCCGCCGCGACCGCGACGGCGAGCGAGGCAAGACTGAATGAGGCCAAGAGAAGGCCCACCCTTGGATCGAGCGCGACGAGAAGCTGATCGAACATCCACATCATCATAGAGCGGGACCGGGAGTGAGACACGGGGTGAGACCTATTAATGTTCATGCCGAACGTCGTGCCGGGCCTCACCGCCTCACATTTCAGGCGTTGGGCCGGCATTTTCAAGCTAAATTCTGTGCGAAGCCACCGCCCGCAAACCCGCGGCTTCCGTCAGTACAGGGCGCTGGGATTCTTGTAGCTCTCGGGCGCGGCCGGTTTGAACGGGTCCGGAGCGCCGGGCGTAACTTCTTGCGGCACGTGCGGCGTGAGCGGCTTCGGCTTAGCCTGAGCGACGCCCTGACCCTCTGGTGGCTTGTCGGAAGGATCGGGCTCGGGAACGTCGTCAACCTGCTCAACCTTCTTATTCTTGCTGAACCATTTGTCGAGAAGCGGGTTCGACTTGCCTTGGAGAGGATTGAGGGGATCGGTCGCGTCGGTTACTTGCTTCGCCTTCGCCGCTTTCTCTGCGTCGACCGCCTCCTGCTGCATGATTTCGGGATTTTTCGGCCAGTCCTGGCGGGCGGTCGCCCCGGCGACGCCGCTTCCCGGCTGGGGAAGAGCCTTGGTATCGGGCGGAAGCAGAAGCGGGGGACGCTCGGCCAGGCGCGGGTCGGCCTGTTGGCGATCGCCGGAAAGCCCCACGTAATCAAAGAGCTTGCCTTGGAATTCGATGCCGCCACAGCCCCCAAGGGCAAGCGTGGCGGCGAACCCCGCCGCAAGGAGTGCGGCCCGGCCGGGGCGGCATATGATTGTGGCGTGCCCCAAGGCTCCCCCTCGAACACCCGGCACTCCGGGTTTTCCTCACATCTTAGAAGGGTTTCCGACCTTTTTGTGACCCCTGAATAGGGACTCATATAGAAGTCCCACCACTCCGGCAACAATGGCGGTATCGGCGATATTGAAAACGTACCATTGGTAGCCAAAGGCGTGGAGCGAGAAGAAATCGGCGACCGCTCCATAGGCGATGCGGTCGATGGCGTTGCCGATGGCGCCCCCGATGATGAGGCCGATCGAGACAGCCGCGAGCGGCGAGGTCAGCCGCGCGAGCCAGACGGCAAGGGCGAGGCTTGCGCCGAAGGCGAACAGGATCAATCCCCACCGCCCGGCCACGCCTTGCTGGGGGATGAGCCCGTAACTGATGCCCTGGTTCCACACGAGCACCAGGTCGAAAAACGAGGTGATGGCGACGGGGCCCTTGGCGCCGATGTCATAGACGTAGAGCATCCACGCCTTGTGCGCCTGGTCGGCGAGGACCGTCAGGGCGGCAATGCCGAGGCCTAGCGGCGACAGGGGACCCCACAGCCAATTTCGCAGCATCACGCTACTCGGCGGCGGCGCGGCTTGCATCGAACTGCCTGACCGCTGCCGCATCGCGTAGGGAAAGCTCGGGAAACTCGGGATCGGTGCCGACCTCCTCCAGGATCTTCCAGGACCGCGCGCATTTGGTGCCTTTAGCGCGCTCGAAGACGACCGCGACGCCCTTGACCTCGTCGAGGCGGAAGGCGTTTACAGGCCCCTCGCCGAGCAAGAGCCGCGCGCCGCTCGTGATGGCGATCTCGGCGAGATCGACGCCATGCAGAGCGGCGCGAAGGTCTTTGTCGGCGACATAGACCTTGGGTGCGGCCTCCAAGCTCGAGCCGATGCGCCCGTCCTTTCGCTCGATCTCGAGCGCACCCGTCACCACGCGGCGCACTGCGCGAACCTTCCGCCATTTCTCGGCCAGCGCCTCGTTGCGCCAGCCGCGCGGAGCTTGCGGAAATTGCCGGAGATGTACGGAAGCCTCATCGCTGGGGAAGCGATTGAGCCACGCCTCCTCCATGGTGAAGCAGAGCATGGGGGCAAGCCAGGCGGTGAGCGCGGAGAAGATCGCATCCAGCGCGGTGAGCGCCGCGCGGCGGGTCACGCTGTCGTAAGGATCGCAATAAAGTGCGTCTTTGCGGATATCGAAATAGAAGGCGGAGAGATCGTTGACGCAGTAATTGAGGAGCGCGTGGAAGATGCGCTTGAAATCGAATTCGTCGTAGCCCGCGCGCACCATTTCGTCGAGCTCGGCGAGGCGCGACAGCATGTAGCGCTCAAGTTCGGGCATCTCGTCATAGGGCACGGCGAGGTTCGGCCGGTAATGGGCGAGATTGCCGAGCAGATATCTGAGCGTGTTGCGGAGCTTCCGATAAGACTCGACATTCGCCTTGATGATGTCGGGCCCGATGCGGAGATCCTCGGCATAGTCCGAGCTCATGGCCCAGAGTCTGAGAATCTCGGCGCCGGACTGGCGGATGACGTCCTGAGGCGCCACCACATTGCCGAGCGACTTCGACATCTTGCGCCCATCCTCGTCCACCACGAAGCCGTGCGTCACCACGGCGTCGTAGGGTGCGCGGCCGCGCGTGCCGCAAGACTCCAGAAGCGAGGACTGGAACCAGCCGCGATGCTGGTCGGAGCCTTCGAGATAGAGCGAGGCCGGCCATTTGAGATCGGGCCGCTGCTCAAGCACGAAAGCGTGGGTCGAGCCTGAATCGAACCAGACATCGAGAATGTCGCCGATTTTCTCCCAATCGTCGGGGCTCTCGACCAGGCCTTTGAGGAAGCGCTCCTTGGCGCCAGGCTCGAACCAAGCATCGGCTCCTTCCTCTCTGAACGCGCTGACGATCCGCTCTCGCAATGCTTCGGATTCTCGTCGCCAATCAGGGTGAGGTCCAGGAATAATGGTTCCCTCGTGCTCGCTATCCTTGTTTGTGTTTCGGAACACGGTGATGGGCACGCCCCAGGCGCGCTGGCGCGACACGACCCAGTCGGGCCGCGTCTCGATCATGCCCCTGATGCGGTTCTCGCCTTGCGGCGGGACCCAGCGCGTATCGCCGATGGCTTTGAGGGCGCGCTTTCGGAGTGTGTCCGGTTTCTGCTCGATGGCCTTGTCCATGGCGATGAACCATTGCGGCGTGGCGCGGAAGATCACCGGCTTCTTGGAGCGCCACGAATGCGGGTAGTCGTGCTTGTGGCGCGCACGGGCGATCAGAGCGCCGGCCTCGGTCAGCGCCGCGATCACCGCGAAATTGGCGTCGCCGAACTTGCCCTTGTCGTCGACCACGCGTTTGCCTTCGAAGCCGGGCGCCTCTTTGGTGAAGAAGCCGGCTTCGTCGACGGTGAAAGGAATCGCGGTCTCAATCTTTCGTTCGCGCAGAAGGCGTTCGTTTGCGGTCCAGACTTCGAAGTCCTCGACACCATGACCGGGGGCCGTGTGGACAAATCCCGCGCCGGTATCCTCTGTCACGTGTTCGCCCGCGAGTAGCGGCACGTCGAAATTGTAACCGCTGCCTCTGAGCGGATGCGCGCTCATCGAGTAACGGAGCATGTCGCCCCTGACGTCAGCCAGTCGTTTCCAACCTCCGATCCTGGCTGCTGCCCTCACGTTCTCCGCGAGGGCATCGGCTAACACGAGCCTTTCACCGACCTTGGCCCAATTGTCTTCTGG
>Ga0209874_1000397_pt1 | contig 12677 bp, 10 predicted proteins | sample GWRWN1_20_30_FD_187216 | JGI IMG/M metagenome (GOLD analysis project Ga0209874, IMG submission 187216) | Riverbed sediment microbial communities from areas with no vegetation in Columbia River, Washington, USA - GW-RW N1_20_30 (SPAdes)... | ecosystem: Environmental > Aquatic > Freshwater > River... | reverse complement strand
AAGACCAAAATGACTCATATATCCACTAAATCCTTCACCACTGGAATCCTCGTGATTACCAAATGCAATCTTTGTAATGCTATCTATTGGCGCTATCTTGTTGAACCAGCATGTTCCAGTTGACTGGTAGGAGTAATCACCAAGTCCAAATACAACCTCAGGATTCCTTCCATCAATGTTGTCTACGGTATTATCTGTGTTAGAGTTGCAACCCCAATCTCCAACCGCATCAAAATTAAAATCTGCATATACTTGTTGAAATAAACTTCCAGTAAAAGAAGAGAGAATAATAAAAGTTAGAGATGAGAAAAGGATTACAAGTAACCGTGTATCTGTCAAATTCTTTTTAAAAAGCACCAAGTTTACTCTAACCTATTTCACCCAATTTCGATAGTGTGATTAAAATGAATAATGCCATGTCACTTTTCACAGGGGATAGTTACGTTTGCATATACTCGTGCAGCTCCAATATCAAATGTTCCATCGCTATTGACATCATCAGCAAAATACATCTTATAATGATCTTCTTTAAGATCATCTGCATATGTTACCTCGTTGAATCCGCCTGTACTATTTGTAGCAAAATAACCGTATAATGGTATTTTGCTATCAGAATCTACAAACTTCCAGCCAACATTACTGTTTGGAGCAAATCCATTTGCATTTATGACTATGTTAAATCCTGGTTCATGAGGTCCACAAGTCGGGGAGAGATCAACTGTTGGTTTGGCAAAGGCTGTAAAAAGCATCGAACCGACAAGACCAAGGAGCGCAAAAGCAAATACTCCAGAAATAATGGTTAACTTTCTTACCGAAAACATAATTCAAGGTATTATTATACTACTTATTAATAAAAACTTTGGAAAGAAATTGGCTATTAGACTAGATTATCCATAATAAAAGTTAATTTTTTTTAGTTTTCAAGCTAAAGATGAGATATTTAACTAATTAATTCACAACGAAATTTTTTTGGACCTTATTAACTATCTTTTCTATGCAAATTAAGAATTATAATCTAAATTCAAACAAATCCATATGTTTTCTGAATACAGAGCGGTACCAGAATTTTTTGTCTTTTATATTATTGCGTTTTCATTTTGTTTGCTTTTTGATCGTCGATTTGCCACTAACTGGTATTCATTAAAATTTTTCGGGGGGATCTTTCTTAATATACAATTTTTTCTGTTCTTCGAAATAGGTAACAATTTTATATATTTTATACATCAATTATTGGTGTGAATTTCAACACTTGTTGTGGCAATTGCATCTAGATCAAGCTGCTGAATGGATAAATGTTTCTGTCTGGCACCGCGGATTGATTTTCTTCTACCCTCGATGTAAAATTGGATCCATATACAAGTACACCAAGTTCATCAATATTAATACTTGTCTTATTATATCTTGTCGTCTCGTCGATAAAGTCATCTGCTACAGCTAAGATAATTTTTGTTGTTTTTATATCTCCAAAATGGTAATAATTCTTGTATTCATTGTTGCCATTCTCGTCAAGTATTTATTTTGGAAACTAATATCGTTTTAGAATTCCTATTTTATTAACTTAGCGATTAGCTTTTTATCCTTGACATCCTTAGATTTATTAAACAATGAATTCTATTGAATCTCTTAAATTAGAATTTAATTCCCAAATCAAAGAGTTAAATAAAATCCACAACAGCAAGCTTTTTGACGATTGCATTTATGTAGGATCGGGAGATTCTTATGTTGCTGGTCTTATTGCAGAATACCTCACTAACCATAAATGTAGGTGCTACAGTCCTTCCGATCTCTTCAATTCTAGATTCATAAAAGACAAGACATACTGCTTTATTTCGGTCACAGGTAAAACAAAGGCAAATATCGAAGTAGCCCGGCGCGCCAGTCAAGCGGGAGTCAGAACTATTGCTGTTACTCTAAATAGAAACAGCCAGCTTGCCCAAGTCTGTAAAGAGGTAGTTCCGCTTAAAATAACAACAATACAAACACCAACAATTGGTTTTGGCACCTTTCTTACTAGTGTAATAACATGTTTGCAAATAGTAGGAGTAACGATACCGTCTAAGTTTGATATATGGCAAAAGAACGGGCTAGAACTATCACTCACTTTATTAAGCTCTATGATATTCCCAGAAGAAACAGTATATCTTCTGGGTAATAAAACACTTTACGCAATTGCCTTATATGCATCCTTGAAAATATCGGAATTTTTTTGTACTACTGCATTAGCACATAAATTGGAAGAATTTTGCCATTCACCAATATTTGGGATCAAAAAATCGCATCATTTATGGATCATGGGTCAGAACGAAGAACTGATAAGTAAGAGACTTGAGAGTTTGGGGCTTCATCTATCTTACATAGAACTTTATAAACCAGATATTTTCACACAATTATTTGAATCGATATTTTTTGTACAGAATTTAATGTTCATTATGGCTAAAAAGTATGGATATACCCGACTACAGTTTGTGCTCAGGGAAGATATATTGAAGACTTCTTCTGACATAATTTATAATAATATAAATTAGGATATAATTTTCCTCTAAAAGGTCTAGTAATTTCTTTATGACAGATTAAAGCATCATCCAATTTTGTGTCAACCTAACGAAATGGCCTCTGGTAGAAATATGTGATGAAAAGTGCCTGAACCAAATTTAATAGTAGGGCATGTAATAGTTGGGCAAATGGTTAATACTTTAAAATCTATTTATAGATGGTATTTAAAGTAAAATATGTAAGATTTAATCGTGAATTCACAAGTTAGTAGAATTTTAGTATGCATTCCGGCTTTTAACGAAGCCAAAAATATAGCGGAAGTTATCACGAAGTCAAAAAAATATGCAGATGGAATTATAGTTTATGACGATGGTTCTACGGATGAAACGTATGAAATTGCAAAATCTGCAGGAGCTACTGTAATTAGAAATCCTGAAAATAAAGGATATGGTGTTGCAATAAGATCTTTATTCCAAGCGGCAAAAGAACAAGATGCGGATTTTATGGTAACACTTGATTCTGATGGCCAGCATAACCCCGATCAGATACCACAGCTCATGGAACCGCTATTGAAGCAAGGATTTGATCTCGTCATTGGCTCTAGATTTCTAAATAGCAATGATAAAGAAAAAGTACCTAGATACAGAAGTTTTGGCATAAAAACTATAACAAAGCTTACTCAGGCGGCTTCGTATGGTGGAATTACCGATTCTCAAAGTGGGTTTAGGGCATATAACAAGAATGCTTTATCAAAAATAAACCTCTTTGAAGACGGAATGACTGTTTCTATAGAAATATTGTTAAGGGCAAAAGAGAAAAATTTGTTAGCTACTGAAGTGCCAATAACTATCAAGTATGATATTGAAGATACTTCTACACATAATCCTATAACGCATGGTATTGGAGTATTATATTCTGTAGTACAGTTTGTCTCTTTGCGACATCCCTTGGCCTTTTACGGGATTCCTGGAATTGCATTTTTAGGTGTTGCCGCCTTTTTTCTGAGGAATGCGTTGCATCTGTTCTCTACAACCGGATACGTCTCTACAAATATGATATTGATATCCGTGGGAATAGCAGTAGTGGGAGTGGTGTTGTTAGCGACGGCTGCTATTGTGTATACATTAATAGCTCTGCTTAAAGGAAAGATAAAATATTCATGATAAAATGATATTTCACGTTCATAAAATCAAATTAAATGATCCCTATTGAACTGCATATCAAACAAATTTTGTAATCATGGGAGGATCGTGATATATTGAGGAGGGGATCATAGGTTTGTTTATTGAAAAGTTTGAGTCGTAGTCACTTTCTCACGTCTTAGGATTCAACTAAACCCTTTTTTTTATCTCATAGGCTTTCAAACTTAATCTGAGTTATCCATCAAGCCGTCATAACCAGTCTTTTCTTTATCCAATAAATATTCATTTGCTTACTCGGTTTAATGACACCATAAGTTTCAAATTTTTCCGGTATTGCCAAATATTCCTTATTTAAAAATCAACATTTTTGGATCATTCAAACAACAATACACAATTCAGAATATTTTAAGCATATCTAGATTTGATCTTTGAAAGATAGTTATATTCAAATTAGTCTGTGAATTTAATCTGACAGATCACCACTATTATGAGCAGATCAGCTTTAACCAAGAATTCCTTGGCCCATGTTGCATTACTTATTAGTATGTACTTTTCTCCAGAACCTGGAGGAGGAGCTACCACTGCTTGGAACAGGGCATTAATTTTATATAAAATGGGTTATACTGTATTTGTGTTATGCGGATTTCCATCCTATCCTGCAGGCAGAGTAAATGAGCCAAAGTATAAGGGAAAATTTTTTTACGTAGAAAAGATGGATAATTTTACTTTGATACGTTTAAGATTATTACCTATTGAAAGTAAAGGATACTTGCGGCGATTTATTTTATTCATAGATTTTAATTTCTTAACGTTGATCTGGATGCCTAAAATATTAAGAATTTCTCAAAAAACAGAATTAGTGTATGCGCTGGCACCCATTTTGTTTTCTTCACTGATTGGATATATTTACTCAAAAGTTACAAAATCTTTTTTCATTTACGAAATATCTGCATTTTGGCCCGAAGAGCTGGTGGCATTTAAGCCGAGACTTTTTTTTATTCTGTTATTCTTTGGAATGATTGCTGCCAAGATATCATATACACTTCCCGATATGTTAGTAGTAATAAGTAATTATGCTGCGAAATATATTACAGAAAATTATCACACGAGGCGTCAGATTCATGTAATGCCCATAGGAGTAGATCCAAGTAGATTTCAACATAGAGACAAGGAGTCCTCAAGAAAGAAATTGATGAAGAAAAATATTTTACCCGAAGTTTTAGAGAATAAATTTATTGTGCTGTATGCTGGAGTAATTACAAAAGTAACAAGAGTTGAAAACCTATTTTACGCTGCTGATAAACTGAAAAAAAATCAAGACGATATCGCCTTTTTGGTAATTGGGGAAGGCGAAGAAAAAGGAAGATTAGAAGAATTTAGAAGGGTTAACGAGTTGAACAATTTATTTCTTTTACCTTTTCAGGCTGCCTCTATGGTACCATATATTATATCTGTGGCAGATGTATGTGTTGTTCCTCTTTCAACCGGTCAAATTTATGAAACCACCATTCCAACGAAATTTTTTGACTATCTTGCAAGTAACAAGCCTCAGATTGGGATTTGCGGAGGGGAACTTGCGAATATAATAAATACAAACAAGATAGGTGTTACCGTAAAAGATGGAGAAATCGATAAGCTAGTCGATACCATAGTTTACCTTAAGGATTCACCTTTAATGCTTAAAAGTATGGAAAAGAATACAGATCCGGTTTTACAAATGTTTTCGTTGGACACACTTGCATCTAAACTCAAAGAGGTACTAAAAAAGAGACTAGGCCAATGATTCTATATTGAATAGTTAAAACTTTAGAGACGTTTGCTAAGATAAATCCTCGAAAATGAGATTCTTCAAGTTCTTCGATAGCTTGTTATTTAAGTATGCCCGGTTACACTAAGAGTAGGAATCTTGATACAACCCATGATTAAATTGGTTGATATGCAAGACCTCTAAAAATCTGTCTGTGCAATTGTCAATTTTGCTCATAGTCATGAACAGGTCATATCCAGAGAGTGTCCATCAATTAATTACTCTGTGGTTTTGGGATTCCAAGTCTATGGAGAAGCAAATGAACTTATAACTTGTGACTATCTTACGAAATTGTGCTAAGAGGACTCAACCGAAGAAAATCTCACATTCTTGTCTGTATCGCGGCATTGGTACTAATACTTGCAAGTAGTTCTTGTAGTATGTCGTATAGCCAGAATGAAGGACTCCTATTTGGAAGTACAGTACCAAAAATTAATGATCGTAATCTAAAGATAGCGGAAGTGGTTCACGGTCTTTACCTACCCACCCGAATAGCGTTCCTTGGCCTAAATGATATCTTAGTGATTGAAAAAAATAATGGTACTGTCAACAGGATCATAAATGGTACTATATTAGATCATCCCCTCTTGGATGTAAACGTTGCTAACCAAGAAGAAAGAGGTTTGGTTGGTATTGCTGTTTCAAAGAACGAGGCAGGTACTTACGTTTTCTTATATTATACCGAAGCAGAATCAAAAGATGATGGTAAGGTCTTGGGGAATAGACTTTACAGGTATGAATTTATGAATGATAAATTAGTCGATCCCAGACTATTGCTAGATTTGCCGGCTACGCCGGGGCCCTTTCACAATGGTGGCGCCATTACTATTGGTCCTGACGGATACGTGTACGTTTCCGTTGGTGACTTTTCATCGTGTAAATTCACTACTGTGATTAGCTCGTGCGAAACTTTCCGTACCAAAGCCGAAAACTACGAAGGAGGACATGAACCAGACGGCAGGGCCGGTATCTTGCGAGTTACCCAAGACGGACAAACCGTAGGTCACGGCATTCTTGGAGCGAGTCACCCTCTGGACAAATATTATGCGTATGGGATTAGAAATAGTTTTGGAATTGATTTTGATCCTGTAACTGGTAAATTATGGGATACCGAGAATGGTCCTGATTATGGTGATGAAATTAATATTGTTTATCCGGGATTTAACAGTGGGTGGGCCAAGGTAGCTGGAATATGGAAGACAAATGGATCAAGTGCAGGTAACGTTATGTTGGTACCACGTCACTTGGAAGACTTCGATAGAAAAGGAATATATCGGCCACCTGAATTTACATGGCGAAACACAATTGGTCCTACCGCTATTACCTTTGTTAACTCGGATAAACTAGGCAAAGAATACCAAAATGATATACTTGTAGGAGATGTAAATACGGGAAGACTTTACCATTTTGACTTAAATGAACAAAGGACTGGTTTTAATCTTAAAGGTCAACTTGCAGATAAAATTGCAGACACTCACGGGGAAACCAAAGGTATAGTTTTTGGACATGATTTTGGCGAAGTGACTGACATCAAAGTAGGCCCTGATGGTTTTGTTTATGTTGTTGTATTCAGCCAACAATATGGAAAAATACTGAAAATAGAGCCTAGATATAATGATAACCAATAGAATAAGTTGAAAAGTTTGATATTTTCATGATTTTTGCCAATTAAAAAATTCTAACCGCATAAAAGGTTAGATAATTGCTACAAATTATTCTAGCTAGACCAATTATCACGAGGAAATTACATAGTCTATTTGCAACCCAAGTAATAACAGAGAGGGCATATATTGACTTTAGCATGATAAGCTTTGATAATGGTTCGAGTGCATTGTTCGTTATACTAGACACGAGTAGTAACCTTTGATTATCCATTTACCTGCATTGATTAATTTTATTCACTCAATACATCTGCATATACTCTATGCAATTCCTTTTCAACATTCTGCCAGTTATACTTCATAAGAAAAGCTTTGCGTCCATTTTTGCCCAAGCTTCGACGGAATTCAGGATTGTCTCTGAGGGAGGTTATTGCTGTCCTAATTTTGGCTATGTCCTCATATTCGACAAGTATACCAAAATTAATTTCTTTGACCAAGTCAGTTGAAACGTTCGTAATTATAGGAATACCACACATCATAGCTTCAAAAGTTTTGTTGTGAACCGTAATATTATATGCTGTCTGCTGTAGTGGACCTTCTGGACCATACAATGCCACGATTGCATCAGCCATAATGATGGTACGATAATAATCCTCGTTAGGCAGGAAACCCCCATATTTGACATTTTTTGTTTGTAGAATTCGAGAACGTAAATGTTCGTCTATAAGGGGACCGTAGATACAAAATTCAACATTATCAAGATCCTTTATTGCGAGCGTAGTATTTTCCAATCCACGCCCTCGGGCGAGAGGACCTGTGTATACAAGCGTGAGAACATCGTCATCTGTCTTCAAATTAGTGTTATAATCCTCAGCACAGTTTGTTATTATGGAGGATCGTTTAGGTCTCGTCTTAAATGTACTAAGTATGTTTTCACCGACAGCTATCAATAAATCTGATTTCCTGCCAAAGAATTCCTCAAGTCGATTGACAGCTTCGTACAATCTTTTGAATCTAACAGGTATGAATGTCATCGCATATCTATCGAAAACATCAAAAACTAGTTTTTTGCTGAATATTAGCTTGTAGATATAACCAGGCAGGACTGTATCAAAGTCGCACGCATGAACAATTTTGGGCCTGTATATACATAGATTGATAAAAACCCAGATCCAAAATAAAGGAAAATACAATAACATAGGAACGTATAGAATTAATGATTGTTTGCCAAACGGAGCTCGTACGTTAAGGATTTTGATATCAACTTTATTTATATCATTGGTTTTCCTACAGTATGTCCGTTTGAACTCCTCAATGTCTCGATTGTCATTTCCTTCTCGGTTCCATCCTAATACCAATATGGAGTATCTTTTGCTCAATGATTTCAAAATCTTAATTGCTCTTGCTTCGTATATCACCGAATTTGTCCTCAATATAGCTATATCAACCAAGAATATTAGACGTCTTAACTTTAGAGATTTTTATGTGTTGATATTAATTTATTTATATTTTTATACGATTCTCATTATCTTTCAGACTTATGTTGCTAAATGAATGGTTTAATTATGTTTGACTATTATTACGAAAAACGGTGAGCGAATTTAATGAAATACAGCATAGGACAAGGGGCTGCATATATTTACTTAGAAACTATTATTGGCCTACTTTCGGGTTATGTCTTGTGGCTTATTTTGTCTAGGATAGCGACACCTGAGGCAATAGGCATTTCTTCCACCGTAATTTCGTTCTCAAGTATTTTTGCTGGCATTGCAACTATTGGTGTTCCGTATGGTATTACTCACTATCTAGGAAAAAGTCTTTCAGAACAACGGTTAGAGAAATCAAAAATGTTTATAAAAACTTCAATTATTATTGTGGCAGCTGGTATAATCGGAACCAGTGCGATAATTTACATCTTTTGGGAATGGATCAATGTTTATTTAGAACTTAACTTAATTATACTTTCTATATTACTTATTGCGAATTCTTCTATGGCTTCACTATTTCGCTCGATAGTTATTGCAACACAGAACACGAGAAGATTGCCCTTAATAACTTTGGTTAGTGCTGTAACAAGGACCATAATAGCGATCGGTCTAGTCTTAACTATGTTTGCTGGACTTGGTATCACAATTGGTTATTTGTCCTATCAAGTAGTGTCTTGCTTTTTCCTAGCTTATATTGTCATGACTGTTTTCGGACCATTTGGAAAAATATATTTTACAAAATTCGGAGATAACTTCAAAAATATCATTACTGCAAGTATACCGAGTTGGATTCCAGCACTGATTACTACAATAGGTAGCGGGGATCTAGGGATAATCTTAGTATTTGGTTCTAAGGGAGCGAGTCAAGCTGGCTCATATTTTTTGGCTTACGCCATTTTCTCTGCAGTGGCAGCGATTAGTTACTCTCTGTTTACTGTTGCTTTTCCAATGTTAAGCGGCATGGTCGATGGTAGAAAGAGACTGACGTGGAATCTTATTAAGATGAGTCTGATTATTTCCTTACCACTGTCTTTTTCGATCATTTTCTATTCATATAACATTACACTTCTATTCGGAACGGCATATACTAACGCATCGCTCTCATTAGAAATACTTTTGTTATCTTTGCTGCCAAACTGTATACTCATTGGAGTAACCACTTTGGCTTATTCGTACGGAAATTTTCGACAAGTACTTTTTTTAGGACTTGCTGCGGCTGTCCCAAGGGTTATACTTTACTTTACCCTCGTGGGATCTTATGGCTCTACAGGTGTAGCAATAAGCTATACTGTTGGTTCTGTTATAGCATTTGTTGCTTCGTTATATGTAGCAAAAAAAATTGGACTAATTATCTCGTGGAGAGATGTTTTAATCGTGATGATGGTACCATTGGGAGTGTCACTATGTTTTGTTTATTTCAATATAAATTACATTGCCGCTATAATATCTACAATTGTAGTTTCCTACATAGTATTTATCAAATTGGAAATTCTAAAGAGAGATGTGGTCGAAAATACTTTAAATCTTTTTCCTAATAGCATTGGAAAGCCGATAATGAAGATAGTAAGTGTACTTGGAACAAAAATAAATCGAAGATACTGACCAATCGATTTGATTCTTAAAGGTTGTATCGTCATTAGTCTGAATATTATTATCAAAAAAGATAACCTTACAATGTCCCACAAATTTCTTATCTTCATGATTTTGATCGTTACTGTAGAGAAAGTGAATGTAAACGTATGGGAAACCTAATTTTACACATTTCAAACAGAGGATGACAGCATTGTGTAAGCCGCTATGTAGGTCACACTACTAATTCATATGGCCCGGAATTTCTTTTACTTTTATATGTTAAGCTGATTGTGATCCTTTTGTTCCCTAATAGTGTTAATATATCGAATTTACATCTTTTTCTTATCTTCGAATAGCAATTATCTTAGATGCCCAACGCAAAGCAAAATATATACACGAGTCACCTATGTTGACTCCAATGTCTATCACAGTTTTACCATCAACATGAAGGATATCATATATTTGTCAAAAAAAACCTCCAAGCAAGTCGCCGTTGGTACGGCATCACAAAGTTCTAATTTTGTTCTATAATCTTTTTCAAATTCAACGGAAGAGATTTTAACTTTATCGTCAGCAATTTCGTACTCCTTGGTACCAATGGCGGCTAACCATGTAACAAGGCTCCTTTCTGAACGGTTGTGAAGTTGTGTAGAAACACCATTCCTATGGATTGCTTCAATAGTATACTCATTTCTCACAACGTGTAAAATAACTTCTATATAATGCCGCACAAATATGTGAGCTAAGGATTCTACGTAGGTAAACTATAAAAGCCATAAATTGATCAGACCTGGAGGTATTTCTGTTTGTGTTATCGTTTAACATCTCACGCACATCCGTATGGTGCTGTTTATCATACACATAAATTTTTTCGTATCCACATTAAAATTATTTCTTCTTAAACTTTTGTTTGCTGACAGGTGTTCACATTTGTTAAGTTTAAAACTAAAAAATGTTATTATACTCAGGAACCTTCTTCACCCTTTTTTATATGCAATAATGAACACCTGTGATTTAAAGTATTTTAGATAAGATAAATTATTTCATTTATTTGAATTTGTATTTGGTCCTATCCTTTACTATCTTTCTATTAAACTTGAGTAAATTTTAAAGATCTCTTCTTCCATTTTCATCCAATTATACTTCTCTAGAAAGGCGTTACGACCACTTAAACCTAAATTTCTGCGTAAGTTGCGACTATCTCTTAGTTTCACGATTGCATCTTTTATTTGTTTTATATCATCATATTGAACTATAATTCCAAAACCGATTGAGTTGACGAACTCGGGTGAAACATTAGTTATTAAGGGTACTCCGCACATCATCGCTTCAAAAAACTTGTTTGGAAGAGTAATATTGTGCCACTGTATGTTGGGATCGTACAATGCAACAATAACATCTGAGGATGCTTCCAAAATTAGTGCATCATGAGGTTTCAAAATGCCCTTATATTTTACATTGGGCATTTGTCGGATCTGATCTAGAAATTGTTTATCAGTCTTTATATACCAACCAGCTATAACAAGTTCAACATTAGGCAGGTCCTTTATCGCAGTTGTTATATTTTCCAATCCACGCGTCTGTTTCCTGATGCCTCCTGTATACACAATTTTTAACACTCCATCTTCATTTGAGTTTTTTTTGTCTATGGCATAATCCTCAGGACAATTCAAAATTATCACACAATGTTTTGGCCTCCGCCGAAAGGTACTTAACACTTTTTCAGAGATAGTTATCAATACATCTGAATTTTTGCTGAAAAATTCCTCTAGGAAGTTCACTGTTGAATAGAATATCCTATACCTTCTGGGTACAAAAGCAATGGCATACCTATCAAAAACATCGAATATGAGTTTCTTTCGAAATATTAGCTTGTAGAAATAACATGGTATTACAGTATCTAAATCACATGCATGAATAACTTTGGGTCTGGCCTTAACCAGTTGAATAAAAAGCCATATCCAGAAATAACCGTAATATGCCACCATTTTTGGGGAGTGTATCAACGATTTCCCGTACGGAGCGTTGAGACCGCAGAGTTTAAGTTCAACTATGTAATTATTGGTAATTTCTCTAGGAACTCTTTCGCGATTCCATCCTAATGCTAGGAGAGAATACCGCTTTTTTAATGATCCGGATATTTTAAATACACGAATATCATAAACTACAGGGTTACATCTTGTTACGACTACATCAACCAATGTCTTTTTTCACCTTGGTTTTAAAATACTTAGGGCAATAAATATTCTAACGAATACTTTCAAGCATATGTTGAGCGTTCTTTTAGAGAGCAGCAATTATTAGGTAACGATCTCCTGGTTTAGGTGGACACATGAAACTTCATTGGTAAATTTACAAAACCCTCACATTGAATTCTTTTATTGGGGATCTGCAGATTTAATCTGTTCCCACTAATTTAGAAAAGCTTGTAATTCGTATTTTTTTATCTAATATTGAATGTATCAAAGCGTTGAGCTGCTCAATCTGTTCTGCATCAAGAACACTATTTTCCAAACTCACGCTGGTTGAATCCCCTTCCCGGAACTTCATGAAACTTTGAGGGTGTATTGTAACG
>Ga0209874_1000396_pt1 | contig 12697 bp, 12 predicted proteins | sample GWRWN1_20_30_FD_187216 | JGI IMG/M metagenome (GOLD analysis project Ga0209874, IMG submission 187216) | Riverbed sediment microbial communities from areas with no vegetation in Columbia River, Washington, USA - GW-RW N1_20_30 (SPAdes)... | ecosystem: Environmental > Aquatic > Freshwater > River... | reverse complement strand
AAGGCGGTGAACTCGGCCTCCGTCTCCTCGGGCGGGCGGTGGTAGCGGTTCGTGTTGTGGACGTGGAGCGAGTCGGGGACGAGCGGCTCGAAGGGCGTCTTCAGTGCGGCGATGCCGTTGATCGAGAGCGCGCCCATGGTCGTCCCGTGGTAGGCGATCCGGCGCGCGATCGCCTTCCAGCGGCGCTCGCCGCGGGCGGCGTGGTACTGGCGCGCGAGCTTCCAGGCCGACTCGACCGCCTCGGAGCCGCCCGAGCAGAAGAAGACGCGGTTCAGGTCGCCGGGGGCCACCGAGGCGACCTCGGCCGCCAGCTCGATCGCGCGCGGGTGCGCGTAGCTCCAGTTCGTGTAGAAGGGCAGCTCGCGGAGCTGCGCGGCCGCCGCCTCCCCGATCTCCTCTCCGAAGCCGTAGCCGATGTTGACCGCGAAGAGCCCGGCGAGCGCATCGAGATACCGCTTGCCGTTGATGTCCTCGAGGTAGCAGCCGTCGCCCCGCACGATGATCGGCACCTCGGCGTCCTTGTAGCCGGACATGCGGGTGAAGTGCAGCCAGAGGTGGTCGCGCGCGGCTTTCTGCAGCTCGTCGGCGGAGAGGGTCGTTGCGGGGAAGCTCATGCAGCTCCTTTCGGGGTACGGCGGTACTGGAGGAGGACGTTGCCCAGCATCAGGAGGATCGCCACTCCGAAGATCATGGTGCCGATGACGTTGACCTCGGCTGGCACGCCGCGCTGGGCGGTGCTCCAGACGAAGAGCGGGAACGTCGTCGTCGTGCCGGAGTTGAAGCTCGTGATGACGAAGTCGTCGATCGAGAGGGAGAAGGCGAGTAACGCTCCGGCGAGGATCCCGGGCGCGATCAGAGGGAGCGTGATGCGGTAGAAGGTGACGTACTCGTTCGCGCCCAGGTCCATGGCCGCCTCCTCGACATGGCGGTCGAACCCGACAAGGCGCGCGCGCACCGTCACGACGACGAAGCTGATGCAGAACATGATGTGGGCGATGATGATCGTCCAGATTCCGAGGACCGCCCCGAGGTTCAGAAAGAGGGTGAGGAGGGATGCGCCGAGCACGATCTCGGGCGCGGTGAGCGGCACAAAGATGAGGAAGTTAGTCGCGCCTCGCCCGCGGAAGTGGTAGCGGACGAGCGCGAGCGCAATCAGGGTTCCCAGGACGGTCGCGACGATCGTGGCGACGATCGCCACCTTGATGCTCGTCCAGACCGCGTCACCGAGGAAGGCCGGCCCGAACGGGTTCGTCCAGTGCGTGGTCGTGAAGCCCTCCCACGTGTAGTTGTAGCGCCCGGCCGGGTCGTTGAAAGAGAACACGATCACGACCACGATCGGAAGCATCAGGTACGCGAGCGCGAGGACGCCGAACAGGGTGAGCGTGTGCCTGCGGACGAACGCCCAGGCCCGAGTGAGCGGGCTGACGCGGCGGCGGGGCAGCGGCTCCGCGGCGGTGGTCATCCCGCCATCCTCTCCGTGCCCAGAAGCCGGGTGTAGACCAGGATCAGGACGAGGATGACGGCCATGAGGATGACCGAGAGCGCGGCCGCCTGCCCGTAGTCGGTGATCTCGAGGAACTTCGACTGGATGACGTTGCCGACCATGGCCTGGTTCGGCGTCCCGAGGAGCTCGGCGTTGATGAAGTCGCCGGCGGCGGGGATGAACGTCAGGAGTGTCCCGGCGATCACCCCCGGCAAGGACAGCGGCAGCGTCACGCGCAGGAAGGCCTTCGTGCTCGAGGCGTAGAGATCCTTGGCCGCCTCGATCAGGCTCTTGTCGATCTGCTCCAGGCTGACGTAGAGCGGCAGGGCCATGAAGGGCAGGAAGTTGTAGGTGATCCCGGCGATCACGGCAGTGGACGTGGCGAGTACGCGGCCGTCGTCCGGCACCAGCCCGACGAGCTGGAGCGAATTCACGACGAAGCCGTCGTCCGCCAGGATGTTCTGCCAGGCGAGCGTGCGGATCAGGTAGGTGACAAAGAAGGGCGCGATGATGCACAGCAGGAGCAGGTTCTTCCAGCGCCCGCCGCGGAACGCGATCCAGTAGGTCAGCGGGTACGAGATCAGCAGGGCGAGAATCGTGGCGATCCCCGCGTACTGGAGGGAGCGGAAGAACTGTGCCTGGTAGTCGCTGAACGCCTTGGAGTAGTTGTCCCAGGCCCAGTTGAACGTGTAGCCGACCTGAACTGTCCCTTCCTGCAGCGACGTGTAGCCGAGGTAGTAGAGCGGGACGACGAAGAACAGGAGCAGGAAGGCCAGCCCCGGGGCCAAGAGCAGGTACGGAATCAGCCAGCTGTGACGGTGGAGGAAGCTCATGCGCCAGCCGGACTAGACGCCGATCACCTTCTGCCACTGCTCCTGATAGACGGGGTTCTCGATCGCCACCGGGTCGAACTCGTGGAGGTTCTTGAGCGCCTCGGGCGTCGGGAAGATGAGCGGGTCCTCGGCGAGGGCCGGGTCGATCTCGGTAATGGCCTCCTTCGTTCCCTTCACGGGCGTGATGTAGTTCACGTAGGCGGCGACCTGGGCGGCGATCTCCGGGTCGTAGAAGAAGTTCATGAAGGTCGACGCCGTGTAGACGTCTCCGCCCGTGGGGATGACCATCGTGTCGACCGAGGTCATGCCGCCGGCGTCGGGGATGGTGAACTCAAGGTTCGGGTTGTCGGCCTGGAGGATGACGACGTCGCCCGACCAGGCCATGCACGCGTAGGCGTCGCCGCCGGCGAGCAGGCCCGTGTAGTCGTTGCCCGTGAACTGCCGGATCTGCCCGTCGTCGACCGCCTTCTGGATCTTCGCGATCACCTCGTCGTAGGCGGCCGAGTCGAAGTCGGCGGGGTCCTCGCCCATCTCGAGCAGGAACAGCCCGACGGTGTCTTCGAAGCCGTCCAGCATCGTGACCTTGCCCTTGAGGGCGGGGTCGAGGAGCTGCTCGACCGAGGTGATCTCGCCCCCGACCTTTTCCGGGTCGTACCCGACCCCCGTGATGTACGTCTGCCAGGGCAGGCTGTAGTCGCGGTTCGGGTCCCACGCCGGGCTCTTGAGCGAGTCCTCGAGGTTGACCATGTTCGGGATCGCGCTCTTGTCGATCTGCTGCAGGTAGCCGAGATCCAGCAGCCGCGCGCACATCCAGGCGGTCGGCACGATGATGTCCCGGTCGATCGACTGGCCGCGCGAGAGCGGCGCCTGGATCTCGCCGAAGAACTCCTCGTTCGAGTTGATGTCCTCGAGGTAGTTGACCTTGACGCCCGTCGCCTCGGTGAACTGGTCCAGCGTCGGGAAGGAGGTCGCGTCATCGTTTTGGTCGATGTAGAAGGGCCAGTTCGAGATGGTGATCTCGTCTGCGAGGACCTGCTCGACGGTCGTGGCGCCAGTCTCGGCAGGCTGCTGCCCCTCGATCCCGCCGTCCCCGCCACACGCGGCCAGGAACCCCGGCAAGGACAGGGTCACGCCGCCGACGGCCGCGCGGCGCAGGAGCTGCTGCCGGGTCATGGGGTGGTTGATGCGCTCGAACGGCTGCTTCATCGCTCCGTCTCCTCCTGTGATTCCACTACGAAGGTCGCGTCGGGGCTCCAGTTGAGATTGACCTGGTCGCCGGGCTGCACCGAGGGCGCCCCCGCCTCGGCGTTCTGCACGTAGAGCATGATCGCGCCGGCACGCGTGTCGACGACGTATTGCGTGGAGACGCCGATGTAGGCGCTCTCGCGCACCTCGCCGGCGAGATGGTTCTCTTCCTGCGTCCCGAGCCGCACCTTTTCCGGACGGATGCCGATCGAGAGCGCGCCGGTGCGTCCGGAGGCCGCGGGCACGCGAACCACGGTCCCGTCCTCGAGCCTGACGACGCCGTCGCCCTCGACCGTGCCGCGGAGCAGGTTGGAGATCCCGAGGAAGCCGGCGACGAAGGCAGTCCGCGGCGTCTCGTAGAGCTCGGTCGGCGTCCCGAGCTGCTCGATCTTCCCGTCGTGCATGACGGCGATCGTGTCGGCCATCGTCATGGCCTCCTCCTGGTCGTGGGTCACGTGGACGAACGTGATCCCGACTTCGTTCTGGATGCCCTTCAGCTCGAGCTGCATCTGCTTGCGGAGCTTCATGTCGAGCGCGCCGAGCGGCTCGTCGAGGAGGAGCACCCGCGGGCGGTTGACGAGCGCGCGCGCGAGCGCGACGCGCTGCTGCTGGCCCCCGGAGAGCTGGCGCGGCTTGCGCCGCTCGAAGCCGGTGAGCGCGACGAGCTCGAGGGCACCGGCCACGCGCTCGTTCAGCTCCGCGCCCTTCACGCCCCTGCGCTTCAGCCCGAAGCCGACGTTGTCCTCGATGGACAGGTGAGGGAAGAGCGCGTAGCTCTGGAACACCGTGTTGACGTCGCGCTTGTAGGGCGGCAGGCCGGTGACGTCACGGTCGCCGAGGTAGATGGTGCCCGCCGTCGGCTCCTCGAAGCCGCCGATCATGCGGAGGCTCGTCGTCTTGCCGCAGCCTGATGGGCCGAGCAGGGCGAAAAAGCTCCCGCGCGGGATCTCGAGCGAGACGTCGTCGACCGCCGCCACGTCGTCGAAGCGCTTCGTCACGCGCGCGAGCCGGACATCGGCGGCGGGCGCCTCGCTCTCCGGCCCCCGCTCGACCTGTTCCTCAACCGCCATGGCTCACCTCCGAGCGGATCGGGACAACGGCGGCCGCGGGGGCCCCCCACGGCCGGAACTCCGACGTCGCAGCCATCTCAGCCTCGCTAGTCGATCTTTGCCATCACGTGCTTGATCTGGGTGTAGTCCTCGAGCGAGTAGACCGAGAGGTCCTTGCCGTAGCCGGACTGCTTGTAGCCGCCGTGCGGCATCTCGGAGACCAGCGGGATGTGGTCGTTGATCCAGACCGTCCCGAACTGGAGCCTCCGGGCGGCGTTCAGCGCCCGCCCGACGTCCCGCGTCCAGACGGAGGACGCGAGCCCGTACGGGACGTCGTTCGCCCAGTCGATCGCCTGGTTGTCGTCGGCGAAGCGCTGGACGGTGACGACGGGCCCGAAGATCTCGCGCTGGACGACCTCGTCAGTTTGCTCGACGTCCGCGAGGATCGTCGGATTGACGAAGAACCCACGGTCGCCGTTCGAGCCGCCGCCGGTGAGGACGGTCGCGGTCGCGGCGCGCTCGAGGAATCCGAAGACCCGCTCCTGCTGATCCTTGGAGATCACGGGGCCCATCTCGACGTCCTCGCCCTCGGCCGGGTCGGCGACCTTGATCGACTCGATGGCCGGGACGAGCTCCTCGAGCAGCTTGTCGTAGATCTTCGGGCCGGCGATGACCCGCGAGGCTGCGGTGCAGTCCTGCCCGGAGTTCCAGTAACCGGCGATCTTGATGCCCTCGGCGACCGCTGCAGGATCGGCGTCGTCGAAGACTATGACCGGCGCCTTGCCGCCGAGCTCGAGGTGGACGCGCTTGAGCGAGCTCGCGGCCGTCTCGGCGATGATCTTGCCCGTCGCGACGTCGCCCGTCAGCGAGACGAGGCGCACGTCGGTGTTCTTCACGAGAGCCTCGCCCGCGGGAACGCCCTCGCCTGTGATGACATTGAGGACACCAGGAGGGACGATTCCCTCGGCGAGCTCGACGAAGCGAAGAAGCGTCAACGGCGTCTGCTCGGACGGCTTCAGCACCTGCGTGTTGCCCGCTGCGAGCGCCGGTCCCATCTTCCAGACGGCCATCCAGAGCGGGTAGTTCCAGGGAGCAATGCCGGCGACGACGCCGAGCGGCTCGCGCCGGATCATGGAGGTGTGCTCCCGCATGTACTCACCGGTGGAGCGGCCCTCGAGCATGCGCGCGGCTCCCGCGAAGAAGCGCAGGTTGTCCGCCATCTCGCTGGGCTCGTCCCGCGCGGCGGCGATCGGCTTGCCGACGTTCCGCGACTCGATCTGCGCCAGCTCCTCGGCGTTCTCCTCGATCACGTCCGCGAGCTTCAGCAGGATCTCCGCACGCTCGCGCGGCGTCGAGTCGAGCCACTCGGGCAGGGCGTCCTTTGCGGCCTGGACGGCGCGGTCGGCGTCCTCCCCGGTGCTCGCCGGGACCTCGGCGATCGTCTCCCCCGTCGCCGGGTTCACGACCTCCATGGTCACGCCCCCGGCGGAGTCGACCCATTTCCCTCCGATGTAGTTCTTGTGCTGGGACACGGCAACACTCATCAGGATCGGACCTCCGTTTTCGACGCTTGGGCCAGCGTAGCCCCCGCCGCGTTCGGCAACAAGCCGGAAACGCGGGCCTAAGCAGCGCAATGTCTTTGGACAGGCTGTCGAAAAGCTACTGACGGAGCGCGCCACGGCGCTCCAGCGATTCCACGAGCAGATCGGCCGGCAGCTCGTGGGCAACCGTCCCCTGGTGGCCGGTCATCGTCTCCGCCGCGCACAGGGCGTTCAGGATCGCCTCCTCGGTCGCCTCGACGACGGCGTCGAAGAGCGGGGTGATGTGGCCGTTCGGAACCATCTCGAGCGGCACGGTGAGCGGGTTCTCGGCCGCCAGGTCGCCGGCGGGCAGGCCGCGGTTCCCGGTGGCGAAGCAGAGGAAGAGGTCGCCGCTCGAGTTCTCGCCGACACCGCCGGCGCGGGCGATCCCGAGCCCGGCGCGCTGAGCGAGGCGTTCGCACTGGCCCGGCAAGAGCGGCGCGCTCGTCCCCACGATCACGATGATCGAGCCGCCGGGGGACGCGCCGGGGATCCCTGGCAGTGGCACCACCGAGCCGGGGATGTCCTCGCCGACCGGGACGCCGTCGACCCGGAGCCGCTCGCGGCGCCCGTAGTTGGCCTGGACGAGCACGCCGACGACATGACCGCCGGCCTCCTCGACGACCCGTGACGAGGTCCCGATCCCGCCCTTGAACTCGTGGCAGATCATGCCGGTGCCGCTCCCCACGTTCCCCTCCGGGACCGGGCCGGTCGCGGCGGCCTCGAGCGCCGCGCGGGTGTGCTCCGGCCGGACGTGCATGCCGTTGATGTCGTTCAGCGGTCCGTCCCAGGTCTCGCCCACGACCGGGAGGCTCCAGAAGTCCTCGCCTCCCGCGCGCCGCTCGACCTCGGCGGCGATGAGCGCGTCGTGGACGACGCCGACCGAGTGCGTGTTGGTGAGCCCGATCGGCGAGGTCAGCATCCCCGACTCGCGCACCCACTCGAGCCCGGTCAACTCACCGTTCCCGTTGAGCCGGTGCGGGCCGGCGAAGACCGGCTCCTCCCAGGGGTTGCCCTCGTGCGGGAAGATCACGGTCACCCCGGTGCGAACGGAGTCGCCCTCGACGATCGTCGTGTGGCCGACGCGGACGCCGGGGACGTCCGTGATCGCGTTCAGCTCGCCGGTCGGAAGCGTCCCTATCCGGATCCCGAGCTCCCTGGCGCGCGACCTGGCCACGGCCGCAGCCTAGCCGCGATACTCCCGGCCGTGGAGGTGCTTCGCCGCCCCGACTCCGTCAGCATCGTCGCGGTCGACGGCGGCCTGATCGTCGTCGTCCGCCAGACGCGCGCGGGCGCCGACCAGCGGACGCTCGAGCTCCCCGCGGGATCGATCGAGGAGGGCGAGACCCCCGAGGAGTGCGCTGCGCGCGAGCTCGTCGAGGAGTGCGGCCTCACCGCAGGCTCATGGCGCAAGCTCGGCCAGTTCTGGGCCGCGCCCGACTACTCGACGGAGTACGTCCACGCCTTCGAGGCGACGGGGCTCGTTGACCTCGGTATCGGCGAGCGCGAGGAGGGCGACGACCTCGTCATGGAGCGCCTCCCGCTCCGCGGCGTCATCGGCGAGCTCTCGGACGCGAACTCCCTCGCCGCCCTCACGCTCTGGCTCCAGGGCTGAAAGCCGGCGCCCCAACGCAAACGGGGTGACGGCCCTAGAAGCCGAGCAGCGCGACGCCGACCGCCACGAGGACGGCGCCTGCGAGCCGCGACGGCCCGACCCGCTCGTGGAGGAAGAGGGCAGCGCCTACGGTGGCGATGACGACGCTCGTCTCCCGTACTGCCGCGACCGGCGCGGCCTCGGCGCGGGCGAGCGCCGCGAGCACGAGGCCGTAGGCGACCCACATGCCGAAGCCCGCGACCACCGTCGAGGCGCTCACCTCGGCGCGGAGCGCCGCGCCGCCCTTGAACCACGCCACGCCCAGCGCGTACCCGACCGCCGGGACGATCAGCGTCAGCTCGAGGTACGTGACCGCGTTGGCGAAACGGATGCCCTCGTCGTCCACGAGCGTGTATGCGGCGATCGAGCACGCGATGGCGAGGCCGAAGAGGACGCCCGACGAGCCCGCCGGGCGACGAAGGCCGCACACGAGCAGGACCCCGATCCCGACCAGGCAGACGCCGAGGGCCTGTACCGCGGTGGTCTCCGCGCCGAGCGCGAGGACGCCGACGACGAGGACCAGCACCGGCGCCACCCCGCGCGCGAGGGGGTAGACGACCGACACCTCCGCCCGCCGGTACGCGGCCCCGAGGAGGGCGAAGTAGACGAGCTCGAGCACCGAGCTGGCCGCGATGTACGGCCAGGCCTCGCTCTCGAGCTGCCACTGCCACACGACTACCGGCGTGAAGACAACGACGGCAACGAGGAGCGCGACCGCCCCGGCGGCCTCGGGATCCCGCGCCCGGGCGAGGAGCAGGTTCCAGAGCGCGTGCACGAACGCAGCGCCGAGCGCGAGCAGGAAGGCGGAGACGGGCACGGCTAGGCGTCCGGGCTTTCGCGCTCCCAGAGCACCGGGAAGAGCGGGTGCTCCATGGGCGAGCCGACCGGGAGCTCGGCGGCCAGCCCGGGGAAGTCCGGCGACGTCTTCCACGGCCGCGGGGCGTGCGTCACGTCGTCGCCGAGGAAGCGCACCGAGAACGCCCGCCGCCGGCTCCCGCCCGTCACCCCTCCTGCAGCGTGCAGCGTCAGCATGTGGAAGAAGACGGCGTCGCCGGGCTCGAGCTCCCAACCAATGATCCGGAACGCGTCCGGGTCGGCTTCGATGTCCGGAAGCTCCTGGAGGCTCCCCTCCGGGAACCACCTCGCCTCCGCGTCCATGAAGGTGCGCGGCATGAGCCACGGCCCCAGGTGGGAGCCCGCCACGAACTCGAGCGTCGCCTCGCGCGCGACCGGGTCGACCGGCAGCCACATGCTGCACGTCTGCGTCCCCTCGACGTTGTAGTAGGGCTGGTCCTGATGCCAGGGCGTGCGCTGCGCCGTGCCCGGCTCCTTCACCAGCAGGTGGTCGTGGAAGAGGCGCACGCACTCGCTCCCCATCAGCTCGCCGGCGATCGCGGCGGCCGGCGAGCCGCGGACGAACTCCTCGTACTCGGGGATTGCCTGCCAGTTGCAGAAGTCCTCGACGAAGCGGCCAGGGTCGTCCGGGCGGCTGGCGACGATGGCGCGCGGGCTCGGCTCGGCGAGGTTCCGCTCGATGCCGCGCTCGACGAGGGCGATCTCCCCCGGCGAGAACGCGCCGCGCACGCAGACAGCGCCGTCGCGACGGAAGTCTTCGGCGAGCGTCAGAGAGCGAGCTCCATGCGCTCGCAGTAGAGATCGGCGACAACGCGGGCCACCGCGTCCTTCGAGGCTTCGACCTTCTCGGAGTCCAGCCGGTGGATGCCGAGGCCCTCGAACTTGACGCGCCCCAGCTCCTGCAGGCCGGGGTCGAGGACGACGAGGGCGCCGCTGTTCTCGTGCGCGTCGTCGCAGTTGCCCTGGACGACGAAGTCCTCGTGCCACCTGCGCCAGGTGGCCGCGCCGGACTCGGCCAGCGTGAAGCGCAGGCCCGGGAAGTCGATCTTCAGGTCGACGTCGGGATCACGCCGGTCGCCGACCTGATCCACGGCCTTCAGCTCCACCGTGAACGCGTCGACCTTGCTCACCCTCTTGCAGTCGAGCCCGTCGATCTCGACCCGGAAGTTGCACGCGAGCCATTGCTTCGCCTTGACGGCCGGCGCGGTGAGCTTGCCGGAGGCCTTCTGCGCCTTCGTCCACTCCGGCTGAATCGTCACGGTCAGGTAGCAGGGGTCCTTCGACGAGCCATCCTGCGTCGGGAACGTCACGGCGGTGATCAGCGCCGCCTCGAAGGCAAGCGCCTTCCTCCTCTGCAGTGAAGCATCGGTGAAGACGATCGCACCGTCGCGCGCCGAGCGCTTGCCGTTCCAGGCCTCTGCGATCCAGTCGTAGACGACCGGCGCGAGCGAGAGCCCGAAGGTGAGGACGAGCGGTTCCGGGGCCGCCGTCCCGAGGTGCTTCTTCAGGAAGTGCTCGGCGCCCGGCGGCTCGGTCACGACCTCGGCCTTCACCGAGCCTCCTTCGACGGAGCGGAGGAAGCCGCAGGGCAGCCCGTCCAGCTCGAGGTAGAAGCGGCCGGCGGTACGTGGGGTCAGGGCCATAAGGGACTCCTCTCCGGCGACGTGGCCCGCCGAGCCTAACGCCGGAAGCGCCCATAGGCCACGCAGGCAATCCGCCGGCCCGGTCGCGCCGTATGGGAGAGACACCGGGGTTCGAGGGAGAGACACTGCCTCGCCGAGGCGCACCGCGCCGCCTAGCCAAGGCAACGAGCTCGACTCCGGGAACTGCGAAGGGGTGGGCCCGCCCGGCGCCTGCCCCTTCGACTCTTGTAAGCATCCGTTCCGTGTCCTAGCCTTCGTACATGGGGGTACGCCTGCTGGCGGCGGCGGTCGCCGCGCTCCTCACTGCCGGCTGCGGCGCGATGGAGAAGCAGGGCGCCGGGGTGTCGACGGGCGCCGCCGACACGACCCGGATCGAAGTGGCGACGGACATCAACGAGTTCCCGGACACACCGGGCGTCGGGTTCGTGCTCGGCGGCGCGGAGCTCACCGTCACGATCGCCGAGGACGTTGCGCCCGAGACTGAGAAGCTGCTCGACCGCGACGTGCCGTTCCTCTGTGGCACCGAGGAGGAGTTCGGCCCATACGGTGCCTCGGCCATCTTCGAGAGGCGCTTCCCGCCAGGCGAGCGCGAGGTTACGGTGACGCTCTCCCGCGACCTCGGGGAAGACGCCTACTTCTGCGGAGTCGAAGCCAAGGATGGAACCGCCGAGGCGTTCAGCTTCGGCCCCGGCGGCTAGTGGCCTTCGGGGGGCTCCCAGCCCTCCAGCACGGGCGGCTGCCAGTTCGCCCCCACGGTCTTCGAGCCCTCGACCCAGGGGCCGAGCTCGGGCTGCGGGAACTTCGCATGCTTCTCTTTGAGCTGGATGCCGTAGGAGTTGCCCGACTGGAGGTGCTTGACGAGGACCTTGCGCGCGATCTCGTTCTCGCGCCCCTCGGGGACGGCGAAGTAGATCTTGATGAACGAGTTCGAGTAGCGGTCGAAGACTGCGGGAAGCCCCTCCTCCTCCAGGAGCTCGACGTCCTCGAGCCAGTTCAGGTCCTCGCCGGGCGTGGCGGCGAGGAGGTCGACGTCCTCGACCTCCGCAAGGTCCTCCTGGTAGGAGAAGCGCCTGCCCGAGAGGTACTCGGCGTCGATCGACCGGATCTTCTCGGGCTCTTTCGTGGACAAGGCTAGTCCTCCGCGCCCGCGTACTCGGCGGGCTGGTCGGGGAGGTAGTCGACCGGGTACTCGATGTGCTTCTCGAGCAGCCGCTTGATCTCGGCGAGGGCGTTCTCCTCGGTCAAGCCGGGGACGTAGTTCGTCCCGGCGAGCGGCACCTTGGCCATCGCCGCGGCCTCGACCGTGAGCGCGCAGAGATCCTCGGGCTCGAGCGAGTGGACGTTCGTCTTCCCGCACGCTCGCGCGAGCATCTGCACCTCGAGTGTCAGCGTGTGCAGGAAGTTGTAGACCCGCTCGGCCGCGTCGTCGACGACGAGGCGCTTGCGCAGCTCCGGATCCTGGGTCGTGATCCCGACCGGGCAGCGGCCGGTGTGGCAGTGGTAGCACTGGCCCGCTGGGACGCCGATCGTGCCCTCGTAGTCGGTGACGCCGGGGATCTCCTTGTTGCAGTTCAGGGCCATCAAGGCGGCGTGACCGAGCGCGACGGCCTTCGCCCCGAGCGAGAGCGCCTTGGCGACGTCGCCGCCGTTCCGGATTCCGCCTGCCACAACCAGGTCGATCTCGTCCGCGAGGCCGACGTCCTCGAGCGCGCGCCTCGCCTCGGGGATCGCCGCCATCAGCGGGATGCCGGTCTCCTCGGTGGCGATGTGCGGCCCCGCGCCGGTGCCTCCCTCGGCGCCGTCCAGATAGATGATGTCGGGCCCGCACTTGGCAGCCATGCGCACGTCGTCGTAGACGCGCGCGGCGCCGAGCTTGAGCTGGATCGGGATCTGGTAGTCGGTCGCCTCCCGGATCTCCTGGATCTTCAGCGAGAGGTCGTCGGGGCCGAGCCAGTCGGGGTGCCGTGCCGGCGAGCGCTGGTCGATCCCGGGCGGCAGCGAGCGCATCTCGGCGACCTGCTCGGTCACCTTCTGGCCCATCAGGTGCCCGCCGAGCCCGACCTTGCAGCCCTGGCCGATGAAGAACTCGCAGGCGTCCGCGAGCATCAGGTGGTGCGGGTTGAACCCGTACCGGCTCTGGATGCACTGGTAGTACCACTTGGTTGAGAGGTCGCGCTCCGGCGGGATCATCCCGCCTTCGCCCGAGCACGTCGCCGTGCCCGCCATGGACGCGCCCTTGGCGAGCGCCATCTTCGCCTCGAGCGAGAGCGCGCCGAAGCTCATGCCAGTGATGTAGACCGGGATGTCGAGCTCGATCGGCTTCTTGGCGAAGCGCGCGCCGAGGACGGTCTTCGT
>Ga0209874_1000395_pt1 | contig 12698 bp, 13 predicted proteins | sample GWRWN1_20_30_FD_187216 | JGI IMG/M metagenome (GOLD analysis project Ga0209874, IMG submission 187216) | Riverbed sediment microbial communities from areas with no vegetation in Columbia River, Washington, USA - GW-RW N1_20_30 (SPAdes)... | ecosystem: Environmental > Aquatic > Freshwater > River... | reverse complement strand
GAAACGCTTTCGGCGGCGCGTCCTGACCGACCGCGAGGACCGATACTGCGGCGAGCGGGTGGAACGCGTCGCCGGCCGCTGGGCGGCCAAGGAAGCGGTGAGCAAGGTGCTGGGGCTGGGCGTACGGGGCGTGGGGTGGCGCGAGATCGAGGTGCTGCCCAACTTCGCCGGCCAGCCGCAGGTACTGCTCCACGGCCGGGCCGCCGCGCGGGCCACGCGCCTGGGAATCGGTGAGGTGACCGTGTCGATCTCACATGAGCGCCGGATGGCGGTGGCGGTCGCGATCGCGGACCGGCCAGCCGAGGCGTAGCGTAGCGGTGGTCGCCGGGCGGGGAGTCACCCTCACTCAACGCTGGGTGGCAGAGCATCTCCCGCCTCGCCCGCCGCGCAGCCACAAAGGGACCTTCGGGCGCGTCCTCGTCATTGCCGGGTCGCTCGAGTACGCCGGGGCAGCGCTCCTCACGGGCCTGGGTGCCGCCCGCGCCGGCGCCGGGCTGGTGTCCCTGGCGACGCCCGAATCGGTCGGTCTCCGCCTGTTGGGCCTGGTTCCCGAGCTGACGTCGCTCCTCCTGCCCGAGGAAGCGCTGGGGCTTGTGGCGCCGGCCGGCTGGCGGCAGCTGACGGCTGCGGCCCACGAGTACGACTCGGTGGTGGTGGGTCCGGGCCTCGGACGGCATGCCGCCACCCTGCGCCGCACCGCGCGCCTGCTGGCGGATCTCCGCCAGCCGGTGGTCATCGATGCCGATGGGCTGACCGCGCTCGCCGCCCGCGACCGCTGGTGGCGCACCTTGTCCGCGCCCGCCGTGCTGAGCCCCCACCCGGGTGAGTTCGCGCGACTGCTGCGCGGCAAGGCGGCACCGCCCGAGGATGACGACGCGGCCCGCGAAGAGGCAGCCAACGAAGCCGCCCGGCTGTGGGAGCACGTCGTGGTGTTGAAGGGCGCCAACACGGTTATCGCCGCGCCGGACGGCCAGCTCCTGCGCTCGGCGGTGGCCACCTCGGCGCTCGCCACCGCGGGCAGCGGAGACGTGCTGGCGGGTGCCATCGGGGCCATGCTGGCGGCGGGACTCGAGCCCCTCGAGGCGGCTGCGGTCGGTGTGGCGGTCCATGCCGCGGCCGGCCTGCTGGCCGAGCAGCGGATCGGATCGGCTGGGGTGCTCGCGACCGATGTGGCTCGTCTCCTGCCGGAGGCGATCGCACTTCTGCGCGGGCGCGAGGCGAAGCGATGATGACGACCGTGGTGGCGAGCCCCCATCGGGCCTGGATCGACATCAACCACTCTGCCCTGGTCGCCAACCTGGCAGCCCTGCGGCGGATGACCGGTCCGGCCCAGGTCATTGCCGTGGTCAAGGCCAACGCGTACGGCCACGGGGCGGTGGAGGTCGCGCGGACCCTGGTCGACCACGGCGTTGAGCGCCTGGGCGTGGCCACCCTGTCGGAGGCCATGGAGCTCCGGTCGAGCGGGCTGGCCGGTCCCATGGTCCTGCTGTGGGGGATCGGGGCCGGGGACGCCGAAGCGGTGGCCGCGACCCGGGTCGAGCCAATCGTCGACAACGCGGCCGAGCTGGGCTGGCTCGAATCGGCCGGGGCCGCGGCCGGTCGTCGGATCGCGGTCCACCTGAAGGTGGACACCGGCCTTGGGCGGCAGGGCATCGATCCGGCCGGCGCCGTGGAGCTGGCGACCCGCATCGCGGCCAGCCGCCAGCTGGCGCTGGTCGGCACCATGACCCACCTCGCGGCGGTAGGCGAAGACGAGGCGCACACCGACCTCCAGCTCCAACGGCTGGTCGGCGTGCTCGACGGGTTGCGCTCGAGCGGGATCGACCCAGGGCTGGTCCACGTCGCGGCGACGGGCGCGATCCTGGCCGGTGCAGGAGGCTTCGCCGATGCCGTCCGTCCCGGGCTCGGCCTGTACGGCCTGGCACCCAGTTGGGCCGATGCGCGGGAGGCCGGGCTGACGCCAGTGCTCAGCCTGCGCACATTGCCGCTTCGGATCTTCGAGGTGGCCGCGGGCACGCCGATTGGCTATGGCTTGCGGTGGCAGGCGCCGCGCGCGGCGCGGCTGGCGACCTTGCCCATCGGCTATGGTGACGGTTGGCCGCGGGTGCACCTCAACAACGGCGTGGCTTTGGTTCATGGGCAGCGGGCGCCGATGGTGGGTGCCATCAGCATGGACGGCCTGGTGGTCGACGTCTCGGACGTGGAATCGCCGAACCTGGACGACGAATTCGTCCTCATCGGCCGCCAGGGGAACAAGGAGATCACAGCCGACGAGGTGGCTGAGCAGCGACGTACGATCAACTACGAGGTGACGACCATGCTCCGCCAACGCCTCCCGCGGCGGCACGGACAGCCATGACGACCCAGACGATCGACGCGACGCAGCCGCGTCCCACCTCGACCCCCGTGCGTCCGGTTCCCGAGACCGAGCTCTCGCTGCTCATGGACGTCGGCAGCGCATGGACCAAAGCCGCCCTGGTAGGACGGGCCGGCGGTCGGTGGCGGATCGTGAGCGGGTCCGCCCAACCCAGCTCGTGGGGTGAATCAGTCCTGGTCGAAGATCTCGTGAGTCGCCTGGTGCCCCATGCCGACGCGCGCCTCTCCCAACGATTGGCACTTCTGGTGCGTGACGCGCCCCGGATCACCTGTCAGTCCCCGCGGCGCCCCGGACGACTGGCGGTGGTGGCCGACACGACGGCCGACCAGGAGGCCGCCGAATTGGTCGCCATCAGAAATGGCTGGAGGGTGGTGGCGGCCATGACCGGGAATGACCGCCGTCCCGAATCGGAGCGCTACGAGCCCATCCGCCTCGCCGAGCCCGACGCCTGGCTGGCGGTGTCCTCGGGTGGTGCGCCGCCTCCGGACGGCCCGTTGTGGGGCGTGCTCGCGGCCGCCCGTGGCTCGTCCGGCACGCCTCTCCTGCTCGTCGGCGCCGAGGATCTTCAGGAGACCTTCGGACGGCAGTTTGGGCCGGCCACGCGATGGATCGGTCCGGCCGTGGATGACGCGCTGTCGGCGGCCCTGCTGACCCTGCTGGCGGAAGCGAACGGTCCGGGCGAGGTCCGGTCCCTGGCCCCGGTTGCCTTCGGGCACTCGATGGCGGCCCTGGCGCGGGGACTGGGCGTGGAGGTCCTGGGCGTTGACATGGGAGCCACCTGGCTGGCCTGGGGAGCGGCCACCCCGAGTGGCGGGACGACCGCCATGCTGGCCGAAACTGGTGACCGCGCGCTGCCGGAGGGGTCCCGCGCCGCGGCGGAAGTGCTGCCCGCCGACGTCGACGAGTTCGCCACTACCGACGCGATGGCCAACCTGGCGGCCCGGCCTATGGCGGTCCCCTCATCGGTCGCCGAAGCGGCCATCGCTCAGGCGCTCGGCATCGACCGTCTGGCCGCGGCGCGGCGGTGGCTGGGAGGCTGCCCGCCGGTTGATCTGCTGGTGGGCGGCGGCCGCCTCCTGGCCGGCGCGGTTCATCCCGGCGATGCGGCCCTCGCCCTGCTCGACGGCCTGCGCCCGGCCGGGGTCACCCAGCTTGCCGTGGACCCGTGGGGAATCTGCGGCCCGCTGGGCACGCTGGCCAGCGAAGACGTCGATGAAGGCATGGAGACCCTGCGCGACGACCTGCTGGTGCCCCTCGGCACGGCGATCGTGTCCCGCGGTGGGCGACCCGGGCAGGTCGCGTTTCGGGCCCGGCTCCATCGTCCGGGCTGGCCGGACTCGACACGGCACGAAGTTCGGGTCGGAGGCGTGGCTGTCCTGCCGCTCGAACGGGGAGCATCGGGCGAGCTCGGGATCGAGCTCGAACGCGGCGTCGAGCTCGGCGCGCCGTATCGAGCCCGACGGATGCGAGCGGCGGTGACCGGCGGGGCGGTGGGGGTCATCCTGGATGCCCGCGATGACCCGATCCAGGTACCGACCCGCCCCGGCGACGCCCGCACCATGATCCAGTCCTGGCGCGACGCTCTGCGCCGCGAAGGGCGCCCGGCGGCCGGCTGATGACGACGGCCGATCCCTACCGGCACCAGGTGCGGCTCCCCGGCGGAGCTGAAGCGGTGGTCGCGGTCGGCGACGAAGTCGGGCCCGGCGACCTGCTGGCGCGAACGGTCCGAGTCGCGGCTGCCCGCTCAATTCCGGTGGCGCGGCCGCTACATCGAAAACGGGGCGAGATTGCCGAGCTGCTCCTCGTCGCGCCCGGGGATCGGGTCCGAGCCGACCAGCCGCTGGCGAGGACACCCGAGCGCGAGGTCCGCTCCCCAGCCGAGGCCCTGTTCCTGGCCTACCAACCTTCCGACGGCCTGGCCCACCTCCTCCCGCTCGAGCCCGCCGAGCCGATCCGGAGCGAGGTGCGCGGGATTGTGGTTGAGGTCGAGGAGCGGTCGATCACGGTCGCCGTCCACGGCGTGCACATGGCCGGCGCAGGTGGGACCGGCCCGGCTGTCCAAGGGCCGCTGAGCGTGCTGGTCGACGAACCGGAGGCCGTTCTCGAGCCGGCCGCCATCGATGCCGACAGCGCCGGTCGAATCGTGGTCGGCGGCTCATGGGCCTCGGCCGAAGCGATCACTCGGGCCCGTGCCGTGGGCGTGGCGGCGATCGTGGTGGGCGGGCTCCACGCCCGCGAGCTGGCCGACTTCGCCGGCCTCCAGCACCGCCGCAGCCTCCTCGGTACCGCTGCCCCGCCCTTCGCCGTGCTCGCGCTGGATGGATACGGACGTGCCGGCATGGATCCGGCGCGATTCGCCTGGCTCAAGGCCCACGCCGGCCAGCTAGCCACCGTCCTGGGCGACGGACGCCGGCTCCTGATCTATGACGCCTCGCCGGCACCGGTGCGGGTGGCGCGCGCGGTGGTGGGAGATCGGGTCGTGATCGTGTCCGGGCCCGGCCGCGGCCAGGCCGGCCTGCTGAGTGAGGTACCCGCTCAGCCGATGGCCATCGGGTCGGGCATCAGTGCCCTGTGCGGCATGGTCCGCCTCGACGCCGGGCGAACGGTCAGCGTGGCCCTTGCCAATCTCGAGGCCAGCCTCCCGGTCTCCTGACATACTCGCCGGCGTGAAGGCGACTGCTACCCCGGCTACGGCCGAGGGCCGGGTCCGCTCCTCGTCCGCCGCCACGACCCGACGAATCGGCCGCCGGCTGGGACGGGCCGCCCAGCCCGGCACTTGCCTGGCGCTCGTCGGGCCACTCGGGGCGGGCAAAACCCAGCTGGCCAAGGGGGTGGCGTGGGGCCTCGGCGTGCCGGGCGTGGTGAACAGCCCCACCTTCATCATCGTGAACGAGCATGCCGGCCGACTGCCCCTGTTCCACGTCGACGCCTATCGGCTGGCCGATGGCGGTGAGGCGCGCCAGGCCGGCGCGTTCGACGAGCGACAGGCCCAGGGTGTCACGGTCATCGAGTGGGCCGAACGACTCGACGGCTGGCTGCCGCCGGATCACCTGCGGATCGAGATCACGGCGGACGCAACTCTGCCCAACCTCCGGCTGCTCCGCTGGCGAGCCACCGGCCCACGACACGCGCACCTGTCGCAGGTCCTGGATCTGTCGGAAACGCCATGATCGGGGCGCTGGACAGCTCGTCAAACGATCAATCGGTGGCCCTTGCCGATCCGGCGGGCCGCCTCCTGGACAGCGCGGCCTGGAGCGCTGAGCGCGGCCAGGGTGGCGAGCTCCTGCCCCGTCTGCTCCAGCTCCTCGACGCACAGGGCGCCACGCTGCGGGACGTAACGGGCCTCGCGGTCGGCATCGGCCCCGGATCGTTCACCGGTCTGCGGGTCGGGCTCGCGTTGGCCAAGGGCCTCGCCGCGGGCCTCGACTGCCCCATCGTCGGGATCCCGAGCCTGGACGCCTGGTTGGTCGCGGTCCCGGAGGCGGACGCCGCCGTCACGCGCGCCGGGGCGTCAGACGTGTACGCCCGTGCTCGCGACCAGGCGGAGCCGCAGATCGTGGCCTTCGCGGCGCTGTCGGCCGCGGCCCGAGCCCGCCACTTGGTGGCTCCGCGTGACCTGGCCGTCACCCTTGGGCTTAGCCATGCCCAGCCACCTGACGGGGCCGCGGCCGCCGTGGCTCGCCTGGCTGCCGACCGCTTCCGGGCTGGAGCGGTGGATGACCTCGCCCAGCTCGAACCCGTCTACCTTCGTCCACCGCGCGGGCTCGGCGACGCCACCCCCGCCCCGATCACGTGGCTCTGACCGCGGCGGTTCGCATTGGGCCCATGCGGCCCGATGACATCCCGGCGGTGCTTGAGATCGAACGTAGGAGCTTCACCACACCGTGGCCACCGGAGGCGTTCACGCAGGAGCTGATCCACAATCGGCTGGCTCGGTACACCGTGGCGCGCCAGGGGGGCGCCGTCGTCGGCTACGCCGGCGTATGGCTGATGGTGGACGAGGCCCACATCACGACCTTCGCGGTCCACCCCGATTGGCGGCGACAGGGGGTCGGGCGTCGCCTGATCCAGGCCCTGCTGGTTGCGGCCACCGAGCTCGGAGCGGCGCGAATAACCCTGGAAGTCCGCGTCTCCAACTTGGCTGCCCAGGCCCTGTACCGGACTCACGGGTTCCAGATCGCGGGCCGGCGGGAGCGCTACTACACCGATGACGGGGAGGACGCCTACATCATGACCACGCCGTCTCTGGCCGATGCCGCCATGCGGGAGACGCTCGAGGCCGCCCGCGCCGCCCAGGAGGACGACGAGGCGTGAGCGGCCCCCGGATCCTGGCCATCGAGACCAGCTGTGACGAGACCGGGATTGCCGTTGTGGTGGGAGGCCGGCTGGTCGAGGCCAACGTCGTCGCCAGCCAGGTGGCCGTCCACGCCGCCACCGGCGGGATCGTGCCAGAAGTCGCCGCCCGACAGCAGCTGCGCTGGATCGTCCCCACCCTTGAGGCTGCCCTCCAGGCTGCGAACGCCGCGTGGGCCGACCTGGACGCCGTGGCGGTCACCTACGGGCCTGGCCTCATCGGCTCGCTGCTGGTCGGAGTCAATATGGCCAAGGGCCTGGCTGCCAGCCATGACCTGCCGCTGGTACCGGTCAATCACATCGAGGGCCATATCTACGCGAACTGGTTGACCGAGGTGCCTGAAGCCGATGGGCCTGAAGCCGATGCGGTCCTTCCGCCCGAGCCACCGTTCCCGCTGCTGTGCCTGGTCGTGTCTGGAGGGCATACCCAGCTGGTCCTGATGGTCAACCACGGGCGATACCGGTTGCTGGGGCAAACCGTGGACGATGCCGCCGGGGAGGCCTTCGACAAGGTCGGCCGACTGCTCGGCCTCCCGTACCCCGGCGGCCCGGCCATCTCGGCCGCCGCCGAAGGCGCGACTCCGGCCACCCGATTCCCGCTCGCCCGGCCACGCGGCCGGTATGACTTCTCCTTCTCCGGCCTGAAGACCGCGGTCCTGCGCGAGGTGGAGGGCTACCGCGCGCGCGGCGAGGCGATCCCCGTCGATGGCATCGCGGCCGCCTTCGAGCGGGCCGTGGTGGAGCAGCTCGTGCGTCGGACCGTGGCGGCGGCGCAGGAGCACACGGTGGCGGCCGTGGCCCTGGGTGGCGGGGTCGCCGCTAACCGGGTTCTGCGCCGGACGTTGGGCGAGCGGCTGGAGGGCATCCCGCTCATCGTTCCGCCACCGGCCTGGTGCACCGACAACGGAGCCATGATCGGAGCGGCGGCGGCCCACCGGTTCGCGGCGGGGGAGCTGGCCGGCTCGGGGCTGGAGGCCATTCCGGCGCTTGCGCTGCCGTGGCAAGCGGGGTCCTGATGGCGCGTCCGGCCGCCAGCGACGTCCCACGGCCGCCGACCCCGGGCGAGCTCCGGCGCCTGCTGCGTCGCGAGGGCCTCCATGCGCGCCGCGGCCTGAGCCAGAACTTCCTGACCGACGCCGACGCGCTCGATGCCATCCTCGCCGCAGCCGACCTGTCGCCCGGCGATCGGGTGGTCGAGATCGGTCCCGGCCTGGGGGTATTGACCCGCCGGCTGCTGGCGGCCGGGTGCGAGGTGGTGGCGGTCGAGATCGACGCCGACCTGGCGGGCTACCTACGTCGCGAGCTGGACGATGCGGTGAGCCTGACCCTGCTGGAGGCCGATGCGCTGGACGTGGACCCCGAAACCCTGTTCCCGGGGGAGGCGTATCACCTGGTCGCCAACATTCCGTACCACATCACCAGCCCGATCCTGCATCGGTTCCTCGGCAGCGCGCACGCCCCTCAGCGGTCGGTGCTGCTGGTGCAGGCCGACGTCGCCACGCGGGTCGCCGCGCCGCCGGGGGACATGAGCTACCTTTCGGCCTTCGTCCAGGACCTGGCAGAGGCCGCGGTCGTGGGCCGCGTGCCAGCGGCCGCGTTCGAACCCGAGCCGGCGGTGGACTCGGCCATCCTCCGACTCGAGCTGCGTCCCGCTCCGCTTGTCCCGCCCACGGACCGTGAGATCTTCCACCGCGTGGCCCAGGCCGCGTTCCGCCAGCGGCGGAAGCAGATCCACAACAGCCTGATCCGTGAGTTGCCGATCGACCGTGACGCCGTGAACGAGGCGTTGAACGCGTGCGGCGTGGACCCCGAGCGGCGGCCCCAGACCCTGGCCCTTCCCGAATGGGCGTGCCTGGCGGACGCCCTGCGCCCTGCCCTGAACATGGGCGGTGGCTGAGCTGGACGGGATCGGGGAATCCGTCAGTGGGCGTCTTGCGGCGCCGGCCAAGCTGAACCTGTGGCTGAAGGTGATCGGGCGGCGGACGGACGGGTTTCACGAACTGGACTCCCTCCTCGTCCTGCTCGAGCTCGCCGACGAGCTGTCGCTGGCCGCCGGAGATCCGGAGCTGCGGATCAGTGGCTCGGCCGCGGCCGGGGTGCCCGCCGACCGGACCAACCTCGCGTGGCGAGGATGGGTGGCAGGCCTGGCCGGCCGGCCACCTGTAGGAGGGCTGGCGGTGGACAAGCGGATCCCGGCCGCGGCCGGCCTGGGCGGAGGTTCGTCGGACGCCGCGGCCGCCCGACGCCTCGCTCGTTGGGTGACCGGCCAGGGCGACGAGCAGCCCACCGCCGATGAGCTGGTGACGCTGGCCGCTATCGGCGCCGACGTCCCGTTCTTCGCATCCCAGCAGGCCGTGGCCCGCGTGCGTGGCATCGGCGAGCGGGTCACGCCCGCCGCCATGGCCGGCCCGGCCGAGGTCATCCTCGTCCATCCCCCGTTCGGCCTGGCCACGGGCGCCGTGTTCGCGGAGCTGCGCCCGAGCGAATGGAGTGGACCGACCGAGGACGTGGCTGTGCGGCCGGGTCGCAACGACCTCGCGGCCCCGGCACGTCGCCTGCGCTCCGAGCTGGATGACATCTTCCGCCTGGTGGCCGGCGCCGGCGGCGAGCCGCACCTGACCGGGTCCGGCCCAACCGTGTTCGCGCTGACCGACGACCCCGAGCGAGCCGCCGGTGTCACTGCCCGGCTCGAGCGTGCCGGACTGGCTACAACGCGCACCCGGCTGCGCCCCGAACCGGCTAGCATCGAGCAGTGAGCGGTCGACGAGCGGTTCGGACCGACAACGCCGCGGGCGCCGTCGCCCCCTACAGCCAGGGGATGGTCGGATCCGGCCTGGTCTTCACCGCCGGCAGCCTGGGACTCGACCCGGCCAGCGGTGCGTTGGTTGAGGGTGGGGCTGCGCCTCAGGCCAAGCGAGCCATCGCCAACCTGGCCGCCATCCTGGACGCGGCCGGTTCGGGGCTGGATCGGGTCCTGAAGACCTCCGTCTTCCTGGTCGACATGGCCGACTATGCCGAGGTCAACGAGGTCTACCGCGATGCGTTTCCCGAGCCGTACCCGGCCCGGACCACGGTAGCGGTGCAGGCACTCCCGATGGGAGCGCGGGTGGAGATCGAGTGCGTGGCCCTCGCAGCGGAGGCTAGTTGACGCTCGTTCGAGCGGCCTCCTACCATCCGCTGATCTGATGCGCCCCATAGAACGCCGTTCGGCGTGACAAGCCCGGCCGCCGTCGTGCTGGCCGCGGGCCAGGGAACCCGAATGCGGTCCCGCCTGCCGAAGGTGCTGCACCCGCTCGCCGGCCGGACGCTGATTGACCATGTCCTGACCGCGCTGGCCGGTGTTGCCGCCTCACCGATCGTGGTCGTCACCGGACACGGCGCTGACGAGGTCGAAGCGGCGCTCGCCGGACGCGCGACAACTGTGCGCCAGGAGCCCCAGCTCGGCACCGCCGATGCGGTCCGGGTTGCCCTCGCCAGCGTGCCCGCGAACGCGACCCAGCTCCTCGTGACCATGGCCGACGTGCCGCTCCTTCCCGCAGAGCTGCTGACGACCCTGGTCGCAGACCAGGCTGAGAGCGGGGCGGCGATCGTGCTGCTGTCCGCTCGGCTGGCGGACCCAACCGGGTACGGCCGCATCGTGCGCGGGCCCGACGGCGCCTGCCGCGCCATCGTCGAGGACGCCGAGGCTGACCCGGCCACCCGGGCCCTGGATGAGGTCAACGCCGGGACCTATTGCTTCGACGCGGCCTGGCTGCGCGCGAACCTGGGCCGGGTCCCGCTCAGTCCGTCGGGCGAGCACTACCTGACCGATCTGGTCGGCCTGGCGGTGGGCGATGGGCAGCTCGTTCGGGTCGTGCAGGCACCACAGCCCGAAACGGCGCTGGGGATCAACGACCGCGTCCAGCTGGCGACCGCCGAGCGCCTGGTGCGGAGGCGGATCGCCGAGGGCCACATGCTCCGGGGGGTCACCATCGTGGACCCCGACACCACTTTCATCGATGCCGCGGTCGAGATCGGGCAGGACGCGCGGATCGAGCCGTGGACGGTGCTGGACGGCCAAACCGTCATCGGCGACGAGGCCGTGATCGGACCTGGAACCCGGATCTCGGACAGCCGGATCGGCGCCCGGACCCGGGTGCTGGGCTCCTGGATCGAAGGGTCCGAGGTCGGTGAGGACGCGCGGATCGGTCCGATGAGCCATCTGCGCCCGGGCAGTGTGGTGGGCCAGGCCAGCGAAATCGGAAATTACGCCGAGGTCAAGCAGAGCCGGCTCGGCGCTCGGGTACGGCAGCACCACTTCAGCTACCTCGGCGACGCCGAGGTGGGGGACGACGTGAACATCGGCGCCGGCACGGTGACCGCCAACTTCGACGGCACCACCAAGCACCAGACCGTTATCGGCGACGGCGCCTTCATCGGCGTGGACACCATGCTTCGGGCCCCGGTGACGGTGGGAGCCGGCGCCAAGACCGGCGCCGGCAGCGTGGTGACGCGCGACGTGGCGCCGGGCAAGACGGTGGTCGGCATCCCGGCGCGCCCGATCGAGCTCCGCCGAAGCCGCCGCGAGGACGATCCGCAGGATGCCTGAGGGCTCCGCCGGCACTGGTAATCCATGGCTGGACCTGCTGCTGGTTCTGATCCTGATCCTGGTGGGGGGCGTGTTCGCCGCCGCGGAGATCGCCCTCCTCACCGTGCGGCGGCACCGGCTCGACCAGCTGGCCGACGAGGGCAGTCGCGGGGCTCGGGCTGCCCAGCGCCTGATCGCTGACCCCCAGCGCTTCCTGGCCACCATCCAGGTCGCCATCACCTTCCTCGGCTTCCTGGCATCGGCCATCGGCGCCCTCTCGTTCAGCCGGGTCATCGCCGACTTGATCGGTGGCATCCCGTGGGAGCCGATCCGCTCGGCGGCGGAGACGATCGCCTTCCTGCTGGTCACCCTGCTCATCGCGCTGACCTCGATCATCGTGGGCGAGCTGGTGCCGAAGACCCTGGCCCTGAACTTCCCTGAGCGCTTCTCGCTCATCGCCTCGCGCCCGTTGAGCGTGTTCGAGCGGTCGCTGGCCCCCCTCGTCTGGCTGACCACCACCATCAGCGGCTTCCTGGTCCGGCTGCTGGGCGGTCGGGAGCGTCCCCAGACCGGCCTCCTGTCGGTGGAGGAGCTGAAGCTCCTGGTCCAGACCGGCTCCGAGCAGGGCCAGATCGAGGAGTCGGAGAAAGAGATGATCCATGGAGTCATCGAGCTCGGTGACAAGCGGGTCCATGAGGTCATGGTTCCGCGCATCGGCATCAAGGCGGTGGAGGCGGACGACCCCATCGACGAGGTGCTCGACTTCATCGTGCGGGCGGGCCACTCCCGGGTCCCGGTGTACCGCGAGAACCTGGACAACATCATCGGCATCCTGTACGCCAAGGACCTGCTGCCCTACCTGCGACCGACTGCCGACAAGGATCAGCCGATCGACATCCGGTCGCTGGCGCGACCGGCCGGCTACGTGCCCGAAACCAAGCGGATCGACGAGTTGCTGACCGAGATGCGCGCGGCGCGCCGCCATATCGCGATCGTGGTCGACGAATACGGGGGTACCGCCGGCCTGGTCACCATCGAAGACCTGGTCGAGGAGATCGTGGGCGAGATCCAGGACGAGTACGACGTCGAGGAAAGCCTGGTCGAGCCGATCGAGACCGAAGGCGATCGCCGCGCCTATCGGCTCGACGGTCGGGTCACGATGGACGACCTGCGCGACCTGTTCGAGCTCAGCGATGCCGAGGAGCCTGACGAGGAGGCGTACGACACGGTCGGGGGATTGATCATCCACCGTGTGGGGCGGATCCCGCTGGTGGGTACCGAGATCGAGTTTCGTGACGTCAATCTGCGCGTCGAGGCCGCCGACTCTCGCCGGGTGTCGAAGGTGAACGCGGTTCAGATGCTGGAAAGCCCCCAGGCGGTCGAGAACTCCACGGGATAGGG
>Ga0209874_1000394_pt1 | contig 12698 bp, 10 predicted proteins | sample GWRWN1_20_30_FD_187216 | JGI IMG/M metagenome (GOLD analysis project Ga0209874, IMG submission 187216) | Riverbed sediment microbial communities from areas with no vegetation in Columbia River, Washington, USA - GW-RW N1_20_30 (SPAdes)... | ecosystem: Environmental > Aquatic > Freshwater > River... | reverse complement strand
GGGATTTGCTCGCGCCAAGACGCCAAGAACGCCAAGTCCGGAAGTTTAATTTCTTTGCGGCCTTTGCGCCTTTGCGCGAGATATTCCGAGTTTTGGTTGTGGCTCTCCGGCGCTGGGCTCTTCGTGATGAATAGAATGAACAGAAACATTATGCCATTTAGTCTACCCATAGTGGCACTCGGTTTGTGTATAGGAGCGCAGGCAAACTTTGCTCTTGCCCAAGATACGCAGCGGCTCCGGTACGGGACGACCAATAGCATCATGAATCTTCCCGTATGGGTTGCCCAAGATGCGCGTTTGTTTGTGAAACATGGCCTGACCAACGTTGAAATCATCTTCATCCAGAGCGGTACCTTAATCACGATGGGGGTGGTGAGCAGGGAGCTAAATTTTTCAGGCGCCGGCGCGGCGTCGGTCGTGGCGGCCCGACTCAAAGGCGGCGACGTTGCCTTGCTGGCTTGTCCTGTGGACGCCGATGCGGTTTACCTGATCGTGCGGCCGGGTGTTAAAAGCGCTGCAGAGCTTCGGGGCAAAACAGCGGCGGTGACGCGGCTAGGGTCGACGACGCATTTCTATTTGCGCTCGGCGCTGCGGTACGCCGGGCTGGATCCCCAAAAGGACGTCAAAGTCCTTCAGCTCGGATTGGATTTTTCCGGGGCACTCGAGGGCGGGCAAATTGACGCCGCGGCTCTGCCGTTCAACCTCGCCCTTCCCTATTTGCAGAAAGGATGGCCGGTGCTGCTGGATCTTTCGAAGACCGATTTCGTTTATCCGGCGTCCTGCGTGGTTAGCAGCCGAGCCTTTATGAAAGAAAGCCCGAGAGTGGTTGACCGCTTCCTCAGGGCGTATGTCGAGTCCATTCACCTCATAAAGAAAGACCGCTCGTTCACCGAGAAAGTTTTTAATAAGTGGCTCAGGCAGCCGGATCCTGAGATCGCCAAGAGAACCGTTCAGGTCTATGCGGACCTTTTCAAGCGCGTGCCAACGGTAACGGACGGCGGGATCAAGGCGGTATTGGAAGAGCTTGCGGAAAGCAGCCCCGTACCCAAGGAGATGATGAATCGGCCGGATTATTTTCGCGATCCTGCTCCGTTGGAGAGATTGGTTAAGGAGGGTTGGATCGAGCAGCTGTATCGGTAGGCAACTATGTCAAACATGACTGTTCAAGACGTTCAAGCCGTTCAAATCGTTCAAATCGTTTTGAACGGAGCGAAGCGATTGAACGGCTTGAACGTTTGGAACTTTAAACACAGGGCATGAGCCTTTACCAAGTCCAGAAGCTCCTATTTCACGTCAACCGGGAACCAAAGGTCTTCGACCGGTTTCTGCGCGAGCGAGAAACTCTGATCGCCGAGTATCGGCTTACCGAAGAGGAGCAACGCGCCTTTTTGGATACAGACTTCCGATCTCTTTACGAGATGGGCGTGCACTCGCTGCTCTTGGGACCGCTCGCGGCGACGCTTGGCATAAGCTTTCCTGATTACTTGGCGATCCTTAGAGGAAATCAGCCGTGAGCCTCGTCGGAGCCTTTGCCGCCAGCCATGCGCCCGGTATCACGGGTCGCCCCTCGCTACCGCCCGCAGTAGAATCGGAGCCCATTTTTCGTGCCTACGCCGAGCTGCGCAGCCGCCTCGAAGCCACGCGGCCGGACGTACTGGTGGTCGTCTCGCCCGAACACTGGGCAAACTTTTTTCTCGATAACATGCCTTCGTTTTGTATCGGCATCGCCGACGAATTTTCGGGGCCGACGGATGAGAAGTTCGTCAACATCCCGCGCCGGAGCGTCCGCGGACACGCGCGGCTCGCCCGCGCCCTGGCCGAAGGCATCGCCGAAGACGTCGACCTCTCGACCTCTCAAGAAATGGCTCTTGATCACGGCGTGATGCTCCCTCTGCATCTGCTGCGAACCGAGCTGCCAGTAATACCCATCATCGTCAATTGTCTTGCAGGCATGCCCGCGCCGCTTCACCGCTGCCACGCCCTCGGCGCTGCAATCCGGCGCACCGTGGAGCGTTGGCCGGAACGAGTTGCACTCCTTGGCACCGGCGGGCTCTCGCACTGGCCGGCGATGCCGGAGTCCGGACAGATAGGGATCGATTTCGACCGGCGTTTCCTCGATGCATTTGTCAACGGACGGATCGAAAGTTTTTTGCGCTATCCCAAAGAGAAGCTCGAAGCCGAAGCTGGGCCGGGTGGGCACGAGATCCGCACCTGGATTACCATCGCCGGTGCTGCGGCTGGCACTCACGGATCGCTGCTCGCTTATCAGCCTGTGCCCGCTTGGTCCACCGGCTGCGCCGTCGCGACGTTGGAAATCGAGGAGAGAGGAAATCCGTGTTCGCAAGGTTGAAGGGAGGCGTGTGTGGAATCGGCTTTGCCGGATTCACCTCCATCATGCTCGCCGCTTGCGCAAGCATGATGACGCGCCCGACCGGTATTGTTCCTGAGGGCGCCAAATGGCAGGAGGTTTCCCGCGCCGGCTTATTCACTTCCGAAGGCGTGGTTGCAGCCAAGGACGGCAAGATCTATGTCTCCGACATCACGCGTCCCGACGAAGTAAAGCAGAACAATCCGGGCGGCACGATCTATCGATACGATCCGGCGACTGGCGCCACCGCGAAGTACATGGAGCCGAGCGGCATGTCGAACGGGCTCCATGTGGACCGGAACGGGGATCTCATCATCGCCCAGGAGGCGGAAGGCGGGGGTCGCGCGATTCTCCGGCGCAACCTCACCACCGGCGTGACGACCGTGGTCGCGAGTTCGTACCAGGGCAAGCGCCTCAACAGCCCGAACGACGTCACTAGCGACGCGCGCGGCAGGATCTACTTCACCGACGCGCGCTACTTCGGGAACGAGCCCATCGAGCTACCCAATGCGATCTATCGAGTCGACCCGGACGGCAAAATCACTCAGCTGTCCACAGACGTCTTTCGCCCGAACGGCATCGAGGTATCGCCGGACGGCAGGCGCCTGTATGTGGCGGCTTCCAATCTCCCGGTCCGGCTGGTGCGCAATCCGCTCGGCCCCGCGCAGGATCGATTCGGGCTCAAGCTGGGCGGCGTGGTAGTCTACGACCTGCACGGCGACGGCAATATCTCCAACGGCCGCGTCTTCTTCCGGACCGACGAGTTTGTCACCGACGGCATGACGATGGACACCGACGGCAATCTATACGTGGCGCTGCATAACGGCAATCAGGAGCCGCCGAGAGGACAGATCGTCGTACTCAACCCCGCCGGAGAAGTGCTGGCCAGGATCGCTCCGGCCGAAGGCATGCGACCGGGCAATCTCGGCTTCGGGCGCGGCGCCGATGCCAGCTCACTCTACATGACCACGTTGTTCCAGTGGCGGCTTTACCGGATCCAGACGTTGCGGCGCGGGCACTATTTCGACTGAGAGTCATATGAGCTCCCTTTTCCTACAGGATTTGGTGACGAAGAGTGAAAAGCGAGAGTGATTCCGATGCGTGAAACACCGGTGTTGATTACCGGCGGGGGACCGGTCGGGCTCGCCCTCGCCGCCGATTTGGGCTGGCGTGGCGTCGCGTGCATCCTCGTTGAGCAGACCGACGGCCGGATCAGTACGCCCAAGATGAACGAGGTGAACGTCCGGACCATGGAGTTTTGCCGGCGCTGGGGAGTCGCCGACAAGGTGATGAACTGTCCCTTTCCCGACGATCATCCGATGGACGCCGTATTCGTAACCAGCCTCGGTGGATACGAGTTGGCGCGAATGGAGCGGCCCGCGAGAAAACACCAGACGCCCGGACCGCTCAGCCCAATGAACCAGCAGATCTGCTCGCAAACATGGTTCGATCCGATATTGCGCCACCTCGCGCAGTCGTATCCCGACGTGACGCTCCGCCATCGTTGTCGTCTCGAAACCTTCGAGGTACATGAGGGCGGAGTAACGGCCGAGATTGTCCATCTCGACACCGGAGAACGCGAACGAGTGAGGGCGCGTTTTCTCGCTGCCTGCGACGGCGCGAACAGCACGATCCGGCGGGCGCTCGGCATCAAGTTGATTGGATCCGAAGTGCTCAGCCGCCCGTTTCATATGTTCTTCCGTGTCCCCGACCTGTTCGGCAAGCTCAGCATCAAGCCTGGAACTTTCTACCTGGCGATGGACCGCAACGGCCTGTGGGCGAACATCCGCATCATCGACCCAGTGGAAGGACTCTGGCGGCTCATGGTGCTCGATTCGCCTGCCGATCTCGATCCGAACAAGATCGACCGCGAGGCGTATCTGCGCCGCGCGCTGGGCCGCGACATCGAGGTGGAATGGGTCGGCGTTAGCGTATGGACGAGGCGCGGTGTCGTGGCGGAGCGTTATTCGCAGGGGCCGGTTCATCTGCTCGGCGACGCGGTTCATCAATTGTCCCCGACCGGCGCGCTCGGCATGAACACTGGGATCGCCGATGCGGTGGATCTCAGTTGGAAGTTGGCCGCGGTGATCGAAGGATGGGGCGGCGATCGCCTCCTCGACAGCTACGATGCTGAGCGGCGGCCGATCGGAGAACGGAACGTCCGCGCGGCCACCGGCTACTTTCAGGGCCATCGCGATTTCGAGCGCGGTGTTGAAGCGATCGAGGACGCCACATCCGAGGGAGATGAAATCCGCAAGCGCCTGGGCGAACAACTTCTACGCGACATCGCGCGCATGTTCCGGACTATCGGCGTGCAACTAGGCTATCGCTATGATCCTTCGCCGATCTGTGTGCCCGACGAGACGCCGCCACCAGCGGACGAACCGGAAACCTATGTACCGACCGCACGTCCTGGCTCCCGGGCTCCGCACGTCTGGCTCGACGACGGATGTTCAACCCTCGATCTCTTCGGGAGCAGTTTCGTCCTGCTCAGGCTTGGACCCGAGGCGCCTGATCCCTCGGCGCTCGCGATGGCGGCCGCGCAGCGCAAGCTGCCGCTTCAGGTCGTGACGCTGCGCGAGCCAGAAGTGCTGCAGCGCTATGATCGCCGTTTTGTTTTAGTGCGTCCGGACGGCCACGTTGCCTGGCGGGGTGATGAAATGCCTGCAGACCCAGGCGCGCTGCTAGATCGCGTGCGTGGCGCCGTGTAGGAAATTGAGGAGGCCGGTCGCTGACATTCTTTTTTTAGTGGACATGCCATAACCGTTTCGATAGAAGAGTCCTCAGGATACCACTGACCAAGCGGACGAATTCCGTGCAAAGGAGGATACCATGATGAATAGAGTTATTTTTCAGAACCGTTGTTTGGTTTTGTTGGCTTCACTGGTGCTCCTGATTTTCTTCAGTGAAGCGGGACAGCCAGCCGAAGAGGGCGCCAAGCCTCCTCCCCCGGCTGAAATGAAAAAAGTCGCTGCCGATCTCTATTTCCATTTCGACTATGACTCGTCCAATTCAATCATCTGGACGACGGAAGAAGGCGTGCTGGTGATCGACACTCGCCAGCATCCTCGCGGGGCTAAGGAGCTAATTGACAAGATTAAAAAGATTACCGACAAGCCAATTCGCTGGGCGGTGGTGACCCAGGCCCACGGGGACCATTACTTGGGGAATCAGGTCTTTAAAGAGCTGGGCGCGACCATCGTGAGTCAGAGCGATGCTGCGCAGGTAATGGAAAAATATTTTGACAAGGACGTGGCGCGACGAGGCGGTTTTTTCAAGCGGCACAGTTTTGATCCCAAAGAAATCAAAATGATTTTACCGGATGTCACCTTCGAAACGAAGATGAACATCCACATGGGAGGCAAAGTGGCACAGCTCATCTACCTTGGCCCTGCCCAAGATCCGGGCGCCTCATTCATTTACTTTCCTCACGCGAAGGCTCTGGCAACCGGCGGTAATTTCGGTAGGCAGAGTTGGGCCAACCCCATGTTTACCCCGTCAGTGGACGGCTGGATTGCTGTGCTGCGTAAGACCTTGGAGATGGACGTGGACGTTTACCTGCCCGGTCACGGCGATGTCGGCACAAAGAAAGACGTTCAGGAGGCGATCGGTTTTCTAACCGACCTTCAGGCAGCGGTTAAGGACGCTATCGCCAAGGGAATGAGTAGGGAGGAGGCGGCCAAGACTCTCCAGTTTCCCAAATATAAAGATTGGCGCAATGCCGGTAATGCGCCAGCCAACATCACCGCCATGTACCATCTTTTGACCACCGGCAAATCAATTTACCTCGACCGATGAGGCAAGAAGGGGGACAAGCAGCTCTACAAGAGCTATAAAAATTCGAAATCCGAATACCGAAATCCGAAACAAGAATTAATACGAAATCCGAAACTGATTCGTTTGGAATTTTCTAATTTTTGGTCATTCAAAATTGTTTCGAATTTCGCCCGCCTGCTTGGCTGCGGGCAGGGATTTCGAGCTTTGAATTTATACTTGGCGCCCTTTGCGCCTTTGCGTGGGACATTCCGATTCGGTTGCGGCTCCGCTGCAATAGCCTCTTGCGTTTGAAATGTTTGACAGAACCACTGCAAGAAATTTCCTCGCGCCAAGGCGCCAAGAGCGCAAAGAAAAAATATTTTCCCGTTTCTCCGAACTTGGCGTGCTTTGCGTCTTTGCGCGAATCACCTCTTTTCCGATCTGCAAGCCGATATTCAACCGAGAATTTCAAACAGGTTTGGCTAGGCTTTTGGCGTTAAGATGAGACGAGAGAGGGACCAGCAATGCGCGTCTACGAAGCCATCGGCGAAACTCTGAAGAAGCTCGAAGTTCGGGCGACTTTCGGCTTGATGGGCGACGGCAATCTCCGCTTCATGACCCACCTGGCAGAGGAACTGGGCATGCCGTACTATGCCGCCCGGCACGAGAGCGGAGCGGTGGCGATGGCCGACGGCTACGCCCGCGTAACTGGACAGGTCGGTGTTTGCAGTGTCACCCAGGGACCCGGTGTCACCAACACGCTTACTGCACTGACCGAAGCACGCAAGGCCGGCACTCCTATGTTACTTCTTGCCGGTGACACCGCGGCACGGATATTACGGCACAATCAGGACGTTGACCAGACAGCCATATTCAAATCGGTCGGCGTTACCGTAGCACAAGTGCGCTCGCCTGATACTCTCATTATCGATCTCAGCCGCGCTTTCAATCAAGCTCTGGCCATGCAGCAACCCATTGCGATTTCGATCCCTACGGATATGCAAGAGCTGCCATGCGAGACCGACGCGTTACAGGCGGTGGCGGTGCAAGCGCCAATGCCGAGCCGGCCTCCGCCCGAGGAAATTCGGCGAGCCGTAGAGTTAATCGCCACCTCGAAGCGCCCGGCGATCATTGCTGGCCGAGGGGCAGTTCGTTCGAAGGCCAGGGAACCTCTAGAACATTTGGCCGAGCAGATAGGCGCATTGCTGGCGACCACCGCTCAGGCCAAGGGCTTATTTGCTGGGAACCCTTTCTACGTGGGAAGCTCTGGCGGATTTGCATGGGAGCTGGGTGAGCGGCTGCTTTCACAGGCTGATTTGATTTTGGCGTTCGGCGCGAGCTTGAACTACTGGACGACTCGAAACCGCGAACTTTTTGCCTCCTCCGCACGCATCCTGCACTGCGATAGAAACAGCGCGGCAATCGGCGCTCTTACATCGGCTGATTTTGGCTTGGTAGGCGACGTGGCGGCAACCGCCGAAGCTCTACGCGAGGAGTCGGTTCAGCGCGGCTTCAGCGCCGGCTTTCGCACGCCGGAGATCCGGCGGGAGATCGATTCATTTCGGCTCGATAACTTCCAGGATCAAAGCAACGGCCGCACCATCGATCCCCGTACATTGATGCTCAAACTCGATGCCATGCTGCCGCGCAACAAGACCGTTGTGATCGACAGCGGCCACTCCATGGGCTGGCCGATCATCTACCTTTCAGCGCCCGACGCCGCAGGCTTTGTTTTTTCCAACGACTTCATGGCAGTCGGCCTGGGTTTGGGAACGGCCTTCGGCGCTGCGATCGCCCACCCCGATCGTCTGACGGTTTGCACGCCGGGGGATGGCGGGCTCATGATGAGTCTCGGCGAGCTCGAGACTTTTGTGCGTTATAAAATTCCGGCGCTCGTCATCGTCATCAACGATGCGTCCTATGGCGCTGAGGTGCATCTGCTTAAAAACGTCGGCTTGCCGGGACATGGGGCTTTCTTCCGAGACAACGACTTTGCCGCCATCGCCTCGGCCATGGGCGCGCAAGGAATCACTGTCCGCGACGTCACGGATTTGGAGCGCTTGCGACCCTGGCTTAACGAGCGCACTGGACCGATGGTTGTCGATTGCAAGGTCGATCCTCAGTTGCGCGGCGAATGGTTCAGCAAAGTCTTCGCTCCCGGCGGTTGGTACCAACGCATGTGCGGGCATTAGTCGATTTTGGATTGCCGATTTTGGATTTTCGATTGAAGACAAACCTTTATGCAAGATGATGGCTGTTCAAGACGTTCAAACCGTTCCACTCGTTCAAACCGTTTGAACGGAGCGCGGCGGTTGAACGGCTTGAACCATTTGAACCTGAAACTTGAGGTCGCAGAGGATTTTAGAGTCGAAGAATTTAAACCACAAAGGACTCAGCGAGGCGGAGCCCCAACCAAGAACGTCCTGTGAGAATTATTCACCACAGAGGCGCAGAGTCACCGAGATCGGAGTATTTCTTGATCAAGAACTCTTGACTCTTCGCCCTCAGCGCCTCCGCGGTGAGTCCTCTTCTGGATCGATACAATCAGAATAGCCACTGGAAAATTTGCGCACGCTGCGAAAACTTTTAAGCAATACAAAGATCACATAGAAAAAGAAAGGTGCGCGAATGCGCCCTCCGCTCTCTTCCCCCTCGACGGGGGAAGATTAAGATGGGGGTGAACATCGGAATGACGGGAGAAAGTTAGCCGCAAAGGCTTGTCCTGGCAAAGTCTGCAGGGGACTGGCTACTTTTTTTCAAGCTGTTCGAAAAAAAGTTGCCTGTCCCCTTTTCCCAACCTTAAGCAGTTTGAACCAAGCTTGCAGAAACTCAGCCAAAGGCCTAAAGCGAGGGACGGAGTTTTCAGGTAGAGACTCTATCGGCTTAGCGACTGCGGGAGTTAGCTCATTTCGAGGCGAGGCTCTCGGTGAGCGTCGTGATGTTTCGCCAAGGAACGACGAGGCTCTTTGACCGGCTTTGTTGTTGGTCCCCGCCATAAACAAGAAATGACGCCTTCAGGTAACCCGATGCCAAACTCCGATAGTATTCCAGCTCGCGAAAAAAGTCGGCGTTAATGGTAGCCCCGGCTTTGACTTCGACTGCGACAACCTTGTTCCCGGTATCGATCAACAGGTCAATTTCCCTTCCTTTGTGCTCGCGCCAGAAAAAGATGGGCAAGGGTTGCCGGTTGTGGAAACGCCACTTGCACACCTCACTTACCACCCAGCACTCAAAGAGGTTTCCCCGCAACGGATGGTGGCGCAGTTCCTCGGCGGAGCGGATCCCGAGCAGTCGCGCGGCCAGACCGGTATCGTAAAAGTACAGTTTCCCTCTTTTGATCAAACGTTTGGAGAAATTTCGGTGGTGCGGGCTAAGACGGTGGATAATGTAGCTCGCTTCCAGGACGGATATCCACGCGCGCGCCGTGTTGTGTGCCACCCCTGCATCATTCGCCAGGCCTGCGACGTCCAGCACCTGTCCCACCCGAGCGGCGCACAATCGTACGAAAGTCTGAAAAAGGTTCAGGTCTTGCACCGCGGTAATCTGACGAACGTCGCGCTCGACATAGGTCCGGATGTAATCAGCGTACCAGTCTGCTGGGTCAACATCGCGGTCGTATAACGGTGGGTATTGACCTTGAAAAAGCAACTGATCGAGGGAAGTGATACTGAGTCCTGCGGCGTTCAGCTCGTTAAATGAAAACGACAATAACTCAAGTGTGGCAACTCTCCCGGCGAGAGTCTGGGACACCTGCGTCAGTAGACCAAATTGCTGTGATCCTGTAACGATAAACAAGCCCGGCTTTCGCCGCTCGTCCACGATCCCCTGAATGTAAGAGAAAAGTTCTGGTGCGCGTTGGATCTCGTCTAACACGGCCCCGTTAGGAAACTGTTGGAGAAAACCTCTTGCGTCGGAGAGAGCAAACTGGAGTTGATCGGGGTCTTCCAAAGTAACGTAGGGTTTTTGCGCAAACACCATGCGCGACAAGGTAGTCTTCCCTGACTGCCTCGGACCCGTAATCGCGACCACGGGATACCCTTTAGCAGCTTTGATTAGGGCCGAAGTTGCTTCTCTAGCGATCATGGTACAATATTGCAATCAGATTGAAATATTGTACCCATCCAATGTAGAAGGTCAAGGCTGTCGCGCCAAGCATCTCCTGAGCCGAGTCGAAGGGAAGCTAAAGCAATCATTAATCAAAATCCGAAATCCGAAGCTCGAAAGAGGCCCCGCGGACCGAAACAAACTGGCAACCGATGAAAGTTAAATCCGAAGCACGGATATCTCATCGCGGAGGCACGGAGGTCGCAGAGGATTTAAGAGTCGGAGAATTTAACCACAAAAGACTCAGCGCAGCTGAGCCGCAACCGAAAATCGGAATATCTCGCGCAAAGGCGCAAAGGCCGCGAAGGAAAACCAATTCCGAACTTGGCGTCTTAGCGCGCGTAGATCCCCGTTTTCGAGATTTGCTGTTGAGCGGGAAAATTTGCGCACGCTGCGAAAACTTTTAAGCAATACAAAGATCACATGCCCAACTTCCCCTTTTCCCAACCCGTATCGAAGGATCCGAAATTCGAAACAAATCCAAATGACTGAAATACGAAAGCCTCACAACATACTTCATTCGAAATTGGCGTTTTGGATTTTCCGCGTTTGAGATTCATTCGAGTTCGAGTTTGTTTCGGATTTCGATATTCGGATTTGGAGTTTTTTTATTCACTTTCCTCCGATCTCGACGCGAGATTTTCGGTGCCTCGTCATTCAATATTCAATACTGCCGCAGGAAGCCAGTGGGAGTGTGAACAGCAAGCCGGGTGCGACGCAAAAAATCCTTCGTATTCCAAGTGACGATGGCTTCGACGTTATACTTTTCTCCCTCCCGGAGGAGCACCGCGTCGCCGAACGTCATTTTCTTGGCGATATTGGCTGCCACTTCCGCGACAAAAATGCTCCACCAAGCCTCGCCATCATGGGTCCTCAACCCGTGAAGATCTATGATAGAAACGGAGTAGATGGCCCCAAAGCCGAAGAGCCAGGACGATAATTCATCGGTAGAAAGTCGAAACGACGCAACGCCACAAATTTCTAGGAGAGTGAAGGACGAAATAGAGGCATCTATGGAAGCAAGTTTCTCAATAAAGGCTTTATTTTGCGGGTAGAGCGCGTCGCGCGGGAAGAATCGATCAAGAATAAAGATGTTGCTATCGAGTAAGACCATACCGGTCCCCCTTGGCAAACCTGTCCATCTCTTTCCAAGTCTTAAACGGGAGGGACCGTCTGATCTTTTCGCTGATCTTGTCGAATCGCCGTCGTGCCTGCTCAGGAGTTTCTTTTGCCAGTCTTGGGTATTTGGATAAGATTTGTCTCTTTAGGTTATCATAGGCACTGGTTGGATACCGTTCTTCCTTCTCGAGATCTTTTTTATCGAAGGGTTTGAGCGTGGCCACAGGCTTTCCTCGACGCGTTACGACCACAGCCTTTCCCTTTTCGGCTTCACGAATCAACGCAGTTGTCTGGTTCTTAAGGTCTCGCACGGTGGCGAACTTGGCCATGACTCCCCTCCTTAATGTAGCAACCAAGATAGCAACACTAAACGAGCGCGTCAACGAACCTGTTTCGCTGTCGCTGCGCCCTACCCCCCAACCCTTATCCCTGACCTGTTGCTTATGCGGTGGGCGTTCCTTCAGGGTTACGTCAAAGTCAGTTTCACCTTACTGAATTGAATTTCTAACTGGCGTTTGTCCAAAAATCCCCCCTTCCCCCCTTTTTCAAAGGGAGGAATCAAATGTCTCCCTTTTGTAAAGGGAGATTTAGAGGGATTTTTAATCTGCTCAAAGCGACTTTGACGTTACCCTGGGCGTTCCTTGACGCCCGCAATCACCTGTCGTAAAACACAGCTCAGCCGCGTCTCGATCTTTTTATGGCTTCCACCACCAAAAAGGACTCTAAGAAATCAAAGGCAAAGCCGCGACGCCCGGTGGTGAAAAAATCTCAGCCTAAACAAGCGCAAAATATTCAGTCATTGCGGCGCGGCCTCGACGAGCGACGTACTGCGGATGATTGCCAAGGCGCCCGGTGACCTTCAAACGGTTCTCGATGCGATTGCCGAGCGCGCAGCGAGACTCTGCGATGCAGGCGATGCTGGAGTGTGGCGCGTACATGGCGACGTCCGACGCCGCGTTGCTCACTTTGGACCGATCCCAACGGCATCCGCCCCGGGCGAGGGCGGTGTTTTTGATCGTGGCACACCCGTTGGTAGAGCAATCATTGATCGGCAGACGATACATGTCTATGACCTTCGAGCAGCCGCAGCAGAATTTCCAGGTAACCGTGGAACCGCCCTGGGTATTCGCACAGTGCTCGTGGCACCATTACTTCACGCGGGCGTGGCGATCGGCGCTATTCAAATTCGCCGGCAACAGGTTCGTCCTTTCTCCGACAAGCAATCGCCCTACTCAAAACCTTTGCCGATCAGGCTGTGATCGCCATCGAGAACGTGCGCTTGTTCACGGAGCTCGGTGAGCGCAATGCAGAATTGCGCGAGGCGCTGGAGCATCAGACGGCGACAGCGCAG
>Ga0209874_1000392_pt1 | contig 12753 bp, 17 predicted proteins | sample GWRWN1_20_30_FD_187216 | JGI IMG/M metagenome (GOLD analysis project Ga0209874, IMG submission 187216) | Riverbed sediment microbial communities from areas with no vegetation in Columbia River, Washington, USA - GW-RW N1_20_30 (SPAdes)... | ecosystem: Environmental > Aquatic > Freshwater > River... | reverse complement strand
ATCTGCTCGAACTGCCACCCGTTCTACACGGGCAAGCAGAAGCTGGTGGACACGGGCGGACGCGTCGAGCGCTTCCAGCGCCGGCTCGAGAAGGCCGGCGGCGCCCGCCGCGCCTAAGCAGCACTCCATGACGAACGTTGGGGGACAGGCCGTCCTCGAGGGCGTGATGATGCGCGGCCCGTCCAACTGGGCCGTCGCCGTGCGCAAGCCCGACGGTGACATCGCCGAGGTGCACCAGTCGATCAAGTCGCCGATGGCGCGGCACAGGATTTTCCGGCTGCCGGTGATCCGAGGCGTGATCGCCCTCGGCGAGTCGCTCGCAATCGGCTTCCGTGCCCTCGGGATCTCGGCCAACTATCAGGCCCAGGTCGAGGGAAAGGACGGCGAGGAGGTCCAGACCGAGCTCACGCGCGCCCAGCTCTTCTTCGCGTTCGCGATCGCGATCGGCTTCGCGATTCTCCTCTTCAAGGTTTCGCCGGCCCTGCTAACGAACTGGATCGGGATCGAGCGCACCGGCTGGTTCGTGATCGTCGAGGGCCTGATCCGCGTCACGATCTTCATCCTCTACCTCGTCCTGATCTCGCTCTTCCCGGATCTGCGCCGGGTCTTCCAGTACCACGCCGCCGAGCACAAGGCGATCAACGCTTACGAGGCGGGGGACGAGCTCGAGCCAGAGACCGTGCAGCGCTACAGCCAGATCCATCCCCGCTGCGGGACGGCGTTCCTGCTGTGGGTGATGGTGATCGCGATCTTCGTGTTCGCGTTCTTCGGCCGCCCGGCCTGGTACTGGCTGATCACCACGCGCATCCTGCTGCTGCCGGTGATCGCGGGCCTGGCGTACGAGCTGATCAGGTTCGCGGGCAAGCACCAGGACAACCGGATTCTCATGAGCCTGCTGGCGCCGGGCCTGTGGCTCCAGCGCCTGACGACGCGGGAGCCGTCGCTCGACCAAATCGAGGTCTCAATTCGCGCGCTGAAGGAGGTCCTGTCACTGGAGGGCCGAACCGAGCCTGAGGCCCGCAAAGTGGAGGTCATGGCCTAGGCATGCCGCGCGTCCAGCGCGAGGCGCAGGTCACGTGGCAAGGCAACGTCGCGCGCGGGAGCGGGACGATCAGCGGCGCGACGGGCGCATTCGAGAACCTGCCCTACTCGCTCGCAACTCGGATCGAGAAGCCCGACGGGGAAACGAGCCCGGAAGAGCTGCTCGCCGCCGCACATGCTGCGTGCTACGCGATGTCGCTCGCGAACGAGCTGGCGAGCGCGGGATCGGCGCCGGAGCACCTCGACGTGCGGGCGACCGTCACGCTCGACGAGGTCGAGGGAGGCTCGCACCGGATCGTGGAGTCAGAGCTCCTCGCGCGCGCGCGTGTAACAGGAATGGACGAAGCGGCGCTCCAAGGAGCCGCCGTGGAGGCAAGCGCTGGCTGCACGCTCTCGGCGCTGATCGAGGCCAGCGCGAAGGTGACGGTGAACGCGACACTCGAGGGGGGAACAGATGGCGACTGATCGCAAAGCAGACGTGACCTGGCAGGGCGACTTGATGAGCGGCAGCGGCCGCGTCGATTCCGTGACGAGCGGCGCAATCGGTGGGCTCGAGGTCAGCTGGTCGGCCCGCTCCGAGGAGCCCGGCGGCAAGACGAGCCCGGAAGAGCTCATCGCCGCCGCGCACGCGACGTGCTTCTCGATGGCGCTCTCAAACGGGCTGGCGCAGGAAGGCCACGCGCCGGAGCAGCTCAAGACCTCCGCCACCGTGACGTTCCAGCCGGGCGAAGGCATCACGAAGATCGCGCTCGACGTCGCCGGGCGAGTGCCGGGGATGGACGAGGGCGCCTTCCAGCAGGCGGCCGAGCAGGCGAAGGAGAACTGCCCCGTCTCGAAGGCGCTGGCGAGCGTCCCGGAAATCAGCCTGAGCGCCCGCCTCGAGGGCTAACCTAGGCCGGCGATGGCCGGCAAGATCGATCAGCTCGTCGAGGAGCTCGAACGCTCGCATCAGGAGGCGCAGGAGCGCATGTCGGACCCTGCCGTCTACAACGACCACAGGGAGGCGGCGCAGGCGGGACGCCGCCTGAAGGCGCTCGAGGGTCCGCACCGGCTGGCCCAGGAATGGAGGCAAGTGCGCGCCGATCTCGAGGCGGCGCGCGGGGACGGCGACCTGCGGGAGCTCGTGCCGGAGCTGGAGGAGCGCGCACACGCGCTCGAGGATGAGCTACGGCTTGCGCTCGCCCCGACGGATCCGGCCGACAGCAAGGACGTGATCGTCGAGATCCGCCAGGGGGTGGGCGGCGACGAAGCCGCGCTCTGGGCGGGCGAGTTGTATCGTGCTCTGGCGCGTTACGCCGAGCGCAGGGGCTACAGCGTCGAGCAGCTCGGCGCTAGCCCGAACGAGGCAGGCGGGTTCAAGGAGGTCACCTTCGGCATCAAGGGCGACGGTGCCTACTCCGTCTTCAAGTGGGAGGGCGGAACGCACCGCGTGCAGCGCGTGCCCGAGACGGAGTCGCAGGGCCGGATCCATACGTCGACGGCAACGGTCGCGGTCATGCCCGAAGCCGAGGAGGTCGAGGTGGAGATCGACCCCAACGACCTCAAGGTGGACGTCTACCGCTCGACCGGCCCGGGGGGCCAAAGCGTCAACACCACGGACTCGGCCGTGCGGATCACGCACATGCCGACCGGGCTCGTGGTCGCGATGCAGGACGAGAAGAGCCAGCTGCAGAATCGACAGAAGGCGCTGCGCGTGCTCCGCGCGCGCCTCTACGAGCTCGAACGGGAGAAACAGCAGGCAGAGCTCGATGCGACACGTCGCTCGCAGATCGGCTCGGGCGAGCGCGCCGAGAAGATCCGCACGTACAACTTCCCCGAGAACCGCATCACCGACCACCGCATCAAGCTCACGGTGCACCAGCTCGACCGGATTCTCCAAGGCGAGCTGGACGAGTTCACCGAAGCCCTCACCGCCGAAGAGCGGCGCCGCGCGCTCGGGGAGTGAAGGTCGCGGAAGTGCTGCGCGTCGCCGAAGAGCGACTCGGCGCGGTCGGTGTGGACACTCCACGGGTCGATGCGGAGCTCCTCCTCGCCCACGTCCTTGGCGTGACGCGCACGGCCGTGCACGCCGAGCGCGACCGTGAAGTGCCGGCCGAGCTCGAGCCACTGCTCGAACGACGCCTGCGGCGCGAGCCGCTCGCTTACGTCCTCGGCGAGTGGGGGTTCCGCAGGCTGACGCTGAAGACCGACGCGCGCGCCCTCGTGCCGCGACCGGAGACGGAGACGGTCGTCGAGCGCTCCCTCGCTCTCCTGCGTGGCCGATCCGAGCCGCGCGTGCTCGATCTCGGCACGGGCACCGGTGCGATTGCACTCGCGATCGCCGACGAGCATCGCGGCGCACGCGTGACCGCAGTCGACACTTCCACGGAGGCGCTCGCGCTCGCACGCGCGAACGCGGAGCGACTCGGATTGAGCATCGACGTACGCGAGGGCGGGATCGACACGGCGGCCAAGGGCTGGGATCTGGTCGTCTCCAATCCACCGTACGTCTTGCCCGAGGAGTGGGACTCCCTTCAGCCCGAGGTCCACGACTGGGAGCCGCGGGCAGCTCTCGTCGGGGAGGGCCTACACGAGGAGATCGCACGCGCCGCCAACACTCGCTGGCTCGTGCTCGAGGTCGGTGACGGCCAGGCCCGGCACGTCGCGGACACGCTCACGGCGCTCCGTTACGCCGAAGTTAGTATCAGCGCAGATCTGTCCGGGAGGGCGCGCGTGGTCGAGGGTCGGCGATCATGAACGGGGTCGACGAGGCAGTCGAGGCGCTGCGCGCCGGCAAGCCGGTCGTGCTTCCCTTCGACACGGTCTACGGCCTCGCGGCCGATCCTTATCGCGAGAAGAGCACCCGGCGCCTGTACCGGCTCAAGGGGAGAGACGAGTCGCAGCCGACTGCGCTCGTCGCATCGAGCCTCGACTACCTGCTGGAGTGCGTGCCCGAGTTGCGCGGTCGTGCTGCCTCGCTCGCGCGACTCCTGCTCCCGGGACCGGTCACGCTGATCCTGCCGAATCCCGCGCGCCGTTTTCGCTGGCTGACGGGCTCCAACCCCGAAGCGATCGGGGTGCGCGTCCCGGACCTGGACGGGCCGGGCCGCGAGGTTCTGAACCGGGTGGGCGCGGTCGCAGCGACAAGCGCCAACCACCCCGGGGAGCCCGACCCGAGCCGCCTCGAGGAGGTGCCCGAGGACGTCCGCTCCGGCGCAGCGGCGGTCGTCGACGGCGGCGAGTTGCCCGGGACGCCCTCGACGGTCGTCGATCTCACCGGACCCGGGCCCCGTGTGGTGCGCGAAGGTGCCGTACAGGCGGAGGAGATCCTGCAACGACTGGACGCGGCAGTACGATCCAGTTGACCCCGGGAGAGGAGTTCCATGGCCGTTGCCCAGCAGACCTTTCAGCAGCTGACCACCGCAGGGCTCGAGCAGCTCGACCCTGAGATTGCGGCGCTCCTCGCCCAGGAGCTCGAGCGGCAGCGTGGCCAGATCGAGCTGATCGCGTCGGAGAACTTCACGTGGCCGGCGATGTTCGAGGCGATCGGCTCCACGCCGACGAACAAGTATGCGGAGGGCTATCCGGGGAAGCGCTACTACGGCGGCTGCGAGGTTGTCGACGCGATCGAACAGCTCGCCATCGACCGCGCGAAAGACCTCTTCGGCGCCGACCATGCGAACGTCCAGCCACACGCGGGCGCCCAGACCAACATGGCGGTGTACATGGCTGCGTTGCAGCCCGGCGACACGATTCTCTCGCTCGAGCTGTCTCACGGCGGCCACCTGACCCACGGCCTCAAGGTCAACTTCTCGGGCAAGCTCTACACGATCGTCCACTACGGCGTCTCACGCGAGACGAACGTCGTGGACTACGACGAGGTACTCGCGAAGGCCCGCGAGCGCAAGCCACGGCTGATCGTCTGCGGGGGATCCGCGTATCCGCGCACGGTGGACGCGGCCAAGTTCCGGGAGATCGCGGACGACGTCGGCGCGCTGCTCCTCTGCGACATGGCGCACTTCGCAGGGCTGGTCGCCGCCGGGCTCCATCCGAATCCGGTCGAGCACTGCGATTTCGTCACCTCAACCACGCACAAGACGCTCGCCGGCCCGCGCTCCGGCTTCATCCTCTGCCGCGAAGAGCACGCTCAGGCCGTCAACCGGGCGGTCTTCCCCGGGATGCAAGGCGGCCCGCTGGTGCACACGATCGCAGCGAAGGCGGCCTGCTTCAGGATCGCTGCGACGGAGGCCTTCCGCGACTACCAGGCACAGATCCGCCGGAACGCCGACACACTCGCCGACACGCTGATCGAGGGCGGGCTCGACGTCCTGACCGGCGGGACCGACACGCACCTGCTGCAACTGGATCTCCGCTCCACGGACTGGACCGGCAAGGACGCCGAGGAGCGGCTGCACGAGGTCAAGCTGACCGTGAACCGGAACACCGTGCCGTTCGACGAGCGGCCTCCGACCGTCGCGAGCGGCGTTCGCATCGGCACACCTGCGGCGACTATGCGCGGCATGGACGAGGAGGACTTCCGCGAGATCGGTCGCATCATCGTTGGGGCGCTCGGTGACTCGCCCGACCTCGACGGGCTTCGCTCCCGTACCGAGGCGCTCTGCGCGAAGCGCCCGCTCTATCCCGGCTTCCGCGGCTGGGCGACGTACGTGACCTCGTGAGCGTGACGGAAACCCGCGGCGGGACCGTCGTCGAGGTCAAGCACCCGCTTGTTCAGCACAAGCTTTCGTACCTCCGGGACAAGAACACGCCGACGGTCCATTTCCGCAAGCTCGTCAACGAGGTCACTCTGTTGCTGACCTACGAGGCGACGAAGGACCTGCCGACCGAGCACGTCGAGGTCGAGACGCCGCTCGAGGTCGGCCAGTTCCCGCGCATCAGCGGAAAGAAGGTCGCGGTCTGTCCGATCCTCCGCGCCGGCGTCGGGATGCTCGACGGCGTCCTCTCGCTCATCTCGAGCGCGCGCGTCGGCTTCATCGGCATGTACCGGGACGAGGAGACGCTCGAGCCGGTCGAGTACTACGCGAAGCTGCCGGCCGACGTGGCCGAGCGCGACGTCATCCTGCTCGACCCGATGCTCGCGACAGGCAACTCCACGGCCGCGGCGATCAGGACTGTGAAGGATGCGGGCGCGACGTCCGTGCGCCTGATCGCGATCATCGCCGCACCTGAGGGGATCGAGCGGATCGTGCGGGACCATCCGGACGTGCAGATCGTCGTCGCCGCGATCGACCGCGGCCTCAACGAGCGGGGGTTCATCGTCCCCGGGCTCGGTGACGCAGGCGACCGTCTCTACGGCACGAAGTAGCGGCAGGATGGAGTTAGTGGCTCTGAGCCACAAAGTCTCTGGTGAGCTCCGCAGGGGGGTCGGCTTGATACCGGCGCCTTCCTGATGCTGCACACGCTCGCCGATCACCTCGAGGTCATCTGGGGCGCATTGCTCGCCGCCTCGATCGTCGTGCTCCTGACGCCGGCCGTCGGCGGCATGGCGCGGCTGCTCGGCGCGGTCGACCGCCCGGAGGGGCGCCGGCTGAACCGCAGCACGGTTCCGAGGCTCGGCGGCCTCGCGCTCTTCTTCGGCATCTTCGTCCCGGCCCTCGCCTTCCTCGATCTGTCGGGCGAGACGCGCGGCCTGCTGCTCGGCGCGGCAGTCGCCACCCTGGTCGGCGCGGTCGACGACTTTAGGGGATTGCGCTGGTGGGAGAAGCTCGGCGGTCAGATTGCCGCGGCCGCGATTCCGGTCGGCTTCGGAATCTGGGTCCACCGCTTCACGTTCCCGGTGCTCGGCATCCACGAGCTCCCGGAGTGGGTCGGGATGCCGCTGTCCGTGATCTGGATCGTCGCGATCATGAACATGGTCAATTTCCTCGACGGCCTGGACGGGCTCGCGGCGGGTGTCTCGGCGATCTCGGCCTTCACGTTCACGCTGATCGCGCTTTCTCTGACCCGGCCGGAGGTGCAGGCGGCGATCCTGTCGGCAATCGTCCTCGGCGCCTGCCTCGGCTTCCTGCGGCACAACGTCTACCCGGCTCGGATTTTCATGGGCGACTCGGGTGCGCTCCTGCTCGGGTTCGTCCTCGCGACGATCCCGCTGCAGGGCTTGCTGAAGACGGCCTCGATCGTGACGCTGTTCTTCCCGTTGCTCGTCCTGGCCGTGCCGATCCTGGACACGTCGTTCGTCGTCGCCAAGCGCCTCAAGTACCGCCAGCCCGTGTACGCCGCCGACCGCCAGCACCTCCACCACCGCTTCGTCAACATCGGCTTCTCGCAGCGGCGGGCCGCGACCTATATCTGGCTCTGGTGCGGCACGCTCGCGGCCACCGCGCTGGCACTCCGGTTCATCCGGCCCCACCAGCATGGGGAGTGGCACCCGTGGCGAACGCTGATCGTTTCCGCGATCGGGGTCGTCGCCCTGGCAGCCTCGGTCTACATGGTCTACCTGCTCGAGATCGTCAAGCTCGCGAACCCGATCATCCGCAAGCGCGAGGAGCAGGCGAGGGCGCGAGAGCGGAAAACCGCCTAAAGGCGCCGACTCGGCGGCGCCGCAGAGGGGCCGTGCGGGCTTTGCCCGCGCGGCCGTTTAACGCCCGCCCTAGGTCCAGCGACACATCTGAGCTGACCTCTCCGCGCATCTCATATGCGCTTACAAAGTAGGACGGTTTTGGGTCACCCAAGCGGCCTGCCGGTGTTACAAGCACTGGTATGCTGCGGCCGGATGGAGCCCACTACCCGCCGCTCGTTGGAGCCCGCCGGGGCGGGAGGTGTGCTCATCGGCGTCCTGCTCGCCGCGATCGCCTTCGGCCTCCTCATCGGTTGGCTTGCCGGCTCCGCGGGTATCGGCGCTCTCATCGGCGCCGTCGTCGGGATTCCGCTTGCCGTGTACTCCGTGTACCGCCGCTACCGTGGGACGCTCTGATGCGTGCCGGGCTCTTCGCTACGCCGCGGCCGGTGCCGGGCCGGCTCCTGCCGGCGCTCGGCGGGCTCCTGGTCATCCTCCTGGCGCTGCCCGTGTTTCTGCTCGCCGGCTGGGACCTGGCGGGCTGGGCTCTGGGCGCGCTGCTCTGGGTCGCACTCGAGACGATCGAGATCGTGCTGACGCGGCTTCGCAGCCGAACCGCTAACGTCGCCGCCTCGGCAGTGCTGGCGTTCGGACTGAGCTTCAAGGCGATCGCGGTGCTCGCGGTGCTGGTCGCCGCGGCCACCACGCGTCCCGACGCCGCCGTGGGAGCCGCGGTCGTCTACGTGCTCGCGTACACGTTTCAGCTCGGGCTGTCGCTGCTCTCCTACTTCGGAGCCGAGCGATGAAGCGGGTCTTCGTCGCGGTCACGCTGCTCGCCCTGAGCGTTCCGCAGGCTGCCTGGGCGAAGGGCGAGTTCCATCCCGAGGAGGAGTTCGAGCAGCACGAGTGGGTGCCGATCCACATCGGCGGCCTCAACCTTTCGATCACCAAGACGGTCGCCTACCTGCTGCTCGGCGCGGTGGTCACGATCTTCGTCGGGCTGTTCTTCATGCGCGGGCGCACGCTGACCCGCCGCGCGACCACGGGCGAGTTCATCTACGACATCGCGCAGACGCAGGTCGCCGAGCAGGGTCTTCCGTCCAAGGCGATCGGCCGGTGGTTCCCGTACGTCGCGACGCTGATGCTGTTCATCTTCGTGGTCAACCTGCTCGGGTTCATCCCGCTGCCGCTGTCGGACGAGAAGTTCGACCTCTTCGGCGTCGAGCTGCCCACGCTCGGGATCTACGCGGCGACGTCGTCACTCTCGGTGACTCTGGCGCTCGCGCTGCTCACCTTCGTCTTCACTCACTTCGAAGGGATCCGGCACAACGGTCCTGTGAAGTACTTCAAGAGCTGGATTCCCGAGGTGCCGAGAGTGATGCTGCCGCTGATCGTGCCGCTCGAGATCCTCGGTCAGTTCATGCGCCTGATCTCACTCTCCGTCCGACTCTTCGCGAACATGCTCGCCGGGCACATGCTGATCCTGACGTTCATCGGCCTGATCTTCGTGCTCGAAAACGTCTTCTTGGCAGTCATCGCCGTGCCCGCGGCGACCGCCTTCTACCTGTTCGAGGTCGTCATCGTGGTCGGGATCCAGGCGTTCATCTTCGCCGCCCTGTCAGCCATCTACATCGGCTCGGCGATCGAGCCGGAGCATTAGGCGTCGCTTGCGACGCCGACCAACAGAGGCTGGGCCGGCTTCGCCGGCACAGCCGGATAACGAGGAGGTACACACGTGTTGGCCTATCTGATTGCTGCGGTCGACGACGGGGTGGACGCCGGCAAGGCGATCGCGCTCGCGCTCGGCATCGGCCTCGGCTCGCTCGGAGCCGGCATCGGCATCGGCAACATCTTCGGCTCGATGATCCAGGCGGTCGCGCGCCAGCCCGAGTTGCGCGGAGAGCTGACGGGCATCCAGTGGCTCGGCTTCGCGCTCACCGAGGCGGTCGTGTTCTACGGCTTGATCGGCGGACTCCTGGCGTACGTCCTCATCTGATGCTCGGCGCCGCCTCAGACGACCTGATCAAGGTCGTCCCGGGTCTGATGATCTGGACGGTTGTCGCGTTCCTGATCACGCTCTTCGTGCTGAAGAGGTATGCGTTCGGTCCGATCCAGAAGACGATCGACGAGCGCCGCGAGCGCATCAGGCGCGCGATCGAGGAAGCGGACGAGGCGCGCGACGAGGCGCGCCGGCTGCTGCAAGAGCACCGCGAGCTCCTCGGCCAGGCCCGTGGCCAGGCGGAGGAGATCCTCGTCGACGCACGGAGGGTCGCCGAGGCGCAGCGACAGCGGGTGAAGGAAGAGACCGAGGCCGACCGCCAGCGGCGCCTCGAGGAGACGAAGCGGCAGATCGAGGCCGAGACGCAGCGTGCGCTCCAGCTGATCCGCGCCGAGGTGGCCGAGCTGACACTCATCGCGACCGCGAAGGTGACCGGCAAGGTCCTGGACGAGCAAGACCATCGCCGCCTGATCGAGGACGCAGTCAAGGACCTGGATTTCTCGGTGCTCGAGAAGGAGACCGTCCGATAGCCGTCGTCCACCGCACCTACGCGCGGGCGCTGTTCGAAGCTGCGAACGAGAAGGACAGGCTGAAGGAGGTTCACGCTGGGCTCGGCGACTTCGCGGCCGCGGTGCGAGACGTGGCCGAGCTTCGGAGCGTCCTGCGCAACCCGCAGCTCGAGACACGCGTCAAGTCCGAGCTGATCGACGAGCTCGTCGGAGACGCCGAAGAGCTCTTGCGAAACTTCCTGCGCCTCGCGGCGGAGAAGGGTCGCATCGGCGAGATCGAGGAGATCGCGCGCGAGTTCGACCTTCTGGTGGCAGCGGAGGAGCGTCGGCTCAACGTCGAGCTGACTACTGCAATCGAGCTCTCCGACGACGAGGCGCGCGACCTCGTGAAGCTGATCGAGCAAGCGACGGGGCGCGCGGTCGAGGCTACGCGCCGGGTAGACCCCAGCCTGATCGGCGGACTCGTACTGCAAGCCGATTCGCTGCGCGTCGACGCGAGCGTTCGCGGGCGCCTCAACCGATTGCGCGAGGAGCTCGTCAAATCGAGATGATGAGCTCGAGTTCGCTGAGGTTCCTCGCGTTGCTGATGTCGCTAGCGCTGCTCGGAGCCGGCTGCGGCTCGGACAATGAGTCCCTGCAGCCATCCCCGCCGGTCACACCGGCAACGACGGCTGACGAATGGGCGGGACGAGTCGTCAACCGGCTGATGCGTCCGACGAACCGTGACCTAGAGGTGTTGGCGACGCTCAACAACCCCCAGACCAAGCTCTACATCGAGCAGGGCAACGAGACGACGCTGGACGTCCTCAACCGTCGCCTGAACGATCTCGCGAAGTGCAGCGACCGCCTCGTCGCGATCGGAGCCCCACCGCTGGGGTCGGCCCGCATTCGCCAGCTGAGGCGGGTCGACGCCGCGCTACGGAGGGCGTGTCTGCATTACGAGAAGGCGGCCGAGATCGTGCTCGTCGCCGTCGAATTGCTGAGCTCCGGCCGCGCCGACGTCATCGAGCGCGGCGAAGACAAGCTGAGAGAGGCCGCGCCCGACGCTGCGGCCGGTGCCAAGGCGTACGACGACGCGGTCCAGATCGCGCAGAGGATTCCGGCATTCCGACGCCACGGCCTCACACCGCCAGCCTAAGGAGAAGGAGAGCACGTGAAGCTACGCCCCGAAGAGATCACCTCGATCCTGAAGGACCGGATCGAGCACTACGAAGTGGAGACCGACCTCGCGGAGGTCGGCACCGTTCTCCAGGTCGGCGACGGCATCGCCCGCATCTACGGGCTCGAGAACGCGGTCGCGATGGAGATGCTCGAGCTCGAGCATGGTGTCGTCGGCCTCGCCTTCAACCTCGAGGAGGACGACGTCGGCACCGCCCTCTTCGGCGAGTGGCAGCACGTGAAGGAGGGCGAGCCTGTGCGCCGCTCGGGCAAGGTCGCGAGCGTCCCCGTGGGTGAAGCCCTTCTCGGCCGCGTCGTCGATCCGCTCGGCAACGCCATCGACGGCGGCGCGCCGATCGAGACGTCCGAGACGAGGCCGCTCGAGTTCAAGGCGCCGGGCGTAGTGGCACGGCAGCCGGTGAAGGAGCCGCTCCAGACGGGCATCAAGGCGATCGACTCGATGACGAACATCGGCCGGGGCCAGCGCGAGCTGATCATTGGCGACCGCCAGACCGGCAAGACCGCGCTCGCGATCGACACGATCCTGAACCAGAAGGACACGGACGTCGTCTGCATCTACGTCGCGATCGGGCAAAAGGCCTCGACCGTCTCTCAGACGTACGAGCTGCTCCGGGACCGGGGGGCGATGGAGTACACGACGATCGTCTCGGCCGCCGCGCAGGAGGCCGCGCCGATCAAGTGGATGGCGCCGTTCGCCGGTTGCGCGATGGGTGAGCATTTCCTCTACAACGGCGGGCACGTCCTCTGCATCTACGACGACCTGTCGAAGCATGCGGACTCGTACCGTCAGCTCTCCTTGCTGCTCCGCCGCCCACCAGGCCGCGAGGCGTTTCCGGGCGACGTCTTCTACCTGCATTCGCGGCTGCTCGAGCGCGCCTGCAAGCTCTCGGACGAGCTGGGCGGCGGCTCGCTGACCGCGCTGCCGATCATCGAGACGCAGGCTGGTGACATCTCGGCCTACATCCCGACGAACGTCATCTCGATCACGGACGGCCAGATCTTCCTCGAGTCGGACCTGTTCTTCTCGGGAGTCCGGCCTGCGGTGAACGTCGGCATCTCGGTCTCCCGCGTGGGGGCGAGCGCGCAGACGAAGGCGATGAAGAAGGTCGCCGGCCGCCTGCGGCTCGACCTGTCGCAGTACCGCGAGCTCGAGGCCTTCGCGCAGTTCGGTTCCGAGCTCGACGAGGCCACCCAGAAGGCGCTCGGGCGCGGCGAGCGTATGGTGGCGCTGCTGAATCAGCCCCAGTACCAGCCCTGGCCGATGGAGGAGCAGGTCGTTGCGCTGTATGCGGGCGTCAACGGCTACCTCGACGAGATCCCGGTCGACCAGGTGCCGCGCTTCGTCGAGGAGTTGATCGAGCACCTACGGACAGAGGGCTCGATCCTCAAGGAGATCGCCGAGACCGGCGACCTCTCCGACGGGACGGCGAAGAAGCTCGACGAGGAGATCAAGAAGGGCCTCAAGAGCTTCAACGTCCAAGAGAAGGAATCGCTGGTCCGCTAACCCATGGCCTCGGTCCAGGACATCA
>Ga0209874_1000391_pt1 | contig 12776 bp, 11 predicted proteins | sample GWRWN1_20_30_FD_187216 | JGI IMG/M metagenome (GOLD analysis project Ga0209874, IMG submission 187216) | Riverbed sediment microbial communities from areas with no vegetation in Columbia River, Washington, USA - GW-RW N1_20_30 (SPAdes)... | ecosystem: Environmental > Aquatic > Freshwater > River... | reverse complement strand
ATTTGCTCGTCGTGGGCGGAAGCGGTCATTCGGCACTCTACGGTCGCCTGATCGGCAGCCGAGCCGACCGCATCGTGCATCTCGCGCCCTGTCCCGTGCTGGTCGTGAAGTGACACGCCTGATCGGCAGCTATATCGGATAGTTGAAGCCGGGCTGAGACCTGCCCCAGATACTTAGGCCAATGACCCAACCCGCTGCCGGCTGGCGCGAGTCCGCGTCCGCTGGCGCAGCATCCGGGCCTTGCACCGGCACGAAACCCCGTCGATGAAGGCATCGACCGACGCGTCGAAGGCTGCATCGCGATCGAGCGCCTTGAAGGCCGGTATGAGCGCCAGCGTCGCCGGGCAGGCCAGCGGGTCGAGTGCCCGGAGCTCTGCCTCGTCCTCGTCGCTGATCGGGCGCAGGAGCCCTTCGGCTTCCGCCAAGGCATAGCCGAGGACGAAGGCATAGAACGCGAGCCCAAGTCCGGCGGCCTCGGCATCGGTGAGCCCGGCACTCCGCAGCGCGCGGTAGACCACCTCGCTGGAGGCATAGTCAGCGGGCCCCGTCGCGTGGAAGCGGAAGTGCAGATGGAAGAGGCGTGGATGACGGTGTGCAAGATCCCGGTAGGCTGCGGCGACGTTGCGCAGATCGGCGCGCCAGTCGGCGCTGGGGAGCGGCAGTTCGACTGTGGCCAGAGCCCGGTCGGCGACCCGCCGCAATAGCGCGTCCTTCGAACCGAAGTGATGCAGGACAGTCATGGGATCGACGCCGATACGCGCGCCGAGCTTGCGCACCGAAAAACCGACCTCGCCGTCGCGCGACAGCATGTCGAACGCCGCATCCAGGATCGCATTTCTGTCGAGGCCCCGCCGTCCGCGCGGGCGGGAAATGGCCTTGCGTGTTGACAATTCTACACCGTAGCCAATAAAGTCTTCGGTGTAGCCATACGCGCTCATGAGCCCCTGTCAAGGCTGGAGCCGGCCGAAATGTGTGCTTCGCGAACAGCGATTGCCTTGAGCGGACTGAACCCGAAGGCGCTGCTGCTGCTGCTCTGCGCCCGCATCGGCTATACGCCGCCCGTGAGCTTCCAGCGCTAATTGGACGGCCCTCGGGCCATGCTCTGCTGGAGGTCTATAGGTGACGAATCAATACCAGTCCGCGCAATTGAGAGAGCTCGACGCTCTTCACCATCTGCACCCATTCACCAATCACAATTCGCTCCGGTCGGGCGGCGCGCGCGTGATCGTCCGCGGCGACGGGCCCTACCTCTGGGACAGCGAAGGCAATCGTGTTCTCGATGGCATGTCGGGCCTGTGGACGGCGAATGTCGGCCACAGCCGCCGGGAGCTCGCCGAGGCCGCCTACGAGCAAATGCTCGAGCTGCCGTTCTACAACACCTTCTTCCGCACGACGCATCCCCCTGTCGTGGCACTGTCGCGCAAGCTCGCCGAGCTCGCCCCCGACAACCTCAACCAAGTTTTCTATGGCTCGTCAGGCTCGGAATCGAACGACACTGCGATCCGTCTGATCCGCCACTATTGGGCACTCAAAGGCGAGCCCAAGCGGCGCATCATCATCTCGCGCAAGAGCGCTTATCACGGTTCGACCATCGCCGCCGGTTCGATGGGCGGCATGTCCCACGTGCATGCGCACAGCTACCCTGTCTATGAGGGCTTCCGCCACATCATCGATCCCTATTGGTACGGCGAGTCCAGGGACGGCGAATCGCCGGAAGCCTTCGGCCTTCGCGCCGCGCGCGCTCTCGAGGATGAGATCCTGGCGATCGGGCCCGAGAACGTTGCCGCGTTCGCCGGCGAGCCTGTGCAGGGCGCCGGCGGCGTCAAGGTTGCTCCCGCGAGCTACTGGCCCGAAGTACAACGCATCGTCGACAAATACGGGATACTTCTCCTTGCCGACGAGGTAATCACGGGCTTCGGCCGCCTCGGCACCTGGTTCGCCTCGCAGCACTACGGCATCCGCCCCAACCTCATCACCTTCGCCAAGGCGGCGACGTCGGGCTACATCCCGCTCTCCGGCGTCATCGTCGACGACAAGATCGTCGACGCGCTGATGGCGCACGACGACGACTTCAATCACGGCTACACCTTCTCGGGTCACCCCGTGGCGTGCGCCGTCGCGCTGAAGAATCTCGAAATCATTGAGCAAGAGCGGCTCGTCCCGCGCGTGAAGGAGTTCACCGGGCCGGCGCTCGCCAAGCTGCTCGCCAAATTCAAGGACCACCCGCTCGTGGGCGAGGTCCGTTCCGTCGGACTTCTCGGCGCTATCGAACTCGTCGCCGACAAGCGGAACCGCCGCCGCTTCGCCGATCCGGGCCGCGTCGGCCTCATTTGCCGCGATCACTTCTTCCGCGAAGGTTTCATCATGCGCGCCGTGTTCGACACCATGGTCACCGCTCCGCCGCTCATCTGGACTGAGACCCAGTTTGACGAAGCGGAGGCGGTGATCCGCCGCGCGCTCGATCTCACGCTCAACGACGTCGCCGGAGAGCTCGCAGCATGAGCCGTCCGATCATCGTCATTCCGGCCTGCACCAAGCTGATCGAAGGTCACGCATTTGACGCCGTGGGCCGCAAATACTCGGCGGCAATAGCCGAGGTTGCGGAATGCCAACCGTTGCTCGTGCCGCTCGGTGCCAGCATGGCGGACATCGGCTCCGTCCTCGAGGTGGCCGACGCGATCCTCCTGTCGGGTAGCGTCTCGAACGTCGCGCCGGAGCACTACGGCAAGGAGACCCCGATCAAGCCGGACGCCCTCGATCCGATGCGCGACGCGCTGACTCTTCCGCTCATCCGCGCGGCGGTCGAGCGCAAGACGCCGCTCTTCGCGATCTGTCGCGGCTTCCAGGAGCTGAACGTCGCCCTTGGCGGCAGCCTGCATCAGGCCGTCCACGATGTGGACGGGCACAAAGACCACCGCGCGCGGTTCGATGTTCCTCTCGATGAGATGTACGGTCCCGTTCACCCGGTTTCCCTGCGCGGCAGATTGCGCGATTGGGTCGGAAGCGACGAGATCATGGTCAACTCGCTGCACTGGCAGGGCATCGCGCGCCTGGCCCCTGGGCTGAAGCCCGAGGCCTTCGCCGAGGATGGTCTGGTCGAGGCCGTGCGCGGACCGGACGACGCGACGTTTTGTTTGGGCGTACAGTGGCACCCCGAGTGGGGAGTGAAGTCGAACCCTGTCTCGACAGCGCTGTTCCGCCGCTTCGGCGCAGCAGCGAAAGGCATTGCATCATGACGAACGCGCGGCTCACCCTCGAAGAGGCGAAAGGCTTCCTCGACGCGAACCCGGTGGTGCAGTGGATCGACACCTTCGTTTTCGACATGAACGGGATTCCGCGCGGCAAGCGCATCCGCCGTTCCGACCTGCTCGGCGTCGCCAAGAGCGGCCTCATGATGCCAACATCGGTTTTCATCATGGACCCGCTCGGCAATTGCGTGGAGGAGACCGGCCGCTTGTGGGAGACCGGCGATCCGGACCACCAGTGCCACCTTCTCAGCCGGACGCTGGTTCCGATTCCCGTCGGCGACGGCCGGCACGCCCAGGCGGTAATGGTCGTTGACGTCAGGGATGAGCTCGACCCGCGCGCGGTGCTCACCGACCAGGTTGAGCGGTTCACGCGCGCCGGTCAAACGCCCGTCGCGGCCGTGGAGCTCGAGTTCTATGTCACGCGCAGGAGCACGAATGGCGCCTTCGCGCTCCACACACCCGAAGGTCTCTCCGACGATCCGGGCCGGCCGCTTACCTTCGGCTTTGAGGAGATGGACACGCTGTCTCCATTCATCGATGACATCTACCGTATTTGTGAGGTGCAGGGTCTTCCTGTCGACGCTGTCATGCAGGAGTCTGGTCCCGGCCAGTTCGAGATCAATCTGAAACATCGCGCGGATGCCGTCGCCGCGGCTCTCGACGGCTTGCTCTTGAAACGCGCGGTGAAGGCGGCGGCGCGAGCCCACCAGCTCGACGCCACGTTCATGGCCAAGCCGCACCACGACTGGCCGGGCTCGGGCATGCACATCCACCTAAGCCTCCTCGACAAATCGGGACAGAGCCTCTTTGTCGCTGATTCCATCGCCTCGCCGCTCTTCCGTCACGCGCTGGGCGGCCTGCGTGAAACCATGGCGGATTTCATGGCCGTTTGGGCGCAGTCGGCGAACGCCTACCGGCGCTACGTGCCGAAGGCCTATGTCTCCATGGCCGCGCACTGGGGCTTCAACAACCGCACCGTGGCGCTCCGCATTCCCCGCGACAACGGCGCGGCGACCCGCATCGAGCATCGCGTCGCCGGCGCCGACGCCAATCCCTACCTCGTAATCGCGTCCATCCTTGCCGGCGTGAGCCACGGTATTGCCAACCAGATCGATCCGGGACCGGCCGTTGAGGGCAACTCGGAGACGATCGAAGCGCCGCCCCTTCCGACCGCCTGGGTCAACTCCCTCGATCTCTTCCAGCGCTCAGAGATCGTTCGCGGAGCTTTCGGCGCGCCCTTTCAGGACGTCTTTTCTCGCCTAAAGCATACCGAGCGCGCTAACTTCGAGCGCATCGTCACCCCGCTCGATCACCTCTGGTACGCGCAGGTCGCGTGAGGCTGACCCATGACTGTATCGATCAACATACGCTGACGGAGATTGCCGATGACCATAATCTCCAAGAAGTTTCCGGCCGCGGCCCTGATCGATGGCCAGTGGATCACCTCCAACAGGACCTTTTCCGTCTTCGATCCGGCGACGGGCGCTGAAGTGGCGACCGTCCCGAACCTCGGCGCCAAGGATGCGGCCCGCGCCATCGACGCCGCGAGCCGCGCGCTGCCCGCCTGGTCCGCCAAGACCGCAAAGGAGCGGGCGGCCATCCTCAAGCGCTGGTTCGATCTCATCACCGCCGAGACCGAAAGCCTTGCCCAGCTGATGACCACCGAGCAGGGCAAGCCCCTGGCTGAAGCTCGCGCCGAGGTGGCCTATGGCGCCTCCTTCATCGAGTGGTTCGCCGAGGAGGGCAAGCGCGCCTACGGGCGCACGATCCCGACCACCGTCGCTTCCAAGCGCTACCTTACCATCAAGCAGCCGATCGGCGTTGTGGCCGCGATCGCGCCCTGGAATTTCCCGATCGCCATGATCACGCGGAAAGTAGCGCCCGCGCTCGCTTCCGGGTGCACGATCGTCGTCAAGCCCGCCGCGGAGACGCCGCTCTGCGCCCTTGCGATCGCCAAGCTCGCGCTCGACGCGGGGCTACCGGCGGGCGTGCTCAACATCGTGACCACCACCGATGCGCCAGCCGTCGGCAAGGTCTTCTGCGACGATGACCGGGTGCGCAAGCTCTCCTTCACCGGCTCGACAGCCGTCGGCAAGGCGCTCTACCGGCAGTGCGCCGACACGGTGAAGAAGCTCACCCTCGAGCTCGGCGGCAACGCGCCGCTTGTCGTCTTCGACGACGCCGATCTCGACCAGGCGGTCGCCGGCACCATGGCCTCCAAATACCGCAACGCCGGCCAGACCTGCGTCTGCGCCAACCGCATTCTGGTGCAGTCCGCCATCTACGACCGCTTCGCCGCGGCTCTCGTCGAGGCGGTAAAGAAGCTTGCCGTCGGACCCGGCATGGAGGCCGGCACCAATATCGGCCCGCTGATCAACAGCGAGGCGATCGCGAAGGTCGAGACGCTCGTTGGTGACGCCGTCAAGAAGGGCGCGAAAGTCCTCACCGGCGGCGCGCTCGACGCGGCTGGTCCGCTCTTCTATCGCCCGTCTGTCGTGGGCGATGTCACCCCCGATATGAGCATCGTGCGCGAGGAGATTTTCGGCCCCGTCGCGGCACTGGTGCGCTTCGACACCGAGGCCGACGCGATCAAGATCGCCAACGACACGCCGTTCGGGCTCGCCGCCTATTTGTTCAGCCAGAACCTGAGCCGCGCTTGGCGCGTCGCCGAGAAACTGGATGCCGGCATGGTCGGCGTCAACGAAGGCATTTTCTCGAACGAGGTCGTGCCCTTCGGCGGCGTCAAGGAATCCGGTCTCGGCCGCGAGGGCGCCGCCGAAGGCTTGGACGAGTACCTCGAGATCAAATACATCTGCCTGGGGGCCATCGATGCATGATCGGTCACGCCGAGGCGGAAAGTGGCTATCGAATGGGCTGGCGGGGATAGCCGCCAGCCTCCATACTCGACGACGCGCAGATTATCACCACCAAACCGCAAGGATCAACTAGCAGCCAGCAAGCACAGGGGAGAGAGAGTATGACCGACGCGCCCGCCAAATCTTTGACCACACGCACATCACGCCGCTCAATTCTGAAAGGTCTCGGCGCCGCCGCAGTCGGCATCAGCCTCTCGGGCAAGAAGTACTCCGCTTGGGCGGCCGCCGAGGAGCCGAAGCTCAATTTCTACAACTGGGACACCTATATCGGCGAGACGACGCTCGAGGACTTCAAGGAGGCGAGCGGCATCGACGTCAATATGAGCCTGTTTGCGACCAACGACGAGCTTTTCGCCAAACTGCGTGCGGGCAACCAGGGTTACGACGTCATCGTTCCGGGTAGCGAGTTCGTGGAGCGCATGATCCAGGCCGACCTGCTCGAGCCGCTCGATCACGCCAAGATCCCAAACATCAAGAACATCGCGCCCGAGTTCATCACCGACGCGCCCTACGATCCCGGCCGCAAGTACAGTATGCCCTACACTTGGCTCGTCATCGGCATCGGCTATCGCAAGTCCAAGGTTAAGGAGATCCCCGATAGCTGGAAGTGGGTGTTTGATTCCGACGCGTACAAGGGCCGCATCGCCGTCATGTCGGACGCGAGCGAGCTCTTCCGCAATTGCTTCAAGTATCTCGGCCAATCCTTGAACTCGGACTCACCGGAGCTGATCAAACAGGCTGAGGCCGTACTCGCGAAGCAGAAACCCAACATCAAATCCTTCCACGAGGACAATGGCCAAGACCTTCTGCTATCGGGCGAGGTCGACCTCGTGATGGAGTACAACGGCGACATCGCGCAGATCATGGCCGAGGACGACGACATCGACTTTGTCGTGCCGAAGGAAGGCGCGATGAAGCAGTCCGACACCCTGGCTATCCCGAAAGGCGCGCCGCATCCCGAGAACGCGCTCAAGTTCATCAACTACATCTTGGACGCTAAAGTCGGGGCCGCGATCTCCACGACGATCCAGTACCCGTCTCCCAACGCGGCCGCCGTTGCGCTGATGCCCGCATCCTATAAGGACAACAAGGTGATCTTCCCGCCCGCCGAGATCATGGCCAAGTGCGAGTATCCCCGTTACCTCGGCCCCGAGTTTACGCGTCTGCTCGACGAAGCGATGACGCGGCTGCGCGCATCTTGATGAAGCGGTACTGATGTGATGTAGCGAGCGACAGGAACAGCCGCGATGGCGACCCGAACACAAGAACGTCGGCTGGCCTTCTTGGCAACGGCACTACCACCCATCGCCTGGGTGGTAGTGTTCTTCCTCGTTCCGCTGGGGATCGTCTGGGCCTACAGCTTCGGCCAGAACCAGGGCCTGACCGAAGTCGATATCAGCGGCACATTCGCCAACTATGCGCGCGCGCTCCAGCCGCTATACCTCCAGATCTTCGCCAAGTCGATTTTCGTGGCCGGCGTCACGACGCTGCTCTGTCTCATCATCGGCTTTCCGGTGGCGCTGGCGATCGTCTTTGCCAGCGAGCGCTGGCGGCCGTGGATGCTGCTGCTGATCATGCTGCCGTTCTGGACCAACCTGCTGATCCGCACCTACGCGCTGATCGCGGTGCTGCGCACGGAAGGCTACGCCAATTTCACGCTCGAATGGCTGTGGAACCAGGGCAGCTGGCTCATGACGCTGGTGGGATTGCAGCCGTTGGGCGACTTCACGCCCCTTCAGATGCTCTACAGCAATTTTGCCGTGGTGGTGGGGCTCGTCTACGTCCATCTGCCCTTCATGGTGCTGCCGCTATATGCCGCGCTCGATCGGCTCGACAAGTCTCTCATCGAAGCGAGCCTCGACCTCGGCGCCGGTCATTTCCGCACGCTGTTCTCGATCGTGGTACCGCTGGCCCTGCCGGGCATACTCTCCGGCATCATCATCACGTTCGTCCCGGCGCTCGGCGCCTATCTGACGCCCGATCTCCTCGGCGGACCGGACAGCCAGATGATCGCCAACGTCATCGAGCGCCAGTTCAAACGCGCCAACGACTGGCCGTTCGGTGCGGCGCTGTCCTTCCTGCTGATGTACGCGACGTTCGCGGTCATCGCCTTCCGCGCCTATGCCGCCCGCGGCAAGCCCGCGGACGGTCACGGGATCTAGCCATGGCCCTGCGACGCGCCCCCCTCGAGTACAATCGCCTGTGGCAGATGCGCCTCTGGCTGTTCGCCGTCTTCTTCTTTCTTTACGCGCCGCTCGTCGCGCTGATCGCCTTCAGCTTCAACGACTCTAAACGCAACACCGTTTGGCGCGGCTTTACGCTCAACTACTACAAGAAGCTCTTCAACAACGAAGACCTGTTGATCGCCTTCGGCAACTCGCTGACGATCGCCTTTTTGGCCACGCTCATCTCGCTCGTCATCGGTGCGCTCGCTGCGGTTCTGTTGTGGCGCTACCGCTTCATGGGCAAGGCAGCCGTGGAGGGCGCCTTCACGCTACCGCTGGTGGTGCCGGAAATCTGCATGGGCGTCGCCATGCTGCTGTTCTTCACGCGAGTCTTGCCCTGGCCCAACACTCTCATATGGCCGCTCAATCTCGGCTCCATCATCATCGCGCACGTATCGTTCTGTTTCCCCTTCGTCGCGCTCGTCGTGCGCGCCAGGCTTGCGAGCTTCAACAAGGAGCAAGAGGAGGCCGCGCGCGACCTGGGCGCCAACGATTGGCAGGCGTTCCGCGATGTCTTACTGCCCCATATTCGCCCGGCATTGATCGCGGGCGGTCTCCTGGCATTCACTCTGTCGCTCGACGATTTCGTGATTACGTTTTTCACGTCGGGACCGGACACGATCACGTTCCCGGTCAAGGTCTATTCGATGCTGCGCTTCTCCGTGACGCCGGAGGTCAACGCCGCATCGACCATGCTGATCCTGCTCACGATCGTGCTCATGGTCTTCATGATGGTGATGCAAAGCAGGTCGCAGAAGAAGGCGTAGAGGAAGAGAACTGTGGACCAAGCGATAGCCGACGGCGCCAAAGCGGCCGTCAAGCCCATCATCAGCTTCCGCAACGTTTCGAAGCGCTGGGGCTCCACGGTCGGGGTGGACAATGTGAGCCTCGACATCGAGCCCGGAGAGTTCTTCGCGCTGCTCGGGCCTTCGGGCTGCGGCAAGACGACGTTGCTGCGCATGCTCGCCGGCCTCGAGGTGCCGACGGAGGGCCACGTCCTGATCGACGGCCAGGACATGGGCGATATCCCGCCCAACAGACGCGCCGTGAACATGGTGTTCCAGTCCTATGCCGTCTTTCCGCATATGACGGTCGCCGACAACGTCGCTTACGGTCTCAAGATTGATCGCGTAGCTCAACCAGAGCGGGACACGCGCGTGCAGGAAGCCCTCGACCTGGTACAGCTCGGCCACCTTGCCGCGCGCATGCCGGATCAACTGTCGGGCGGCCAGCGCCAGCGTGTGGCGCTCGCGCGTGCGCTCGTGAAAAAGCCGAAGGTTCTGCTGCTCGACGAGCCGCTCTCCGCGCTCGACGCCAAATTACGCGAGGCCATGCGCTTCGAGCTGTCCCAGCTGCAGCAGAAGGTCGGGATCACGTTCATCATGGTCACCCATGACCAGACCGAGGCGCTGGCGATTGCGTCGCGCATCGCCGTCATGAACAAGGGGTCGATCGCCCAGGTCGGCACGCCCTCCGACCTTTACGAGTTTCCAGCCACCCGTTTTGTCGCCGACTTCATCGGTTCGGTGAACATGTTCGAGGGTACGCTGATCGACGACAAACCTGACCAGGCCACCGTCGCCTGCCCGGAGCTCGACCCGCATCGCGTCCACGTCCCCCATGCCGTCCTCGGCAAGGAGACGTCGTCCGTCTGGGTCGCGATCCGCCCGGAGAAAATGAACCTGCACAAGGATTCCGGCGCGCCGCCCTCGGTGCCCGAGTGTCCGGCCGCTCACAACGTCGCCAAGGGAGAGATCAAGGAGATCTCCTATCTCGGCGATATTTCGATCTTCCACGTCCTGCTTGATGGCGGCCGGCTGATCCGGATATCGCGTCCCAACCGCTCCCGCTTCGACCAGGACAACTTCGGCTGGGGCGAGAAGGTCTGGGTGAGTTGGGTCGGCTCGAGCCCGGTCGTGCTCCAATCCTGACGCCTCACACTCTAGGAACACTCTAAGAAAGAGAACGGAAGTTCCAATGCCAAATTCGGCCGAGCTTCATGAGCGGAGAGCCGCGGCCGTGCCGCGCGGCGTCAGCCATGCGACCGCCATCTACGCCAAGCGCGCCAAGAACGCCGAGATCTGGAGCGAGGACGGCAAGCGCTACATCGACTTCGCCGCCGGCATTGCCGTGGTCAATACCGGCCATCAGCATCCGAAGATCGTTGCCGCCGTCGCGGAGCAGATGAAGGCATTCAGTCACGTCTGCTTCCAGGTCACGCCCTATGAAACCTACGTGCGCCTGGCCGAGCGGCTGAACGCGCTGGCGCCCGTCGCCGGTCCGGCCAAGACGATGCTGGTCTCCACCGGCGCCGAGGCGGTCGAGAACGCGGTGAAGGTCGCGCGCGCATATACGGGCCGTCCAGGGATCGTCTCGTTCAGCGGCGGCTTCCACGGCCGCACGCTTATGGGCATGGCGCTGACCGGTAAGGTCGTTCCCTACAAGAAGGGCTTCGGACCTTTCCCCGCCGAAATCTACAATGTTGCGTTCCCCAACATCTATCACGGGGTCAGCAGCCAGCAGAGCCTCGCTGCCCTCAGGGACTTGTTCAAATATACCGCCGACCCCTCGAGCATCGCCGCCATCATCATCGAGCCGGTGCAGGGCGAGGGCGGCTTCTACGTCGCTCCGTTCGACTTCCTCCGCGCCCTCAGGGCGCTTTGCGACGAGCACGGTATCCTCTTTGTCGCCGACGAGATTCAAACGGGCTTTGCCCGCACCGGGAAAATGTTCGCGCTCGAGCACGCCGGCATCAAGGCCGATGTCGTGACGATGGCAAAGGGATTGGCTGGTGGCCTGCCGCTGTCCGCCATAACGGGACGCGCCGAAATCATGGATGCGGCGAATCCCGGCGGTCTCGGCGGCACCTACGCCGGTAACCCGGTAGCCTGCGCCGCCGCCCATGCCGTGCTCGACGCGATCGAGGAGGAAAAGCTCTGCGATCGCGCCAATGCCATCGGCAAGATCATTCTCGACCGCTGCAACCAGATAAAAGCCCGCTCGAACCTGAACTGCGTGGGAGATGTACGAGGCCTGGGCGCCATGTGCGCCATCGAGCTGGTGAAGGACGCCGCGAGCGCCGAGCCGGCGCCGCAGCTGACCCAGGCTTTGATGAAGGTGGCAAACGAGAACGGGCTCATTCTTCTGTCTTGCGGTACCTACGGAAACGTCATCCGCTTCCTCGTGCCGCTCACCGCGAGCGATGCACTCGTTCGCGATGGCATGGACATCTTCGAGACGAGCCTCACCGAAGCCGTGACCCGGGTCGCGTGAGCTCTTCTCAATTCAACATACGATACGGTTACGAGGCACTTACATGAGCGCAAGGCTCGCGACGAACGATCTCGAAGCATTCTGGATGCCGTTCACGGCGAACCGCCAGTATAAGAAGGCGCCGCGCCTGCTGGTCGGCGCCGAAGGCACGCACTACACCACAGACGAAGGACGCCGTGTGCTCGACGGCACCTCCGGGCTGTGGTGCGTCAATGCCGGCCATTGCCGACCGAAGATCGTCGAAGCGATCCGCAAGCAGGTTGGCGAGCTCGATTTCGCGGGCTCCTTCCAGATCGGCCATCCCAGGGCCTTCGAGTGCGCCTCGAAGCTCGTCAACATCGCCCCGCCGGGCTTCGACCACGTGTTCTTCACCAACTCGGGGTCTGAGTCCGTCGAGACCGCGCTGAAGATGGCGCTCGCCTATCACCGGGCAAAAGGCAACGCGTCGAAAGTCCGCCTGATCGGCCGCGAGCGCGGTTATCACGGCGTCAACTTCGGCGGCACCTCGGTCGGCGGCATCGCCAACAACCGCAAGATGTTCGGCACCCTTCTCTCCGGCGTCGACCATCTTCGCCACACCCACGACTTGGCTCGCAACGCCTTCAGCCGGGGCGAGCCCGAGCATGGCGCCGAGTTGGCGGACGATCTCGAGCGTCTCGTGGCGTTGCACGACGCCTCGACCATCGCCGCCGTCATCGTCGAGCCCGTCGCGTGCTCGACCGGCGTCCTGATCCCGCCCAAAGGCTACTTGAAGCGCCTCGCCGCGATCTGCGCCAAGCACGACATCCTGCTCATCTTCGATGAGGTCATCACCGCCTTCGGCCGCCTTGGCACGCCGTTCGGCGCCGACTATTTCGGCGTCTCGCCCGACATCATCACGACGGCGAAGGGCATCACCAACGGCACCATTCCGATGGGCGCGGTATTCGTGAAGACGAAGATCCATGACGCGTTCATGAGTGTCCCGGAGGAAGTCATCGATTTCTTCCACGGCTATACCTATTCGGGCCACCCCGTCGCCTGCGCGGCCGCCATCGCCACGCTGGAGGTCTACAAGGAAGAGGGACTGCTGACGCGCGCGGCGGAGCTTGCGCCCTATTGGGAGGACGCAGTCCACTCGCTCAAGGGCCTTCCGCACATCATCGACATCCGCA
>Ga0209874_1000390_pt1 | contig 12802 bp, 12 predicted proteins | sample GWRWN1_20_30_FD_187216 | JGI IMG/M metagenome (GOLD analysis project Ga0209874, IMG submission 187216) | Riverbed sediment microbial communities from areas with no vegetation in Columbia River, Washington, USA - GW-RW N1_20_30 (SPAdes)... | ecosystem: Environmental > Aquatic > Freshwater > River... | reverse complement strand
GCGTCAGCCTCTCTCTGAGCCTGTTCCTGTTGCTCGCCCTCTTCGCGCCGACCCAGCTCCCCTCGAGCGCGCAGAAGGGATGGGCGGGCGAGCTCCTCCTCCGCGTAAATCCGGTCACGGCAGGCGAGCACTACGTCGGGAAGATCGTCGTCAACGGGCACCCCTGGAGCGAGGATGTCTCCTGGCTCCTCTCGCCGCTGGTCGCAGCCGTTGTGTTCGCAGCCGCCGTGCCGCTCCTGGGCGCGCGCTTCATCCAGCTTCGAGGGGGCGTCTCCGGGTGAGCCGGCGCCGGACGATTCTCGTCGCGCTGGTCGCTGCGCTGCTCCTCGCCCCGGGCGCGCAGGCGGTGGCTCCCGCGGCTCACCTCTCCGTGACTGTCGACCACGCTCGAATCTCGACCAAGCTCGGTCACAAGTTCGTGTTCCGGTCGACGATCACGAACCGCGGTTCGGCCGCCGCGACTGGGCAGATCGCCCACCTCAACGTTCTCAGCCTGTACCCCGGTGTCTACGTCGATCCCGAGGATTGGTCGTCGCAGCGCACCCGCTACCTCGGCACAATTCCCGCAGGCGGGTCGCGCACGATCACGTGGCGCATGCAGGCGGTCAACGACGGCGATTTCGGCGTCTACGTCACGGTCCTCCCGAATAGCGCCAGCGCGCGCCCGCCGGCGTCCGGGCCGGCCATCCGCTTGGCCGTAGCGGAGCGGAAGACGCTGAACTCGGGCGGGATACTCCCGCTCGCGCTCGCCGTCCCCGGCATCCTCGGGCTCATGGTCCTCGGCCGTCGGCTCCGCAGGGCCGGCTAGGGCCGGGCGGTCAGCACGAAGGTGTGCGGACCGCTCATGTCAGCTTTCGCACAGCCCCGGACCGACCGACAAGGCTGCGGCTCAAGGAGCCGGGGTTACGAGGCGAGGGTGGCCGCATCTCCGCCGTCGGGCTCCGGCTCCTTTTAGGTGGTCGCGCCGGCCCTTCATCGAACTGATCGAGCGCGGCTGACGAATCAGATTCGGCTGCGCCCGTCGTGTCTGCGGCGGAGCCGGATCCGCTCTCCCCTCGAAGGGTCCGAGCTCCGCACGGACGCAGCCTTCGCGCTTGAGCGTGAATCCGTAAAGGTGGGAGCCAAGAGCAGAAATGGCCGCCTTCCCGCTGCGTGGCCCCCACCTCATACAGGAAATCGGCACACGAACGTCCCACCGCAGGGATGAACGGAGATCCGTTGCTCTCCCCCTGTACAGGACAATGATTGACCGGTCAGTCGAATGCTAAACCGCACTGGCACGGTCCCGCAGCCGACGTCAGCTAGCCGCCCGGCGTCCAGAGGGGCTCGTCGCGACCTGCGCCCGCGTTGGCGCTGCGCGCGGCGATGAAGAGGAAGTCCGAAAGCCGATTCAGGTAGGCGAGGACTAGCGGATTGATTCCGTGCTCCTCGTTCGCCACCAGCGCCTCGCGCTCGGCGCGGCGGCACGTGGTCCGAGCGACATGGAGACGCGCGGCGGCTTCGGTCCCGCCCGGCAGAACGAAGCTCTTGAGGGTCGGCAGATCGGCGTTGAACTCGTCGCAGAGACGCTCGAGTCGCTCGACGTGGGGCTGCTCGATGCGCAGGCGGTCCGTGACGCCGAAAGGAACGCAGAGATCGGCCCCGATGTCGAAGAGGTCGTTTTGAACCCGCTCGAGTGGCCCCCGCAGGGGATCTGGAAGCGCCGGGTCCGCCAGCACGACGCCGAGAGCAGCGTTGAGCTCGTCCACGGTTCCGAACGCTCCGATCCGGCAGTCGAGCTTGGGCACGCGCGACCCGTCGCCGAGCGAGGTCTCACCGCCGTCGCCCGTACGCGTGTAGATACGCGTGAGCCGGACGGGCTCATCGCGCCGCCGTCGCGTGCTCATCGTGCCAGCCCGCAAAGAAGCACAGAATCGGCACCCACACGTGCGTCGAACGCCTGTATCGTCGACCTCGAGGGTGGCGGGATTGATCCCCACCCTTGAGGGTGGGGGCGCGCGCGCGTGTACATGAAGGTGGAAGGCATTCTCAGCGCACCGCGAGCGTCCGCTCGGTCAAACCAAGGATGGAGCGCGCGATCACGAGGCGCTGGATCTCGCTCGTACCCTCGTAGATCTCCGTGATCTTCGCGTCGCGGTAGTAGCGCTCCACCGGGAACTCCTTCGTGTAGCCGTAGCCGCCGAGGACCTGGATCGCTTCGGCCGTCTGCCGCCGGGCCATCTCGGAGGCGAAGAGCTTCGCCTTCGCGCCCTCCTCGGTGTGTCGCCGGCCCTGCTGCTTGAACCAGGCCGCGCGGTAGACGAGCAGCCGCGCCGCGTCGATTTCCATCGACATGTTCGCAAGCTTGTGCTGGATCGCCTGGAAGTCCGCGATCCGGTGGCCGAACGCCCGCCGCTGCGCTGCGTATTCGCGTGCGACGTCGTAAGCGGCCTGCGCGATTCCGAGCGCCTGCGCCGCGATGCCGATGCGCCCGCCGTCGAGAGTCGCCATCGCGACGCGAAAGCCGCGGTTCTCCTCGTGCAGCAGGCGGTCGCGCCCTATCGCTGCCCCCTCGATCACGATGTCGTTCGTGACGGACGAGTTGAGGCCCAGCTTCTCCTCGTCCCTGGTCACCCGCACGTGCTCCGCATCGAGGATGAACGCGCTGACGCCGCGCGCCCCGGCGGTTTCGGGATCCGTGCGCGCGAAGAGCAGGAACGTCCCGGCGTGCCGGCCATTCGTGATCCATTGCTTCGCGCCGGTGATGGTCCAGCCGTCGCCGTCCGCTTCGGCCCTCGTGCGGAGTGCTCCGGCATCCGAGCCCGCCTCCACTTCCGTCAATGCGAAGGCGCCGAGCTGCTCGCCGCGCGCGAGCGGCGGCACGAACCGCGACTTTTGCTCGTCGGTGCCGAAGGACAGGATCGGCAGCGTTGCCGCACTCGTGTGCACGGCGACAGTCACTCCCACACCCGCGTCCGCACGCGAAAGCTCTTCCAGGACGAGGATGTAAGACAGGAAGTCGGCCCCGGCTCCGCCGTACTCTTGCGGAACGCACGCACCCATCAGTCCCAGCTCCGCGAGCTTGCCGAAGAGCTCGCGAGGGAACTCGTGGTCGCGATCCCATCGGGACGCGTGCGGATCGATCTCCGCACGTGCAAAGTCGCGAGTGAGCGTCTGGATCTCCCGCTGGTCCTGCGTCAGCTCGAAGTCCATCGAAGGCGATGATACTTGCGAGGTGTTCCGACCCCGGACCGCCGCGCTGATTCTGCTCTTGCTGATCCTCGCGGGCTGCGGCTCGCAGTCGGCCTCGCCCGAGGGCGTCGTTCGAGCCTGGAGCAAGGCGCTGAATGCCGACGACAACGAGAGCGCCGCAGCCCTGTTCGCGAGGGACGCCCAGGTCGTCCAGGGCGATCTCAGCCGCAGGCTGCACACCCACGCTGACGCAGTCGCGTTCAACCGCGGTCTGCCCTGCTCGGGGCGCATCGTCGACGTCGAAGTCGACGGAGACGAAGTCAAGGCGACCTTCGTCCTTGGCGATCGCCGTTTCTCACGTTGCGACGGCCCAGGCGAGCGCGCCGCCGCAATCTTTCGTGTCGACGACGGAAAGATCGCCCTTTGGCACCAGGTCCCTCCACCTCCTGAGAAACCTCAGGTCTAGCAGCAACCCGAAAGGTCGGACGGGCTCTGCCCGCGCATGTTTCCCCGCGAAGCGGGCGCAACCAACTCTGAGCGAAAGCGAAGCTTTCGCTCAGCTACGCCGCGGCGAGCTCGCGGCGGATGCCGCGCAGGTGTTCCTCGACCGCGACGAACGCATCGACGACGTCGGGATCGAACTGGCGCTTGCGCTGGTGGAGGATCTCTACGCGTGCTGCGTCCCAGCTGATGGCACGGCGGTACGGGCGATGGCTCGTCATCGCGTCGAGCGCGTCGGCGACAGCGAAGACGCGAGCGCCAAACGGGATCTCCTCGCGTGAGAGCCCGTCCGGATAGCCGCGGCCATCCCAGCGTTCGTGGTGCGAGCGCACGATCTTGAGCCCTTCCCCCTTGAGGAAGGCGACACCCGACAGCATCGCCTCGCCGAGAACGGTGTGCGTCTGCATGCGCCGGCGCTCGGCCGCGCTCAGCGGGCCGGCCTTCTGCAGGATGCCGTCGGGGATCCCGATCTTGCCGACGTCGTGCAGCAGGAAGCCGTACGGCGTGCTCGCGTCACGCCTGATGGTTTCGTCGCCCACTGCCTCTGCGAGAGCGGTTGCGTAGCTCTGCACGCGCTGAGAGTGCGCGCGCGTCCCGGTGTCCTTCGACTCGAGCGCGCTCGCCAGCGCCGACACCGTCTGCATGTAGGCGCTCTGGAGCAGCTCCCGCTGGCCGCGCTCGACCTCGAGCAGATGACGGAGATCCCGCGCGTAGAGGAGCAGCTCTTGCTGCGGGCCCGCCGGGCGCTGCTTCGTGGCGCGAAACGGAACGCCGTAGAGGCCGCCCGCCAGCCGTTCCGTCACCGCCAAGAGCTCGAGCGGACTGAACGGCTTGCGTACGAACGCATCTGCACCTACTCGCTTCGCCGCGGCGCTCGTCCCGCCGTCCGAGCCGGTCAGGAGGACGATCGGGATGTCCTTCGTCGCGTTGGCTCCCTTGAGCTCGGCGCAGAGCTCGAGGCCGGTCGTCCCGGGCATGTTGACGTCCACAACGATGACGTCGGGACGGGCAGAGCGAATTCTGCGGCGCGCCGCGCCGGCGTCCTCAGCCTCCACCACCTCGACGTCCGCAATTCCGAACGTCGTTCTCAGCAACATCCGGAGCGCGGGATCGTCGTCGACCAGCAGGATCCGCAAGACGCGCAGACCTCCCTTCCCGTACCTGTGTCCGTTGTCGGCAGAGGGCTCGACCCACTTGAGCCTCCTGTGAATCCTGTGAAAGAAGACTCCGCAGGGACGCAAAACCCTGCACAGACCGGGGTTTATGGCTTCTTAGGAGTATTCGTAGAAGCCGCGGCCGCTCTTGCGCCCAAGGTTCCCGGCCGCGACGTGCTCCCGCAGCAGAGGGCAAGGGGCGTACCGGTCGTCGCCGAGCCCTTCCTGGAGCACCTCCATGATCGCGACGCAGGTGTCGAGGCCGATCAGGTCGGCGAGCGCGAGCGGTCCCAGCGGGTGCGCAAAGCCGAGCTTGGCGATCGTGTCGATCGCTTCCGCCTCCGCGACTCCGTCGTGAAGCGCCCAGACCGCCTCGTTGATGAAGGGCATCAGGATCCTGTTCGAGACGAAGCCTGGAAAGTCGTTGGCGACGGCTGGCGTCTTTCCCAGCTCGCGCCCAAGCTCCGTGATCGCGTCGGCGGTCTCGTCCGACGTATCGCGCCCACGGATGATCTCGACGAGCTGCAACACGGGAACCGGATTGAAGAAGTGCATGCCGATCACCTTGTCGGGACGCGAGGTCGCAGCGGCCAGCGAGCCGATCGGGATCGAGGACGTGTTCGACGCGAGCACGGCACCAGGCGGAAGCTCCGCATCCGCGCGCTTGAAGATCTCTTCCTTGACCGCGGCGTCCTCGACGACGGCCTCGATCATCAGATCGGCTGGGACGAGGTCCTCGACCGGCTGAACGCGGGCAAGAACTTCCGCGGGATCTGGCCCACCTTTCTCCGCCAACCTGGCCAGACTCTTCGACATCGCCGCCAGGGCGCGATCCGTTGCACCGGGTTGCGTGTCGTGCAGCGAGACGCGCCGTCCCGAGGCGGCGACGACCTGGGCGATACCGCCGCCCATCTGACCCGCGCCGACCACCAGCACGTGCTCGAAGCCCACCGCGGAACTCTAAGGCTGGTACTGCTGCTCGAGCGAGCGGACGGTATCCGTGGCGACGCGAATCCAGAACCCAAGGTGGTTCCCGCGATCGAAGATCGCACGGTTCGCCGGGTTCCTCCCCTCGAGGATCTGCGCCAACTCGGAGACGGTGATCGCCGTCGGCCGAATTCCCTGCCCCGGCTGGTTGGTGACCACCGTGACGGTGGCGTTTGCCGGGACGAAGTACGTCAGCGGCCGGTGACCCTTATCGCGGATGTAGTAGTCGTTCGGGACGACGTCGCCCGGCGGAATGACCCCGTCTTCGATCGCGGCGCGATTGGCCGTCTCTCCCCCGAGCCACTCCGCGGGATCGAACCGCAGCTCGAAGCCGGCGCCTTTGTTCGTCAGCGACTTGATGTGCCCGTACAGCGAGATCTCGCGCGGCGCACTCTGGGCGGTAACGGTGACCGTCTTCGTGACGGTCTCCGTGACCGTCTTGGTGCCGCACGCTGCCAGCGCCATCGACGCAACGACGGCCAGGGCCACTGCCGCTCCCACTTTTACAGTCGCGCTTACACCTCGAGCAGCAAGGCGTCGCCCTGGCCCCCGCCCGAGCAGATCGCCGCCAGGCCCAGGCCGCCTCCGTTTCGGCGCAGCTCATGGATCAGCGTGCTGAGGATCCGCGCGCCCGATGCGCCGATCGGATGGCCCAGGGCGACGGCGCCGCCGTTGACGTTCACCCGTTCTGGATCGACGTCGAGCAGCTTGGCCGAGTTGAGCACGACCGAGGAGAAAGCTTCGTTCAGCTCGACTCGCTTGACGTCGCCGATCTCCTTGCCCGCCTTTGCAAGCGCCGCCGTGCCGGCTCTCGCGGGTGTGCGCGCAAGGTAGGCGAACTCGTCCGCGACGTACGCCTGCGAGACGATCGTGGCCAGCACCTCGAGCCCGCGCCTGCGCGCGAACTCCTCGCTCGTCACGACGAGCGCGCCGGCGCCATCGTTCACGCCTGGTGCATTGCCCGCGGTCGTGGTTCCGTCCGGATCGAAGACGGGCTTGAGCTGCGCGAGCTTCTCGAGCGATGTGTCGCGGCGTGGGCCCTCGTCGACCTCGAACTCGCCGACGGGGACGATCTCGTCGCGGAACGTCCCCTTGTCGATCGCTTGAACCGCTCGCTCGTGCGAGCGCAGCGCCCACCTGTCCTGATCCTCGCGCGAAATGCCGAGCTCGCGCGACACGAAGGACGCCTGCTCGACCATGTGACGGTTGTCGAAGGTCGAGGTCAGGCCGTCGTGGGTCATCAGATCGATCAGCGTCCCGTCGCCGAGCTTGTAGCCGAACCGAGCCTTCTTCAACGCGTAGGGCGCGTTCGACATCGATTCCATGCCCCCCGCGACGACCACCTCGTGGTCGCCGGCGCGAATCATCTGGTCGGCGATCTCGACGGCGCGGATCGACGACGCGCAGACCTTGTTGATCGTGTCGGAGCCGATCTCGATCGGAAGGCCGGCACCGATCGACGCCTGACGCGACGGCGCCTGGCCGGCCCCGCCCTGCAGCACCTGGCCCATGATCACGTACTCCACCTCGTCGTTCTCGATCCCGGCGCGGTCGAGCGCTGCCCGGATCGCGATCGCGCCGAGCTCCGTCGCCTCCTTGTCCGCAAGCGAGCCGCCGAGCTTGCCGAACGGCGTGCGAACTGCGGAAACGATCACTGAGCGGGCCACGGTTCGAGCGTACCAACGCAAACGATCGGTACGTCTTGACGCGCCGATCGACGATCCCTACCCTGAGACGACGATGACTCCTGCCTCTCGCACCTGGGCCTGGCACTGCGAGCGGGGCGGGAGCCTGCGCCGGCACTGAGCTAGGCCAGAACAGCCCGTTCCGCTCGATCGAGACCTTCCAGCCGGAAGGTCTTTTTGCGTGCCCGTCCCTTTCAGCGAAGGAGTCGTCATGACCGTTGCAGCAGACATCGCCACAGACCTCGTCACTCCGCTCGGTGCGTACCTGCGGTTGCGCCGGGAGGGGCGCGCCGCGTTCCTGCTCGAGTCCGTCGAACGCGGGCGCCTCGGCCGGCACTCGCTCGTCGGCTGCGGCTCGCACCTCTGTTATCTCGCCGAAGCCGAGGCCTGCGGCGAGCCCGTCGTCGGCTACCTCTCGTTCGACTACGCAGCCCGGCTCGAGCCGACAGTGCCTCTGCCCGATGACGGCACCGGGCTGCCCGAGAGCCGCTTCCTCGTCGCGGACGTGCTGATCCGCTTCGACCACGTGCTGGGGACGGCGGAGGTGATCCGCGGCGATCCCCGCGAGGTGTCCGCCCTACTCGCCCGCCCGGCGCCACGCCTTCCGCGCGCGAACGGGCGTCGCGGCTTCGCCCGGCGCACGCCGGGACGCGCGGACTACGAGGCGTCGGTCCGTGTCGCGCAGGAGCACATCCGGGCGGGAGACGTCTTCCAGGTCGTCCTCTCCCAGCGGGCCGAGCGCCCGACGTCTGCATGCGCGCTCGAGCTGTACCGCGCGCTGCGACGTGTCAATCCGTCGCCGTATCTGTTCCTGCTCGAGCTCGACGGGGTCGCACTGATCGGCTCGTCGCCCGAAACGCTGGTCAAGACAGAAGGCAGGCGTGCGAGCGTCAATCCGATCGCCGGGACGACGGAACGTGGCGAGGGAGATGCGGAGCGTCTGCTCGCCTCCGAGAAGGACCGCGCGGAGCACGTGATGCTCGTCGATCTCGGCCGCAACGACCTGTCGCGGGTCTGCGTCCCGGGCAGCGTCGAAGTCGAACGCTTCCTGGAAGTCGAGCGTTACTCGCACGTCACGCACCTCGTCTCGCAGGTCGCCGGTGATCTCCGCGACGGTGTCTCGCCGTTCGACCTGCTCCGTGCCTGCTTCCCGGCGGGAACGGTCTCGGGCGCACCGAAGGTGCGGGCAATGCAACTGATCTCCGAGCTCGAGGGCCGGCGCCGCGGCCCCTACGCAGGCGCGGTCGGCTACTCGCTGCCGGACGACGGCACGCTCGACACGTGCATCGCGATCCGGACGATCGTCCTCCGCGACGGTGTCGCGCACCTGCAAGCCGGGGCCGGAATCGTTGCAGACTCCGACCCGACTGCCGAGCACGAGGAGTGCCTGCGCAAGCTGGCTGCGGTGGAAGCGGCGCTCGACCTCGCGGAGGCGGAGCAGCGATGATCTTGCTCGTCGACAACTACGACTCGTTCACCTACAACCTCGCGCACCTCTTCGGCGAGCTGGGTGCGGAGGTCGTCGTGCGACGCAACGATGCCGTCGACGCGGAGAGTGCGGCGCGACTCGCGCCGTCACACCTCGTGATCTCCCCCGGTCCGGGCCGGCCAGAAGCTGCAGGAGCCACACCGGCGATCGTCCGGCGGCTGGCGATGACCGTGCCCACGCTCGGCGTCTGCCTCGGGCACCAGGCGATCGTGGCGGCGTTCGGCGGCGAGATCGGACCGGCGCGCGAGCTGGTGCACGGAAAGGCGTGCACGATCCGGCACGACGGCCGCGGTCTGTTTGCCGGACTGCCAGACGAGCTCGAGACCGGTCGCTACCACTCGCTCGCGGCCACGCGGATCCCGCCTGAGCTCGAGGTCTCCGCGATCGCCGGCGACGGAGAGGTGATGGCGGTCCGCCACCGCGAGCTGCCGGTCGACGGCGTCCAGTTCCACCCGGAATCGGTGCTGACGCCCTACGGACGAGAGATCGCGCGAAACTTCCTGGCGAGCGGGCGATGACCACCAAGCAAGCACTCACCCACCTCCTGGACGGCCGCTCGCTAGGCCGCGCGCAGGCGCGCGCGGTCATGGGCGAGATCATGCGCGGCGAAGCCACGCCCGCCCAGATCGGCGGCTTTCTCGTCGCGCTGCGCGCCAAGGGCGAGACGCCCGACGAGATCGCGGGCTGCGCGGAGGCGATGCGCGAGCACGTCCTGCCCGTGCGACCGCGTCGCGACGACCTCGTCGACACGGCCGGGACCGGCGGCGACGGCGCACACACGATCAACATCTCCACCGCCGCAGCGCTTGTCGCGTCCGCTGCCGGAGCAGCGGTGGCCAAGCACGGCAATCGCGCGGTCTCCTCGGCGTGCGGCTCGGCGGACGTGCTGGAAGCACTCGGGTTCGAGCTCGAACAGACGCCCCAGCGCATCGAGCAATCCATCGACGAGCTCGGCTTCGGGTTTCTCTTCGCACCGACGCACCATCCGGCAATGCGGCACGCCGCTTCGGTCCGCAAGGAGCTCGCGACCCGCACGGTGTTCAACGTGCTCGGGCCGCTGACGAACCCCGCGGGCGCACGCGCGCAGATTGTCGGCGTCTACTCCCCGCAGCTCGTGCGAACGATCGCGGAGGTGCTGGCGCGGCTCGGGTCACGGCACGCCTTCGTCGTGCACGGCGCGGGCGGGATCGACGAGCTGTCACCGGTCGGGGCGAATCTCCTCTGCGAGGTCGTCGACGGCGCGGTGCGCGAGCGCGAGCTCGACCCGGAAACCGAGCTCGGCCTGCCGCGCTGCACGGTCGAGGAGCTGCGCGGCGGCACTCCCGCCGAGAACGCCACGGCAATCCGCGAGGTCTTCGCCGGCGCTGACGGTGGACGCCGCAGCGCGGTTCTCCTCAACGCAGCGGGCGCGATCGCAGCCGCCGGCCACACAGACGACCTGCGCGAGGGTCTCGCCCTGGCGCGCGAGGCGATCGACTCGGGCGCCGCAGCCGACCGGCTCGAGCGGCTGATCCTCTTCACCAGAGAGACTGTCACTGCGTGATGGGACGATTCAGAGACGCGCTCGCTGCGCCCGGCCTGGGCGCGATCGCCGAGGTGAAGCGGCGCTCGCCCTCGGCCGGCGACCTCAGGCCGGAGGCGGATCCCGCCCGCCTGGCGACGCAGTTCACGAATGCCGGCGCGGCGGCGATCTCCATCCTCGTCGACGAGCGCTTCGGCGGGTCGCTCGACGACCTCGGCGAGGCGCGCGCAGCGACCGCTGCACCGCTGCTCGCGAAGGGATTCTTCACCGAGGAGCTCGAGCTGCTGAAGGCGAAGGCCGCCGGCGCGGACGCGGCTCTGCTGCTTCTGCGTGACGTCGATGACGCACGCGCCTCCGCACTCATGTCCTATGCAGGCGAGCTCGGCCTCGAGCTGCTCGTGGAGGCGCACGATGCGGACGAGCTTCAACGCGCGATCCTTCTCGATGCGAAGATGATCGGAGTCAACGCCCGCGACCTGTCGACCTTCGAGATCGACCGTGCCGCGCAGCTGGACCTCATCGCCGGCATCGACGGAGCCGATCGGGTTGTCATCGCGGAGAGCAGCGTCCACTCGCGCGCACAGGGAGCCGCCGCCGAGCTCGCCGGCGCGGACGCGATTCTCGTCGGCTCGGCGCTGATGCGCGCCGAGGATCCGGCCGCGAAGCTGACGGAGATCCTGTCACGCCCGCTCGTGAAAGTCTGCGGCCTGACCCGGCGCGACGACGTCGACGCGGCGGTCGAGGCGGGCGCCGACATGCTCGGCTTCATCCTCGCGGAGGAGAGCCCGCGGCGCGCACCCGAGATCCTTCCCGTTCCGGAGGACCGCCTCAGCGTCGCGGTGTTCGTCGGCGAGGCGGACGACGCAGGCACGGACCTGATCCAGCTCTACACGCGCGAAGAAGGCCGGGTGCGCGGTCGCGACGCAGTCCTCCTGCGCAGCGGCGAGACGGTCGCCCAGGTCATCGACCTCCCGTGGGACGAACAGGATCCACTGCACTTCCAGCGCGCTGCGGCGGTGGAAGGTCGTGTCATGCTCGCGGGACGCCTCGGCCCGGACAACGTGCGAGAGGCGGTTCGTGCCGTGCGACCCTGGGCCGTCGACGCAGCCTCCCAGCTCGAGGCGTGCCCCGGCGTCAAGGATCACGACAAGGTGCGCGCGTTCGTCGGCGCCGCGAGATGACGTCGACGGCCGGGCTCTACGGGACGTACGGCGGGCGCTACGTCCCGGAGACGCTCATTCCCGCGCTCGACGAGCTCGAGGCCGGCTGGCGTGCCGCGCAGGCCGATCCCGCGTTCCGCGCGGAGCTCGACCTGCTCGCAGAGTCGTTCGCCGGCCGTCCGACTCCGCTCACGCGGGCAGAACGGTTCGCACCCGGCAAGCGCCTCTACCTCAAGCGCGAGGATCTCTTGCACACCGGCGCGCACAAGCTCAACAACGCCCTCGGACAGGCCGCGTTGGCGAAACGCCTCGGCAAGAGTCGCATCGTTGCCGAGACCGGCGCGGGCCAGCACGGCGTCGCTACCGCGACCGTCTGCGCGCGCTTCGGCTTCGAGTGCGTCGTCTACATGGGCGAGGAAGACATGCGCAGGCAGCGACCGAACGTCGAGCGGATGCAGCTCCTGGGCGCGGAGGTCCAGCCGGTCGACTTCGGCACGCGCACACTGAAGGAGGCGACCAGCGAGGCGATCCGTGACTGGATCACGAACGTCGAGACGACGCACTACCTGATCGGATCCTGCGTCGGCCCGGCGCCGTACCCGGAGATCGTCCGCGAGCTCCAGGCCGTGATCGGACTCGAGGCCCGCGCTCAGCTCGAAGAGGCCGAGGGGCGCTTGCCGGAAGTGGTCGTCGCCTGTGTCGGCGGCGGCTCGAACGCGATCGGGATCTTCGCCGGCTTCATCGCGGACGCAAATGTGCGGCTGCTCGGCGTCGAGGCGGCCGAAGCGGCTTCACTCGGCGACGGCAACGCCGCCGTGCTGCACGGTGCGCGCTCCTCCGTGCTCACCGACGCGGACGGTCAGATCGAGGACGCACATTCGATCTCGGCCGGGCTCGACTACCCGGGCGTGGGCCCGGAGCACGCGTGGCTGCGAGATTCGGGCCGGGCCGAGTACATGCGTGCAACCGACGAGGAAGCAGTGGCTGCGTTCCGCGACCTGACCCGACTCGAAGGCATCATCCCTGCGCTGGAGCCGGCTCATGCACTCGCGCGGGCGCGCGAGCTCGACGAAGAGCTGATCCTGGTGTGCCTCTCGGGCCGCGGCGACAAGGATCTGGCGGAGGTGCTGTCG
>Ga0209874_1000388_pt1 | contig 12834 bp, 11 predicted proteins | sample GWRWN1_20_30_FD_187216 | JGI IMG/M metagenome (GOLD analysis project Ga0209874, IMG submission 187216) | Riverbed sediment microbial communities from areas with no vegetation in Columbia River, Washington, USA - GW-RW N1_20_30 (SPAdes)... | ecosystem: Environmental > Aquatic > Freshwater > River... | reverse complement strand
CCCGGGCTCGAGGCCGGCGCGGGCCATGATCTCGTCAGACGTGCCCGGCGCTCCGCCGACCGCCGCCGCGAGCCCGCTCGCGCGGAACACCGAGAACACGAGACGATGGACGAACTCGTCGTACAGGCGAGCGGAGCGAACGAACGAGGCGGTGAACGGCGCCCTGACCCGAGCGGGCAGGACCTCGGCCAGCGCCCCGGCCATCTCGTGGGTATCCCCGACGTCGATGATTTCCCTAACCGCCATGACGGCGCGCGGGCCCTCTCGACGTGCTCACGCTCCGAACGGGTTCCAGATGTCGAAAAAGTTGAACCACTGTGTCGGCTTCTGCGCGACGAGTCGCTCGAGCATGGCCACCCAGACCCGAAGGGCGTCCTCTTCGCCTCCGCGCACGATCGTCAGGGGCTCCAGCACTCTGAGGGCATAGCGACCGTCGCCGTCGAGCGTGCAGAACGCGGGCACGAGGGGGACGGCCGCGGCCCGCGCGAGCTGGAAGGGGCCGATCGGGAATGGCGCCTGATGCCCGAAGAACGATACCGAGACGTCGCCCCGGTTGCCGAGCGCGCGGTCTCCCTGCAGGGCGACCGACTCGCCGCGTCGCAGCGCCGCCATCAGGGCCAGCGAGACCGTCGGGTGCGAACGGGGCACGAAGCGAACGCCGCCGCCGCCGCGACGTAACCAGCGCTCCAGAACGCGCGCCTCCTCTACCGCCACCACCACGTGGGTCGTGCCCGCGGAACGCTGAGCCAGGATGCGACCCGCTAGCTCCCAGTTGCCGATGTGGGCCGTGAGCGAGACCACCGCTCCGTCCAACCCGTGCAGGCGCTCGACGCCCCTCATGGCTCCCACGTACGCGCCGAGTCGAGCCGGCCGGCGGCTCGCCGAGATCAGGTCGCTGAAGCACATGGCGAACTCGCCGAAGACCTCGACGGTGAGCTCATCGAGCCGCTGGCCGGTCGCTCCGGTCATGACACCCAGGGTCTTCTGGACCACGGCGCGCTCGCCCGGCAAGAACGAGAGCGCGAGATGGCCGACACGGCGGGCCAGTCCGAGGCGCACCCGACGCGGCAGCCAGCCCAACGCCGCCGTCAGGCGGTAGAGCTCCACGCGGTTGTACGGATGGGCGTACCATCGCGGCGGCAGTCCCTCACTCACCCGATCTTCGCGTTGCGGCGATGGTATGAGCGGGTTGTCCATAGTCCAGGAGACCGAGTGCAGTCTAACCAGCCCCGGCGCGCGAGACAAGGTACGATGAGGCAGGTCGATGACGCGCGTCCTGATCCTCACGGCCAGCTACGGTTCGGGCCACAACGCCGCAGCCCGCAGTCTCGCCGCCGCCTTCGAGCGCGAGCGGACCGCCGTTACCGTCGTGGACCATTTTCGCGAGCTGGTCCATCCCCTCTTCGATCGCGCGAGCCGGACGCTCTATCACGGGCTCTTGAGGCGGGCGCCCTTCCTGTGGGGTGTGGGCTACTCGCTCGGCGACTGGATGGCGAGCGACTCCTTCCTGACGCTCGGGGTGACGCGTCTCGGCACCAAGCGGCTCGCCGCTCTGCTCGATCGGCTGGCGCCCGACGTCGTCGTCACGGTCCACGCGACCCCCGCGGCGGCGATGTCGGCGCTCGCCCGGCTGGGGAACCGCGTGCCGCCCCACACGACGGTCGTCACGGACTTCGTCGCGCACAGCCAGTGGATCGCGCCCCACGTCGACCGCTACTGCGTCGCCGCCGACGAGGTGCGTCACGAGTACATCGCACGCGGCATTCCGGAAGAGCGCATCGTCGTGACCGGCGTACCCGTGCGCTCCGAGTTTGCCGAGCCCGCCGACCCGGCCGCGGCGCGCGAGGCCCTGGGACTCTCGCCTGCGATGCCGGTCGTGCTCGCGATGGCCGGCTCGCAGGGCGGGGTCGGCCGTCTTCCCGACGTCGCCCACGTCCTCCGCGCGATGCGCCGGCCGCTCCAGGGGCTCGTCCTCACCGGCCACGACGTGGGCCTCCGGACAGCGCTCGCGCACCTGACGGACGGCACGGCGATCCGCACACTCGGCTATGTCGAGGACGTCCGGCGCCTCATGGCCGCGGCGGACCTGCTCGTGACCAAGGCCGGAGGGATGACGCTCGCGGAGGCGATGGCGGCCGAGACCCCGCTCCTCCTGTACGGCTCGCTCCCCGGGCAGGAGCGACGGAACGAACGATTCGCCGCGCGAGCGGGGATCGCGCTCGTGGCGCGCATGCGCTCGGAGCTGACGCCGCTCCTCGAACACGCGCTCAGCGAGCCGGACCTGCTCGAGCACCTGCGCACGAGGATGCGTCGGCTCCGGCGTCCGGACGCGACCCGACGGATCGTCAGCGCCGTGCTCGAGCGCCGCGTCCCGGCGCGATGATTCTCGGGCGGCTCGCGGTCGGGGCGGCCGCGGCCTGGGCCACGTACACGTGGGGCGCACACCTGGTCACGCCCGGCTGCGTCTGGCGCGGCCCGGCGACGCGCCGCCGCATCGCGCTCACCTTCGACGACGGCCCGGATCCGATCTGGAGCGAGCGGATCCTCGAGCTCCTGGGCCGGCGCGAGGTTCGCGCCTCCTTCTTCCTGGTCGGCGAGCGCGCGGCGCAGGCGCCCGAGACCGTGCGCCGGATCGCGGCGGCCGATCACGAGATTGGCAGTCACGGATGGTCCCACCGCAGCCTCTGGCTCTGCGGACCCCGACGCACCGAGGCCGAGATCGGCCGCGCCCATCGCCTTCTCTCCGATGCCTCGGGCCGGTCCCTCCGTCACTTCCGCCCGCCCTGGGGCATGGTCAACGCGGCGATGTTCGGCGCGCTCCGACGCCACGGTGAGCGGTGCGTGTTCTGGTCGATCCAGCCGGAGGGCTTGCGGGCGACGCCGGCCGCGCAGCAGGCGGAACACGTCGTGCGTCGCGCCCATCCCGGCGCCATCGTGAATCTGCACGACGCCGAGGGCGTCCGCGGCGCGCCGGAGCGGCTCCTCGCGGCGCTCCCGCCCGCGACCCAGGCACTCCTCGATGCGCTTTCGCCGGCGCGCCGGGCGCGGCGGCTATCCGCGCGGCTCCTCGTATTGCACGGTCGCGAGGATCAGGCCGTGCCCTTCACGGAAAGCCTGCGCCTTGCCGCGGCCGCCGACCCGCGGCGAACCCGCGTCATGCTCGTGAGTCTCGTCGGGCACGTGGAGGGTCTGACGCCGGCCTGGCAGCAGGTGTGGGAGTTCGCCCGTCTCTGGGGCGCGGCCTACGAGATCTTTCGTGGCTGATGAGCACCCCGGTTCGTGGGCTCAGTCTTCCTCCGCGGGGCGGATCGACCCATCGTCGTCGCGGAGACCCAGCTGCGCCATCTTCGTCAGAAGCGTGTTCCGGTGCATCCCAAGCCGCCGGGCGGCAACGGTTTGGTTCCCCTCGGCGCGGTCGAGCGCCCGCAGGATCAGCTGGCGCTCGAACTCTTGACGGGCCTCGCGGAACGTCAGCCGGTCGTCCCAGGTCGTCCGCCCCGGCGCCAGGGCGAGATCGAGGGGGATGTCGTCGAGCTGGATGACCGCGTCGGCAGTGAGGGCGACCGACCGCTCGATGATGTTCTCCAGCTCCCGGACGTTGCCGGGCCACTGGTACTGCTCGAGAAGCTCCAGCGCGCCCGTCGAGATCTCGGTCACGGGCTTGCCGAACTGCTTCGCGTACTTCGCGAGAAAGTGCCTGGCAAGTGTTCCGATGTCCTCGCGGCGCTCGCGTAGCGGCGGCACCGCGATCGGCACCACGTTCAGCCGGTAGAAGAGGTCCTCGCGGAACTGACGCGCGGCGACCGCCTGGCGGAGGTCCACGTTGGTCGCGGCGACGAACCGCACGTCCACCTTGACGCTCCGGGTGCCGCCCACCCGCTCGATCTCACGCTCCTGGATCGCGCGGAGGAGCTTCGGCTGGAGGGCGACGCGCAGGGTCGCAACCTCATCGAGGAAAAGGGTGCCCGTGTGCGCGATCTCGAACTTGCCGAGCTTCTGAGTGTGGGCACCCGTGAAGGCGCCGCGCTCGTGCCCGAAGAGCTCGGACTCCATCAGCTCGGACGGGAGCGCCCCACAGTTTATCGCCACGAACGGTCGGTCGTGCCGGGCGCCTTGCCGGTGGATCGCGCGCGCGATCAGCTCCTTGCCCGTGCCTGATTCCCCGGTGATCAGGACGGTGGCGGTGGTTCCCGCGACCTGCCGGATGAGCTCGTAGACGCGACGCATGGTCGCGGAGCCTCCGACGAGCTGGTCGAAGCCTTCGTGGCGGGCCAGCTCGTCCCGGAGGTAACGCACCTCGCGCTGAAGCGCCCGGCGCTCGAGCGCCCGGCGGACGAGCCCGCGGAGATCGTCGACCGCGAAGGGCTTGGTGAGGTAGTCGTAAGCCCCGAGCTTCATCGCCTCGACCGCGGTCCGCACGGTCCGGACGGCAGTCACGAGGACGACTTCGAGGTCGCCGTCCAGCCGCTTGAGCCGCTCGAGAACCTCGATGCCCTCCATGCCAGGAAGGCGGATGTCGAGCAGGCAGAGGTCGATGTCGCGCGCCTTGACGGTCTGGAGCGCCGCGGGCCCGTTGACCGCCTCAACTACCTCGCACTCGCCCTCGAGGATCACTTTGACCGAGGCGCGGACTCCGGGCTCGTCATCGACGATCAGCACCACGGGCCGCAGGTCGGGACGTGCCACGGGAGGTCCCGGCCTGTTTCTAGCCAGCCTCGGGCTTCATGAGCGCCCTCCCCGGGCCCGGTCGAGGAAGCACCGGCTCGGTGGACTCAGCCCGCGTGCCTCCAGGCAGCTGGCCGGACCATATGAGCCGGGCGCGGCGGAAGAAATGTGTGACGAGATTACCTGCACGACCCCGTTTCGTCTAGCCCGCCCTGCCCGCGGTCCCTTTTGGCCGGAAAACCCGACGGTTAGCCCTTGTCCAGAGGATCTCGGCCGGATCGGTTCGGCTCTAGCGAACCCCGCAGGGATCCGTCGGCCGGTCGTGATTTCTTGACAGTTCCGTCTGATCGCGCCTAGAGTCCGGCCAGGTCCCAACGCTCGCGGGGTCACCGCGAGAGGGAAATCCGCTGAAGGCACGGGCATGAAACTGCGCCGCCTCTCTCGTCCCATCAGCCTCCGCGAGGCCGCGTCGGTAGTGTTCGCCCTCGTCGCCATCCTCCCGACCCTCTTGTTTGTTTTCCTTCTGTCGCGCGCCGAGCTCCTCAAGAATACGGGGGTTCAGTTTACCGTGTTGGTGGCGGTGCTGGTGTCCGTCCTGGGCTTCCTGGTACTGAGGCGGATGGTGGACCAGATCGCGTGGTTGGTCCGAGACACCCAGGCGCCGGCAGCGGGAAAGGCCGTCATGCCTACGGCAGAGACCAAGGCGACGGCCGGGCAGGGCTTTGGCGAAGTCACCGAGATCGGCCAAGTCGCCGACGCGATGTATCACATGCTCGGGGATCTTCGCGGCGCCACCCAGCGTCTCGAGGATCTCGTGTTCAAGCTCGGCACGCTGAACGAGATGGTCGAGATCGCCGCCAGGATCCCCAAGATCCAGGACCTCCTGGGGATTGTGCTGGACAGCACGATGCGAGCCGTGCGAGCGACCATCGGCTCCATCATGATCCTCGACAAGGACCGCCAGACGCTGCGGCTGGCCGCATCCCGGGGGATCCCGGACGATGTCATCTCCCGGGTCGAAGTCAAAGTGGGCGAGGGCATTGCGGGAACAGTGGTGAAGCTCGGCGACCCCGTCCTGGTGGACGATATCGCAACCGATCCCCGTTTCAGCAGACCGAACGCGCCGCAGTACGGCAACGGCTCTTTCATTTGCATGCCAATCCGCGTAGGCGACCGGGGCATCGGCGTCATCAACCTGGCGAAGAAGAGCGAGGCGGGCGACCCGACCGCGCCCCGCCCGCAGCCCTTCGGCTCCATAGACATGCAGTTCCTCAACGCCCTCATGACCTACATCGGCTACGCCGTGGACAATGCCCGGCTGTTGGAGGAGGCCCAGCAGTCCGCCCAGCAGCTCCAGGGCGTCGTGGACGACCTCAAGGGGACGCAGGCGCAGCTTGTGCGCGGCGAGACGCTGCGGGCGATGGGCCAGCTGTCCTCGGGCGTGGCCCATCATCTGAACAACCTCTTCGCGGTGATTCTCGGGCGGACGGAGCTGCTCCTCAAGAAAGTCGAGGACGACGGCGTCCGCCGCTCTCTCGAGATCGTTCAGCAGACCGCCCAGGACGGCGCCGAGGTCGTCCGGCGCGTGCAGCGGTTCGGTCGCGTGCAGCCCGTTTCCGAGCCGGTGCCGATGGATCTGAACCAGCTCACCCACGAGGTAGTGGAACTGATGCGGCCGCGCTGGCAGGACGAAGCACAGCTCCGGGGAAGCCTGATCGAGGTCGTCCTCGACCCGGGGCGGATCCCGCCCGCGGCCGGCGAGCCGGCCGCGCTCCGCGAAGTCCTGATGAACCTGCTCCTGAACGCGATGGATGCCATCCCCCAAGCGGGCAAGATCACGATCAAGACATGGACATCGGACGACCGGGTTCACTGCGCGGTCGTCGACACCGGCGTCGGCATGTCCGAAGAGGTGCGCCAGATGGCCCTGGAGCCGTTCTTTACCACCAAGGGGCCGAAGAGCACGGGGCTCGGCCTCAGCGTCGCCTACGGGACCATCGAGCGTCACGGCGGGACGTTGACTATCGACAGCGCCGAGGGGGAAGGGACCACGGTCACGATCAGCCTCCCGGTGGCGACCAGGGAGATGGTCGCGCAGGCCGCTCCCGCTACCGCATCGGGCGTCCCGCTCCGGATTCTGGTCATCGACGACGAGCGGCAGGTGCGTGCCACGCTGGCCGACATGCTCGAAGCCCAGGGACATACCGCGGCCCAGGCATCCAGCGGGCAGGAGGGGCTGAGGCGGCTCGAGGCGGGGCAGCGGTTCGATCTCGTCCTCACGGATCTCGGCATGCCCGAGATGACAGGCTGGGACGTCGCCCGCACAATCCAGGAGCGCTGGCCGCAGCTCCCAATCGGGCTTATCACCGGCTGGGGCGAGCAGGAGCTGACCCCGTCGGAGCGCAGCCGAGTGATCTTCGTACTCCCCAAGCCCTTCGACTTCGCCGTCCTGAGTCAGGCGCTCTCCAGCATTCGCCCCTCGCCCTAAGCACGCACTCGTGAGAAGGCGCGCCCTCGGCACGGCCCCTCTTCGGAAGCGTTAGCGCGGGTCGGGCTTCATGACGAGGTAGAGCGACCGGCCCTCCCGCTGGACGAAGACGAGCACGTCCCGGTCGACCCGTCTCAGTGCCTCTTCGACGGCTCGGAGGTCTTTCACGCTCCGGCGGTTCACTTCGAGGATCGCGTCGCCCGCGTGGATCCCGGCGCGCGCCGCGGGACTGTTCTCCTGTACGTCCGACACGAGGACCCCATCGGAGACGGACAAGTTGAACTGGCGCGCGAGCTCGGGGGTGATCGGCTGGACCGACAGACCCCAGCGCTCGGCGCCGCGCGAGGCCAGCACCGGTTCGTCCGCGGGCATCTCACCGATCTTGACCGGAAAGGTCTCAAGCCGCCCGTCGCGGAGGACGGTGACCTGCGCCGTCTTCCCCGGGGGCGCATCGGCGACGACACCCTGGAGGTCGGGCACATCATGCGTCTTCTGCCCGTCGAATTCGAGGATCACGTCGCCGCTCTTGAGGCCGGCGGCGTCAGCCGGGGTCCCCGGTATCACGTCCGCGACCAGCACGCCGTCGCCCTCCTTCGCACCGAAGGACGGCGCGAGGTCGGCCGTGAGCGGCTGGATGCGGATGCCGAGCCAGCCGCGCGTCACGCGGCCTGAGGTGAGGAGCTGCGGCAACACACGGCGGGCCATGTTGACCGGGATCGCGAAGCCGATCCCCTGACCGACGGACACGATCGCCGTGTTGATCCCGATGACCTTGCCGTCGAGGTTCACCAGGGGTCCGCCGGAGTTGCCGGGATTGATGGCCGCGTCGGTCTGGATAAAGCTCTCGTACGTCGCCACGCCGACGCCTTGCCGCCCCGTCGCAGAGATGATGCCGACCGTCACCGTCCGATCGAGGCCGAAGGGGTTCCCGACCGCGATCGCCCACTGCCCGATCCGGAGCCGGTCCGAATCGCCAAGCTCGGCCACCGGGAAGTCCCCGTCGCCCTCGATCTTGAGGACCGCGAGATCGGTCTTTGCGTCGCGCCCGGCGACCTTGGCCTTGAACCTCCGCTTGTCGGACAGACGCACCTCGATCTCGTCTGAGCGCTCGATCAAATGGTTGTTGGTGAGGATCACACCCGACTTATCCACGATCACGCCCGATCCCTGGTTGCGGCCCTCGCGGCGCTCGGGCCACCGCGGACGGAAGAAGCGCTCGAAGTCCTCACCGAAGAACTCCCGGAAGCGCCGCTCGAACTCGCGGCGCTCGGGGGGTATGCTCCGCTCCCGGGGAACTCTGGGCTCTTGGGGCTCGCGGGGCTCCCGCTCCGGGCCGCGCTCCCGAGGGGAATTCTTCTGCGCGGCGTCGATGTGGACGACGGCTGGCATCACCCGCTCCGCGACCGAGACGAAGGCTCGCTCGAGGCTCTCGAGAATCGCCTTCGGGTCGCTCGCCCCGGGGGCCGCTCCCTGAGCGCGGGCGGGGGCAGCCTGAAGCGTGAGGAGCGTTACGGCCACAACCGCTCGACTCAGGACGGGTCGAATCACGTCAACTCCTCCCTCTTCGACTCCAACGGGTCCGAGACGGCCCGGACCCGAAGCATGGCCCTCGTCTCAGGCGTGATGGCGGCGGCCGCGGCGCGGCGCACCCCGATGACCCAGAGCACCTCCTCGCCCGCATGATGCCGCGCCACGAGAATCGGCCAGCGAGCCCGCGCCAAGCGTGGAGTCCCGGCGGCCGCGAGCAGTCGGCTCACCCGGATCGGGCGGTCCCCGCCGAACGGCACGATCCGATCGCCGGGGCCGCGCGGCCGCACCTCGAGCCCCGCCGGCAGCGCGTCGACGTCGAACCACGCCTCCCACGCCGGATCGGTGGGACACCCTCGCGAGGGCGGAACCGCGTCGGCGAGAAGCATGATGCGCAGCCCCGGCACGAGGGTCTCCCCCGGGACGGACAAGGACATCCGGCAGGGCGGCGCCATGCGGGGCACGATCCAGAGCGCCTCACGGGCGCGCTCGACGACGAGCCCCCCGGGCAGCCGGACTCGCGCCCCGAGCGGCGACTCCAGCAGGGCACAGAGCGCCGTCAGGTGCGCCGATCGAAGCCCGGCGCGGAGTTCGCCCGCCGGCACCACCTCGAGGATCGCGATCCGGAGCAGGACCTTCACCGCGCCCGCCGGCAACTCTCGCAGCGCGGCGAGGTCGATCGCCCATCCGCCCGGTCCCGGCCGTACGAGCCCGGCAGCTCGCGGGCGGAGGAGCGCATCCAGCGCCTCGACCGCCTCGCGGGAGGCGCGCCCGACCCGGCGCAGGGCCTGTCCGATCCGCGGCCCCGCGTGGGCGGCCAGGAGCGGCAGCAGCTCGTGGCGAATGCGGTTGCGGAGGAACCTCGGATCACGGTTGGTGGCGTCCTCGACGGAGGGCAGCCCGTGGGTAGCCAGGTGCGCGAGCACGGTCGCGCGGTCGACGTCGAGGAGGGGGCGCACCAGGAGTCCGCGGCGGACCAGCATCCCGGCCAGACCTCGGGGCCCCGCGCCTTGGAGCACCCGCATCAGGACCGTCTCCGCCTGGTCGTCCGCTGTGTGGCCGAGCGCGATACGGCTCGCGTCGAACACGCGGGCAGCCCGAGCGAGCGCGGCGTAGCGCGCGACGCGCGCCGCCTGCTCCGGGGAGCGTCCCGAGCCGAGCGTCACGGCCACGCGCTCGACCGTGATCGGGCACCCGAGCCGTGCTGCGAGTCGCTCGACGAATTGGGCGTCCCGGTCGGCCTCGGGACGCAAGCCATGATGGACGTGGCAGACGTGGAGAGCGAGGCCGTACTCAGGGCGGAGCAGCGTGAGCGCGTGAAGGAGAGCGACGGAGTCGGGGCCGCCCGAGACGGCTACGAGAACGCGGTCGCCGGGTCGGACGAGCCGGTGACGGCTGACCGCGGCACGCACGGCCACCAGGAGAGGCTTCGGCGCCACGGAGGCCCGGCCGCAATCGTCGTCCATGGCGACGGGCCCACCGGCCCCCTACCCTGCGGGTGGCGACTCCCCCTGGAGCCCCACCCAAACCGCCCCGTCTTCGAAGACCTCGCGCTTCCAGATCGGCACGGTTTCCTTCAATCGGTCGATGGCAAAATGGCAGGCTTCGAAGGCGTCGCGGCGATGGGCCGCCGAGACAGCAATCACGACGCTCGGCTCGCCGATGGCGAGCCGGCCGACGCGGTGGGCCATCGCCACCTGCTTAACACCCGGCCACCGCCGGTAGACCGCTTCGCCGATCTCCTTCATCTTGGCTTCGGCCATCGAGGCGTGCGCCTCGTACTCCAAGGCCACGACGCGGCGCCCCGCGGTGGTGTCGCGGACCACCCCCAGGAACACGGTCACGCCGCCGGCCTCGGGCACGGTCACCGCTTCCGCGAGGGCGTCGGCAGAAAGGGGCTCAGCGGTAACCCGGTACACTGGCGCTTCCTCCGCTTACGGGCGGGAAGCAGGCGACCTCTTCGCCTACTCGGACAGGGTGCTCAGCCCCGACGTACTCATTGCCGACGGCGAAGAGGGTGTGGGGCCGGTATCGCGCCAGGGCCGGGTGAGCAGCGGCAAGGGCGGACCATACGACTTCGACCGTGGCTCCGTCCGGGACCTCCACCTCTACCCGGTCTCGGCCAATCGCTTCACGGTAGCGAGCGAACAGCCAAACGGGCACCGTCATCCGAGAGGGTTCACGCACCGCAGGTGGGTCGGGGACGATGGGCTGCAACGCGTGTCGACCACGGCTCTAGCTTTGGGGCACTACGTTTGGAAGGAGTGGCCGCAGCCGCAGGTGCCCTTCGCATTCGGGTTCTTGATTGAGAAACCGGACCCATAGAGGCTGTCCACGTAGTCAACCTCGACCCCGGCGACGTGCTGGGCACTCTGGGGATCGACATAGACCTTCACACCGCTGGACTCGACGATCTGATCCCCCTGCTGCTCCGCATCCTCCCACCCGAGCTCATACGAGAAACCCGAGCAGCCTCCGCCGACCACGCGGAGCCTGAGCCCCCACTCGGGCTTCCCCTCCTCGAGACGCAGGTCCTGGACCTTCTTGGCGGCGGTCTCCGTCAATGTGACCATGCACTCCTCCTGGGATCGCGATCATGGCGCGCAACCCGGATCCCGGGCGCGCTTTCCGACAATCGTATGTAAGTATATCAGGCTCTTCGTGAAGTCGTGTGGGTGAATTCGGGCACTTGTGGGTATGGCGGCACGGTCAGAGCGCCGGCAGCATGCAGGTGAGGATCTTGAGGCGGAGGTACTCTTCGTCGCGAAGCCCGTAGGCGCGGCGCTGGAGGACGCGGACCTTGTTGTTGAGCCCCTCGACGAAGCCGAGCGCGACCTTGTTCTCCGGGTGGCAGTAGGCTGCGATCCCTTCCCAGTGCCGCTCAATCATGGCCGCGAACTTCTCGTAGGGCCCCAGGCGCTGCCACTTCAGGGCCGCCCGCCAGCGATCGAAGAAGCGGCGGGCCCAGCCCTCGCGGCCATAGTCCCAGAGCTGGCCGAAGGACTCCTTCAGCAGGTAGGCGGTGTTCAGCCGCTTGTTGGCGGCCAGCAGGGTCTTGAGCGCCTGGCGGCCGCTGAGGGTCAGGTTCTCGCGGTGGGCCAGCAAGGTGTACTTCTGGCCCTTGATGAACCGGCGCTGCCGCCCGGACACGCGGGCGTACTCGTTCTTTCGAACCTGGTCGAGCGCGTCGCCGAGATGGCGCAGGACGTGGAACTTGTCGAACAGGATGCTGGCCTGTGGCGCGTGGCGCGTGGTCGCGAGGCGGAAGGGCTTCCACATGTCCATGACGACCAGCCGAATCCGCGCGGTCTTTCGGGCCCCCAGCCACGCGTAGAACTGATCCAGGCTGGCCTCCGAGCGATCCTGGCCCCCAAACCAGATCGGGCGGTGCCGGACGAGATCGCTGACGACGATGCGGTAGGTGTGGCCCTTCTTGATCGACACCTCGTCGAGCCCGATCACGCGGGGGCCGGGCGTTCCGGCTCGCCGCAGCTGCGCGCGCATGTACTGCTGTTCCAGCGCCTTCACGGTGTGCCAGTCGAGCCGCAGCTCCTTGGCCACGTCCCGGATCGGCGAGGCTCGACAGCGCCGGCCCACGTAGAAGGCGAAGCGCTTGGTGTAGAAGGGATTGTCGGCCAGGAAGGCGAGCGGCTCCCGCTTCACCGTGCCACAGCGCGGGCAGGCCACGCGCCGGACCTCGAGGTCGAGGTAGATCCGCAGGTCGCCGCAGGCGAGATCCCGAATGCGGCGGCGCCGGCGGTCGTACCACCCGCGCTGCCCTCGACCGCAGGTCCCACAGGCCGTTTTTTTGACCGTCGGGCGAGGGTGATGATCCGAGCGTGAGGCTCACCGAAGATCCCCGTGGCGGTCGGGCTCGGGCAGAACCCGGGAAAGCGGTACGCATCCCACAGGCGGCGCGGTCGTCGTGGCGTTGGCATGCGCCAATCATGCCCGATTCTTTCGCCGCCTCCACAGCCTTTCCAGCCGCGTCCAGAGCGGGCTCCCGCACCCTCAGCCCCTCGTTTTCACCCACTCACTTCCACGAAGACCCCCTATTAGTTAGGCCCCTTCCAGAAGCGCCATATCGAGAAGCTCTATGAGGCTGACGTGCTTGGCCAGTACCCCATTTTTTGCTCCCGGCGCAACCGGACAAT
>Ga0209874_1000384_pt1 | contig 12903 bp, 10 predicted proteins | sample GWRWN1_20_30_FD_187216 | JGI IMG/M metagenome (GOLD analysis project Ga0209874, IMG submission 187216) | Riverbed sediment microbial communities from areas with no vegetation in Columbia River, Washington, USA - GW-RW N1_20_30 (SPAdes)... | ecosystem: Environmental > Aquatic > Freshwater > River... | reverse complement strand
TCATGGCCTGCGCCATGGTACGGGCGAGCTCCGGCATGGACTGTGACCGCTCGTTGGCTGGCGATGAGCCGAAGCCAGGCACTTCGAAGACGATGACGCGATACTGCTCGGCGAGCAGCGCATGGGAGCGATAGAGCCGCATACCGCCCGCACCGTGCAGGCTCACCAGCGGCTCGCCCTGACCCGCCTCTTGGTAACGAATGCGAAAGCCGTCCGCCTCAATGTACCCCTCTGTGAATAGGACATCTGGGACGGCCATCACCGCGGGTGCATTTCTCTGCTCCAAGGTTGTCTCCTTGTGTATCACACCGCTGCTGACGCCTTACGCGGTGTGTGCTCAGCCAGAAAGCGCTCGACTGCCTGCTTCGCCGCCGGTTGGTGCTCGGGCTCTTTCCAGTGTTCGATGAGCGTGGCGTGCGGCGCCAGCGCGGCGAGCTCCGACGCCACCTGCGCCGTGATGCCGCGAAAGCCGAGCGCGCCGTCGATCCGCTGCCCAAGCGTCTCGACTCCCTCTCCGGAACGGGCCGAGATGGCCACGCCACCTTCGCTCTCCAGCTCGCGCCGCAGGCCATCCGGCTCGGTGACGCGATCCACCTTGTTCATGGCGACGAGTGTCGGGCGGGTATCCAGCGCGAGCCCTTGCAGGACCCGGTGCACCGCGGCCATCTGCTCGCGCGCTCGTGGCTGGCTGACGTCCACCACGTGAAGCAGCAGATCCGCCTCGCCGAGCTCCTCGAGTGTGGCCTTGAACGCCGCCACCAGCTGCGTAGGTAGCTTCTGGATGAACCCCACGGTATCGGTGAGGACGAAGCGCGCCCGCCCCGGGGCCGTCACGAGGCGAGCGGCGGGATCCAAGGTGACGAACAGCTGGTCTGCCGTCGGCGCCGCGGCGCCGGCAAGCCGATTGAGGAGCGTCGTCTTCCCGGCGTTCGTGTACCCGACGAGGGCCACCACCGGCAGACCCACGTCACGCCGGTGCTCTCTCAAGAGTCGGCGGTGTCGCTGCACACCGCGGAGCGCCTCATGGATCTGGCCGATGCGCCGCCGGATGACGCGGCGGTCAGACTCGAGCTGCGTCTCACCCGGGCCCCGCGTGCCGATCCCGCCCCCGAGGCGCTCGAGGTGAGTCCACTGCCCCACAAGACGCGGCAAGAGGTACGTGAGCTGGGCAAGCTCGACCTGCAGCTTCCCTTCGCTCGTCCGCGCCCGCTGGGCGAAGATGTCCAGGATGAGTGCGGTGCGGTCGATGACCCGAACGCCCACGGCGCGCTGGACGTTCCGCTCCTGGATCGGGGTCAACTGGTCGTCGGAGATCACGAGCGTGGCCCCGAGGGCAGAGGCAAGCTCCTTCACCTCATCGACTTTGCCGCGACCGAAGTGGAGCGGAGGCGTCGGCGCGTCACGCTCCTGCAGAAGCGTCGCGAGAACCTCGGCGCCGGCCGTCTCTGCCAGTCGGGCCAACTCCTCCATGGATTCCTCCACCTCCCAACGCTTCTGGCTCGGGAGCCGGAGCCCCACCAGGATCGCCCGATCGGCAGCGCGATGATTCACACGGGCCACGCTCAGCCAGAGTAGTCGAAAACGCGCGTCCGTTCAATCAATTTCTTCACCTCGATGACGGCCGAGCCCATGTCCTCAGGCTCAACAGAAACCCAGTAGACACCCGCTTCCCGACCGAACCACGTCCACTGCCGCTTGGCGTATCGTCGCGTATCCCGCCTCATGGTCCGTATCGCCTCGCCAAGGGGGGCGTGCCGCGTGACCACCGGGACCAGGTGCCGGTACCCGATCCCCTGCATCGAAGGGAGGTCGACCCCGAATCCCCCGGCGATCAGGCCTCCCACCTCGGCCACGAGCCCGTCCGCCAGCATCCGGTCGACCCGCGTGTCGAGGCGGGCGTAGAGCGCGTGGCGCTCCATCGTGAGCCCGACTGTGACCACGCGGTACGGGCTTGAGCTGAGCGTCCAGGAGGTGCCCCGCCCGGTGCTCGCCGAGCGTTCCGTCAGCAGCACGACCTCGAGCGCCCGCGTGACCCGGACGAGGTCGCGAGGGTGGAGCCGCGCGGCCGTCTCCGGGTCTAGGGCGGCCAGGCGGTCGTGGAGCGCGGCCGCCCCGGCTGCCGCGGCCTCCGCTCGGAGGCGTCGGCGAAGCGTGAGGTCGGCCGCCGGCAGCATCGCGAGACCTCGCACAAGCGCCCGGAAGTAAAGGCCAGTTCCTCCCACAAGCACGGCGGCGCCCCCGCGAGCCCGGATGTCCGCGATGGCGGCCGCCGCTTCACGTCTGAAGCGGGCCGCGTCGTAGCCTTCGTCGGGGTCCACGACGTCGACGAGGTGATGGCGGAGGGCGCGCCGCTGGGCCGGGGTGGGCTTGCCCGTTCCGATGTTCATGCGGCGGTAGACCTGCCGGGAGTCCACACTCACCGCCTCGATCGGAAGCTCTGAGGCCAACGCCATCGCGAGCGCGGTTTTCCCGACCCCGGTCGGCCCCACGATCGCCAGCACCGGGATTTTCTCGTCTTCCAGCCTCTCGTCGTCGCTCACGCTACTGATCCAGCGATCCCGAAGCACCAGCTCCGGACTTCCCCGGGGGGAGGTACGCCCGATCTCGTCGCCGCCCATTAGGCCCGGACGTGCGCGAGGCCGCAAGGCCGAGCGCGTCACGGCCGGGATGGACAGCCGAACGGCCAGGCTTCGCCCGGAGGGCCGTCGCCAGAGGCGCGGATCGAGCGCCGCAGGTGCGAGACGCGCCGGGCGAGATGGAAATGGGCAGAGCCCCCTGCGAGAAGCTTACCAGTCGCGGTGAAGCTCTCGCTTGATGTCGCGCAGCGGGACGCGGGACACGACAGGGCGGCCATGCGGGCAGTAGAAGGGCGTGGCGGTCCCGGCCAGGTCACTCAGGAGCCGCGTCATCTCTTCCCGGGCCAGCGGCTGATGCGCCTTGATCGCCCCGCGGCACGCGACGAAGGCGAGGAGCCGATCGAGTACGGGCGAGGTCGGCCGGCTGCCTTCCTCCTCGATTTCCCGCGCGAGGTCGTCCACGAGGCGCTGGGGCTCGTCATCCCGGAGCAGCGAGGGCACTGCACGGAGAAGGAGGGTGCCTCCGCCGAACCCCTCAACGGCGAACCCGAGCCGGCCGAGGTCGGTCAGCGCCCGCTCCACCGCTCGGGCCCGAGCGGGCGCGAGCTCGAGCGGCTGCGGGAAGAGGAGCGTCTGCGCCGTGAGCGGACCCGCCTCAAGGTCGGCCCGAAGGCGCTCGAACAGCACCCGCTCGTGAGCCACGTGCTGGTCAACGAAGAAGACCTCGTCGGCCGTATACGCGACAATGAACGTGTCCTCGATCTGGCCGACCAGGTTGCCGAAGAGCGCGGCCGTCTGATACCCCACCTCTCCTTCTCGAAACAGCGAGACCTGGGCGTCCGCCGCGGCCCCGGGGTGCGGCGGGCTCCCGGCCGACACGGGAAGCGCCCCCCCAAACGGCAAGGCCACGAGCCCGTGTGGTGCGGCGTCGAGCTGCCGGAGTGTTCGCCCGACCTCGTCGTGGACGAGGTCGTGGAGCCTTCTCGGATGGCGAAAGCGCACCCAGGCCTTCGTCGGGTGCACGTTCACGTCCAGGTCGCCGGGCTCGAGGCTCAGGGCGAGCACCGCCAGTGGAAACTGGTCCCGCGGGAGGAGGGGGCGATACGCGTCGATCAAGGCCTGAGTCAACAGGGTGTCGCGCACGGCGCGTCCGTTGACGATCAGGTGGATGTCGTCTCGATGCGTCCGGGAGAGCGACGGCGGCGCCACGACTGCCGCGAGGCGGACACCGCCGCTCTCGGCCGAGACCTCGAGGAGCTTTGCGGCGAGACCGAACCCGTAGAGCGTGCCGAGCCGATCACGCAACGTCCGCGCCCGCGGGGCGTTCAGGACCAGCCGCCCGTTGGCGGTGAGCCGCACGTGCACGTCGGGGTGGGACAGCGTGAGCTGGGTGACGACGCGTAGGATCGCGGCCTGCTCCGTCGGTGGGCTCTTGAGGAACTTCGCGCGGGCTGGCGTGTTGAAGAACAGATCGCGGACCTCGATCGCGGTGCCTTCTGGCGCCTCCATCGCGCTCGCCTCGTGCACCACCCCGCCCTCACCGAGAATCAGGTAGCCACGCGTCACCCCGGGGGGCCGGGAGGAGAGCCGCAGCCGCGACACGGCGAAGATGGCCGGCAGCGCCTCGCCGCGGAAGCCGAGCGTCGCGATCGCCGCAAGGTCGTCCTCCTCGCGAAGCTTGGACGTCGCGTGCCGCTCGAGTGCCAGCAGGCAGTCGTCCGGCGCCATCCCCTCGCCGTCGTCCACCACGGAGATCAGCTGGCGTCCCGCGCCGCGAATGCTCACCGTAACCCGCACCGCGCCCGCATCCAGGCTGTTTTCCACGAGCTCCTTCACGACGGAGCTGGGTCGCTCCACGACTTCTCCCGCCGCGATCCTGTTGATCACGGCGTCCGGGAGCAGTCTGACGGGCCGTCGGGTCCCGCTCACCCCCCCTCCTGGAGCCGACGCCGCAGGGCGTGGAGCATGCTGAGCGCCTCGAGGGGCGTCATGGTGTCCGGATCGAGCCCGGCCAGCGCCTCGAGCGCCGGGTGAGGTGTCGCCGAAAAGAGTGCGAGCTGGCCCGTCTCCGCGCCCGCCGGGGGCGCCGGCGCAGGTGTCCGTTGTTCGAACTCCCGAAGAAGCGCGCGGGCCCGCGCAACGACCTCGCCCGGCAACCCCGCGAGTCGCGCCACCTGAATCCCGTAGGACCGATCGGTCCCGCCCGGAGCCACTACATGGAGAAAGACGATGTCGTCGCGCCACTCCCGCACGGCCACGTGGACGTTTCGGACCCGAGGCAGCTCGGCCGCAAGCCTCGTCAGCTCGTGATAGTGTGTCGCAAAGAGCACCTTGGCCCCGGCGCACCGCTCGTGCAGGTGCTCGGCGACGGCCCACGCGATGGCCAGGCCGTCGAACGTCGAGGTACCACGTCCGATCTCGTCCAGGAGGATCAGGCTTCTCGGGGTCGCGTGCCGAAGGATCGCCGCGGTCTCGGTCATCTCCACCAGAAAAGTGCTTTGGCCACGCAGCAGGTCGTCCTGGGCGCCGATCCGTGTGAAGATCCGGTCCACAACGCCAATTCGGGCCGCGCGTGCGGGGACAAAGCTCCCGCTCTGGGCGAGCAGGGCGATCAGCGCCGCCTGACGCATGTACGTCGATTTCCCGGCCATGTTCGGTCCGGTGATCACGAGGCAGTCGACCTCGCGGCCGTCGAGCACGAGGTCGTTCGGCACGAACGGGACCCCGTCGGTCCGAAGCTCAAGGACGGGGTGCCGTCCCTCGCGGATCTCGAGCACCCTCGAGTCGTCGACGACGGGACGCACGTAGGCCCGCTCTCGCGCCACCAGGGCAAGACCTGCGAGCACATCCAGGGCCGCTACACTGCGCGCTGTCCGCAGGAGCCGGTCTGTCTCCCGGGCCACGCTGCGTCGCAGCTCGTCGAAGAGCGCGAACTCGAGCCGGTTCGCGCGCTCCTCGGCGCCAAGGACTCGCGCCTCCTGCCCCTTCAGCTCGGGGGTGACGTACCGTTCCGCGCCGACGAGGGTCTGTCGCCGCACATAGTGGTCCGGCACGAGGCGCACCTGGGCCCTGGGCACCTCGATGCCGTAGCCGAAGACCCGATTGAAGCGGACGCGCAGCGTCGGGATCCCGGTGCGCTCGCGCTCCCGCGCCTCGAGCCCGGCGATCCAGGTCTTTGCCTCTTGCACCTCGCGTCGCAGATCGTGGAGCGCCTGGCTGTACGACTCCCGGATGAGCGCCCCCTCGTGGGCCGAGAGCGGTGGATCTTCCTGGAGCGCATCCTCAAGCACTTTCGCGAGGGGCGCCAGGTCTTCGACCGCGAGAGCCGACTCCCGGATCAGCGGGTCCGGACACTCCTGGGCGCCCTGCCGAAGGGCTGGTAGGGGACGCAGGGACGCCCGCAGCGCCACGAGGTCCCGCGGCGTCGCCACACCCAACGCCAGGCGGCTCGCGAGCCTAGCGAGATCGCCCACGGCGGTCAGGTGCTCCCGTGTCGCCTCGAGAATGGGCGGTGCCTCCGTCAGGGCCTCGACGGCCGCGAGGCGCGGGTTGATCTCCGCGGGATCCCGAAGGGGCCGAAGGAGCCACTGGCGCAGAAGGCGACCCCCCATCGGCGTCAGCGTCCGGTCCATCGCCCAGAGGAGAGACCCGTGGGTGCCACGGTTCTGCAGGCTCTCGACCACTTCCAGGTTGCGTGCGGCCGATTCGTCGAGCACGAGGTGGCTCTCGACAGCGAACTGCTGCAGCCGCGTGAGATGTGACGGTGGCGCTTGCTGGGTCTCCTGGAGGTAGCCCAGGACCGCCCCGGCCGCGCGCACGGCCGCTGCCCGGCCGCCGAGGCCGAGCCCCTCGAGCGCGGCGACGCGGAAGTGCGACCGCAAGCGCTCCTCGGCCTGGCGCATCCCGAAGGCAGCGACGTCGCGCACCGTGATGCTGACGCCGCAATTCCGAAGCCGCGCGAGAATCGGATCCTCGGGTGGAAGCGAGGCCGGGACCAGCACCTCGGCGGGACTCTGCCGGAGCACGGCCTCGGTGAGGGCCTCTGCATCCACGGCCTCGCCGACCCAGAACTCCGCCGTCGTGATGTCGACGAGCGCGACGCCGAGCCGGTCCCTGGCGCGCACCAGCGCCGCGAGGAAGTTGTTGACCCGCCCGTCCAGCAGTCCCGCCTCGGTCACCGTGCCCGGGGTGATGAGGCGTATGACTTCCCGGCGGATCAGCTTGCGCCCCTTCGCCGGAGCGGCCTCGACCTGATCGCACAGCGCCACCTTATGACCCGCTCGGATGAGGCGCGCGATATACCCGTCCACCGCGTGGTGCGGGACGCCCGCCATCGGAATCGCACCCTCGCCCTTTTGGCGTGACGTTAGCGTGATGTCGAGCGTCCGTGCCGCAACGGCGGCGTCCTCGTAGAACGCCTCGAAGAAGTCACCCAGCCGGAAGAGCAGCAGGTAGTCCGGGTAGCGGCGCTTCCACTCCCGATACTGCCGCATCATGGGAGTCATGTCCGCGGCCGCGGACGGGGGCGTTATGTCCGCGGCCGATACGCGCGAGGCCCAATCCTGTTCGGCGGCGGCCGCGGACGGGGGAGTCAGGTCGGCAGCCTCGAGGGATGACAGGATCGCGTCGGGTGGATCCGCGGGATCGGGAGCCGCCGGGCCCGAGCCCCCGGGACCGCCCCTGGATTGCGGCATCAGGACGCGAGGTGCGGCAGCAGGCGGCGGAACGTCTCGTCGAGACTCTCGGGCATGACCTTCACCGACCCGACGACGGGCATGAAGTTCGTGTCGCCCGTCCATCGCGGGACGATGTGAAGATGCAGGTGGCCCTCCACTCCAGCTCCCGCGGCCCGGCCGATGTTTACCCCGAGGTTGAAGCCCTCGGGTCGGTATGCCGCGCGGAGCGCCCCAAGCCCGCGCCGTGTCACCCGCATGAGGTCCAGATGCTCCTCGTCCTCCAGGTCTTCGGGCGACGCGACGTGCCGGTTGGTGGCCGCCATCAGGTGGCCGCTCGCGTACGGGAACGCGTTCAGGATCAGAAAAGCCCTGCTCGCACGGTCGAGGATCCGGTGCTTTGGGTCATCGAGGGCCAGGAGCGCGGTACAGAAGAGACACCCTGGGGTCGGCTGGTCACCACTCACGTACGCCATCCGCCACGGCGCCCAGAGGACATTCATCGGATCGACACGTCAACAGCGGGGGCGCCCCGGAGCCCAACCCATCGCTTGGCCAGGGGGCGCGAACTCCGAAGCGGCGGGTCACCCGTTGACCAGCTCCTTCAGTCGCTTGCCGACCTTGAAGAAGGGCACCCGCTTCTCGGGGACGCTGACGCTCGAGCCCGTCTTGGGATTCCGGCCGCGGCGCGAGTTCCGCCGTCGAACCCGGAAGCTGCCGAATCCCCGCAACTCGACCTTCTCAGCCCTCGCCAGGGCGCCACTGATGCTCTCGAAGATCGTGTTGACGATGAGTTCGGTCTCTTTCTTGGTCAGGTTGGACACCTTGGCGACCTCATCAACAAGGTCAGCCTTCGTCATCGTGGACACGCTCGACCTCCCCTTGTCCGCCGGGCTCCGGAAGTCTCCCTCGCGAAGTCGGTGATCCGCCCACCCCCCGGGCGCATGAGGCGGGCTCAACCTATCACGGCGGAAAAACGCCTGTCAAGCCGCGAGGTTCTCGGCATTCCCCCGCGGGCTGATCAGTCGCCCTCACTCAGTCCATGAGGTAGAGCGGTACCTTGGCCGAGCCCAGGACAGGCACGGCGGGAAGCCCGGGCGCCCCCGACATGATGCCGCCCAGGGACATCCGGGTCCCGAGCCAGTCGAGGACATCGGTGAGACGGAACGGACGTCGCGGCCGTACCACCCTGGGCTTGCCTGGAATCCCGGCAAGCTCTCCGGCCACCCGGACCGCTTCCTCGAGCCCGCCTAGCTCATCGACCAGGCTGAGCTCCCGCGCGCGTCGTCCCGAGTAGACGCGGCCGTCGGCGAGCGCCAGCACTGCCTGCCGCTCGAGATTGCGTCCCTTCGCGACCGCCGTCACGAACTGGTCGTACACGTCGTCGAGGAGGCCCTGAAGGATCGTCCGCTCCTCAGCCGTCATCGGGCGGGCAATGCTGCCGACATCCTTGTGCCGTCCCGCCTTGATGACCTCGTACCGGACTCCCACCTTCTTGAGGAGCCCTTCGATCTCCGGCAACTGCATGATAACCCCGATGGAGCCGGTCAGGGTGCCCGGGTTGGCAACGATCCGGGTTGACGCGGTCGCCAGGTAGTACCCGCCTGAGGCCGCGACCGCCCCCATCGAGGCCACAACGGGCTTGTCCCGACCCCGAGCGCGCGTGATGGCGTCGTAAATCTCCTGGGTCGGCGCCACCAGGCCCCCCGGACTCTGGATCCGCACCACGATGGCGCGCACCGAGGGGTCCTCGACGTGCTCTTCCAGCTCGCGAACGACCCGCTCGGCATCGACGATCAGCCCCTCGACCTCGACAACGGCTACCCGGTTCCCGCCGAGCGCGAGGCCCCCGGGCTCACCGAACACGAGCATCCCGAGGATCGCGATGAAGCATGCGGTGAAAACGAGGGCGGTGACGCCCACCGCCCTCCAAACGCCCCGCCACATCACGCGCTCCCGTTTACTCGTCTTACTCGTCGTCGTCGTCGTAACGATCTCCGCGCTCGCGGCGCCGCCCTCCCCGCCGGCCTTGCTGCTCCTGGTCATCGACCACGACCAAGTCCGCGGCGAGATCACGCAGCGAGAGTCCGATGCGTCGCTCGTTCGGCTCGACCCGAATCACCTTCACGGTGAGCTCGTCACCCATCTGGACCACGTCTTCAGGCCGGCTTACGGCTCGGCTCGACATCTGCGAGATGTGCAGCAGTCCATCCACGCCCGGCTCGAGCTCCACAAACGCGCCGAATTCGGTCAGGCGCACGACCTTGCCCTTCACGTTCGATCCGACGGCGTACTTCTGGATCGCTGCTTCCCACGGGTCGCGCTGGATCTGCTTGAGGCCGAGCGAGATGCGCTTGGCCTCCTTGTCGACGTGCAGAATCACGGTCTCAACCGGCTGGCTCTTCTTCAAGAGCTCCGAAGGGTGAGCGACGTTCCGGGCCCAGGTCATGTCCGAGATGTGCAGGAGCCCGTCGATACCCGGCTCAAGCTCGACGAACGCGCCGAAGTCCGTCAGATTCCGCACGCGTCCCTGCACCCGCGTGCCCGGTCGATACCGCTCGTCGATCGTGTCCCAGGGATCGGCTTCGACCTGCTTCATGCCGAGGGAGATCCGCTTCTGCCCTTTATTGACGTCCAAGACGAGGACGTCCACCTCGTCACCCACGTTGACCAACTTGGAGGGGTGACGCACCCGACGGGTCCAGGACATCTCCGACACGTGGACAAGGCCCTCGACACCGTTCTCGAGCTCGACAAAGGCACCGTAGTTCGTCAGGCTCACCACCTTGCCACGATGGCGGGTCGCGGGAGCGAACCGCTCCTCGACGGTCTCCCAAGGATCCGGCCCCTTCTGCTTGTAGCCGAGAGACACGCGCCCCGTCTCCCGATCGAAGTGGAGCACCATGACGTCAATCTTGTCCCCCACCTGAAGCAGTTCGGACGGGTGACTGATGCGCCCCCACGACATGTCTGTGATGTGAAGAAGGCCGTCGACTCCACCCAGATCGATGAAGGCGCCGTACTCCGTAATGTTCTTGACCACGCCGGTCAGAACCATGCCCTCCTGCAGGACCGAGAGCGTGTGCTTGCGCTTCTCCTCGCGCTCCTCCTCCAGGACGACCCGGCGCGAGAGCACGACGTTCCCGCGCCGCCGATTGAGCTTGATCACCCTGGAGCGGATCTGCTGGCCCATCATGGAGGCCAGGTTCTTCACAGGGCGAAGGTCCACCTGAGATCCAGGGAGGAATGCCTTTACGCCGACGTCTACGGCCAGGCCGCCCTTGACAACCTCCACGACCTTGCCTTCGAGCGGCGTTCCCTTCTCGTATGCGTGTGTGATGACGTCCCAGACCTTGATCTTGTCGGCCTTCTCCTTCGAGAGGACGATCAGGCCCTCGGAATCCTCCTTCATCTCGAGGTAGACTTCGATCTCCTCGCCCACGACTGGCACGATCCCGCTCCGCTGGAATTCCTCGAGCGGGATGGTTCCTTCGCTCTTGTAGCCGACGTCGACGAGAACCTCGGCGTCCTTGATGGCAACGATGTACCCTCGGACGACCTCCCCCTCCTCGAGATCTTGAAGACTCTGGCGGTAGAGATCCTCGAGCTCGTCCTGTGAAGCCCGCGCGGGGCCAGTCGCTCCTGAGGGATTATCCGGAGCTCTCTGTCCCCCGCCCACCTCCTTCAGGGAAGCTCCGGTCCCGGCGCCCCCGCTCTGATGGGCCGTCGCCTGGGGCTCGGGTTCTTGCGTGCCCTGTACCATTCCTGCGTTCCTCCGTTTATTGTATGTGGCCCGCGGGTAATGCCCCTCGGGCTGTCCGATCCGTGCGGTTGCTCGTGGCCGGGGGCGCAGCCTCTGGATGGGGGCGCTGCTCCACCTCGGCCCTCAGACGGCCAATCGCCGTCATGATCTCGTCACTGATCGCCTGGTATCGTGCCTTCCCGCGCCCCCTGGCAAACCGGAGCGGCGGTCCGTACGCCACGGTGATCCGGGCCGGACGCGGAAGAATTGCGCCACGCGGGAGCGCATGACCCGTTCCCTGCACGTAGACGGGAACCACGGGTACCTCGGCAAGCGCCGCCAACATGCCCGCTCCCGCCCTGCCCGGCCGAAGCGACCCCTCCGTGCCCCGGGTGCCCTCCGGAAAGACCAGCAGGGCGCGGCCGTCGCGAAGGAGGCCGAGCGCCAGCCGCAGGGCGGAGGCGTCCGAGCCCTCCCGGACTACCGGGTGCGCATTCAGCCGTCGGATCACGGCGCCCAGTACCGGCACTCGGAACAGCTCCACCTTTGCCATGAAGTGAAGCCGACGGGACGCCGCGGCCCCGATGGCCGCCGGGTCGAGAAAGCTCACGTGGTTGGACGCGAGGAGGACTGGCCCTTCCGCCGGGATGTTCTGCACGCCCATCGTCCGAAACCGGAAAGCGATCCGCAGGAGCGCGAGGGTCAACGGCCTCAGGACTGCGTAGAGCACACCCGCTCCACGTCCTTGGCCATGAGCTCGACGACCTCGTCCACCGTCATCTCGCTAGAGTCCACGTACGTCGCGTCGGGCGTTCGGCTCAGGGGAGCCACTGGTCGGCTCTGGTCGACCCGGTCCCTGGCGGCAATCGCCGCCCGGACCGCCTCGAGGCCCGCGCCTTCCCCCAATGGACGGGAGTCCGCAAGACGCCGGCGCGCGCGCGCCTCGAGCGAGGCATCCAGGTAAAACTTGCAATCGGCATGCGGGAACACGACGGTGCCGGCGTCCCGTCCCTCGACCACCAGCGGACCGCGCGCGGCTTGTGCGCGCTGGAGGACGTCCGCGTAGGCCCGCACCTCAGGACGCTGGGAAAGCGCCGCCGCCAGCTCGCTCACGCTCGCAGCGTACAACGTCTCGGTCACGTCCTGCCCGTCGACCAGCACCCGCTGCGCCTCCACGGGGCCTCGAAACTCCATGCGGGTACGGGACAGCACCTCGTCGAGCGCTGCGCCGCCCGCGACGCGCCACGCGACGGCCCGATAGATCGCCCCGCTATTGACGTAGGCATAGCCAAGGCGCCGCGCGAGTCGGCGGGCCACCGTGCTCTTCCCCGCGCCGGCCGGGCCGTCGATGGTAATCACTGCGTGTCGGCTCACCGCCGCCTCACGTGATCACCTCGATGCATTCCTCTCCGGCGAGCTGCCGGCACGTGGGCACGAAGCCGGGATATGATGTCGCGATGCACTCGATCCCTTCGACGACGGTCGGGCCGTCCGCCAAGAGGCCCGCGACAACGAGCGCCATCGCGAGCCGGTGGTCGCCCCAGCTCGACACGCGCGCTCCACGAAACGCTGGACCGCCTCCGTGCCTCCGCGCTCCCTCGATCCGGAAGCCATCCGGCTGCTCCTCGATGTGGACACCCATCTTCCCGAGTTCGGTGGCGAGCGCCCCGATGCGGTCCGACTCCTTCACGCGCAGCTCGGCCGCCTCCCGGACGACGGTCGCGCCGTCGGCGCATGCCGCGGCGACCGCCAGGATCGGGATCTCGTCGATCATGCGAGGCACGAGCCCCCCCCCGATCTCGGTTCCCCGCAGCGCCCCGGGATGCACGGTGACGTCGGCCATCGGCTCGCCATCGCTCGCAGCGTCGGCCAGCGCGAGGTCCGCGCCCATCGCGCCGAGAACGTCCAGGAC
>Ga0209874_1000383_pt1 | contig 12928 bp, 14 predicted proteins | sample GWRWN1_20_30_FD_187216 | JGI IMG/M metagenome (GOLD analysis project Ga0209874, IMG submission 187216) | Riverbed sediment microbial communities from areas with no vegetation in Columbia River, Washington, USA - GW-RW N1_20_30 (SPAdes)... | ecosystem: Environmental > Aquatic > Freshwater > River... | reverse complement strand
TCATGAAAATCGTTCAGATTCCACTGCTTCGGGACAATTATGGCTATCTCATCATCTGCCAAAAAACCAATACTGCGGGCATTGTCGACCCGTCGGAAGCCGAACCGGTTTTGCGGCGCGTCGAACTGGAGAAGGTCACATTAAAAGCAATTCTCAACACCCACCATCATCGTGACCACACCGGCGGCAACGAGGGGTTGCTGGCAAAGCGGAGTCTCGAGGTCTATGGTCACAAGAGCGATCAGGGAAGGATTCCGGGACTCACGCGCGGCGTTGAAGAGGGAGATGAGATCGTCATTGGGGAAGTACGCGGGAGTGTCCTTTTCATTCCGGGCCACACCACGGGACATGTCGCTTATCTCTTTGGTAATAATCTTTTTTGCGGCGACACGCTGTTCACTGCCGGCTGTGGGCGCCTCTTCGAGGGAACCCCGGAACAGATGCACGGGTCCCTCAAGAAGCTCATGGGGCTTTCCGACGATACAAAAGTCTACTGCGGTCACGAATACACGGAAAGCAACCTGCGTTTCGCCATGACGCTGGAACCTAAAAATCACAAACTTGTTTCCCGGTTCGAAAGAGTGCAGGGGTTAAGAACGCGCGGTGCCTCCACGGTTCCTTCGACGATGGAAGAGGAAAAGCACACGAATCCGTTCCTACGCTGGGATAGCAAGGAAATCCAGGCAAGCTTGAAAGCCGGTTCACCCGGTCTTCGGCTGGATCCAGTTTCGGTATTTGCAACTGTGCGGAAGCTTAAAGACGCGTTCTAGCGGGTGGCTCGGTGCGGGTTTGCCGCCTCATGCCGGCTCATGTTCAGACGTCTTTCACTCTCAGCTCCTGTTCGAGATCAAATCAAAAATCCGGTGGCGCCCTCCGTCTGCCTCGCAGGGAAACAAAATGAACCTTAAGGAAAGGACCTATCTCTGGTACATCGCCCTCCTGCGCATTTACATCGGCTACTATATGCTGCAGCAGGGAATCAGAAAGTTTCAGCGGGATTTTCCGCGCGGCGATTGGGTCGGTCGGCAAATCGGCGACCTGGCCACTCTCGACCTGTACCCGTGGTACAAAAAATTTCTCATTGACTATGTGGTGCCACATCAAGAGCTATTCGGTTATCTTGTTACGTTTGGTGAAATCCTCGTGGGTGGCTGTTTGCTCCTCGGTTTCCTGACGCGCTTGAGCGCTTTCGTCGCTCTGTTCATGTTGATTAACTATTACCTAGGGGTGGGCATGGCCCGGGGCGGCGCGACTATGGCCCAACAACAAACGTTCATCGTCGCGCTGATCATCTTTCTACTGTCCAACCCCGGCCGCGCGCTGGGATTGGACGGGCTTATTTTTCGCGGCGGCAAAGGTGCAAGATGAAGCTTGAAGGATCAGCCACGGCTGAAGGCACGGAGCGCTTTCGCAAGCGTTTCGAAGGGAAGATTCCGTCCGGACATTTTCGCCAGTCTCAAGGACTGTGGCTCTCGTCCATCGGCATCGGCACTTATCTGGGCAATCACGATGCGGAGACCGACAAGCTCTACCACGACGCGATTGTTCGCGCCGTCGAATCGGGCTGCAATGTCATCGACACCGCCATCAATTACCGCTGCCAACGCAGCGAACGCTCCATCGGCACCGCGCTGAAAGAGCTGATGTCTCGGGGATTCAATCGCGACGAGATCGTCGTAGCGACGAAAGGCGGCTTTATTCCTTACGATGCCGTTCCGCCGAGCGACATGCGGAGTTATTTTGAGGCGACGTTCGTCAGGCCCGGCGTAGCGCAGTTCGGTGACATCATCGCCGGATGCCACTGCATGACACCGAGTTACCTTTTAAACCAGCTGGATTGCAGTCTGCGTAATCTCGATTTGGAATGCGTCGACATCTACTACGTTCACAATCCCGAAACGCAACTCGGGAAGATTGCCCGGGAGGAATTCAGCGATCGATTGCTGCGCGCCTTTGAGGCGCTGGAGCGTGCTGTCGCGGCGGGAAAGCTCCGCCTGTACGGCGCCGCAACCTGGAACGGATACCGCAACGATCCAGCCGCGAAGGACTACCTGTCTCTCGCCGACACGGTAGAACTCGCCTCCAAGGCCGGCGGAAAGAACCACCATTTCAAAGTCATTCAGCTTCCTCTCAACCTGGGCATGACAGAGGCTTTATCTCTCTCCAATCAGCAGCTCGAGGGAAAACAACTGACGACGTTAGAAGCAGCGCAAGCACTCGGCATCACCGTTATGTGTAGCGCTTCGGTGTTGCAAGGTCAGCTCACCCGCAACCTTCCGTCCATTATCAACGACACTTTTCAATCTTTGGAGACGGATGGCCAAAGAGCCTTGCAATTCGTGCGCTCGACTCCGGGTGTTACGACGGCACTCGTGGGAATGAAACAGCTTCCGCACGTCGAAGAGAATCTCAAGACCGCTCAGGTCTCCCCCGCGCCGTGGGAACAGTATTCCAAGCTGTTCCAAAACGAAGAGGCGAGTTGAGTCGCTCAATTTCCGGTGAGAGTGTCCAAGTTGCCGAAGATCGCTTCGAGCTTTTGCAGCACAGGCTCCGGCAGGGCTGGTTTCAAAATCGACTCGACGTTGGCTTTTAAGTGCTCCGGATTGCCGGTGCCGGTCAGGACAACATGGACACCGCGTTCATGTCGACAGAACCGGTAGGCAACTTCAGGCAATGTCTTTGCGCTACTTTCCCTCAGCATAAAATCCACAGGATCCTTGGCGTTCATGACGCCGCGAGAAATCGCTCCCTTCTGGATTAGATCTGCGACGATTGCTTTCAGCCGATCCGGTTGGCTCAAGGCGCGGCGCACGGCAAACATATTCAGTACGCCCACACGTTTGTCCTGAGTCGCTGAGAAAACGGTCCTGCGTGCCGACGGATTCAAAAGATTGAAGCCCACCATCACCACGTCCCACAAATCCTCGTTGAGACTCTGCTGGAGCATTTGGTGCGAAGTGTCCTGGACAAAACCTTCGGTGACGCCGATAAATCGGATCTTTCCCTGCTCGCGCAAGCGCCGCATCGCCGGCATGAGCCGGTCCCTGGCGAAGTCATAATCCTTGGGCTCGACGCCGTGCAGATGGTAGACGTCGATGCAATCTGTGCCGAGGTGTTTCAGACTTTGCTCCAAACCTTTCTTGATTTCGTTCTCGGGACTTGGTTGGCCAGCGTCCGGGAGAGTCTTTTTGGTGGAGATAACGAGCCGATCACGCGGGATTCCCGCGATTGCCTTGCCGACAATTCCTTCGGTTCCATAGGACTGCGCCGTGTCGATGAAGTTGACACCCAAATCGATCGCCTGTCGGACAATTCCGATGGCGCGCTCCTGCGAGTCCGAGTTGTTGCGTAGTCCAAGGCGGCTGGGGCCGCCGCAACCAAGACCGACCACGCTTACTTTGAGTCCGGTTTTCCCAAGGGTTGTGTATTCCATCGTAGCTTTCTATCCAGATCGAGCAGTTCAAAGTTCAAGGTTCCGGGTTTAAGGTCTAATGCGGGTTTCAGGAAATTCAAAAGTTTTGGTTGTGCAAAGAATTCACGTTGAACCTTGAACCTGGAACGTTGAACCCGACGTTTCAGTCGCGTTGCACCCTGATCCCCAACACCTCCCCGGTCGCGCACACTTGTCCCGCCGCACTCAACGTGCAGCTTACCCAAGCTTTACGCCCTTCAATTTTTGTAATTCGGGCTTTCAGATGCAAAGGTTCGTCGATAGGTGTCGGCCTTAGATAGGAGATGTTCAAATTTCCCGTGACGTACCCAATCCGGGGCAAGCTCCCGATGGGGCGGCCCTCAGCGCGATAGGCCTGCGCAATCGCTAAATTAAGGCTATGACAGTCGATCAGTGACGCAACAATCCCGCCGTTGACGATATCTTTACTTCCGCCACAGTGATGCGGTTGGGCATTCCAGGTGGCGACGGCCTCGTCTCCGTCCCAGAAGCTCTTGATCTGCAAGCCCTTCTCGTTATCCGCGCCGCAGCCGTGACAGTGACTGACAGAGCCCTGGTCCTGAAAAGCCCGTTCCCCCATACACCGCAACAGTCGTTATTTCCGTTTGTCCAGCTTCAGCGAAGCGGAATTGATACAGTAACGAAGATTCGTCGGCTGTGGGCCGTCGTCAAAAACATGGCCCAAATGAGCGTCGCACTTACTGCATAAGACCTCGGTTCGGCGCATCAAGAAGCTATTGTCTTCTTCAGCGGTGACATTTTCTTCCGACACGGGGGCCCAGAAACTCGGCCAACCGGTTCCGGAATCAAACTTGGTATCCGAGCTAAAGAGCTCATTACCGCAGCAGCGGCAACGGTAGATACCTTTCTCATGGTTATTCCAATATTCTCCGGTGAATGCGGGCTCCGTGCCTTTCTTCCTCGTGATGTGAAATTGTTCGTCCGTCAGCTCTTTCTTCCACTCGGCGTCGTTCTTTTTGATCTTTTCCATCATTTTTCTCCTCGCGCTTGGTTGAAACCACTACCAGGCTCCTGAAAAAGGCTCATAGGCTTCGTTGCGCTCGCTTCAGTTGGCTTATGGCGTATGGCTTATAGCGTATGGTTCCTTGGTTCCATCTATATGCTATAAGCGATCAGCCATAGGCGATTTCGGGCAGCTGCTTGAGCAGCCTGCAAAATAGAATTTTTCAGCATCTGCCAGACATCCCAAGATTGTTCCCCCTAAGGCAATGATTTTATTCAGCTCTGCATGTTGATAAACTGGAGCGGAATGGGAATGTTGGCTCCGCGTAGCATTTGAATCACCGTCTGAAGATCGTCAATTTTCTTACCTGTCACCCGGACTTGATTCTCCTGGATAGCCGCTTGGACCTTTAGCTTTTGGTCCTTGATCATTTTCACAATATTCCGAGCGGTGTCCGAGTCAACCCCTTCCTTGATTGCTATTTCGCGCTGGATCATGCCCTGTGACGCCATATGGCTCTCTTTGGCGTCCAGACACTTTCGGTCGACTTTCCGTCTGACCAGGTTTTCGATGAGCGTATCCTGTACGGCTCTCATCTTCATGTCATCTTCGGTGGTAACGCGGATCTTTTTTTCCTTCTTGTCGAGGGTGATCTCCGTTTTCGATTGGCGAAAATCGTAGCGCGATAGAATTGCCTTCTTGGTAATGTTGACCGCGTTGTCGACCTCCTGGAGATCGATCCGGCTGACTATGTCAAAGGACGCCATGACTCGGTTCTCCTAGCAGGCCGCTGCTAAAAATTGGAATAGTGGAAGGATGGAATGATGGAGTGATGCATTTAAAACCCAAGAATCCAATATTCCAATACTCCAACATTCCATTTTGTGCCCTCTGAGATCTTTTTGAGCAGCCTGTAAAACAGTTTCTCAGCAATCTGTCAGTACAGCTTTAATCGCGCGGTTTTTCAAGTGTTCGCCGGCCGGCTGATGTGGTTTTTTTGTTGTTTCTGTTGGTGCTGGCAGGCGCCCGCACGCTCAGCCCGCTCAACACGAAGTCCAAGATATCGCTCCTCGTGATAATTCCTACCAAGCTCCTGTTCTCAACCACGGGCAGCGAACCGATCCGATGGCGCCGCAAAAGACCGACCGCCTTTTTGAGCGGCGTGTCTGGACGCACGGTGAATACATCGTGGCTCATCACCTCTTCCACGGTCACGGAATCGGCAAATCGGTCGATCGCTTTGCCGCGATCGATCATCATGCTCGTCGGATAGGCGTCGCGCAAATCACGGTCGGTCACGATTCCGACCAACACGTCGTTATCGAGAACCGGCAGCTGGTTGATGCGGTGTTTGGCCATCAATTGGCGAGCGATGCTGATGCTATCGAAGGTTTCGACAGCGAGAACAGTTTCGGTCATCCAATCAGCAACACGAATCTGCTTTTTATTGTGTTTTCCTGGTTCCATCACATCTGCTCCACGGTATAGCCTCGCGCCCTTAATAACTCAATGACCCCATCTTTGCCAATGAGATGCGCCGCTCCCACCGCGATCAACGTACTTTCACCCTGCTCGATCATTTTCTCGATCCGCGGCAGCCAACGCCGATTTCGATCGACGATGATCGTCTGATGTACCGCCGGATACTCCCGCATACCGCTCAGCAACAACCCCTCCAAGGCAGTGACGTCACCCGTGGACCAGGCGCGAACAATCTGGTCCAGCCCCTTGTCTAGTAGATCCATCTCTTTCAAGCTTTGACGAAGCATCGATTCCTGGTCTCTCTCAGGCAACTGATCGATGAGCCCAACTTGGAATGCGACGGTTTCTAGTCCGACTATCGTTTTGCCAGATTTTACCGCGCGTTCGGCCAGGTAACGATCGACGCCGTAGTTGGGATCGAAACCGAGCTTCTGCAATTGCAACGCGGTCATGGTCAGCGCCACGACCCAGGGCTTCAACGGGCTCAGCGCACGGATATCGATACCCAGTTCTTGCGCGCGCTTTCCCGCGAGACTGTAGGTCTCCGGGGAAACATTTTGCTGGAGAGTGCGGTCGCGATTGATGCCTTTTTCGAGAGTCACACGCTGAACCGTCCCGGCATCCTCGCTTTTGAGGTCGATCTCGAGCACGAGCTTCCGGGTACTGTCAAAAGCCTTTTCTATCGTCTTGTTCAGCGGGTAGTTTTGCTTCTTCAAGAAATGCACGGAACCCAAGATATAGATGTTGCTTTTGTCGGACTGAACCCGCCACAAAAAGCTCTTGTCTTGCGCGCGAGCTTCACCGGCCGCAAAGAACACGAATAGAAGCACTAAAGAAGAAAAACCAATACCGATGATTCGCCTGAATTGAGGTTCGATCATGAGATTCCTTTCAATTGCCTTGAGCCATGTCAAAAATCTGCGCTTAGCGCCAAAAAGCAACGAGCCGAATCTGAAAATTTACCTTTTATTGGAGAGCTTGGCTAGACTTTCGGCAGGTGACAGGTCCACTGCTCTTGAGAAATACAAGGCAACGGGGAGACACTGACAGCGTGTCTCCCCGCCAAATCGAGAATTCTTGAGACTATACCGGTACTCTGTTGGACTTTCTACCACTCCAGCCGGATGCAAACCTCGGCGCCTCGCTCCTCCGCCGGTAGAACCGTCAACGGCGGACCCCCTTGGGGCAGAACACACTCGCCCGTCCGGAGGTCGAAGCAATAATTGTGATTGGTGCAACGAACCTTGCCGCCTTCGAGTGTCCCGGTTTTGAGATCCGCTTCTTCGTGCGGACATTGCCTTGAGAATGCGAAATACTTTCCCTCGACAAACGCCAGAAGAACTTGGCGCCCGCCGAGATCGACCTCTTTCATCGCTCCCGCCGCCAACTCACCCACCCGAGCTACTGGAATGTAAGTCACTGCCATCGTCAAGCCGCCGCTTTCTGTTCCCGATAGAGCGGACCGCGAAGGACTTGTCCCGGCAACTCGCCACTCATCCGGCCGTCTTCGTGTATCACGGTGCCGTTGACGATCGTATAGTGCATGCCTTCGGAACGCTGGATCAACCGCTTGCTTCCCGCCGGATAGTCGTTGGCCCATTCAGGTTCATGAGAATTCACGGTGTTCGGATTGAAGATCGCCAGATCCGCCGCATAGCCTGGACGCAGAAGACCGCGATCCTGTAAGCCAAAAATCGACGCGACATGGAAGGTAAGTTTGTGAATGGCTTGTTCCAAGGTCATCACCTGCCGCTCGCGCACCCACAGGCCCAAGAGGATCGTGCCGTATCCGAAATCAGCGCCGAATTGAACGTGCGCGCCCGCGTCGGAAGTTCCGACGAGAACGTAGGGGCTGCGGAGAATCTCGCCCATCGCGTCGCTGTCACCGCCATTATTGGCATTCCAAAAGACCGTGCCTAGATCTTCTTCCAGCGACAGATCCAAAAAGGCATCGAGCGGATCTTGATTACGCATCGCGCCTAACTCGGCAATCGTCTTGCCGGCATATTTCTGGTTTTCAGGTTTCACGACCTTTTCCACACGAACGATGTCCCAGCGGCGATGGAAATTCGTCGGACGCGGGTCTGCCAGGTCCGCCCTCAGCTTCTGCCGGGTTTCGGGATCGGCAAACGCCTGCTTGCGCACTTCCAGGGGCAGGAACATCAAATTCTTCCACGTCGGGAATTCGTCGAAAACCTGGCAGTTCTTGAGCTCGAAGTGCCGGACCAGTGGCACGGTGTGGGATAATCCATAGGCCTGGTAGCCATCGCGGAAAATCGGTTCCACGGCGGCAAGCTGCTCGCGCCAGAGATTGGGCTCGGCCCAGCGATGTTGCAGACTCTGCCAGAGAATCGGTCTTTGCGTGCGCTGTGCCAGCTCGCGGTAGAATTCAAAGTGCTCGATTTTGTTGCGCCCCAGGATTGTCTCGATGGTTCCGCCGTTGCGCTCCGCCAACACGTCGCAGAGCGCGAAAAGCTCTTCGTCGTCGGCTAATCGGCTGGCCACCGGCTTGCCGTCTTCGCGCATATGACGCTCGTTGCGATTCGTAGAAATTCCCAACGCGCCCCCTTCCATTGCTTCCAGGACGAGACCGCGCATCTGCTGGACTTCTTTTCCAGTCGCCTTGCGCTCCACCGCCTCTTCGCCCATCGCGTTGTGGCGAACGGCGATATGGCCCACTAGCCCGCCGACGTTAATGCCGACTTTGCCCTCTAAGTTATCCAGATATTCGCCGTAGCTATGCCAGCCCCATTTGACTCCCTGCTCCAAGGCAAAGCGGGGAATCGCTTCGACACGCACGAAGCTCTTCACCAGCGCGTCTTCATCACCGTTTTTCACTGGCGCCAGAGTCAACCCGCAGTTGCCCATGACGACCGTGGTGATGCCGTGCTGCGGCTCGCAGGTGCCGTACGGATCCCAAAGCATCTGGGCGTCCAAATGCGTGTGGTGATCGATAAATCCCGGAGCGACCGCCAACCCATCGGCGTCAATAGTACGAGCGGCCGTTCCCTTAAGTTTTCCCACTTCGGCGACCTTGCCGTCTTTGACTCCCACGTCGGCTATAAAAGAGGGCAGCCCGGAGCCATCCACAACGCGGCCACGACGCACTAATAGGTCATAATCCATTTTTGATCCTCCTCAATTTTAGGTTGTTCCGGGTTTTCTGTGAAGAACTATTCACCGCAGAGGCACAGAGTTCGCAGACTCTTTACTCCGCGTCCTGAGCCTGTCCTGAGCGACGTCGAAGGGCGCCTCTGCGGTGCAATCTCCGAATCCTGCTTCATCCGCTTGCATGGCTACCGTTTCGCGCAACATACGAAATAACCAGACGCCGTGTCAACATAGAGACCCTCTCCACCGAGAGAGACGATTCAATTAATTCAAAAACAGGCGGGCATAGGTCTCGATCCCAAGCCCGGCGAGCACCAAGGAGAGACCTCGTATAAAGGCCTTGAGTGCAGGGTTTTCTATTTCGCGACCGATCATTTTCAGTTCCGGCTGTTCCTTATATTCTCCAATTAAGTTCATCGAGCTCTTCATCCAGACAGCGCCGATCAAGCCGATGATAAAGCCCACACCTTCGATGTCCATGGGGTTCGCTCCCGCTTTCTACAGGCTGCTGAAACGCTACTCTTGGCTTATGGCGTATGGCTTATAGCGTGTGGGTCGCACGTTCTAACTATATGCCATAAGCTATCAGCCATATGCGAAGTGTGCGCGCCTCGCCTCTGAGATTTTCTTGAGCAGCCTGCAAATAAAGTTTCTCAGATAGAACGACTCCGAGAACCCACTATTCGAATCAAAATCGCAAATTGCATTTAACCCTTGGTCGGCAGAGGGCCGAGCTCGACTGCGTGATCCTCCCAATTCTTGCCATCAAAGGGTATTACAGCAATTTTTCTCATCGTAGCCGGCTCCAGGCAGCGCACATTAACACTGTAACCGTCGGGATGAGATCTAGGAATATAGAAGGATTTAACCCCGCACACTTTACAAAACAAATGCTTGGCGACACCGGTGTTGAATGTGTAGGTTGAAAGCGACTCTGAACCTTGGATGAGAGTGAACCGAGATTTGGGCACGATGAGATGGAGAAAGCCGCCCTTGCTGCAGATCGAACAGTTGCATTCGACGGCTTCTATCTCCGCCTCAGCCTCAACTTCAAACTTTACCCGGCCGCAATGGCATCCGCCGCTGTGTTTAACCAAGTGAACCTCGGAATGGCCTGACCAGAACCCATACCCCCCTAATGTCTGACATTTAAATTACAACAGGCCCGTAACGAGTCAACACTTAAACAAATCAGGACATGAGTCATTGAAGAAGTCGATTTTTGGCCCAAATGAGAACTTCACCGAAGAGAAACATTAGGGTTAGAAACACTGGGGCAGATCTTGCAATCACACAGCCGTTCCTTTTTCCAACTTCGTCAGCCTGCGGGTGACGGAACCGTAGCGCGAGACCACGTGAGCCAGAGTACCAAGGAACAGTTCTCGATCCGTGTCGGTGAAAAAGATCTTCTGGCGGCCATTACCTCGAGAGGTCAGATGATAAACCGCTCCGGGAAACTCCCAGTCGTAGAGGCCGAGCATGACGAAATGAATATGTTGTATTGCAAGACCTGGCCCCTATTTTCTCTACTCGTCAGCCTAGCTCGCGCCAAAGCAAGCGGTATAACATCCTTAGATCAGATTGCCATACGTCAGTCCTCTTAAAGTGGAAGTCTCACTTGCGTACAGAATTTTGTCAATCCCAAGGTGCATCACTCCACTCTTAACATCCTCGTCACAATCAATGGGCTAGCTTAATTTTGTCCAGTTAGGAAACAGCGTTGTCCCAGATGGGTTCTCTGCTCGATAATTTTGAAATCACGGCCGGCGCCAACGGCCGCCGCTGCGGCCGAATCGAATAACACGGGGGGGCAGCCCTTTACTTTATGCTTGCCGGTCGCCTCGCGGGGTTAAGTGATAAAGGGCGCCAGCAAATTCCAAACGAACCTGTCGCGCCATGCGCGATCAATAGCCTGAGAGGACTATCAGATAAAGGACTGAACCCTTTTTACTGGACATCGCCATCGGCGATTGTCGACCGGCGTTCGCTTAGATTGCAGCTCCAGCCCGGCGCGCAGCAAGGACGATTCCAGCGCATGCTTCGGCGTCGGAAAGGACCTCGTGAGGATCCAACCGAAGCCCGAGGTATCTGCAAACGTTGGAAAGACTGGTGGGGCGGATATTCCACAGTCGCCTGGCGAGCTTCATCGTGCAGACGAAGCGAATCTCAGGTCGAGGGATCTTCGCCGCTTGGCAGCAAGATTCAAGAACCCGACGGTCAAACCCAACGTTATGGGAAGCGATGAAGTCCGCGCCAAGGAGCAAGTTCTGGATTCTCGGCCACAACTCTTCGAACGTCGGCTTTTCACGAACATGTTCCCACGAAATGCCGTGTATGGGGGTAAAGAAGAAAGAATTTCTACTGGGCCGAATTAGATAGTGCTCTCTGTTTATGATCTTATCGCCCGCTACGCGAACCATCCCGACTGCGCAAGCGCTGTCGGCGCCGTGGTCCGCGGTCTCGAAGTCGAGACCAACAAACGTCAGGGGAGCCTGCGCAGTTGCGGACCCGCTGCCGTCGGCAGCCCCCGGCTTCAAGAATGTCCTCCCTCTTTCGCAGACGGATACATCGTGTAGTTCCACTTTGGGCAAACGGCATGCGACTCTAGATTGAGCCACGCGATATCATCACGTGTTATCTTTTGTCCTCTTCCATAATACGCTTCGTCTAGGAAGGCCTTGACGATCAATCCCGTTATCGTGGTTGTTCCCCGGATGTACCCCAACATTGTTTCTAGAGTCTTGAGCGGTTTTCCCTCCCAGTTTCTGCTGATGAAGCTGAAGAGGCGATGCTCAACAGGGTTCCATTTCGAACACCCCGTTGGATAGTGACACACGGTTACCGTCAGCCCGAACTCGTTGCAGAGCTTCTGTTGGAGGCTGAGCTTCCAAGCCCGTGCCCGGCACCCATTACTGCCTCCGCTATCTGCCAAGATGAGCACCGAGCTTGCATTCGGATATCTGCGATGCCCGTCATCCTGCCACCACCGCGCAACGGAGTGAACGGCAAAGGCCGGCGTATTGTTCGACATTCCTACGTAGACATGGCCCTCGTTTCTTACAATGTCGTAAATACCAAAGGGGACGGCCCGGCACTTGGCGGCCCCTGGGAAGTCATGCTCGTTGACTTCTTCTGCTTGCCTGCGCCACGTTCGCCCTTTGTTCATGAATTCACCAATCAATTCTGTTTTCTTGGTATCGATGCTGATGACGGGCAAACCGGTCGTGATGAACCGTTCTTTCTGGGAGGCGATGTACTTGAACTGTTCGTCCCTTTCGGGGCATCCCAAGCGACCCTGCTTCCTCTTGTTGGCTTTCAGAGAGAAGCCCATCTTCTTGAGCAAGCGGGCCACGGTGGTTGTGCTCGCTTGATGTCCTTCCTCTTTGAGCCTTTTGCTTAGCCGGGACAGGCTGCTTCGGATCCACTTCTGGTCGGTCATCGGATCACCGGCAACTTCGTCCGTGAGCATTTGTTCCAATGCGGTGACGATAGTTGGATCCTTTGCCTCAGTCAACTTTCGGCCGGCACCAGGTCGGCGTATTCGGTATTGCTGCCGCGCACTGCTGATCCCATGGCTATGCCTGCACGATGGATCTGTATTCGCAACGGCGAAAGTCAATCCATCGCGATCAAGTGGAACTGATCCGTCCACCACAGGGCGATTCATGGAGTACGACATGAGTTTCTTTTCCTCATCGTCGCGTACGAAGATCACGAACTGGTTTTTTTGGAGCGCTTCACTGTACTGCTCCGTAAGCGACGCTTGCCCGCGCTCGCTCAGTTGCGCTTTCAAACCCTTGTACGGATACGCATAGATCATTCCCTCCGTCACATCGAGGAGCATGACTGGCATCTTGTCCTTGTAGCTCAAGTAAGCGCGACAAATGACGTCCCAGTGCTGCTTGATGGCTTTGAAGTAC
>Ga0209874_1000380_pt1 | contig 12983 bp, 13 predicted proteins | sample GWRWN1_20_30_FD_187216 | JGI IMG/M metagenome (GOLD analysis project Ga0209874, IMG submission 187216) | Riverbed sediment microbial communities from areas with no vegetation in Columbia River, Washington, USA - GW-RW N1_20_30 (SPAdes)... | ecosystem: Environmental > Aquatic > Freshwater > River... | reverse complement strand
GGTCACCACCGAGGTCGGCGACCAGCTCCGCTACGGCGGCCTGGTGCTCGCCACCGGGTCAAAGGTCGTGCGGCTCGGCCTGCCCGGCGAGGACCTGGAGGGCGTCTACTACCTGCGCACCGTGGACCAGGCGGAGCGGCTGCGGGCGGCCATCTCACGGGCCGAGACGATGGTGGTGGTCGGCGGCGGGTTCATCGGCGCCGAGGTGGCCGCCAGCGCCACCCAGATGGACACCCGGGTCACCATCCTCGAGCTCGCCGAGACCCTGTGGACCCGGGCCGTCGGGACGGAGCTGGGCCGCTTCTTCGAGCGGTTCCTCCGCGACCGGGGCGTCCACGTCCGCACCAGGACCGGGGCGGAGCGGCTGGAGGGGGACGGCGCCGTGGAGGCGGTCGTGCTCCCCGACGGCAGCCGCCTGGCGGCCGACGTGGTGGTCATCGCGGTGGGCGTGCGCCCCGACGTGGAGCTGGCCGAGCAGGCCGGCCTGCCGGTCCAGGACGGCATCCTGGTCGACGAGTATCTCAGGGCGGCCGACCGTGTCTGGGCCGCCGGCGACGTGGCCAGCGCCGCTCACCCGCAGTTCGGGCGCATCCGCATCGAGCACTGGGCCGAGGCGTTGAACCAGGGCCTGATCGCCGGCCGCAACATGGCGGGGGCCGGCGAGCGCTACGACCGCGTTCCCTACTTCTTCTCCGACCAGTTCGACCTGTCGCTGTCCTACCTTGGCCACGTCCGGGAGTGGGACGGACTGGTGGTGCGCGGCACCCAGGATGTCAAGGAGCCGAGGTTCGTCGCCTGGTACCTGCAGAGCGGCGTCCCGCGGGCCGCGCTGATCGTCAACGACTGGGACGCCGAGGACCCGGTCCGCGCGGTCATCCGCCGCGGCACGCCGGTCGACCCGTCGCGGCTCGCCGACGAGGGAGTCGCGCTGAGCGATCTGTAGGCAAGATGCTGTAGGCCAGCCTCGGCCGGTCGCGGGCGCCAGGGAGCCTTCCAGGGATAGAAGGGCCCCCGCGCCATCCGGGGGGGCCAAGACAGCGCGAGGGGCCGCAAGGTGCATAGTACTGCGTTTTGGCAACTCGTGTTGTGCCAGAAGGGGACGACGGCTCGATCCGACAAGATTCGCCAAATCGACGCAGCCCGGTCGGCTATCCCACGACGTAGGCCGCCCTACGTAAGCCGGTCTGCGAACCGGTGCGGACTGCTGCCATGGGGACGCCCGTGGATCATGCTTTCTTGCTGCTCGCGGGCCTGCAGACGGAGCGTAGGGACCACTACGCCGCGGCGGCTGGCCAGCCGCTTGGACGGATCCCGATCGGCGGTAGGGCCACCGTGCCGTCCTACAGCGATGCGACTAGGACGATCGGTCGCCCGTGCAGCAGATCCCGGCGGCGATCCGCGGTGGCTCCGCCTGGTCACCGCTGGGGTGCCCCTCGAGGAGGAGACTCGGTACTGTGGACGGGGCGAACCTGACGCCACAGAAGGTGAAACCGGACATTGGATCACACCACCATGACCCGCCGGCCGAGGCTCCGCAGGCCGGTGCTGCTGGCGGCCTTCGACGGCTGGAACGACGCCGGTGAGGCCGCCACCACCGCGCTGGACGCCGTGGGGGCCGCGCTGAAGGCGGAGACCTTCGCCTCGCTGGACCCGCAGGAGTTCTACGACTTCCAGGAGGTGCGGCCGACGGTGCGGCTGGCGGACGGCGTCCGGCACGTCGACTGGCCGGCGGTCGAGCTACAGGCCGCCCACCTGCCCGGCGCCGACCACGACCTGATCCTCGTCAGGGGCCACGAACCGCACCTGCGGTGGCGGACCTTCTCGGCCGAGATCGTGGAGGTCGCCTCCGCGCTCGGCGTGGAGATGGTGGTCACCATCGGCGCCCTGCTGGCCGACGTCCCGCACACCCGCCCGGTCCAGGTGGTGAGCTCGGCTGGCGACCGCGAGCTGGCGGAGCGGCTGGGCCTGCCCGTCTCCCGCTACGAGGGCCCCACCGGCATCCTCGGCGTGCTGGCGGACGCGGCGACGCGGGCGGGGATCCCCTCGGTCGGCCTGTGGGCGGCACTCCCCCATTACCTGCACCTGGCGCCCAACCCGTGGGGCGCGATGGCCCTGATCGAGGAGCTCGGACGGCTGCTGCCGCTGGGCGTGGACACCAGCGGGCTCGCCGGCCAGACCGAGGTGTTCGACTCTGCGGTGGCGGACCTGATCGAGGAGAACCCCGAGCTGGCCGGCTACATCGAGCGGCTGGAGGCCGACGCCGACGACGACGGACCGGCGCTGGCCGACCTGCCCCCAGAGGAGCTGGTCGCTGAGGTCGAGCGGTACCTGCGCGATCACCCGGGCAGCCGCGGAGGCTGAGCGGCCCGCCTGGCGGGCGCCAGGCGGGCCGGTTCACAGCATTCGGGTCACTCTGGAGGCAACGGGCGGACGTTGGCCGCCTGCAAGCCCTTCGGCCCCTGGGTGACGTCGAACTCCACCAGCTGTCCCTCGTCGAGCGACCGGTAGCCCTCCGCCTGGATGGCGGAAAAGTGCACGAACACGTCCTCGCCGTCGGGACGAGCGATGAAGCCGTAGCCCTTGTCGGGGTTGAACCACTTGACGACACCGCTGGTCATGAACTCCTGTCCCTCCTTCGACCATCGACATCCAACGCTTGCCGGGCCGGCACCCGACCCAGCCGGCAGGGACAGTTCGAACCGCACCGCGACGGCAGCCTGCACCCTTGCTCGATCGGATGCTAGCACCAGGTCACTCATGTCAATAATCTCAAGCCTGTCGATCTCGTCGAAAGTGCTGAGGTATCCGCGCCGAACTCGGCAAACCGCCTCGCAAGCAGGCACGATGGTGGGCGACGATGGCAGCGTGCCACGTTCGAGCCTTGGAGGCAGCGCCGATGGAACCCGTCGTCCCGTCGACCGGCTGGGGGGTCACCCACCTGTTCTTCCGGGTCCACCCCAGCCGCTCCCCCGACCCGCGCCAGGCCGGCAAGGAACTGGTCGCGGCCCTCGACAGCTTCGCCGCCCCCACCGACCACCAGATCCTCTGCGCCGCCATGCTCGGGCTCAAGGCCGACCTGGGCGTGATGGCACTCGGCCCCGACCTGGCCAGGCACGAGGCGCTGTCCCGCGCGCTGCGGGCCGTCGGCCCGCTGGAGCCGGCATACTCCTTCGTCTCGCTCACCGAGGCCTCCGAGTACATGGAGACCGTCGAGGAGATCAAGGCGCGCATGCTCGACCAGGGAGCCGACGGCCTGCAGGAGCGCTTGGCCAAGGCCGAGGAACGACTCGCCAAGCAGCGGGAGGACCGGCTCCACCCGCGCCTGCCAAACCGCGCCGTGCTCGCGTTCTACCCCATGAGCAAGGCTCGTGAGCCGGGTGCCAACTGGTACAGGCTCCCGTTCGAGGAGCGCCGCCGGCTGATGGGCGGCCACGGCAAGGTGGGCCGCCGCTACACCGGCCGGGTGCTGCAGCTGGTCACCGGCGCGACCGGCCTTGACGACTTCGAGTGGGGCGTCACCCTGCTCGCCGACGACCTCACCGCGATCAAGCAGGTCGTCTACGACATGCGCTTCGACGAGGTCACCGCCGCCTACGGCCGCTTCGGGCCCTTCCTGGTCGGGCTCACCTGCGAGCGGGCCGACCTGCCCGCTCGCCTCGGTCTCGGCTGAGCCCGGCAGCCGGCTGGTATCCTGCGCCGCGGCCGCCCCTGTAGCTCAAGGGATAGAGCAGCTGTCTCCTAAACAGCAGGTTGCCCGTTCGAGTCGGGCCAGGGGCACCGAAATCCGCAAGCCAGTGGCCATCTAGCTCTTGCCTTGCTTGCTGTCACACCCTTCGGCCGTGAGATCCGGGCCGGACGCGGTCGGCGCGAGATCATCCCCTTTGGGTGATGGCGCATCCCCGCTGCCGGAACATGATCGGGCGGACACCTCCCATGGAACCCGAGACACGTGCAGACCCTGGTCATCCCCGACTGCGGCCACTGGGTCGCCGAGCAGGCTCCCGGGGAGCTGCTGGCGGCCCTGACCGCGTTCCTGGCCCCCTACCGCACAAGGCGCTCGTGAAAGGCATTGTCATGACAGCACACTGGCCCACGCCCGCCGGGCTGCACACGGCCTCGGCCCGGCTGCCTGTCGAGGGCGAGCTGCCTTCCTTGGGCGGCGCGACCGGATGGCTGAACTCGCCGCCGCTGACCGCGGCCGACCTGCGCGGCAGTGTCGTCCTGGTCAACTTCTGGACCTATACCTGCATCAACTGGCTACGCCAGCTTCCCTATGTCCGTGCCTGGGCCGGGAAATACTCCGGCCAGGGACTGGTGGTCGTCGGCGTGCACACACCCGAGTTCCCCTTCGAGAGAGACCCGGACAACGTTCGCGGGGCCGTGCGGGAAATGACGATCGAATACCCGGTCGCGATCGACAACGACTACGCAGTCTGGAGTGCCTTCGACAACCACTACTGGCCGGCCCTCTACTTTGCCGACGCCAAAGGGCTGATCCGGCATCACCACTTCGGCGAAGGCGAATACCAGCAGTCGGAAATGGTTATCCAGCAATTGCTGGCCGAGGCCGGATCCGCCGGCGCAGGTCATGACCTGGTGTCCGTCGATGCCCGTGGTGCTGAAGCGCCCGCCGACTGGGACAGCCTCTGGTCCCCGGAGAACTACCTCGGCTATGAGCGCACCGGGAACTTCGCGTCCCCCGGTGGCGCCGTGCTGGGCCAGCGTCACGCCTATACCGCCCCGGCCGAGCTGAGACTCAATCACTGGGCCCTGTCCGGGGACTGGACGATGGGCGAACAGGCGGCCACGCTGAACACGGCCAACGGGCAGATCGCCGACCGCTTCCACGCCCGCGATCTCCACCTCGTCATGGGGCCGGCAGTCCGGGGCACATCCGTGCGATTCAACGTACTCATCGACGGGCAGCCACCGGGCGCCGCCCATGGAGCCGACGTCGACGACCAAGGCAACGGCACCGTCACCGAACCGCGGCTCTACCAACTCCTCCGCCAGCCCGGCCCCGTCAGCGACCGCACCTTCGAGATCGCCTTCCCCGAGCCCGGGGTCCAGGCCTACGCGTTCACCTTCGGCTAGATCAGGAGATCCGACCAATCGTGCAGGTGCTCACCGAGATCCCGGCCGGCGTCGAGGTCGACGGCCCCGCCGATTCCTCCGGCGACCTGGTTGCCGTGGTGACCGGAGCCTTGCCACGGCTGGAACCCCTGCGACATGTGCGCACGGATGCGCTCGAGCAGCAGCTCGCCGCCCAACCGCCGATCGCGGTCCCGGCGGTCACCCTGGATGGCTTGGCCGATGGCAACTTCCCGGCAACTGACGGCAGCCCCTCTGCACGGCACTTCACCGGGCCCCGCGTGCACCACCAGGTACCGAACGCCGGTCACAACCTTCCCCAGGAGGCTCCAGACGCCTTCGCCCGCGCGATCCTGGAACTGGCAAGGCTTCGAACCCGATCCGCCGGAGGGTGATGCTCCTGACCCGGCCAGCGAGGACGGGACTCAGGAGCGGAAGGAGTGAGGATGATGGGCACAGTGTCGCCCGGGTTCAGGGGGCGGCGGAGGCGCCCCGGCGCTGAGCTGCCGCCGGGCCAGTACCTGGTCGAGGACTTCCCGGTCCTGTCGGCCGGGCCGACCCCCGACATCGACCTGGAGGACTGGGAGTTCACCATCACCAGCGAAACCGGGGAACAGCAGCGCTGGGACTGGGCCGCCTTCCGCGCCCTGCCCAGCGAGACGGTCACGGTCGACATCCACTGCGTCACCCACTGGTCCAAGCTCGGCACCAGCTGGGAGGGGGTGTCGCTGGACACCTTGCTGGCCGAGGTGGAGACGAGCGCCAGCTTCGCGCTGGCCGAGTCCTACGGCGGCTACAGCACCAACCTGCCGCTGGAGGACCTCACCGACGGCAAGGCCTGGATCGCGTACCGCTACGACAGCGAGGAGCTGGAGGCCGAGCATGGCGGTCCGGCGCGGCTGCTGGTCCCCCACCTGTACCTGTGGAAGAGCGCCAAGTGGGTGCACGGGATCCAGCTGCTGGACCAGGACGAGCCAGGCTTCTGGGAAAGCCTCGGCTACCACAACTACGGCGACCCATGGCGCGAGCAGCGCTACTGGGGCGACTGACGGAGGTAGCTATGACCGGGTCGAACTTGTGGACCGACGGCAACGCGCTCGCCGGCCCCCTCCGTGACGTCATCGGCCCCGACGTCACCGCCGCCATCGGGCGCTGCGGCAACTGCGGCCGCACCGGACCCATGGCCGAGGTGCGGGTCTTTGACCACGCTCCCGGCATGGTCGCCCGCTGCCCGGTCTGCGACCAGGTCCTGCTGCGGATGGTGCGTGGCCCCGGCCGCGCCTGGCTGGACCTGCGAGGCCTGACGTATCTGCAATTTCCCGTACGGGACGAGGCCTGAGCCAGGGAACGTTCTCCTGCGCGGCGAGCCGTCAGGCCGGGCCCAGACGCAGGGTCGCGCCGACGGACCGCCCCTCGAGCAGCGGCCGAACGAATGGGCTGCCTGCGTACTTGGTCGCATAGGCGCGGGTGACCTGGGCGAGCGTGCCAGCTTCGGTGACTGCCTCGGCGCGCACCGGATGCCGGTGCTCGCCGTCCCGTACCTCGCCACCGGGGTTGGCGCGCAGCCGTCGATACCAGCCGCCGAAGGTCCCTGCGTGGCCGCTCAGCGGGACAGGAGCTGCTGGGCCCGCTGGTGGCTGATGCCCAGGACCTCGCCGGCGTCACGCACGCTCAGGCCGAGCTGGGCCAGACAGCGGATCGCCTCATCGGCCGCCTCGGTGGCCTGCTGCTGGTCGCGGGCGACCCGGGCCCGGGAAGACTTCGCGCGCCGCACCGCCAGGTGCGCCTTGCGTGGCAGGCGAATGTGGGGGACGAGCTCGGCCTGATCAGCATCGTCAACCCACAGGCCGAGCGCCTCACGGATCCGCTCGCGCGCCTGCCGAAGCGACCGGCCATAGGTGTGACAGCCCGGCACCTCGGGGACATGCGCATTCCATGCCCCCGACTCGTCACGCTCGTAGACCACCGTGTAGCGACCCTGGTTCACCGCAACCACCTCGTCGTTCCCACGCACGGCGCGAGGTCCCGCTCGATCGCCCGCAACGTCCCCGGCGAGATGTCCTCACCTCGATGGACAGGAACGGTCGTGGTGCACCTCCCGAGCTGAACCCGCACATGCGAGCCATGCTGCCTGACGATCGCGCCGCCCTGCTCGCGTATCCTTCGCAGGACCTCGCGACCGGTCATGCAGCAAGTCTACGACCGATCGGCATCAAATGTCTACAGCAGTAGACACCACGTTGTACCAGCCCTAGACGCTATCCGGCGTCACGCACGCTCAGGCCGATTCGCGGATGACCAGGTGGGTGTCCAGGATCACGACGGGGTTGTCCAGCGGTTCGCCGCGGACGCGGGCAAGCAGCAGGCGCGTCATCTCCCTGCCCATGGTCTCGAGCGGCTGATGGACCGTCGTCAGGGGAGGGTCGGCGTGCCGGGCGCTGGCGGAATCGTCGAAGCCGACCACGGCGACGTCGTCGGGGATGCGTCGCCCGTGCTCGCGCAGGACCTGCATGGCGCCGAGCGCCATCGGGTCGGAGGCCGCGAACACCGCGTCCAGGTCGGGGCTGCGCGCCAACAGGGTGCGCATCGCCGCGATCCCGCTCGTCTCGCTGAAGTCTCCCTGGACGACCAGCTCCGGCGCGTCGCCGAGCGAAGCGGCGCGCAGGGCTTCGTGGTAGCCGGACAACCGGTCGACCCCCACCTTCATGTCCTGGGGTCCCGTGATCGTCGCGATCCGCCGCCGGCCAATCCCCACCAGATGCGCGACCGCCTGCAGCGCACCGCCGCAGTTGTCGGCGTCGACGTAGCTGACCGGGTCAAGGCCAACCGGCACGCCGCCGAGGACCGTCGGCACACCGCTCTCCTCCAGGCGCTGCGGCAACGGGTCGTTTCCGTGGAGCGAGATCAGCAGGATGCCGTCGACGTGCTGGCCGGTGAGGTACTGCTCCAGCCGCTCGTGCTCGGCCTCGGACTGGGCGAGGGCGAGCAGGAGCTGGATACCGGTGCCGGTGAGCCCGGAGCTGATCCCGCGGATGATCCCCGCGAAGTACGGCTCGCCGAAGACCCGGTCCTCCTTCTCCGAGACGACCAGCGCGACGGTGTTGGTCCGCTTGCTCGCGAGCATCTGGGCGACCCGGTTCGGCACGTATCCCAGCTCGTCGATCGCCCGGAGCACGGCGGCGCGGGCGCGCTCACTGACCTTCGGCGATCCGTTGATGACCCGGGAGGCCGTGCCCCGCCCGACGCCGGCCCTGAGCGCAACCTCCTCGAGGGTGGGCCGGGCGCCGATGCGCTGCTGTTGTGACATCGCGGGTCACCTTCGTCCTGTCGGACTCACGCGTCCGGCACCGATGCGTTCAGCCGGGCCATGGCGGAGAACCAGCGGCCGCTGTCCTTGATGATCCGCTCCTGGGTGTCGAAGTCAACGTAGACGAGGCCGAACCGTTTCGTGTACCCCCAGGCCCATTCGAAGTTGTCCATGAGCGACCAGGCGAAGAAGCCGTGAAGCGGCACCCCGGCGGCGATCGCCTGGCGGCAGGCTCCCATGTGCGCCTGGAGGTAGGCGAGCCGCTCCGGGTCGTGCACGCCACCGTCCGCGGCGATCTCGTCGTGGAATGCCGCACCGTTCTCGGTCACCGCCAGGGGGATGGGGGGATACTCGCGGGTCAGCCGGACGAGCACCTCCAGGAGGCCCGAGTCGTCGATCTCCCAGCCCATCCCGGTTACCGGCAACCCGCTGTCCACGAAGCCGACGTGTTCGCTGCCCACCCAGGGAGAACCCGAATCGGTCGGGGCCGCTGCGGCGGAGGCGCGGCCGGCAGGTCGCCCGGAGACGGTGAAGCGGCTGTAGTAGTTGACACCCAGCATGTCGAGCGGCGTGGCGATGGCGGCCAGGTCGCCGTCGCGGACCAGGTCCTCGCCGGCGACGGCGCGAAGGTCCTCCAGGACGTCGCTCGGGTAGCGGCCGTGCAGCACCGCGTCCAGGAAGAAGCGGTTCTGCAGCCCGTCGATGCGACGAGCGGCGTCGAGGTCGGCCTCCTCCCCGCTGGCCGGGGAGACGGCATACAGGTTGAGACCGATGCCGACCTGCGAGTTCGCGTCCTGGGCGCGGAGCGCCAGCGTGGCCAGGCCATGCGCGAGCAGGAGATGGTGCGCGGCTCGCACGGCCGCCGCCGGCTCGCGCCGACCCGGGGCATGCTCGCCGGAGGCGTACCCGAGGAACGCGGCGCACCACGGCTCGTTGACGGTGGTCCAGTACCGCACCCGGTCGCCGACCGCGTCATGGACGGCCGCCGCGAACTCGGCGAACCGGAACGCGGTGTCGCGAGCCGGCCAGCCGCCCGTGTCCTCCAGCGCCTGGGGCAGGTCCCAGTGGTAGAGCGTGAGCCACGGCTCGATCGCCGCCTCCAGCAGGGCGTCCACCAGCCGCCGGTAGAAGTCCAGGCCTGCCTGGTTCACCGCGCCGCGGCCGTCCGGCTGGACGCGCGGCCAGGAAACCGAGAACCGGTAGGCCCCGAGCCCCAGGTCGGCCATGAGGGCCACGTCGTCGCGGAAGCGGCGGTAGTGCTCCACGGCGACGTCGCCGGTGTGGTCCTTGAGCACCTTCCCAGGAGTGTGGGCGAAGGTGTCCCAGATCGAGCGCCCGCGGCCGTCCGCCGCGACCGCGCCCTCGACCTGGTAGGCCGCGGTGGCCGCGCCCAGGAGGAAGCCGGTGGGGAACGCCAGGTCGGTGCCTGCCAGGGCCAGGGTCTCGGTTGGGGCCTGCGGCTGCTTGGTGGTCACGCCTTGAGTGCACCTTCCATGATGCCGCCGATGATCTGGCGGCCGAACGCGATGAACAGCACGATCAGGGGGACGACCGACAGCGCCGTCCCGGTGAAGAGCAGTGTGTAGTCCTCTTGATATGCGGCGTTGAGCGCGTGGATCGACAGCTGCACGGTCGGGTTGTTGGGGTTGAGCACGATGAGCGGCCACATGAACTCGTTCCAGTTCTGCATGAACGTGAACAGGCCCAGCACGGCCATGGCCGGCCGCAGCGCGGGAAGCACGACGCTCCAGTAGATCCGCAGCGTGGAGGCGCCGTCGACGCGCGCGGCCTCGATCAGCTCGTCGGGCACGGCCTGCAGGGTGTACTGGCGCATCAGGAAGACGCCGAAGCCGTTGACCAGGAACGGCAGGATCACCGCCTGCAGCTGCCCGGTCCACCCGAGCCTGACCATCATGATGTAGAGCGGGACGACGCCCATCTGCTGCAGCGGCACCATCATGCTGATCAGGACCGTCACCAACAGCACCTTGCTGCCGCGGAAGCGGAGCTTGGCGAACGCGAACCCGGCCAGCGTCGAGAGCGCCACCACCGACACCGTCACCGTGGACGCCACGATCAGCGAGTTGAACAACCCCTTGAAGAAGTGGGCGTCCTCGGTGGCGAACAGGCGGGACACGTTGTCCCCGAGGTTGCCGGACGGCAGCAGCGGCGGGGGCACGTCCACGGCGTCGGCGTTGGTGCGCGTGGCGATGACCAGCATCCAGTAGATCGGGAAGGTCGAGAGGACGAGCGCCCCGAGCAGGGCGACCCGAGTCAGGGGACCGGCGTCCCAGAGGCGCGACCCCTTGGTCCGGCGTCTGATGGCCAGCGCGCTCAACGCGTCCCCCGGATCCTGCTGACGAAGAAGAAGTTGATCATCGACCCGAGCAGGATCAGCAGGAAGAGCAGCCAGGCCGCCGCCGCCGCAAAGCCGTACTCGAAGTCGCGGAACGCCTTGTCGACGATGAACATGGTCACGGTCTGGAACTGGCCGAGGGTCCCGCCGGCGACTCGGCCGCCACCGAACATGACCGGCTCCGCGAACAGCGTGAGACCGCCGATGGTGGAGATGAAGGCCGTGAAGATGATGGTGGGGCGCAGCAGCGGCACGGTGATCTTCCAGAACTGCCGCCAGGCCGAGGCGCCGTCGATGGCGGCGGCCTCGTAGAGGTCACGCGGGATGGCCTGCATCGCGGCCAGGTAGATGATCGCGTTGTAGCCGGTCCACCGCCAGTCGACCATGCTGGAGATCGCGATCCACGACGACCACTTCTCCCCCTGCCAGAAGACGGGGTCCACGCCGACGAGCCCGAGCAGCCAGTTGACCATCCCGAAGTCGCGGCCGTAGAGCTGGCTGAAGACGACGGCGACGGCGACCACCGAGGTGACCAACGGGAGCAGCACGCCCATGCGGAAGAGCAGACGAAACCGGATCCGCCGGTTGAGCGCGTTGGCCAGCGCCAGGGCGATGACCAGCTGGGGCACGGTCGCGAGCACGAACATGCCGACGGTGTTGACGACCGCGTTCCAGAACGCCTCGTCGGCGAGCAGGCGCGTGTAGTTCTGCAGGCCGAGGAACTCCTTGTCGCCCGCCAGCTCCCAGTCGTGCAGCGACACCCAGAGCGTGTACGCCAGAGGGAAGAACCCGAAGACGGCGAACAGCAGGAAGTAGGGCGAGATGAGCAGGTACGGGGTGGTGCGGCGGTCCAGCCGGGCGAGCAGCCCGCGCGGTCGCCCGGCCTGGACCGGCGGTGCCGTCGCGGCCGCGGCCGCGACGGGAGGCTCGGGTCGTTCGGTGTCGACGTCTAGGCCCATCGGTCAATCCTTCGGCAGACGAGGCGTGGAGCGTCACCGACCCGCCGTGCAATGGCGGCTGAACCGCGCGGCGGGCCGGTGACGACCATCGGCGGCTAGGCCGCCGCCTTCTGTGCTGCCTCGACGATCTTCGGCCAGCCCTCGCTGGCCTTGATCGAGCCTTGGTCGACGCCGAGCACCACATTCTCGACGTCGGTCTTGACCGTGGCGTGCTTCTCACCGAGGAACACCGGCTGCAGCGCCTGCACCGAGGCGCCGAAGATCTGGCCGACTGGCGCGTTGGTGAAGTACGCCGACTTGAGGTCCAGAACGGCCGGGTCCTGCTGGGCAGGCAGGGAGCTCGGGAAGGTGCTGGCCTCCTTGAAGGCGCCGACGTGGCCCTCCTTGCTGGTGAGGAAGTTGGCGAGCTCGGCTGCCTCCTTGGGGTGCTTGCTCTGCGCGGGCACGGCCAGCCAGGAGCCACCCCAGTTGCCGCCACCGCCGGGCACGGCGGCAACGTCCCACTTGGACTTGAAGTCCTTCCCGGCGTTGCCCTCGATCACACCCAGCATCCAGGCGGGCGCGGCGACGGTGGCGAACTGGGACTTCTTGAACCCGGTGGCCCACTGGTCGGTGAAGTTCTGCAGCGCCGCGGACAGACCCGCCTCGTGCACCTTCACCACGTAGTCGTAGGCCGTCTTGACCGCGGGGTTGGTCTCGACGATGAGCTGGTTGTTCCTGTCGAAGTAGGAGACGTTGCCGTTCTTGGCGGCCTCCTGGGTCAGCACCGCGTTGAAGATCGTGTTGGGGCTGTCGATGAACTTGGGGTCGTTGGCGCCGGAGAACTTGGCCTTGAACCGATTGCCAGTCTCGAAGAACGCGTTCCAGTCCGGCCACAGCTGGCTGACCTCGTCGCGGTCGGTCGGCAGCCCGGCCTGCTTGAACAGGTCCGTGCGGTAGGCCATCGCCATCCCGCCGACGTCGGTGCCGACCGCGAACAGCTTGCCGTCGGTGGTGACGCCGTTCTCCCACTTCCAGGCGGGGAACTCGCTCTTGCGGGCGTCCAGGCCCTGGTCGGCCAGGTTGGCCCAGTACTGCGGGCGCGACCTGAGCAGGCCCATCGCGCCTTCCTCGATGGCGACGACGTCGCCGGCGCCCGTGCCGGCCTCCAGCCACTGGAGCAGCCGGGGCAGGTACTCGTCCTCGAACCGTACGGTGTTGCGCTGCTCGATGGTGATGTTCGGGTGGCTCTGCCGATACTGATCGAGCAGCGCCTTGTAGCCGAAGTTGG
>Ga0209874_1000378_pt1 | contig 12994 bp, 13 predicted proteins | sample GWRWN1_20_30_FD_187216 | JGI IMG/M metagenome (GOLD analysis project Ga0209874, IMG submission 187216) | Riverbed sediment microbial communities from areas with no vegetation in Columbia River, Washington, USA - GW-RW N1_20_30 (SPAdes)... | ecosystem: Environmental > Aquatic > Freshwater > River... | reverse complement strand
GTCCGGACCAGAAATCTCTTCCCAGGAAAACTCTTTTACTGCTACCATGATACTGACCTCCATCCACTGGACGGTTGTTGTACCTGGCCGTTAGGAAGTTCGCGCTTCCTAGCGGCCGTTGTGTTTCAACATGACTCTGCTCTGTTTTGCGCTCGCCCTGTCGGGGTCATCGCCCTGCTTCCCTCGTCCTGGCTACCGTCTCGGGAGTTGTCGCTTGCTCGGTAGCGTCGTCATGTTGTAAATAAGAGTATATAGCCTATAGGGGATATTTTCAATGAAAAAATGGTCTTATTGAGGAAAATTCATTCTACTTGGTGATTTTTTCTCAAAAAGGCTATACAATGTGTAGGTGAAAGGAGCGCCTATGACAACACTAGGTCGTGAGATAAAAAAGGCCCGGGCTGGGCTGGGCTGGAAGCAGCAGGATTTACAAGCCGCGACGGGCATTTCACAGAAATATTTGTCGCGGGTGGAGAATGATAAGGCCGACCCCAGTTTTAGCATGGTGCTGCGTATTGCACACGCCCTGCAGATGGATCTGAATGTGCTGACTCAGGATACTGAAGTGTTCCAGGCCCCCGCTAGCGCTACGACCCCACCAGAGTCCGCGCCAGCACCCACGACGCCCAAAGCCATGCGGAGCCTGAAGGCCCGCACGGCGTGAGGCCCTCTGGCGAATCGCCGCGACCAACGGGAGCGCCACAGCCGCCCACCGAGCTGGGACCTGTCTGGGCTTGGGCCTGCGGCATTTTCCGGCCAGGCGATTACTGTACCCTGGAGCCTGGGCAGGGCTGTCAAGGCTTGCGGAGCAACCGCGTAGCGGCTTGGCCTTGATAGCCCTGCCTGGGCGACTATACTCGCCTGAGCCTGGCCGGAAAGATGCCTTGTACCTTACGCGGAGCGCTCCCCAGCGGGGGTGTATGCGGGGGCTCCAGCCCCTGCATCTTCAAGCAATGCCTGGCAGCCCGGCAGAGGCGGAGCGGCACCCCAGCGGCGTCGCCGTATCAGCCGCTGCGGTGACACGCAGCCGATAGCCGCGCAGACAGGCGTACCTTGGCCACCACTTGGGCGCGAGCCACCACCCGCCAGCCGCTGGGCTCCGCCGGGGGACTGGCACGCCTGCACGAGGCGGGTGGCACGCCAGCGCAACGGGGTATCAGCGCTGCCGTGACACACAGCCGACTGCTGCCGTGCCTGCCCGCCGCTACCGACCCGGCCAGCGCGCCAGCGGACCGAGTCGCGGCTGCAGTCTCAGGCACCACGCCCTAGGCACTGAGGCCGGCGCACCACCGCGTAGCGCAGGGCTGCGCCTGGGGGAACGCTGCATCGCTGTGCGCTGCACTGCAGGTGCCGGGCGTGCGCGACCGATGTCGCGGGCCAGGGGCTGTGGGACAGACCAAGGCCTACGCTCCCCCCCGTCCGCTGCAGCGCCAGCTCAGCGGCGGCGATCGCCGTCCTGTGAGGAGTGCGACCGTGACACCAGCCGAGGCCCAGATTATCTGGACCGAGTATCTGCGCCATCGTGCCCGGGTGCGTGGCTTTGATCTGGCCGTCATTGAGCACATCGTGCGCTTCTCCAGCGAACGCTACTTTGATACGGACACGCGCCGCATGGTGGCCATTGGGCGGCACGGGCGGCGGTTAGTCCTCGTCCCTTATGATCAGGATGAGCAGACCATCACGCCCGTCACGATTCATGCCACCACCCGGCAACAGCTCACGTTGCGCCTACGGCGCGGGAGGTTAGCCCCATGAAGGACCCCAAGCTGTTCTATTTTGACCACGAAGATATTCTCCATCTAGTGTTGGCGGAGGGGGAAGAAGCCAATAGTATCGAACTTAGTCCCACGATTACAGCGGAACTCAATGCGCACGGCGAGGTCATTGGGATGGAGATCCTGCACGCCAGTACGTTTGTGCGCGATACGCTCCTGGCGCTGGCACAGGCACACCAGCTGCCGCTCAGCACCGCCAGCGAGTAGCGGGAGCCACCGCCCCGCCAGCCCGCAGCCGCGGCGCATGCCGAGGGACGACACTGCCACCCGTCCACTGCAGCGCCACAATGGTCTAGGCCACACTGCATGACCTGTGTCATGGGAGGAGAAGAGCGACTATGGGGAAAGTACTTGAACTGTCGGAAGAGACCTATCACCAGTTAGCCGACTTGGCGCAGCGCCAGCAGCGGCCCGTGGAGGAGATGCTGCGCCTGTGCCTGGCCGCCTACGAGGAGGCCCTGTACGAGCGCGCGCACCAGCAGATGCTGGCAGAAGGGGTGCTCGTGTCCCTGCCCGCACCGCCCCTGCTGCCTGGGGAGACGGAGGAGGGCGACGACTTCGAGCCCGTGGAACTCCCGGGGAAGCCGCTCTCTGAGATCATTCTGGAAGACCGGCGCTAATGCCCGCGCTCTACGTGGATACGAGCGCCCTCGTGAAACGCTACGTCGGTGAAGTCGGGACGATCTGGGTGCGCCGCGCCCTGGCGCGTCCGGTGCGCCAGGGCATCTATACGGCCCTCCTGGCCCAGCCCGAAGTCCTCAGTGCCCTGCAGCGCAAGGTGCGAGACCGAACGCTTACGGCGGCCGAGGCCCAGCGCCTGGCGCGGCGTGTACAGCGGCACTTTGCCCGGCGCTACCGCCTGGTGGCGATCACGCCGGCGCGCGTGACGCAGGCGAATGCGCTTGTGCAGGCGCATCCCTTGCGGGCGTACGACGCGCTGCATCTGGCCTGCGCCATCGCGGTGCGGGACACCCTCCAGCAGTATGGGCTCCCGGTCCCCCTGTTTGTCACGGCCGATGATGCCCTGCTGGCGGCGGCTCGGGCCGAAGGGTTCTCGGTCGATAATCCGTTGCAGCATCCTTGAGCGCGGCGGTGCCCTGGCGTGATCTCCCGCGTGCGGCACGACGACTGGACTGCAGCGGTACCATGCGCCTCGACTGGGGGGTACCCTGCCAAGACATTATCTGGTTTAAAAGAGAAAACATTTTGACATTGTCATGTTTCTTTATTACGATGTGAAAAATGGTGATCTTCTCGAAGGAGAGTATCGCGCTTCCCTCCTTGATGATCTTGGATGTCCATGTCTACGATGTGACAATATTTTCATGTTGTACCATTTATATATTTGGACATTTTATTATTGAGACAGTGTGTATGAGCACAATCTACGCGATTGCGAACCAGAAAGGTGGCGTGGGCAAAACGACGACCGCTGGCGCGCTGGGAGCGGCTTTTGCCGAGCAGGGCCGGCGTGTCCTGCTCGTCGACCTCGACCCGCAAGCCGGGCTCACGATCAGCCACGGGGTGGACCCCGATCGGCTGGAGCAGACGGTGTACCAGGTCTTCCTGGAGGAAGTGAGTCTTGCCCGTGTCACGCTGCCGACGCGCGTGCCCCAGGTCGCGCTCGTCCCAGCGAACCTGGACCTCGCCGGCGCTGAAGCCGAACTGCTGGGCGAAATCGGCTGGGATCGCACCCTGGCCGAGGCTCTCGCGACCGTTACGACGGCCTATGATTGCATCCTCCTCGACTGCCCGCCCACGCTCGGTGTCCTCACCACCAATGCCCTGGTCGCGGCCGATGTGGTGCTCGTCCCGCTGCAGTGCGAATATCTGGCGCTGCGGGCCTTGAAGCAGCTCCAGAAGATTCTTGCCAAGGTGCGGCGCCGCGCGAATCCGCACCTCCAGGTCCGCATCCTGCGGACCATGTACGATAGCCGGACCACGCATGCCCGCGAGGTCTTTGACGAGATTGCCCAGGCCGGCGGCGAGCAGGTGCTGCGCACCTTTATCCGGCGCACGGTGAAATTTGCCGACGCTGCGGCCAGTGGCACCTCCATCCTTCACCACGCCAGCGACTCCGAGGCGTCCCACGCCTACCGGGCGCTGGCGCAGGAGCTCACTGCATATGGCGAGAAAACGTCCGTCGCTCCGCGGCCAAGGCGCTGATGTGTTTTTGGCCGAGCCCCAGGCCTCGACCCCTCAGGACGCGCCCGCCCCCCCGGCAGACAAACGGGTGATGGCGACCTTCTATCTGTCGCCGGCGCTCGTGGATCAGCTCGACCGCGCCTGGCTGGCCCGCCGCATGACCGATCGCAAGGTCCAGAAGTCGCACCTGGTGGCGGAGGCGCTGGAAGCCTATCTCCACTCCTGAGACGATGAGAGAGCGACGTCCGCCTGGCTGCCGATCCCTCGTCGGGGCGAGAAGAGCCTGGAGGCCCGGACGTGCCGTCATCGAGAGGCGCCGCCGCGCGTCTATGGACAACTTCGGACTAGGGGTGGGTTTTACCTAAGTCAGGGGTGGGTATATATGGACTAGGGGTGGGTTTTACCTAAGTCAGGGGTGGGTTTTACCTAAGTCAGGGGTGGGTTTTACCTAAGTCAAGGGTGGGTTTTAAATAAATGTAATTTTTTTTATACATTTATTTTCAATGCGTTATGAGAAAAAAAGCGCCCCTTCATACGTTGATTTACATATGTTACATACGTTCTCATACATCCGCCCCCGAGGGGCGGATCAAGGCAACGCGATGAAACGACCTGCCAACCCTACGGGAACCCAAGCCGGCACCCTCGTACCTCGACGGCCCAGCACCCAGCTCCTCGTCCTCCCGGAGCCCATTCCTGTGGAAGTCGCCTTTGAGCACATCGGGTACTTTACGCCGGCGAGTAAGCGCATCAAAGCCATCACCACCAAAGAAAAAATCCTGGCCGAGCGGCTCAACCCCGATGGCACCCGCACGGTCCTCAAAGTCCGGATCCTGGGCACGGGCGCATATGGCCTCCCCATCACCTCGGATCTGGATTACTATCGCGCCTTCTTAAAACTCCTCGACGATCTCGTCGACCGCCTTGGTTACATCCCGGAGCCCATTGCCCTGCCCACCAAAACCCTCATCCGCTCCGCTGGGAAACAGGTCAGTACGCAAGAACTGCAAGTGGTCAAAGACTGGATACGCCGCAGCAATGCCACCGCCATTCAAGGGTTCTACTATGACGCCGTATGTGGCGACTACATCGAAATCGGGGGCGAGCCCCTGTTTCCGCGCTACGTCATGCGGGGCCAGCGGCTCCCGACCGGGGAAGACGCCGCCACCCACGCCGTGTGGCTCGCCTCCTGGTTTCGCACCAACTACCTGCACCATCATGTCCGGCCGCTGGACCTGGCCTTGCACCTCCGCCTGCGCAAGCCCATCGCCAAGGCCCTCTATCCACTCCTCGAACTCGGGTGGTATGCCACTGACGGCCAGCCCTACACCAAGAGCTACCGCGAGCTGTGCCACGAGTTCTTGCTGCAAGAGTACCGCTATATGTCACAGATCAAGCAACAACTCGACCCTGCCCACCACGAACTGGCCCAGGAACGCTTCCTCGAGCGCTGGGAGTATCGGGCAGCGGCGAAAGGCCCCTCCTGGGTCATCAGCTATCATCCAGGGCCAAAATTCTTCGAGGATCAACACGCCCGCGAGGCGCGCCGGCAACGTGCTACCCGGATCGCGCACGGGACCACAGCCCTCACCCTGGCCCCGTCCGTCCCCAACGAGCCCCTGCCCCCGCTCCTCGCCGACATCTTCACGGTCTGTGGCGATCACCAGAACCAAGCGGCGTATCAGAAAGTGCTGCGCGAGTACCCGGAGGAGCTAATTCGCATGGCCCTCGCCGAGACGCGTCAGGCCGCCCAGGAAGGGCGGATCAGAAAGAGCCACGGCGCCTACTTTATGGACACGCTCAAGCGGCTCGCCACGCTGCGCGCGGCACCGCCCACGCCGCGCCCGGAGGACGCGCCCGCGCCGGCGACCGCCCACGCCGCGGCCCAGGAGCAGCGCGCGCTGGAAACCGCTCGCCAGCACACGCAAGCGCGCGTCGACGCGGTCCTCGCGGCGCTCACCCCGGCCCAGCGGCAGGCCTTAGAGGCGCGCGCTACCGCACGGGTCACACTGCAGGCCACAGAGCTGGGGTACGGCGTCATGCTGCAGTTCGCCCGCGAGGACCTTGTCCAGCAGGAGCAGCTCGGGTTTGACTGCTGGCCCCGCCTGGTGACACAGGTGCGCGCCCGTGACGGTGCGCGGGCAGAGGACGACGTCCTGGAGACCTGCCAACTCGAAGCCATTATGGACGACAGACTCGTGGTCTCGGTCCCCACCGCCCAGGACAAAACACAGCTCACTGAGCACTACCTCGACATGCTGGAAGAGCTGGCCAGTCCCCCGCCGCAGCGCAGGCAAATCCGGGTGCTGGTCCGGTAGAAGTCCCTGACGTGACTCAGTACAGCCCGTCCGTCAGACCCACCTCCAGCTCGTCCAGCACGTAATGCTTGGCGGTGGTCTCAATGCGGGTGTGCCCCAAAGCCTTCTGGGCCTGACGAATATCGCGTTTGGCCAGCTCGGTGCCGACGAAGCGCCGAAAGTCGTGCGGCTTGACGTGCTGCAGCCCGACTACGGCCGCATACTGCTGCACGGCCTGCCACACGGCGGTAGGGCTCATCGGCTTGGCGGTGGCCCGTGGCCCGCGCCCCGCAAAGCTGGTAAAGAGGTACGCACTCTCGACGGGACGCCGCGCCAGCCAGGCCTCGATGAGCATATAGGCTTCCTGGCTTAGGGGTGCCTCACGCGGGGCGGTCTGGTTCTTGCCCAGCACCTGGAGCACAAAGCGCCCGGTCCGCGAGGCCATCTGCGTCGCCGTCAGTGTCACGACCTCCGAGACGCGGCAGCCGGAGCTCGCCAGCGTGGCCAGCAGGGCGCGATCGCGGCGCCCGCGCAACGTCTGTGGGTCGGGCGCGTCGCACAGGCGCCGCATGTGCCAGGGGAGCAGCCGCGTCCGCGCGGTGGCCTTGAGGCGGTGTTTCAGCGCCTGCGGCTTGACGCCGGCGACGCGGGCAAAGGCCGCTGCAGTCGCCCCGTCGACATACCCCTGGGCGGCGGCTTCGTGGATCAGGCGTTTCACAGCCGCCAGGAGGCGATTAATCGTGTGCGGGCTGAGGAGAGTGTTCTGGGCCAGGTGTGTGCGCCACCGGGCCAACGTGACGGCCTGGAGCGCCTGCGTGGGGGTCTCACAAAACGCCAGGTAGGCGCGCTGGGCCTGCTGGTATTTCCGCAGCGAGGACGGCGCCAGGTGGCCGCTCAGGATCGTAGGTGCGGGCCAGGTGGCGGGGCTTGGTGGGGGTAGCAGCAGCGTCGTGGCCATGCGGGCTCCTCAGGTCCAGGAGTAGACGAGCTCGGCGGGGGCCTCCCCGGGCATCCGAGGCGCGCTCCAGGGAGCGCGCTGTCCAGTAAAACCCTAAAAGTTTGGCGATGGGAAGACAAGGGCAAATAGCTTCAGGAAATGACTCTTTCCTGAAGCTAAGAGAGAGGCCGGGGGGTGGGCGGGAGCAACCGGTACCGACATGCAGTATGATGGCGGGTGCGCCACCGGCCAAGGGAGCAGCCATGAAGACACCACCAACCACTGCCCAACTCCTCGCTGCAGAGGGCATTGCCGACTATACCCAGGACCTCCGGCAGCTCTCTGCCGCGGAGCTGCGGCGGCTCTTTGCCTTTGCCAGCTCGGGGAAGATCAACGCCACCCGCGTGATCAAAAACCTGATCTGGCAGGCGTACACAGCGATCCGCGCCGGGCAGCGCCCGCCGATCGCCGGCAACCTCCGCAGCTTTTGGTACACCGACATCAAACCGGTGCTGTCGCGCCTGGGGGTCCCCGTGGAAGGCCGCCGCGCTACGGAGCTCGTCTACGACGCCTTTGTCGAACTCGTGACGCGCCATCACCTGTTCCACTACCGCGACCTGGGCTTTCTCGATGAAGGGGCACAGACCCGCGCTGTGGGGCAGGCCAATGGCACCGTGATCCTCTTTGCCGAGAAAGACGGGCGCTTTGCCCTGGTGCGCGACATCGTCCAGGCCTCTGACGCGACTGCGCTCGCGCTGGGCGGCTATCCGTCGAGCTTGGCCACGGAGTCCCTCGTGCATGCCCTGCAGCAGGCTGGGGTGCTGGCAGAGCGCCCGGCGCTCCAGCTGTTTGCGGTAGTCGATTACGACCCGTCCGGCTACTGGATCGCGCGTGAGTTCGCCGCGCAGCTCCACGCCTTCGGCGTCGAGGAGGTCACGCTGCACCCGCTCATCCGTCCGGAGCGCCTCACCACCGAGCAGGTCGCCCTGGGCCGGTACACGCTCCCCACGGGCAGCAAAACCACCAACTGGGTGCGCGAGACGGGGGGGATTGATGGCGAGCCCTACGGCCTGGAAGCGGATGCCTTCGCCCCCGACGTCATCCGCGCCGCCTTTATCGCGGCAGCCACGCCGTACCTGCGCGCGTTCCGCCCGCTCGACGGGCTCTGCGCCCTGCTGGAGGAGGCCGCGCGCCGGCGGCTCGACGCCCTGACGCTAGAGGCCGTCGTAGCGCAGATCGCCGCCATGGAGGCTGGGGAGCTGCTTGCGCTCACGCGCCACCTGCGCCGGCGGCTGGTGCCCAGCGAAGAGCCGCCAGCGCCTGAGGTGGCCGAGCGCATCGTGCGGATGAGCGCTGAGGAGTTGCGGGAGCTGGGGCAGCGCCTCCGTGAGCGGCTGGCGGTGGAGGCTGGAGGGGATTGAAAAAGCACGTCGTAGGGTTTGTACCAACCGGCTCGGGAAAAAACTCTACGGGTCGACTTTTTGCGCTGGCCCGCTAGGCGGCGCTGCGGGGCCAGCGCGTGGTGGTGCTGCCGCCAGCGGCGGACGGCAGGCACAAGGACGCCAGCGCGGCCTGGGTGGCAGGTGGGAGCTCGGCGGGCGCTGGGCGCGCGGTGCCTGAGCATCTCCGGGAGGCCTGGGAGGAACGCGCGGCGATTACGGCGGCGAGCCACGTTTCCAACGGCCACGCCCAGAGGCGGACTCACCCCCTGGGGTGGCCGAGGGGCCTGCTAGGCTTCCCGGAAGAATACGCGAAATTTTTGGCGGTAGCACTGTCTTATAATCTATAAGAACTACCGACGTTTCTCATCTACTTATGCTTCTAACGCATTGATGAGACTTTGTTTATTGAGACGGCAAAATGAGAGTGTTTCACCTGTGTTTACGTATCTCTGAAGGCGCCTTCCTCAGGCTCTCATCAATCGTTCGTTTTTTGAGAGCCCTTACAAGTGTTTGTGTAACAAAGCATAATTTCTCACCGCCAAAAATTTCTCCAGTTCTTGGTGGAAGCCTGCTAGGGGGCAAACCAGTCGTGCGCGAGGTAGGAAACACCAAACTTATACCCCCGGCGCCACGTGGGGAGATTCGGCGCCAACTCGGCCAGCGCCACAAAGACGTCGCCGTAGCTGTCCTGGGTGAAGCGTATCGCGTCTGCCAGCCCGTCGCCGTTGACATCTCCAAGCGCGACCTGGTCATAGGCGTCGCCGAAGGCGTCGTGCCACCTGCTGGTGAGCCAGGGACTGAAAAAGGTGCTGGACGACGGCGCGACCCAGACTTCAGTCCGGCTGTTGCGCGTAAAGGTGACGATATCGGCGAGGCCGTCGCCCGTCACGTCTGCTAGCAGGGGATGCTCGGTGGTAGGTGCGAAAACCGTGTCGTACCAGAGCCTCGCGGGGTCGAAGCGCCGGCCGTCGGAGAGCGCCGCCCAGACTACGGCCCCATTCATGTCCTGTGTGAACCTGACAATATCCGCCATGCCATCCCCATTGATATCTCCGACCGCGACGGTTTCCCCGTCGCGGCCGAAGCCCCCATGCCACTGCTGGCGTTTGAGGAACCCTACGCCTGTCGACAGCATCACGTACACGTCAGCCGAGCTATCCTGGGTGAAAATGACGATATCGGCGCGGCCATCCCCATTGACATCCCCCATGCGGAGCGTGTCGTTGCGATCCCACCCGCCTTTCTGGTCAAACGCGTTCTCAAAACCCATCCCAGTCGAGCAGGCTACCCAGACGTGCGTATCGTCAAACGCCAGGAGATCAGCGCGGCCATCCCCATTGACATCGGCCAGCATGGCGAGCTGCCCGTACCCTGACCACCACGCGTGCCACACCATACTCGGGTCGAACGTCACCCCGTTCGAGAGCGCGACCCACACGAGCTGCTCGCCATGGACTACTGTCACAATGTCGGCACGGCCATCCCCATTGACGTCGGCGACGAGAGGCGTCTCATGGATGACAGTCCGGATCCAGCGATGGAGCGTGGTGTCACCCACGCGGGCAAAGACGGTGGGCCTGGAGGTCTTGCAGTCTTCCGGTCCCCAGCTCGTCACCCCGAACTGCCGCCAGCTCCCGTCGGGGGCTGACACCAGGATGGGGCCCCCGCTGTCGCCATAACAGGTGCGCTCGTTGCCTTTCGCCCCGACCATGTACTCCGCGCGGAACTTGTGCGTCGTATGCCAGAAATCGGGAAACTGCCGAAACGACCAGGCATCGTCGGCACTCCCATCGCTGACTACGGTCATCTCTCCTTCCTGGAGCGAGCTGGTGCCGGCACAGGTTGCGCACGTGACACCGTATCCGATGATGGTCGCACGTGCGCCGGGAAGCCACAGGGCACGATCACTGGGCCCCTGGGGTGAGGCCAGCTCGACCGGGCGGAGGGTCGAGGGCCCAGTGAGCCGGAGCACGGCCACATCATTGTCAAAAGAGCCGCCTTCGGTATTGTACCGGGGATGCACGAGCACCTCGGCGACGGCACGTCTCTCCCCCTCCGTGGAGTCCAACAAGTTGGTCCGGCCGATGGTGGCGGTAATGTCGCCGGGCTGGGATACAGCGCGTTGCCGGCTGGTGTTGGTGACGCAGTGTGCCGCGGTGAGGACAAAGCGTGGGGCGACGAGGCTGCCGCCACAGCTGACACCGCCGTTGGGCCCGCCAATGGCCAGTGACACCATGAACGGATATTCGCCACGATCGGCCGGTGAGCCGTTGATGATGGGCGCCTGAATGCTACCGACGTCTGCAGAGGCTACGCTGCCCATCACTCCCAGGAGCAGGAGCAGGAAAGGCACGAGCATGTTCTTCATGTGTCTACCCTCTCAGTTGTTCCCAGCCCCTGCGCACGCCGTGCGGGCTGGATGTGGAGTTCATGTGGTCGTGGTGCTTTGCGTTGTCATCTGGGTTTCTCCCTGTTTCACCTTCAGGCAACGCCAGGCGTCTGGGCTATGCGAGGACGAGGGGCGCCCAGACGCCTGGCGTCTTGCGGAGATCAGGAGCTTCACTCACAGATATCCACTGCGGGATGGAGGCCGCGGGTCCCGCCGATATTGTGCCGGCAACGTGTCTCTCCCTGGCAGTCGGCATCGGTATCGCAGTCTCCATGCCCCGCGGGACATGGGAACTCCGGAGTGCACTTGTCCCAAGCGACGGCACACATGAAATCATTCCGGTCGGCGTGAATCCCACGCATGACTGTCCCGACCGGGCAGGCATGCATCCGTATACCCCCTATCGTGCGCTGCGTTACCCCATTGATGTCGAGAAAATCCCACGTCGGTCCCACTTTGGCACACAGCAGTTGGTTATGGTGCTTATGGTAGCCCGTCATCGCCATCTGGTCCGGACAGACATGCATCGACCCCTGCTGGGTGTCTCCATCCACGACTTCTTCCCTCTCTTCGAACTGTTCATTGCTCACCAACGTGTCATCGCATAGCAAGACATTTTGATCGATATGCACGCCGGTCATGAAGCCAGGCTGTCTGCATGCGTGCATACCAGCACGCTGGGTCGTAAAGTCTCGAAATTCTGCCTGTGCGCTCAGTGACAAGACACCCAGGGTCAGAACAGCAAAAAACATGTGTCCTACCTGTCTTCCCGTTCCCATGTTGTTTTCCTTTCTATGAGGCTGCCCAGGAGTTTTGGAGCAAGCTGTGGCGCTAAAGCCGGACGGCCCTGCTGCGCCGGGCATTCCAGCCGCTGTCTGCCGCCTGCCGCGCGCGCCGCCGCCGGCACGCGCGCGGACCGCCGCCGGCCGTGTCCGTTTTGTGTGGGTGCACCTCCTTTCTCCGCGTCGTGCCGGCCTCTCGCGGCACAGGTGGTGGGCTTCCCCTAGGAAGCCTGCATGCGCCACTGGCAGGCGCCACAGATGAGCTGCGCCGTGGGCTTAGCCCAAGCCTTCTGCCCGCAGTGCCCACAGTGGAAGGTGGTTTTAGTGCGCGATACGCGTCGCAAGACCTGCCCGCCCGTACTGGTTGCAACCCCCGACTGCCAGTTCAGGGCCAGTCCTGCTTTGAACAACTCCTGGACCACCTGATTGAAGAGCCCGCTGGCCAGGACATAGTGCCTGACGCGCTCGCCCGTTTTTTGCCCTCCCGGTTGCCCCGTCGTGGACGGCATGAGTCCAACTGTCTCCATCTGCTCGGCCCATTCCTGGTTGTGATACCTGCCACGACCCGGCTTGCCATAATGCGCCTGATGACAATGCACCATCTCATGCACCAGGGTGCTCAGAATGTCGCGGTCGGACCTGCCATAAAAGCGGTCGGGATTGAGGGCAATTTCGTCCGTCAGGACGTGCGGCGCCCGACGATGTTGAAAGCGGGCGGGCGCAAAATACCCATAGTGTGTCCGCCCACGGTCATACGTAATGAGGCATGGCGGCAGCCGATTCCCGAACGCCTCGTAAAAGAGCTCGGTATTGAAATCATCAAACGCCTGTGCCAGCGTGAGGTACTCGGTGCCGGTCACGGCGTGCTGTGACTTGCGTACTCCCTCCATGGCTTCTCCTTTACGAGGTGTTTGGAGCGTACGCTCCATAAAAGCCTCTATGGAGCTCCACCCCAGTTGGGCTGGAGCATAGAAGAGGTGAGCCACTTCAGCATGTCTTTACGGCTCATGAGAGAGGGCCGAATTGATAGGCTGGGAAGGGTGAGAAGCCTTTATCATGGCATGCTCCGCTGTAGGTCTTGGTAGGCCGACTGCTCCGGTTTAGTCCCGCCAGGCCGGAGGGCGGGTTGCCTCCATGGCGCTTTCGGGGCCGATACAGAATGCGTAACAGCGGCTTCCTCCTCACAAAGCGCTACCCCGTCGTCTCTCACCGTGGGGCTGCACCAGG
>Ga0209874_1000376_pt1 | contig 13024 bp, 13 predicted proteins | sample GWRWN1_20_30_FD_187216 | JGI IMG/M metagenome (GOLD analysis project Ga0209874, IMG submission 187216) | Riverbed sediment microbial communities from areas with no vegetation in Columbia River, Washington, USA - GW-RW N1_20_30 (SPAdes)... | ecosystem: Environmental > Aquatic > Freshwater > River... | reverse complement strand
TCCTCGTCAGCCTCGTGGGAACGCTGCCGAAGCCTGAGCGGTACTCGTACGTGTTCGAGGGGAACTCGCAGGTGCTCGACCAGATCCTGTTCAGCCAGAACATGCTGCGCGGGCTCGGGGCCTACGACGTCGTGCACGTCAACTCCGAGTTCGCCGATCAGGCGAGTGACCACGAGCCGTCGGTCGCCATCACGAAGGTGCTCGGCGGCGGGGGCGGCTGATGTCGCAAGGGCCTAGCGTTGACAACCACCGACACGAAGGGGAGAGAAGAATGAGGAGGTTCCACCTAGCGGCAGTCCTCATCCTCGGACTGTTGCTCGCCGTGCTCGTTCCCACGGCCTCCGCACGAACCGAGGCGCGGACACCGGTCACGATTCAGATCCTGTCCGTCTCGGACTGGCACGGGCAGGTCGATCCCCAGGACGTGTTCGGCATCGGCCTCGTCGGCGGAGCCGGCGTCATCTCAACCTACTGGCAGCAGGACCGCGCCGCGAATCCGAACACGCTCACGTTCACGGCCGGTGACGCCTTCGGCGCCACTCCGCCGCTGGTGAACTTCTTCAACGAAGAGCCGGCGGTCAAGGCGATGAACCTGATGGGCTTCGACGCGGACACGTTCGGAAACCACAACTTCGATAAGGGAACGGCGCATCTCCAACAGATGATCGACCTCGCGGACTTCGATTACCTGTCGGCGAATCTGAAGAACGTCGAGGACAATCTCACGGGAGTCGAGCCGTGGAAGCTCTACGAGGTCGGCGACGTGAAGGTCGGCGTGATCGGAATCACGAATCCCGAGGCGCCGACGCTCGTCTTCCCCGGTCGCTTCGGAACGATTGAGGTGACCGACCCCGTGAAGGCCGCGAACAAGGCGAAGGCCCAAGCGCGCGCGGCAGGCGCGAAGATCCTCGTCGTTCTCACCCACCAGGGGATCACGTTCACCGATCCCGTCACGAGTGAGCAGTCCGGCCCGCTCCGCACGTTCGCCGAGAACGTTGGCGGCTTCGACGTCATCCTGGGCGATCACACCGACGTCCAGTACAGCGCGGTGATCAACAACGCCCTCGTCGTCGAAAACAAGAGCAAGGGCGTCACCTACTCGAAGATCCTGCTCACGGTCGACCCGGAGAACGGTCGGGTGCTCGATCGCTCGGTCACGTTCGTCAACCCGGTCATCGCCGGGATCACGCCCGATCCCGCGATCCAGGCGATGCTCCTACCGTTCCGCGCGCACCTGCAGACGTTCCTCGATCCGGTGATCGGGACCGCGACCGGCTTCATGCCGCGTGGCGGTACCCCGGCCGTCGAGCGCGTCGGCGAGGCCGCGATCGGCAACGTCGTCACCGACGCGCTTAGGTGGAAGTATGGAACGCAGCTGGCGCTCACGAACGGCGGCGGGCTACGCCAGTCGCTCCCGGCCGGCAACTACTTCCCCGCCGACACGACGCTTCGGCGCTCGACGTCCGGTTATGCGTCTGGCCCGCCGTTCGACCTGGTCGTCGGCGATGCCTACTCGCTCCTGCCGTTCGGCAACTCGGCAGTCGTCCGCAACGTGACGGGCGCACAGCTGTGGGCGGTGCTCGAGCATGGTGTCGGCGCTATGCCGGCAGCGAACGGGCGGTTCCCGCAGATCTCCGGCTTCCGTCTCACGTACGACGTGACGCGGCCGGCCGGCTCGCGAGTCGTCTCGGTTGCGCTCGCGGACGGAACGCCGATCCCGCGCGATTCGTCCGTCTACACGTTCGCGACGAACGACTTCACGAACGCGGGCGGCGACGGCTACACGATGCTCGCCGACGGCCAGGGGGCGACACGCGAGGTGCTCGCCGATGTCCTCGTCGAGTACATCCGCTCGGTTGGGACCGTCTCACACCTGCTTCAGGGACGAATCACGAAGCTTCCGTAGCGGCGGCCGCCGCATCCGTTCAAGAGAGGGCCCGGGTGACCGGGCCCTCGCTATTGCCCTGGCTATACTGATCGACCGCTTATGGCGACCGAGCAAACCGAGCAGAGAATCGCAGGGGACGGCGTCTGGATCACCGGTCCGGACGGCGAGTTGATCCCCGATTACGAGTCCACTTTCCCGACGATCAACGAGGGCGAGGTCGTCCACGGCAAGGTCGTCCGCGTGGACAAGGACGAGGTTCTCGTCGACATCGGCTACAAGTCTGAGGGTGTGATCCCGGTCGCCGAGCTCTCGATCCGGCGCTCAGTGAACCCCGCCGACGAGGTCTCGCTCGGCGACGAGATCGACGCGCTCGTGATGACGAAGGAGGACGCCGAGGGCCGGCTGATCCTCTCCAAGAAGCGCGCGCGGTTCGAGCTGGCGTGGAAGGCGATCGAGGGCGCCGCCGAGTCAGGCGAGCCCGTCAACGGGAGGGTGATCGAGGTCGTCAAGGGCGGCCTCATCCTCGACCTCGGTGTGCGCGGATTCCTCCCCGCCTCACTCGTCGACATTCGCCGCGTTCAGGACCTCGACGAGTTCATGGGCCAGGAGCTCCGCTGCAAGGTGATCGAGCTCAACCGCTCGCGGAACAACGTCGTCCTCTCCCGTCGCGCTGTCCTCGAAGACGAGCGCAAGGAGATGCGACAGGCGATCCTCGACCGGCTCAACCCGGGCGACGTGGTCGAGGGGCAGATCTCCAACATCGTCGACTTCGGCGCGTTCGTCGATCTCGACGGCATGGACGGCCTGATCCACATCTCCGAGCTGTCGTGGTCGCACGTGAACCATCCCTCCGAGGTGCTCGAGATCGGCCAGACGGTCAAGGTGAAGGTGCTCGACATCGACCGTGAGCGCCAACGCATCTCGCTCGGTCTCAAGCAGACGCAGTCCGACCCGTGGCAGCAGGTGCTGGAGCAGCACAACGAGGGCGACACCGTCGAGGGGAAGGTGACGAAGGTCGTCACGTTCGGCGCGTTCGTCGAGATTCTCCCGGGCGTCGAGGGTCTCGTGCACATCTCCGAGCTGGCACAGCATCACGTCGAGAACCCGCGCGAGGTTGTTGCGCAGGGAGACACGGTCCCGGTGCTCATCCTCGAGGTCGACGCCGAGCGGCGGCGCCTGTCGCTGTCGCTGAAACGCGTCGACGCCGATCGGCGCACGGAGAATGAGCCGCCGATCGAGGGCACGCCGCATCTGGATCTCTCCGAGGACGTCTTCACGGACTCGTCGGCGGCGCCGGCTCCGGCGCCCGCCGAGAACGAACCCCCCGAGTCGCCCGCAGCAGCCGACGAGGGCGTCGAGCGGGAGGCTGTCAACGCGGGCGACGAGGTGGATCCGGCCGCGGCCGACGAAGTCGCTTCCGCCGAGTCCGCTCCCGACGAGCGCTAGGCGCTCAACACCTCTAGCGGTCGCCATCACGGGCGGCATCGGTGCGGGCAAGAGCTCGGCGCTGGAGGCGTTCGCGCGACACGGCGCCGCCACGATCTCCAGCGACGAGATCGTCCACCGGCTCTTGCGCGACGACCCGGAGGTGCGTCGCGAGCTCGTCGAACGCTTCGGGACGGATGTGATCGGCGGCGACGGCGCAGACCGAGCGGCGATCGCGCGGGTGGTGTTCAACGACGCCGCGGAGCTCGACTGGCTCGAAGAACTGCTCCATCCGAAGGTCGTGCGAGAACACTCGGCGTGGATGGAGGAACTGGCGCGCGGTCCCGAACCTCCACCCGTGACGGTGACTGAGGTGCCACTGCTGTACGAGACCGGCGGAGACAAGCGCTTCGACGTCGTGGTCGTGATCACAGCGTCCCCGGAGGTGCGTGCGAAGCGGCGGCCGATCGGAGACACCCGGGAACAGCGGCTGTTGCCGGACGAGGAGAAGGTGCGCCTCGCCGACTACTCGTACGTGAACGATGGGACGCTCGAGGAGCTCGACGCGTTCGTCGCCGGAGTGATGGCGAGGTTGGCCGCGTGAGGCGCCTCCTCTCTCTGCTCGTGCTCGCGGGCGGCATCCTCCTCGCCGTCGCCGTGCTCCAGGGCTCGAAGCCCGGGTGGTGGGAACGCCTCTGGTACCCGCTCGAGTACGAGCAAATCGTGCGAGGGCACGCGAGGAACTACGACCTCGATCCGGCACTGCTCGCGGCGGTGATCTATCAGGAGTCGAAGTTCAAGCCCGAGGCTCGCTCGAGCTCGGGGGCCCTCGGACTGATGCAGCTCCTCCCGGACACCGCGAAAGGAATCGCTCTGCACACCGGCGGCAGCCGCTTCCGTGTGGAAGACCTCTATGACCCCGAGATCAACGTCCGCTACGGCGCCTGGTACCTACGGCACCTGATGCGGAAGTACGGCGAGGAGCGAACGGCGCTCGCGGCATACAACGCCGGCCAGAACAACGTCGACCGGTGGCGTCGCGCCGGCCGCGGCATCCAGTTCGCCGAGACGCGGGACTACGTCGAGCGGGTGGAGGAGCTGAAGGGCATCTACCGCCGCGCCTACGGCGGCGAGCTCGGTACCTGATCAGTCCGTCGCTCGGTTCTCGAGCTCGTTCATTTTCTGCGTGAGCGCGGAGAACCGGCCTGCAGGAAGTCGTTGATTCCTAGACACCCATGATCGTCGCGTAGGCCTCGTACGGCGGCCGAGCCGCCGATCGCTTGGACACGTCCATCGAGGCTACCCTTGGACGCAATGCGCGAGTTCAAAACATCCGACGCCTACCGGCCCACCGGCGATCAGCCGACGGCGATCGAGACGCTCGCGGAGGGGATCGAGGCCGGCGAGCGCTACCAGACCCTCGTCGGCGCCACTGGGACCGGGAAAACGGCCACGATGGCCTGGACGATCGAGCAGGTCGGGAAGCCGGCGCTCGTGATCGCGCACAACAAGACGCTTGCTGCGCAGCTCTGCAACGAGTTCCGGGAGTTCTTCCCGCACAACGCCGTCGAGTACTTCGTCTCGTACTACGACTACTACCAGCCCGAGGCCTACGTGCCCCAGGCCGACCTCTACATCGAAAAGGACTCCTCGCAGAACGACGACATCGCGCGGCTCAGGCTCGCCGCGACGTCGGCGCTCTTCACGCGCCGCGACGTCGTCGTGGTGGCTTCCGTCTCCTGCATCTACGGCCTCGGCTCGCCGGAGGAGTGGCGCGAGCGCGTGATCATCCTCGAGGTCGGCGAGGAGCAGGATCGCGATCTGATGCTGCGCAAGCTGATCGACTCCCAGTACGTCCGCAACGACACGATGCTCGGTCGCGGGCGGTTCCGGGTCAAGGGGGACGTCGTCGAGGTGCAGCCTGCGAACCAGGAGACGGCGTACCGGATCTCGTTCTTCGGCGACGAGGTCGAGCAGATCAGCCACTTCGATCCGCTGACCGGCGAGATCTTCGCGAAGCTCGACAACATCGCCATCTGGCCGGCGACGGAGTACGTCACGTCGCGTCCGACGATCGAGCGTGCCGTCGGCGACATCCGGCACGAGCTCGAGGAGCGTGTCAAGCAGCTCGAGCTCGAAGGCAAGATGCTCGAGGCGCACCGGCTGCGGCAGCGCACCGAGTACGACCTCGAGATGATGCAGGAGCTCGGCTTCTGCAACGGGATCGAGAACTACTCGCGCGTGCTCGAGGGTCGCGCGCCCGGGACGCACCCCTTCACGCTGCTCGACTACTTCCCATCCGACCTCGTCGTCTTCGTCGACGAGTCGCACCAGACCGTGCCGCAGATCGGCGGCATGTACGAGGGCGACCGCTCGCGCAAGCAGACGCTCGTCGACTACGGCTTCCGGCTGCCGTCCGCGCTCGACAATCGGCCGCTGCGCTTCGACGAGTTTCTGGAGAAGGTGCCGCAGCTCGTGTTCGTCTCTGCGACTCCCGGTCCGTTCGAGCTGCGCCACTCCAAGCGCGTCGCCGAGCAGTTGATCCGCCCGACGGGAATCGTCGACCCAGAGGTCGAGCTGCGCGCGACACGCAACCAGATCGACGACCTGCTGAACGAGATTCGCCGCCGCGAAGAGGTCGGCGAGCGCGTGCTTGTCACCACCTTGACGAAGAAAATGGCCGAGGACTTGACGGACTACCTGCTCGAGTCGGGCGTGAAGGCGCGCTACCTGCACTCGGAGATCGACACGCTCGAGAGAATCCAGATCATCCGCGAGCTTCGCCTCGGGGACTACGACGTGCTCGTCGGCGTGAACTTGCTGCGTGAGGGCCTCGACCTGCCGGAGGTGTCGATGGTGGCGATCCTCGACGCCGACAAGGAGGGTTTCCTGCGCGGGAAGACGGCGCTGATCCAGACGATCGGGCGGGCGGCGCGGAACGTGAACGGCAAGGTGCTGATGTACGCCGACAGGATGACGGAGGCGATCCAGGGCGCGCTGGAGGAGACGAACCGCCGCCGGACGAAGCAGCTCGCGTACAACGAGGAGCAGGGCATCACGCCGGAGACGATCGTCAAGGGCGTCTCTGACATCGCCGAGTTTCTGTCGCTCGAGTCACCGACCGTGCCGTCGACGAAGCGCCGGCGCGGCCGCAAGGAAGTCGAAGGCATGGCGCCGAGCGAGCTCGAGAGGCTGATCATCGAGCTCGAGGAAGAGATGTTCGCCGCGGCAGAGGAGCTTCGCTTCGAGTACGCCGCGAAATTGCGCGACGAGATCAAGGAACTGCGGCGCGAGTTACTCGCTGCGGCTCAGGTTGCCGGCTAGAGGACTGGGGTCTTGAACGTCTCCGTGATGACCGAAGCGCCAAGCCGGGCGCCGATCGTCACCTGGATCAACTTGCCACGCGCTGCGCGCGGGAGAAGCCAGGCGCAGCGTGCTCGGCTCGCGGCGAAGCTGCGGGAGGCAACCGCCAGCGTCTTACCGCCGACGCGGGCCGAGCAGAGGGTCCGCGCGCGGGAGACGGGGGCTCCAGTCCCGGTCGCAATGCCGAGCGTGACCGTGAACCGGACGCCCGCCAGCGGCTCAGGGGTGGCGAGGAACTTCGTCTCCAGCACGGGGCGCTGCCGGCTTAGGAGTCGGACTCCGCTGCCGTCGACATTCATGCCGTAGATCTCGGGCTTCAAGAGCGCGCCGTGCGCGAACGCGATCTTCGTCCCGTCCGGTGACCACGTCGGCCAGTCGTCACGCTGCGGCGAACGGGTGATGCGCGTCTCGCCGCTGCCGTCGGCGTTCATCTCGTAGATCTCCGTATTGTCGACCGGGAAGTCGCGCTCGGAGACGAACGCGATCTTGGTGCCGTCCGGCGACCACACGGGTCGTGACTCGTTCCAGTTGACGGCGGTCCCGGTCAGCTGCCGCTGGCCGCTCCCGTCGGCGTCCATGACGTAGAGCGTCGTTCTATTGCCCGTGCCGCGATTGCTGACGAAGGCGATCCTCCCCGCGGGACCCCAGCTCGGGGAGTGGTCCGAGGCAGGGTTGCTGGTGAGCCTTGTCTGTTCGCTGCCGTCTGCATTCATGGCGTAGATCTCGTTGTTGCCGTCGCGGTTGCTCCAGAAGGCGATCTTGCCGCCGTCCGCCGACCACGAAGGCGCATAGTCGGCGCCGCCGGAGTTCGTCAGCCTCCTCTGAGCGGTGCCGTCTGCATTCATGGCGTAGATCTCGTTGTTGCCGTTTCGGTTGCTCGTGAAGGCGATCTTGGTCGCGTCGGGCGACCAGGAGGCAAGGTCGTCGTACGCGCGATTCTTGGTCAGGTTGCGCTGGGCTGTCCCGTTCTGCCGCATCACGTAGATCTCGCCGCGGCGGCCGCCCCGGAAGGCGGTGAACGCGATGCGCTGACCGTCCGGCGACCAGCTTGGTGCGTCGCTGCCGGTGAACCACTCGACCGACTGGGCCGCGCGCCCGCCGATCGCGCCGGCTGGAAGTAGCGCGACGAGCGCTGCCCCGAGTCCCAGCGCGAGCCCGGCTCTCATGGTCTCCGGCATCCTAAACAAGCGCCGGGGGCCGCGGCGACGAACGGGGCTAGTCGTACACTTGGGCCATGCTCGGCTCCGTCATCGCGATCATGCTCATGGGCTTCGTCACAGGTGCGCTCGCGCGTCTGGCGGTACCCGGCCCCGATCCGATGCCCGCGTGGCTAACCGTCGCGATCGGTCTCGCAGGGTCGTGGGGAGGCGGTGCGGTCGCCGCAGCGATCTGGGGCTGGGGGAACACGACGGCGGTCTCCTTCTCGGGCTTCATCGCCGCGATCCTGCTGGTGGTCGCTTACAGGCGTTTCATTCAGAAGCGCCCGTTCAGCGGGCCCGATGCCCAGCGGTTCCCAGAGCGGGGCTTCGGGATGGATCGCTTCCGGCAGCGAAAGGAGCAGTTCGAAGAGCTGACGCGACAGGCCCAGCAGATGAAGTCCGACGGCGACTCGGTCCCCGAGCAGCTGCGCAAGCTGGCCGAGCTTCGCGACGCCGGTGTCCTGACGGACGAGGAGTTCGAGGCCAAGAAGGCCCAGCTGCTGGGCAGGACGTAGGGGGTTTCCGGCTCGTCGGAGGGGGAACGCCAGGCCCCATGCACTGGGTATGGCTCATCATCGTAGGCGCGGTCGTTGGGGCGCTGGGACGCCTGTTCCATCCGGGTGTAGACCCGCTGGGCTGGCTGCTCACGATCCTCATCGGCATCGCGTCGCTTGTTATCGCCGGTCTGATCTTCAGCAACGGCGTGCTCGAGTTCATCGTCGGCATCGTCGTCGCGGTGATCCTCGTGGCGCTCGTCGGTCGCTTCTTCCGCGGCCGCGCAGCACCAGCACGGGTCTAGACCGGTTCGGAATCGAGGGTCTCGCGGCCGCGAGGAAACTGTCTCTCGGCCGTGAGACCCCAGTCCGTGTCCCGCCAGACGTACGTCTGCACGCGGAGACACGCGTCCTCGATCTCGTAGACGTGCAAGCCGCGGGCTTCCCCCTGCCGCTTCGGCCGCGGCTGGCCGAGGCCTGGGGCAATCGAGACGACAACTCCCCGTTCGCCACCGTGTGCGATCTCGAACTCGCGGCGCTCGCTCACCGCGACCTGGTGGATGTGGCCGGCGAGGATGAGGTCAGCCCCCGCGCCGACAAGTGAGGCGAGCACGTGGTTCCTCCGCGCCACCGGCTTCTTGCGCGAGCGCCAGGGAGCGCCGAGCAGGTGGTGATGAAGCACGACGATCTGGAACGCGTCCGGCTGAGCCTGGCGAAGCCGCTCCTCCGCCCGGCTGAGCTGGTGCTTCCGGATCCCGCCCGACTGATGGCGCCACGGCCGCACCGAGTTGAGGCCGATGACGTGCAGCGTGGAGGAGGAGTACGTCGGCTCGGTCGTCTCCCATTGCCGCTCGAACTCGCGGAAGGACCGCGTGAAGCGCGCGGGAAACGTGTACGGGATGTCGTGGTTTCCGGGGATCGCGAGCACCGGGGGCCCGAGGTCGCGCAAGAACTGCGATGCGCGGGAGAGCTGGTCGTTGCGTCCCCGATGACTCAGATCGCCGCTGGCGATGACAAGCTCGGGCTCGAAACGCTCAATCAGGACCGGTGCCCCGCGTTCGATCGCCTCGTCGTCTCCGGCGCCGTAGTGAAGGTCAGAGAGATGTAAAACGCGGGTGGGCACCGCCGGGGCAGGCTATAGACTGAATTGCGTGACTGAAGAGTCCACCGAGATCTTCGACGACCTGTATCTCGGTCTCCGGGCGGGCGGCGCGATCCGCAAGCAACGGCGCGGCGAGCCGCTCACGAGCGAAGAGCGCGAGGCGCTCGGCCGCTGGCAGCGTCTGTCGAAGTGGCGCAAGGCCCTCGCGATCGGCGGCTTCGCGCTCGGAACCTTCGGGCTCGGCTTCACCCTCGGCGGCCTCATCTTCGGCCGCTGGCGAAAAGCCTGAGACGATTGACCGGAAGTCGGTCAATCGTCTAAAGGGAAGGTCCACTCTCGGTCAGAGCGCCTCGTCTAGATGAATGACCGTGAATTTCGGTCATTCATCCAGGGATTTTTCGCCGCTCGGCGAAAGCGGCAAACGCGATGGTCAACACTGGCTGGGAAAAGATCTGCCTGGAGGAACGGCGGCACGCGGTCGTGCTCGCCGGCCCGTTCAGCCGAGCGCTCGGGCTCGCGGTGATCGGGATCGGGCTGATGGCGATCGGCTGGCCGGCGTCCATCATGGGCGTTCTCCTGCAGGCGCTCGGGGCGGCGGTCGCCTTGCGCGCGGTCTGGGACTGGGAACGCACTCGTCTCGTGCTCACGACCGAGAAGCTCTTCGTCGTGCACGGAACGTTGCGAAAGCGCGCCGCGGCGGTGCGCCTTTCTCGCGTGGGCACGGTCGAGATCGAGCAGAGCCTCCTGGGTCGTCTGCTCGGCTACGGCACGATCGTCGCCGGGGAGCTCGAGATCATGTACGTCCCCGAGCCGCGCCGCGTGTACGGGCTGGTCGAACGCCTCTCGGCGTAGAGTCAAGGCGTGATCGAGGTCGTCGACCTCAGGAAGCGGTACCGGAAGACAACCGCTGTAGACGGCCTGACGTTCAAGGTCGGCGACGGCCGCATCACCGGGTTTCTCGGGCCGAACGGGGCGGGCAAGACGACGACGCTCAGAATCCTGCTTGGCCTTGTCCACCCAACCTCCGGCAAGGCCACGATCGACGGACGGCTCTACCGCCGGCTGGACGAGCCCATGCGTCGGGTCGGCGCGGTGCTCGAGGCCACGGACTTCCACCCGAAGCGGTCGGGACGCAACCACCTGAGAACACTGGCAGCAGCGGCGGGAGTTCCGGAGCCGCGGGTGGACGAGCTGCTCGACTTCGTCGGGCTCGGCAACGTGGCCCGGCGTGCGGTCGGCGGCTATTCGCTCGGGATGTGCCAGCGGCTGAGCGTCGCGGGAGCGCTCTTGGGCGATCCCGCGTTGCTCGTCCTCGACGAGCCGGCTAACGGCCTCGATCCGGAGGGAATCCGCTGGCTGCGCGACGTCCTGCGCAGCTTCGCGGGTGAAGGGAAGACCGTCTTCATCTCGAGCCACGTGCTCGCCGAGATGCAGCAGCTCGCCGACGAGGTTGTGATCATCCACCACGGCAAGCTCGTCACGCACGAGCCGGTCGAGCAGCTGACCGCACGGGCGGCAGGCGGGACGCGGGTGCGATCCCCGCAGGCAGAGCTGTTGCGCGAAACGCTGGCGCGCGAGGGGATCGAAGCGATCGTCGACGGCGACACGCTCGCGACGGCCGCTCCCCCCGAGCGGGTCGGCGAGGGCGCCGCCGCGAACGGGATCGTCCTGCACGAGCTCACGACCGAGGCCGCCAGCCTCGAAGAGGTGTTCCTCGAGCTGACAGCCGAGGGAGGAATCGAGTGAGCCGGCTGTTCCGTGCCGAGCTGCTGAAAATCAGAACGGTCCGCACGTTCCTCTGGCTCACACTGGGCGAGATCGCCGTGGTGCTCATCACGGTGATCTCCGTCGCCGCGTCTGCCGGTGAGATCAAGACGGCTGAGGACGACCGAGGCGTGGCACAGATCGCCGGCGCGGCGCTCGTCCTGGCGTTGATCGGCGGGGTCATCGTGATGGCCGGCGAAGCGAGGTACGGAACGATCACTCAGACGCTGCTGGTGACGCCGGTGCGCGAGCGCGTCCTGCTGGTCAAGGTCGCCGTCGCCGCGCTGATCGGGCTCGCGCTCGCCGTGCTGGCCGAGGCGCTGGTCCTTCTCGTGACGATCCCGGGCGCCTCCCTCGACTTTCAGAACGCGCGACTCGTCCTGCTCGGCATCCTGCTCGGGGCGCCGCTGGCGGGCGCTCTCGGCGTGGGCCTGGGCGCGGTCGTCCACGCCCAGGGCCGCGCGATCGGGATCAGTCTCGCGTGGCTGCTGATCGGTGAGAGCCTCGCGCCCGTCATCAGCGACTCGGCGGCGAAGTACACACCGGGGAGAGCGTTCGGCGCTCTTGCGTCCGGGGAGCGAACGGCAGAGGACTTGCTCGGGATGACCGCTGGCGGCGTCGCGGCCGCAACGTGGGCCGCGGTCTTCGTCGCCGCCGGGCTGCTCGCGTTTCTCGGGCGCGACCTCTAAGGCCTCGGGGCTGATTCTTGGCTCCAGGAGCGGCCTCGACAGAACCTGAACGAACACTTGTTCGATCCGATTCGCCTCGCTAGACTGGGTCGGTTATGGCCCAAGAAGAGCTCGTAGTCCACGGCGCCCGGGAGCACAACCTGAAGGACATCACGGTCCGGCTGCCCCGGAACAGGCTGATCTGCATCACGGGACTCTCGGGCTCGGGGAAGTCCTCTCTAGCCTTCGACACCATCTATGCGGAGGGCCAGCGGCGCTACGTGGAGAGCCTGTCCGCCTACGCGCGCCAGTTCCTCCAGATGATGGAGAAGCCGGACGTCGACTCGATCGACGGGCTTTCGCCGGCGATCTCGATCGACCAGAAGACGACCTCCCGCAACCCGCGCTCGACGGTCGGCACCGTCACGGAGATCTACGACTACCTGCGGCTCCTCTACGCGCGGGTGGGCCGCCCACACTGCCCGATCTGCGGCAAGCCGATCTCGGGGCAGAGCCAGGAGTCGATCGTCGACCAGATCCTGCAGCTTCCGGAAGGGACGAAGTTCACGGTCAATGCGCCCGTCGTCCGCGATCGCAAGGGCGAGTACAAGGACGTCTTCGAGGAGCTCCGCAACGAGGGCTTCACGCGCGTGAAGGTGGACGGCGAGCAGCGTCTGCTCGAGGAGGAGATCTCACTCGACAAGAAGTTCAAGCACACGATCGAGGTGGTCGTCGACCGCCTGATGATGAAGCCGGATCTCCGCACCCGCCTGGCGCAGTCGGTCGAGACTGCGGCACAGCTCGCGGACGGTCTCGTCGCGATCGACGTCGTGGACGAGGACCGCTCGATGTTGTTCAGCGAGAAGTTCGCCTGTCCCGATCACGGCGTGTCGCTGCCGGAGCTACAGCCGCGCATCTTCTCCTTCAACTCGCCGCACGGCGCGTGCCCGAGGTGCACGGGCCTCGGCGCGCAGCAAGAGATCGACCCGGACTTGCTCGTCCCCGATCCGTCGCTCTCGATCTCGGAGGGCGCGCTCGTCCCGTGGTCGGTGGGGAACTCCGGCTTTTACGAGTCCGTGATCCAGGCGATCGCGGACCGCTACGAGATCCCGCTCGACGAG
>Ga0209874_1000375_pt1 | contig 13064 bp, 14 predicted proteins | sample GWRWN1_20_30_FD_187216 | JGI IMG/M metagenome (GOLD analysis project Ga0209874, IMG submission 187216) | Riverbed sediment microbial communities from areas with no vegetation in Columbia River, Washington, USA - GW-RW N1_20_30 (SPAdes)... | ecosystem: Environmental > Aquatic > Freshwater > River... | reverse complement strand
TGAACGTCAGCATGCCCGGGGGCGACGCGGTCCGCCCGGCGGCGACATCACCGACCGGGCGGACCCGAGAGCATGACAGCCGCGGGGGCTACTTGTCGAGCCCGAGCGCGTCGGCCCGTGTCGGCGCCCGGCCGGGCCGAGAACCGAGCAGCCCTAGGACGCCGGGCACCCGCAGGCGGGGACCCAGCGTCCCGAGGCGTATCCCACATACGTTGAGGGGCGCCGACGCGGGTACCCGCGGCCGAAGGCCGTGGGTGGGACGACGGGATGCGACGGTCATCGGCACGGCCCTACTTGTCGAGCCAGGTCTTCCCGAGCCCCAGGTTGTACTCGACCGGATGCACGACGAAGCCCTTCACGTGGGCGCGGGTGGCGACGATCTCCTTGGTGTTGTACACGGGAATCCAGACCAGCTCTCTGGCGAGGATGTCCTGAACCTCGCCGTAGAGCTTCTCACGCTCGGCCTGGTTGAGACTCCGGCGCGCCTGTTCGAGGAGCGTGTCCACCCGGGCCGGATCCCGGTTGGAGAGCACAGCGAGAACGGCTCGGGCCTCGGGCCCGGCCGTCGCCGGCAGGGGAAGCCCTGCGAGTGCCGCTCGCACGGCCTCACGGTCCGACGGGTCGTGCACGAGGTCGAGGTTCAGCGCGAGATAGGCCCGGGCCAGAGCGGGGTCGAAGTGGACACGCCCCGACACCTCCCGGAAGGTGTAGGCACCGGTGGTGAAGTAGCGGACGAGCTCGCGCGCGTCCCCGTAGCCGCCGAGGCTCACGAAGAGGCGGACGCGCGCGTCGATCTCCGAGTCGGCGGCCGCGCCGAGGGCAGGGGCGGCGCCGACGCTGATGGCGAGCATGACGAGGCCGTATCCGTGCACCGCGGGGTCGGCGGCGAGCCGTCTGACTGCTGCCGCGACGGCCACCGCGTCGTCCGGTCGGAGCCGCTGTGTCCGCATGGCCGGGAGGTCCGGAACCATGACTACGAAGCCGGCGCGCGCGAGGAGCCCAGCCGCCCAGGCGAGGCGTGGATCATTCTTGCCCTCCGGGGTGAGCCCGTGGACGAGGACGAGCCCTGGATGCGGGGGCCGACCACGGGGCCGCCAGAGGTGCGCGGTTCCGCCGGACACGAGCGTCACCGATTCGCGCGGCGGGGCGTGAGTCGAGGCCGACAGCCACGGACGCGAGCCCTCGGTGAGGAACTCGGCGAGAAAGCGGCAAGCCGTGGCTCCGGCCGTGACGCGGAGGCCCAGTGGCACCGCCAGCACCAGCAACCCTACGCATATCCCCCACGCTGCCACCACCCTCGTTAGCGGATGTCTGGAGGCCACCAACGTGGTCCTGGTTCCTGGGGGAGGCAGGCGCGGTTTCTTCGCCGACGGGTGAAGGGCGGGGCGTTACCCGGAGCCCGGAGGGGGCGCAGCCCCCTCCGAAGCTATCTAACGCACTTGACGAGGTGCCAGCCGCGCAACAGGTTCACGCGGCGTGTGAGCTCGGGCGTGAGCCCGACCGCCTTGAGCAGCGGGGTCAGGACGAGGTTGGTCTTCCAGCCGAGGTGCGCGCACACCGGGGCCAAGGCGTCCTCGATGTGGCGCATGACAGGGTTCTCGCTCCGGAAGTGATTCAGGATGACGATGGCGCCTCCGGGCTTCGTGACCCGGCGCATCTCGCGCAGCGCCGCGACGGGGTCCGGGACCGCGCTGATCACATACGTCGCCAGAGTCGCGTCGAACTCCCCATCCCCGAAATCGAGCGCGGAGGCGTCCATCACCTTGAGGATCACGTTTTCCATCCGGAGGCTGTCGACCTTCTCCTGGGCTTTCTTGAGCATGCCTTCGGACAGGTCGATCCCCACGAGGTTGATGGCGCGCGGATACAGGGGCAGGTTGAGGCCGGTGCCGATGCCGACCTCCAGCACTCGCCCCATGATCGGCGAGCCGACCGTGCGGACGGCCGCGATGCGACCTGGCTCGAAAATCTTCTTGAAGATGAAATCGTAGATCGGCGAGTAGAAATCGTAGGCCCGCCTGACCTGCCGCTCCTGCAGAGAGACGTCCAAGTCGCCTCCTTTGTATGTGTCCCTTCAGGTGAGCGCGGGCACCGTAGTTCTATCACGCGCCTTCCCCCCTGCCAAGACCCAATTTCGTTACGGGTTACTGCAGGAAGCGAAGGAGGAGAGTCGCGAGGCCCAGGAATGACAGGAATCCGGAGCAGTCGGTGAACGTGGTGACGATGACGCCGGTCGCCACCGCCGGGTCGACCCGGAGCCGCTTGAGCGCGACCGGAATCAGGGTCCCGGCCAGCGCCGCCACCAGCATGTTCGTGATCATGGCGAGCCCCAGGATCAGCCCGAGCAGCGGGCTGCCCTTCCAGAGATACGCGATGAGGCCCGCCACCAGGCCGGTGCCGATCCCGTTCACCAAGCCGATCAGCGCTTCGCGAAGGAGCACCTTGCGCGTGTTGGCCAGCGTGAGGTCGCCCAGCGCGATCGCGCGGACGATGACCGTGAAGGTTTGGATCCCGGCGTTCCCGCCCATGCCCGCCACGATGGGCATGAAGACCGCCAGCATGGCCACCGCCTGGATGGACGGCTCGAAGAGTCCGACGACCAACGACGCCAGGATCGCGGTCGGCAGGTTGACGAAGAGCCAGAAGAGCCGGCGGCGGACGGCCTTGCCCGCGGGGTCGAAGATCGTCTCGTCCCCGGCCACGCCGGCGAGCTTGTGGATGTCCTCGGTCGCTTCCTCGTGGATGACGTCGATGACGTCGTCCACGGTGATCGTCCCGAGGAGCCGGTTTTCCCTGCTCACCACCGGCACCGCCATGAGGTTGTGCTTGGTGACGAGTTGGGCCACCTCCTCCTGGTCGGTCTCGGCGCTCACGCTGATGACGTCCGTCCGGCGGATGGCATGGACGGGCGTCGCCGGATCGGCGGTGATCAGCCGTCGGAGCGGGACGACGCCCACCAGGTGGTCGTGGTCGTCGACGACGTAGACGTAGAAGATCCCCTCGGCGGTGGCGGACTTGCGGAGGTGATCGAGGGCCTGGCCGACGGTCATGTCCTCGTGCACGGCGACGAACTCGGGCGTCATGATCCCGCCCGCCGTGGACTCGCCGTATTGGAGAAGGTCCTGGATCTCCGAGGACTCCCGCGAAGGCATCAGATCGAGGATGCGCGACGCCTGCTCGTCCGGAAGCGTCTCGACGACGTCTGCCGCCTCGTCGGGCGGCATGCGATCGAGGATCTGGGAAACCTCGCCCTGGTCCAGGGCCTCGACGAGCGTGAGCCGGGTCTGGTCGTCCATCTCGTACAGCACGGCCCCGGCTTGCTCGCGAGGGAGGAAGCGGAGGAGCGTGACCTGGTCGGCGAGCGGGAGCTCTCGCAGCGCAGGCGCGAGGTCGGCGGGGTGCGTCCCTGCGAGCAGCTCCGGCAACCCCTCCCGGGCCTCGTCGGCCAGGAGCCTACGCAACTCCTCGAGGAGGCGCGCGGTTTCCTCGATTTCCATCGCCACTACCCCTACGGCACGGGGGGAGAGGGTGGACCGGCCGGTGATCGGGGCTCCGGACGCAACACCGACTCGCGACTCACGCGAGCCTGGGCGCGGTGACGACGCCAGCGCAGGAGCCGCCCCGTCAGACTGAGTAGGCCGGCCATGAGGGCGCCGGTGGCCGTCGCGGCGAGCGCGACGATCGCCACGGAAGCCTGAACCTCCCAGGGCCAGAACCGGATGGTGACGTGTTCGGAGTTCTGAAGGGCGAAAAGCGCGACGGCCAGGAGCAAGAGCGTGAGGAGGACGAAGACGAGCTGCATGCGTTACGAGCGGAGGAGGTCCTTGCCGCCCGCCGTGCCGCTGCGCACAAGCTCCAGCTGCCCGTTCGCGAAGGTGGCCTTGACGAGGCCGAGCGCGGGAATCTGGTCGGAGACCCACACGGTCCCGTCACGGTACGATGCGCGGACAGCCGCGAAGCGCCCGCCGGCCACTTCTACTGGCTCCTCCGTCCCCTTGACGGCGGACTGCCGGAACGGGCGGAGACCGTTCTCCGGCGTGGCGATCAGGCCCTTTGGCCGCTGGATCACGCTCTTCAAGGCCTTGCCCGACGCGCGGTCGACGGTGACCTGGGTGACGGAGAGCGCCGGCCCGTCGAGGACTTTGTGCGTGACGATCTGGAGCACGTACGTCTTGGCATCGCCGCGCACGATCGAGTAGGTCACGAAGAGCGGCGGCGGCGCCGCCGACTCGCGGACGACGGACCACTTGACCTCGCCTCCGGCGCCCTGCTCCTGGACGAGGACGGGGACCTCCTGAGTGCGGGAGGACGTCCACTGGTACGTTGCCCAGGTGCCCACCACGGGGTCTCCGGCGGCTGCCGCAGCCCTGGGCGGTGAGACGGCGGCGAGGGGGAGGAACACGAGCATCAACAGAGCCGCCCGTCGGCGGCAGTCCACGCTCTGGTGTCGCATCATTGGCGGACCCTCACGACAAAATTGGCGCGGCGGTTTAGGGCCCAGGCCAGCTCGTCGCGCCCTGGGTCGAGCGGGCGCTGCTCGCCGTAGGAGGTCGTGTCGATTCGGCCGGCGTCGACCCCAAGCGAGACCAGGTAATCCTTGGCCGCCTGGGCGCGCCGCTCCCCGAGGGCCAGGTTGTACTCGGCGGTCCCGCGTTCGTCGGCGTGACCCTCGATCAGGACGTTGAATGCCCGGTTCGCTTTCAGCGCCTGGGCGAGCTCGTCGAGGGATCGCTTTGCCTCCTCGGTGAGGTCGTAGCGGTCAAACTCGAAGTTGATGTCGCGGAGAGCCGACCGGAGCGGAGCCGGCAACGCGGCCGGTGGCACGGCTGCGACCGGCGGCGCGGCCGGGGGCCCGGGAGGTCCTGGGGCCGCCGGGGGAGCGGGGGCAGCCGGGGGGCCAGGAGGTGCCGGGGCCGCGGGCGGCGCGACAGCCGGGGGGCCGGGAGGCGCTGGGGCCGCGGGGGGGCCCGGGGCCGCGGGGGGGCCCGGGGCCGCGGCCTCTGCGCGCGCCGGGGTATACGTGTAGGTCAGCAGCGCGAAGACGCCCCAGTCGGGGGCGTCGTTCGTGAGCCCTTTCCGGCCTGCGACGCTCAGCAGAAAGCCCGCGAACCTCGCGCGGAAGCCGGCGCGCGTCTCGGCCACCCAGTCGGACTTGCGGTCCGCCTCGTCCCGTCGGTTCGTGTCGGCCAATCCCTCGGCCACCAGTGAGAAATGCTGGCCGAGCGGGAGCTCGAGCGCCACGCCGGAGGTGAACTGGTCTTGCTGGTCGATCTTGCCGCGGCCCACGAAGGTGTACCCGACATTGGCGTGACCGAGCAGTCCCCCGGGCAGCGTCTTGGAGAACGCGAGCTTCGTTCCCAGATCCCACTCGTTGCGGCCGATGCCCTCTTGCCGCTCACCGGTGGGCAGGGCCGCGAACCCGACCACGGCGATCCCCGGTCGCCCCGGGCCCTCATCGACGAACCGGTAGACAACGCCGAGGTTGATGTCTTCAATCCCTGACCCGTCAAATTTCGCCTTGTCTGCCTCGAACCACGAGTAGGGGATGTCGACACCGATCTGCAGGCGGTCCGTGATGCCGAACGCCAGGGCGAGCCAAGCGGTATTGAAATCGAAGTCGTCGTCGAGGTTTTGGCAGACGGCCTGCTCCCCGATGAACCCCAAGCCTACCGAGAAGCCCAGACGGTCCAGCGTGTTCGCGCCGAACACCGAGAAGCCCCCCGTGCCGTTGACAGGCTGGTAGACGCGGGCGTCGGCCAGCCGCGCCTGCCGGACCTGCTGGGCCTGCTGGGCCAGCGCGGCCCCCTGGAGACAGCCGGAGGCTGCCAGCGCAGGGCTGGCCGAAAGGAGGACAAGGGTGGCGACTACAGGAACCGCGACGCGCCTCCGATCCGTCATATGCCTCTCTACCCCTTCCCTGGCGGAGGTTCGTGCCCGAGATGGCCTGCGCCTACCGGCAATGTGTTCCCGAGTGGGGCTCGAGGGAACGCAACGGGTAGCTCCTCAGCGCCCCACCCGCGCTCAGAATAGCATCGGATGCGAACGCGCAACAACCTTGTCGTGCGTCAGCGTGTCGGCGCCGTGCCGTCGAGGGCGTGGACGAACCGGACCGCGATGCCCCGGCGTATCGCGGCCGGCTCGATCGGCCCGACGCGGGCAGCCCAGTCCTCCAGGGGGATGACCGCTTTGGCCGCTGTGCGGTGACCGCCGGCGGAGCCGAGGTGCCCGAAGGCCTCGGCGACAACCTCCCCGGCTGCCTTGACGTAGCCCACGTTGCGCACGGAGATGTGCAGCTCGTCTCCGGTCAGCCCAGACACGACCGACCACTCGATCCCCGCGACCTGGAGGCAGAGGTCGGCGAACTGGGGGATCAGGTCCGGGCGGCTCACCGGCCCCAGGTGGGCGAACAGCGTACTGTGAATGATCTGCCGATGAACGAGCGCGTCGCCCAAGGCATCGAGCGCGTCCAGCGGCAGCTCGGGCCGCTCGATCCGCCGGAGCGTGTTGTGGTTCGCCAGCTCGTAGAGGAACGCGAAGGCCTCCATGTCGGCCCGGGTGCTCCCGCGCTCGAGGTGCAGCGTGTCGGACTTGATCCCGTAGAAGAGTGCCGTGGCGACGCGCTCCGTGATCTTCACGTCGGCAGCGCGCAGGTACTCCGTCAGGATCGTGGCCGTCGCGCCGCAGGAGGGTCGAACGTCCTTGAACGCAGCCCGCCAGCCCTTCGCCTCGGGATGATGGTCGATCACGACCGCGATCTCCGGCAGCGGCTCCTCGAAGAAGGTCGGCTGGACGTCCACCATGACGAGCGCGTCGAAGCGCGGGAGGTCCGCGGCGGTCACGTGCTCGACCTCCATCTCGAGCGCCTCGACCATCGCGACGTTTTCGGGCCGGGTGATACGGCCGAAGGTGATGAGCGGCGCGGAGGGCTTCGTGCGCCCGAGAAGCGCCCGAAAGGCGAGCCCGCTGGCCAGCGCGTCCGGATCGGGATCGTCCTGGAGCAGAATGCCGATCCGTCCCTTGCCCGCGAGAAGCTGCCGGATGCGCTTCACCTGGACGCGCCCGCAGGCCCGGTGGATCTCGGGACGGAGGACGTCCCGGAAGAGCCGCGGTAGCATGAGCGTCGTGACGGTGGGGTAGCGGGAGAGGACCGGTGGGTCGGTGCCCTGGTGCACGAGCAGGATCGGCACCCCCGGTGCCGCCTCGAGGAGGGCGTCGAGGATCGGCTGCGGCGCCCGCGGGGCGGTCATCAAGAGAACGACGTCGCTCTGACTCAGGTGCGCGCGTCGGTATACGGCGGGGTCGTCGAGCGGCCCCGCCAAGGCGTGGACGTCCCGCCGCGCCAGTCGGCTCCGCGTCTTCGGATCCGGGACGAGGAAGATTGCGGGCTCGCCCTGTTGGGGCGAACCCTGGCCCTGGAGGAGCTGGAAAAGAAAATCCGTGGGGCAGACGATGACCCGACGCATGAATCGTTCACATCCTATCGGAACGCCTCGAGCGCGAGAAGCCCTTGGGCGGGACCCGCGGGCGTGTCATCGACCAAGGCGCTAGGCTCCGTACTTGGTGAGGCGTAGGGCGCTCGCCATGACGATCGGCATCAGGTGGTGGGCCGGGAGCACTCCGAGGCTGCCGGCCGCGCAGGCCCGCTCGCTAAAGCGATCGACGCCATCAGGGGCGGCGTACGCGCCGGCGAGGAGGACGGGGACGGGATGCCAGGAGTGGCCCTTCAGCACCGCGGGAGTCGCGTGGTCGCCGGTGACGACGAGCACGTCGGGGCGCTGCGCTTCGATCACGGGGAGCGCGGCATCGAGCCGCTCGAGGGCCGCCACCTTGCCCGCGAAGTCACCATCTTCGCCCGCCTTGTCGGTGTCCTTGTAGTGGAGGAAGACGAAGTCGTACGCGTCCCAGTGGGCGGCGAGCGTAGCGACCTCGTCGACGAAGGTCGCCCCGGTTTTGAGCACGTCCATGCCGACCAGACGGGCGAGCCCCCGATACATCGGGTACGCCGCGATCGCGGCCGCGCGCAGGCGGAAGACTTCGGGGAATCGCGGCAGCGCCGGGAGCTGGTCGAAGCCGCGAAGCAGGATCATGTTGGCCGGGGCCGCATCGGCGAGGAGGCCGGCCGCCTGGGCGACAAACTGGTTCACGAGCTCGGCCGCCGGCTCCGCCTCCGGGGAGAGCGCACGGACCGGGAGCGGGGGCTGCCCTGTCGCCTGCGGGTCGGTCTCGGACAGGCGACCCCCGAGCCGGGCCCCTCGCAGGACCAGCACGAAGCGATGTTCCTTGACGGGCTCGACGAATAACTCGACACCGGCCAGCCGGATCTGCCGGAGCCGATCCACCAGCTCCACGCAGCGCTCGGTGGGGATGCGCCCGGCGCGGCGGTCGGTGATTCGCCCTGCCCCATCCACCGTGCAGAAATTCCCGCGCGCGGCCACGTCCCCGGCGCGCAGCTCGAAGTCGATGCCGAGCGCCTCCAGGACGCCGCGCCCCACCGGGTAATGGAGCGGCTCATATCCGAACAAGCCGAGGTGGCCGGGGCCGCTTCCCGGGGTGATTCCCGGTGCGACGTGTCGGATCAAGCCGCACGACGCGCGGCGTGCAAGGGCGTCGAGGCGTGGGATCCGGGCGGTCTCGAGCTCGGAGCGGCCCGTATCGGGGTGAGGAAAGCCGCCGAGCCCGTCCGCGGAGAGGAGGATGATCTTGGTGGTGTTCGGGACGGCGAGGCTCTTGATCAGCTCGAGGTCCATCGGCAGTTCACGCCTCCTCCCGCATGCGCCGAGTCTAGCACGCCGGGGTCTCCGGCAGGAGTGGGAGCCCGGCCGGCCGCAGTTCTCCCAGGAACTTTCCCTCGGGGTCCAGGTGTGCTAGCCGTTCAGGGATCTGCAAGTCTTTTCACAAAATGCCCAACAGTGTTTCCGGCGAGATTTCTAACCCGGCGTTTTCATTCCCTCTCTTGTTGGCGTCAGGTTTGCGTGTGGGTCAAGAGGACCCACCGCCGGCCACTGAACGCACGCAAAAGGGGGCGCCGGATGAACGAGCGACTGCGAGTGACTCTGGAGTTGGTGTTGGTTGGGGCGGTCCTGTTCCTGGCGTTCTCGCTCTCCCAGGTGACCGGGCACGTGGGTGAGCTTTACAGCCGCCTGCAGGTCATCGAGCGGGCGACCCACGCGCCCCAGCGGTCCGCGCCGACCCCGTGGCGCATGGCCGACGCCATGAGGCCCAGGGTCCCGCCGAGCGCCCCAGACAAGTAAGCCCGAATCTTTGCCTTCCGCCACAGTTCCTCAGGCAGCTCGACTGTCGTCTTCACCGGCTTCGCTTCCGGGGTCTCAGCGCGTCCTTTGCGAGAGGCGAAAACCTCGGTCGTGAGCTCAACCACGGCACCCTTGTCGCCAGCAGCGCCGGAGAAGACGGTAATGCCGCTCGAAAGTCTCAGCGGTTCCTTTCCCCACTCGGGAGTGAATGGAGTCTCCGGGCCGTAGATTCGGGCAGCGCCCGCCTGGGGCCAGCTGTTCGGCGCGAACACCAGGGTCTGATCGCGAAGTGTGTGGTTATCACGTTCTCGTCCCCGAACTCATCTCCGCCTTCAATGCTCCACGTCACCCGGCACGGCGTGCTAAAGAAGCACCATACGCATGCCGGCACACAGGCTGGCTCGCGAACGCATTGCGGCCTGTCCGATGTGATCCTCTCGGATGTCAGCTGCGTTTCAGCCCGTCGCGCCAGGCGATGGCTTCGAGTTCGACCCGGACTGCGTCTTCGACGGCAATCACGGGTCGCGCCTGGAATTCGAAAGCCGGGTACGTCGAGCAGAACTTGTGAACGGCCAACGGATCGTCGCAGTCCACTAACACGTGCCCACCCCACTCGCCCACTCGCACTACGAACAACTCGATCTTGAATCCGGCGGGCGCCTTCCATTGACCGAACACCTCAAGTATCCGCTTCTGGGCATTCTCGTACTCCGCAGGCGAACCTTGCGGGCGTTCGAACCAGCTGATCATGTACTTCATCGCCATCCTCCCAATTGTGTTGGTCCTCGGAACGATTGCTGTTTGGACGGGCTAACGCCCGCGGTCAGCGGCCGAGGGGCGGGCATCGCGAGCCGCCGGTCCGCTGCAGCGCGCGGTTCGACGCCCCATCGTGCGGACACCGAACCGGTGCCACGTCACGCTCTCCAGGACGGTTACCTCAGCTTCGTGACCGACCGATTTCTGTCGCACGCGGGCGGGACGCTCCCCGGGACCGTCTGGCCTGGGAGCGCGCCCAGGCTCGGTCATTCTATGACCCGGTCAGCCCGCAACAGCAGAGACGGCGGGATCGTGAGGCCCAGGGTCTTGGCCGTCTTGCCGTTGATCACGAGCTCGAATCTCGTGGGCTGCTCCATGGGCAGATCGCCCGGATTGGTCCCCTTCAGGATGCGGTCGATGTACCGGCCGGCCCGGCGGAACATGTCCGAGAAGTCCGGGCCGTAGACCACGAGTCCACCCTCGTCGACGAACTCCCGAAAGGGATACATCGCGGGCAGCCGATGCTGCGCCGCAAAGGCGACGATGCGCTTCCGGTTCGAGAGCAGGAACCGGTCGGCGATCACGACCAGCGCGTCCGGTCTCGTTTTGACGATGGCCGCGAACACGGCATCGAAGGCGTCCACCGTTCGCACCTCGGCGGGATGGAGCGTCAGCCTCAGCTTCGTCCCCGCCGCCTGGGTCTCCTTCCAGGCCAGCGCTGTAAACGGGTTCGCCGGGTTCATGAGCACGCTCACCCGGCCGACCTTCGGCACGAGCTCGCTCAGCACTTCGAGGCGTTTCCCCTCCAGCTCCGATGTCAGCCCCGACAGCCCCGTGACATTGCCGCCCGGTCGGGCGAGACTCGGCACGAGCCCCACTCCGACGGCATCGCCAACGGCGGCCACGACGATGGGGATCGTCTTCGTGGCGCGCTGCGCGGCGAGACTCCCGGGCGTACCGGACGCCACAATCACGTCGACCTTGAGTCGAACCAGCTCGGCTGCGAGGACGGGGAAGGCGTCGATGTGTCCATCGGCCCATCGGTAGTGGACGACGACGTCCTTGCCCTCGACGTACCCGTTCTCGCGCAGCCCCTGGCGAAAAGCCTCGACGAGGCCGGTCTCGACGGACGGCGTGGAGTTTCCCAGATACCCGATCTGGAATACCTTCCCCGCCGGCTGGGCCGCGGCGGCGAGCGGCAGAGCGAAGAGGACAACGACAAGCCCAGCGGTCCCGAAATGTAAGATCGACCTCCACGTTTCCGCCCCGGTCCGAGGCCGCATCGCAGGCGCTTCTACCGACCTCGACGATGCCGTTGACGACGCCAATGCCCGCTGACTGCCCATGCACCCGTCCCCCCATCTGTGCGGCGAACGCTCACGATGACCTGCGACGGCTGAGCAACGCGAAGCCGGCGTCAGGTCGATCGTGTTGTTAGGCGTTTCGCTCTCAGCCCACACTTTGGACCTGCGGTCCTCCCGTATCGTTCGATTTCTCCTTCGGCGGGAAAACGAACTCGCCAAGTGTCCGCGCCAATTCCTCGGCGCACCGAAGGACCTCGGTAAGATCGTAGTGTCTCCCCTGGACACGATATCCAGCGAGTAATCCGTCGGCATTACGTGTCTCTTGATGAGGGCGTGTCGGGACTTGTACACCCCTGATGTTGATCCACCCATGGACGTGGTGCACGACGAGTGAGGGTTTCTTGCCGCGACCAGCGATGTAGTCCCCTTCATGTTCTAGGACGTCGCGCAAATCGCTGAGGGGACGCCAAGCCCTTCTGAACGCGCGGCATGACGGATGTGGGAAGTCCGGAGGGAGGGGGGAGCTCGCAAGAAGCTCGAGGCAACGATCGAGATGGCCCAACGCGAGGCATAGCATGTGCAGGCCGCGTGTGTAGCGCTCCCATTCTATAGAGTCGACCGTCTGGATGATGACCAATTGCGAGGAGTCCCACTGGTCGTGCGTCGTGGAGCGGGGCGGCGAAGGAGCACGGCGGTAGTTGCCCACCGCCACGCCGAATGCGCGAGGGAAAGCTGGGCCTCAAGAGTAATCTGCCGACCAGCTCGGCCTTTTCCAGCCCTTGCCATCACATCTGCCGTCCCGTACGCCTAACGTGACCGTTCACCCGCGGCCGGCCCGCTGGCCGTCGGGTGCAACCGTAAGTTATGAGGCGGCATCCTCGACCTCACGCGGATCGTGACGAACGTCAACGATGCGGTCGGCATCGAACGGAATTGACTCACACCCAGGAACCCAGACGATCTCTTTGCACCACGCGACGTATACTCCTCGATGCTCGGTCCCGTCATCTAGAGTGACGACTACCCGTTTGATTCCATAGCTGTCATCGGGGAGTTTCTTCAGCCTCTCCTGAAGCGCCTCCCGGACGATGGCTGGCGACTCGTCGAGGGCCAAGCGCCTACACTGCTCCGCGATTGTTCGGCGCGAGACGAGATCAACCTCATCGCCTTGGAGCACGACCTGCCAATAAATCGATCCGTTCGTCATGTCTATTCGGCCGTAACCGGGCGCCATCGCGAAGCTGCCCTTCGCGCCGGGCAACTCGTGCTTGGCGAGGGCAACGCGGAAGGCCTCGATTCGCCGAAAAAGCCGCTCGGTTCGATCCAACGCTTTTCTGAGCATCTCACCGAATGCAGAGTCCTCAGTCGCTCTTTCGTAGGGAGGCCAATAGAAGACGCCTGACCCCCTCGGATCGGCGGCTCGCTTCTCGATCTCGCGGCGCTTTGCCGCGAGCCGAGCCTCCCGCTCGCTCGCCGGAGTAGCGCGAAACTCCTTGTACCACCCCTACTGCTACCCCCTGACGGTCGCCGACCAGCACACTCGGTACCTGCTGGGCTGTCAGGCCTTGCTGTCGACCAAGGGCCAGGGCGTCCGGCCCGTCTTCGAGCGCCTCTTCCGCGAGTACGGGCTGCCCCGGGCCATTCGCACGGACAACGGTGTGCCGTTCGCCACCACGGGCATCCACGGGCTCTCGCAGCTCAACGTGTAAGTGGATGCGACTCGGCATTCAACATCAGCGCATCCTTCCGGCCA
>Ga0209874_1000373_pt1 | contig 13112 bp, 8 predicted proteins | sample GWRWN1_20_30_FD_187216 | JGI IMG/M metagenome (GOLD analysis project Ga0209874, IMG submission 187216) | Riverbed sediment microbial communities from areas with no vegetation in Columbia River, Washington, USA - GW-RW N1_20_30 (SPAdes)... | ecosystem: Environmental > Aquatic > Freshwater > River... | reverse complement strand
AAGGGCGTGCCGCACGCGCGCACGTCGGTCCTGAACCTGATCGTCACCGTCCGCGACCAGGCGGCCAGCGACCACATCCTCGAGACCCTGTTGAGCCTCGGCGCCCGCCATCCGTCGCGGGCCATCATCCTGCAGGCCGACCCTTCGGCCCCCGGCGATGCGCTGGATGCCCGGATCCGCACCCATTGCCACGACGGAGAGGACGGCGCCGGGCGCATCTGTTTCGAGCAGCTGGCCCTGACCGTACGCGGCGAGGCGGCGCGCCACCTGGATGGCATCGTGGCGCCCTTGATCATCCACGACCTCCCGACCGACGTGTGGTGGCCGGGCGACCCGCCATTCAACGACCCGGTCTTCATCCAGCTGGTCGAGATGGGGGACCGGCTGGTCGTGAACTCCGCCGATTTCAGCGACCTGCTGACCGGCCTGAAGCGACTGGGCGTCATCCGGCGCCGTTCGGGGGTGGGCGACATCGCCTGGGAGCGCTTGGCGCCCTGGCAGGAGCTGACCGCGCAGTTCTTCGACGCCCCCCGGTTCCGCCGCTACCTGCCCAACCTGTCCCGGCTGCGCATGAGGTACGCCGTCGCCGATCCCGCCGCGCCGACCTCGGCCTCGTCGCACCCCGAGACGATCGGTGGACCATCGTCGCCAGAGGCGGCGGCCCTGCTGTATGCGGGCTGGATCGCGACCCGACTGGCCTGGCGCCGGGCCCGATCCCGGGAAGGGGTCGCGAACGGCGGCATGGGCATGATCCTCGAAGGCCGATACGAGATGGTCGACATCGGCATTGAGCCGGTGGCGACCCGGGACGTGCCGCCCGGGGAGCTCCTGTCGGTCCGGCTCCGCGCATTCGGTGAGGCAGGATCGGCCGAGTTCATTCTCGACCGTCCCGCGACCGAGGCCACCATCGTGACCAATGCCGACGGGATGACCGCCCTGCTGCGTCGCATTCCGCTGATCGCCGAATCCGAGGCGGAGGTCCTGCGTCGTCAGCTGGTGCTCGACCAACGCGACCCGGTGTACGAGGACTCCCTGCGCGCAGCGGGGATCTTGTTGGCTGCGGCTCGCGAATCGGCGGCATGACGGTCGACATTGTCGTCCTGCCCACCCCGGCCGCGGTGGCCGCCCAGGCCGCGGACGGCTTCGTGACGGCCGCCCGGCACGCGATCCGCGAGCGCGGCCGTTTCCTGGTCGCCCTGTCCGGGGGGCGCACCCCGCACACCGCCTTCCACCTGCTGCGGGCCGCGCCGCGCGTGGCGCTGGTCGCGTGGGAACAGGTCGAGATCCTGTGGTCCGACGAGCGTGCTGTGCCGCCCGACGATCCTGACTCCAACTACGGCGCGGCGCGCGAGTCGCTGCTGGCCCACCTGCCCGCCCTGCGGGGGGAGGCCGTGCACCGGATGGCCGGTGAGGCGGCCGATCTCGATCGCGCTGCCCGCGACTACGAAGACGAGCTGAGACGAGTGGCCGGCGCTGCGGTGGACGAGGTTCCGACACTCGACCTGGTCTGGCTGGGGATGGGTGTGGACGGCCATACCGCCTCGCTGTGCCCGGGGGATGACGCGCTGATGATCACCGATCGCCTGGTGGTGGCCGCCTGGCCTCCCGGGTACGACGGGCCTCGGCTGACGCTCACCTACCCGGTCCTCAATGCGGCCCGACAAGTGACCTTCCTCGTCGTTGGGGCAGACAAGGCCGAGACCCTGGCCGCGGTCCGAGAGGGCGCCGACCTGCCTGCGGCCCGGGTTCGTGCCGAGCGTGTGACCTGGCTGGTGGACGCGGCAGCGGCCGGCGAGCCCACCGCCCAGCCGGCATGACCGGCGCCCTGCTGATCACGGCGCTCGTAGCCGGGGTGGCCGGCTTGGCCATCGGATGGCCCGCCTGGCGGTCGTATCGCCAGCGCGAGGCACGCGACCAGAACGCCGAGCGCTACCAGACCTGGCGCGGGCGCGCCAGGCCGCCGGGTGGCTCGCTGCGCGAAGGCATGACCGGTTCCGAGCGGCGGCGCATCTGGCTCGGTGCGGGCCTTGCCATCATCGCGGTGGCCTGCCTGGTCATCGGTCTGTCGACCGGCTGAGCCACTTCCGAGCCTGATCCGGCGCCATGGTCGGCCGCTTTAGGCCGTCCGAAGTACCTCCCGCACCGAACCAAATCGCCCCTCGCCCACGCGGCCCCGGCTCCCCATTCTCAGTCCACCTTTGGAGGGTCAGGCCATGCCGTTGCCTCGGGCGAAAGCCTGTTGAGATACAAGGCGCTTCCGCTAGCGGTCCGGGCGAGCCGCAATCCATCCGAAGGCGCGGCCACGCTCGGTCGGCCGCCCCGGGACAGGGGGCATCCGGTTCGCGACTGGCCGGCAGCGGTCGTCGTGTCCCTGCTACCGGCGGCCGTGCTGGTGCCGACGATGTTCGCGCTGGCCGGCATGCCACGACTCAGCCTTATTCCAGCGACCGCCGCGCCGGGGGGAACCGTCGTCGTGCAGGGCACCGGCTTCGACGCCCGAAGCTGGGTCCAGCTTGCCCTGGATCATCAGACAGCCGGCTTCCCGGTCGTCCGAACGGACCGCCGGGGCACCTTCTCACTCTCTCTGACGCTCACCGCTGACGTGTCGCTGGGGGAGCACGAAGTGGCAGCGCTCCATGCCCAGCGCGGGCACGGGAAGACCCGCAAGGGCGGCTCGGCGCCGGTTGCGGGAACCGTGATTGCGTCGGCCACCCTCCTCGTAGCGTCCCCATCGATGGACCCGAGCCCGACGGCGCCCACGCCGACCGCTCCGCCGCCCTCGGTCGCGCCCAGCTCCACCCCCGTGCCGACCGCCAGTGCCTCCCCGCCAGGCGACCCGCAGCCGCAGCTCCCCGTCCGGGCAGCCTTCTATTACCCGTGGTTCCCAGAGGCCTGGCGCCAGCAGGGTCTCGATCCCTTCAGCCGCCACCAGCCCAGCCTGGGCTGGTACGACTCGTCAGACCCGACTCTGCTCGCCGCCCACCTGCGGGCCATGGAGTACGCGCATATCCAGGTTGGCATCGCCAGTTGGTGGGGCGCGGGTAGCCGCAGCGACGCCCGGCTACCGACGATTCTGGCCACAAGCGCTGCGAGTAGCGTGCACTGGACGATCTACTACGAGCCTGAGGGCCAGGGTGACCCGTCGGTCAGCCAGCTGGCGGCGGACCTGACCTACCTCAAGGTTCACTATGGGGCCGATCCGCGCTTCTTCCGCCTGGATGGCCGCTTCGTGGTCTTCGTCTTCGCCGATGCCGGCGACGGCTGCGCCACAGCCGACCGCTGGTCGCAGGCCAACCGCGGCATCGGTGCGTATGTGGTGCTCAAGGTGTTCAGCGGCTACCGCAGTTGCGCCAGCCAGCCCGATGGCTGGCACCAGTACGGCCCGGCGCTGGCGGCCGACAGCCAGGCCGGCTACAGCTACACCATCAGTCCCGGCTTTTGGAAGGCGAACGAGGCCGCGCCGCGGCTGTCACGCGACCCGGCTCGCTGGGCACGCAGCGTGCGCGATATGGTGGCCAGCGGGGCGCCCTTCCAGTTGGTCACCACGTTCAACGAGTGGGGCGAGGGGACCAGCGTGGAGAGTGCGGTCGAGTGGGCCAGCCCGTCGGGCTTCGGGCTGTATCTCGACCTGCTGCACAGCCACGGCCTTACGGACCCCAGCCCGCCGCCCACCGCCGCCCCGTCGCCCGGGCCGACGGGGACGCCGGCGCCGACCCCCGCCGCCGGTTCGACCGCGGTGCTGGTCGGGGCTGGAGACATCGCGTCCTGCGATAGCGCCGGCGACGAGGCCACCGCCGCCCTGCTGGATGGGATGGCCGGGATCGTCTTCACCACCGGCGACAACGTCTACGAGAGTGGCACTGCGGCAGAGTTCACCGCGTGTTACGAGCCGTCGTGGGGCCGCCACCGGGCTCGCACCCGGCCTTCGGCTGGGAACCATGACTGGCTGACCGCCAATGCTCAGGGCTACCGGGACACCTTCGGCATCAGCGGCCCCACCTACACCGCCTACGACGCCGGGACCTGGCGGATCTACGTCCTCGACTCCAACTGCTCGAAGGTCGCCGGTTGCGGGCCGGGCAGCCCTCAATACAGTTGGCTGGCGTCCGATCTGGCCGCCCATCCCCGGGCCTGCGTGGCGGCCTACTGGCACCACCCCAAGTTCACCATCGGACCACACGAAAACGATGAGGGTGGCTCGGGCGTGTTCTGGCAGCTGCTGCACGACCACGGCGTCGAGCTGGTCATCAACGGCCACGACCACAGCTATCAGCGTTGGACCCCGATGCGCCCCGACGGGACCCCGGATCCCGCCGGGATCCGGCTGATCATCAACGGCGCGGGCGGAAAGAACCACACCACCCCCACCCGCAGCGACGCCCGGGTCGAAGCTCGCAACCACGACACCTTTGGGATCCTCCAACTGACCTTGTCCCCCGGCGCCTACAGTTGGGCGTTTGTCCCCGAGGCTGGCAAGACCTTCACCGACGCCGGCACCACCAGCTGCCACTGAGCTCGGCTGCCGGCTCGGGACTCAGGGGCAGCTAGGGGGGCGCAAGCTGCAGGATGAGAGTCGGACGCAGCGATGCGCTGCCCTCGCGCGAGACGTAGTCCGCACCGTTGGTGGCCTGGCTGACGACACGGAGCCCGTAGGTGCCATCGCCCGCGATTACTGCACTCACGTCCACCGCGTACCAGAGCCCCGCGCTCACCGATCCCAACGTCGCCACGATGGCCGGATTCGCGATCGGTGCGGTATCCCAGGTCACGCTCGATTCGGACCACGTCGCCGGGGCGAGATGCAACTCCCCGCCGAAGCTCGATCCATCGATGCAATGGAGATAGAGCGTGGCCGAAAGCACCTGCCGACCGGCGAGGCCATGCACGTCCAGTTGCAGAAGGAAAGCCTTCACGGGGCTGCCGTCGACCTCCAGGTTCGGGGCCGAGCCGTAGTTCGTCGATGGCCGATCGAGGCGCACGGTCGCGTCGGCCGATACTTCCACTGTGAGGCTCTCGCTTGGGCTTGGGGTGGTGACGTCAAGCGGCTCCGAGAGGGGAGACCAGTTCGCCGCGCCGTCCCGCGCCCGCACCTGGTAGCGGTAGTCCTGGCCGGGCACCACGTTCGCGTCCACCAGCGCGGCCGGCTGGGTGAAGGCGATCGATAAGCCGTTCCGGAGTACCTCGTAGCCCGTGACGAGGACATCGTCGGTTGACGGGGTCCAGGCCAGGCGGACCTCCGTCTCGGAAACGGAGGTGGCGGCGAGACCGATTGGAGTCGTCGGCGGAGCCACATCGGACGGAGGCGCCGGATGCGTCGGCGCCTCGCCGGCATCGGTAAACGCCCCGCCGGCAACATGGATGAAACGCCAGGCATACGAGTTGGCTCGGAGCGTGAGCTCGATCACCCCGAAGTCTGCTGCCCCCCGAACCTCGCTATTAGGGGCCGGTGGTCCGAAGTTGCTGAGGCCCACGCCGCCGGTCCCCACCACGAACTGCCTGATCCCGTAGAGCGGATCAATCGCCCCGGCCGCACCTTGCGGAGCGAATCGCTCGTACGTGTGGTCGTGGCCGGACAAGACCACGTCGGCGCCGGCGTCGTAAAGAGCCTGCCAGAACGCGTCGAAGGTCATGTCGCTGCCGTGGGCGCCCGAGGAGAAGCGCGGGTGGTGCCAGTAGGCAAGCACGTTCATGTCCGCGCTCGCCGCAAGCTCGCTCCGCAGCCACAGCTCCTGCACGGACCCGGCGCCGCACCCGCCGACTTCCGAGCAATTGCTGTTCAGGACGAGGATTCGCCAGGTGCCACGGGTATACGCGTAGTAACCGCGCGCGGGATCGCCGGCGGCCTCGCCGAAGTACCCGAAGTAACCCACCGCGGCTGGGGTGAGGTAGTCGTGGTTGCCCGGCGCCGGCATGGTCCGAACCTTGTGACGGCCCCACGAGGGCTCGTAGCAATCGGCAAACTCGGCCTCGGCGCCGTTGGGATAGACGTTGTCGCCCAGGGTGAACACGGTGCCCGGGATGCCGTCCAGCACGTTCGCGGTGGCCTCATCGCCCGTCCCGGTGCACGTTGCGATATCTCCAGCCCCGACGAGCACCGGGTCGCCCAGCGGAGTCGCGACGGTCACGGGGTCGCTGAGGGGTGACAGGTTTCCTGCGGCATCGCGGGCGCGAACGGCGTACGTATACGTGGTGCCGCCGGCAACGCCGGTGTCCACGTAATGGGTATCGGTTGTGCTCGCGGCCAATGTGCTGTTGCGCATGACGTCATACCCCGCCACCGCAACGTCGTCCGTCGACGGCTGCCAGCTCAGGTCGACTTCGTTCGAGCTCACCGCGCTGCCGACCAGTCCCGGCGGCTGGGTCGGCGGCTGGCCATCGGGGTCCACCACCTGGTAGGTGACGACCAGTTGGGGCGCCAGCGCCAGACCCGCTTCCTTTGAGGCATAGTCCGCGCCGTTGGTAGCCGGTGAGGCCAACACCAGGCTGACCGTCCCATCGCCCCTCACGAGCGAGGTCAGGTCAATCTCGTACCATGAGCCGGCGGTCACCTTCCCCAAGGCCGCGATCGGCGATCCGGCAGTCGGTGCCGTCGCCCACGTGACCGTGGCCTCCGTCCAGGCGACCGTTGACGGAGCGAGCGTCCCGCCCACGGACGAGCTGTCCTGGCAGAACAGCCGGAGCCTCGCCGAGATGACGGTGCCAGGGCCAACACCCGACACGTCGAACTTCAGGAGTGCGTTCTTGACCGGCCGACCGTCCACCTCGAGCGCGGGCGCCGAACCGAAGTTCCGCGTGGGTTGGTCGGCGCGGACGGTGGCGTCGTCGGTTGGCGCGAAGATCGCGGTCAACGGGGCTGCGGCGGCCGCGGGCGCCACGCTGAGCGGCGTCCAGACGCTCACGACCGCAATGACGCTGATGAGCAGTCGCCGGATGGTCATCATGCCTCGGCTATTGTCGCCCACACCGAGCGTGCGCTGTCGGGTCGGTTCGATCACGCCAATACACGGATACGATTGACCGATGCGCGTGGAGCTGCTGTTCTGGGACGCCGACCCGCACTACATGACCGCTCGCCAGCGGCTGGTCGAGGTCCTCATTGAAGATGCGTTCGAGACGCCGATCCAGATGATCGCGGTCAGCACTCCGGAGGACGCGCAGTTCCTGGAGTTCCCCGGCTCGCCGACCATCCGCATCGACGGGACCGATGTCCACCCCTCCGGGGTGGGCGAGATCGGGCTGCATTTGCGCTCGTACCCTGCTGACGAGGGTGGTGCGCCCGAGTGGTCACCGTCCAAGCGGCTCATCCGCCGGGCCGTGGAGACCGCGCGGGGTTGGAGCCACGGGCAGCCGGAGGAGCCAGCGGCCGCGTCTGCGGCGGACCCCGACCCGCGCTAGACTCGCCCAATGTCCGCCACCAAGCGGCCCAGCACGTCCAGCCTGCGGCGCTTCGTGTGCTCGCGCCCCTACGTCCCGGTGGCTGAGCTGCGGCGCCGGTTCGGGCTCGATGAGCCGGATGCCATGGTGCGGATCAGCCGCAATGGGTCGTCCGCGTACATCGGCGTCCCGGCTCGCGAGGCTGCCAAGCTCGAGGAGCTTTGGATCCGCGACGAGCTTGGGGTCGAGCTGTCGGTCGACGTCCGCGCCCCGGTCGTGGTCGGGGTCTTCCCCATGCGCATCGCCCGGTACCTGGGCGACCACCACCCAGCCAACGGGCACGGTCCGAACGGGCCCGCGCCGAACGCAGATGGGCCGCCACCCGGGCCCGATAGCGAGTTCGTCGACGAACCTTCGGTCTGACGTACGCCCCCCCAGAAGGGTTCGTGTAGTGGCCCTCGTTCGGGAACTGATGACTGCCTCGCGGATCGAGAGCCTGGTCACCGGTGCCGGGGCCAGCATGGTGCGGGCGGACGCACCGGATCAGCTGCCGTCTGCCGGCGAGGTCGAACTGCTGGTCGTTGATTGGGGCGACCGCGAGCCGAATTGGGGCGCGGCCATCGCGGCGTGGCGGGACGCCAGTCGGGACAGCCAGCGTCCGCAGGTCGTCTTGTTCGGCCCGCACACCGACCTGGCGAGCCATCGAGCGGCCCGCGACACCGGCCTGGGACCGATGCGGGCTCGATCGGCCTTCTTCGTCGCCCTGCCTGAATTGTTGGCCGAGGTCTTGCCCAGCCACTGACGCGGTAGCGTCTAGCGGCGGATTGCCGTCACCCGACCGAGATGCGTGACGTCCCCCAGCGCCTCCAGCGCGGCGGTCCCCGACGCGACCAGGGCGGTGTCGTCGGTGAGCTGTCCCAGCTCGAGCTCAGTGCGGGCTACCAGCGGCTGAGCGGAGAACCCGCGGAACAACGCCAATGCCTCGCCCAGATTGTCCGGCGCTCGCTCCTGGATGCCACGGGCGCGGAGGAGCTGGGCGGCCAGCAGTCGTTGGTCCCGGGTCCGCGCCTCACCAAGCAGGGTGTCCAGCCCGTCCAGCGGGATGGGATGGTGGATGTCCGCGCATATGGCGACGGCGTGCTGCACAAGGTGCAGCCGGGTGATGTACGGCTCCCAGTCCAGGATCATGGTCCGAATGAGCGCTTCCGGATCCGGCCCGAGGACGGCCGTCAGGCGGCGGAAGAGATGCCCCGGCGGGAACTGCTCGGCGATGCCCAGCAGAACCGACGTCGCCCGGCTGCGGAGCCGGTCGTCGTGCCGCGCCGCGCCGACCTCGAGGGCCGCAATCTGGCCATGGATGGCGAATCCAGCCGAGATCCGGCCGGAGTCCTCCCATAGACGGGCGGCTCGCTCAGCGGCGGCCGTTACCTCGTCCCAGCGGCCGAGCAGCGCCAGCGACCATGTCTGCCACGCCGCGAGACTCATAGCCGTCGCCTGGGCCTGGTTAGGCGCAAGGTCTCGCAGGATGCTGTCGGCGGTGACGTGCACGTCGTCCAGCTCGCCGAGCGCCGACGAGAACCAGGCCACCATGTTGTGGATGTCGACCCGCTCATAGACCGGCAGTCGGCCCTCAATCGCCTGCCGCTCCTGAGTCAGGGTCAGGCCGAGCACCGGGTCCGTGCCCAGGGCGAAGGCCGAGAGCCCGTCGAGGGCGGCGCTTAGCAGCGGGGCGTCATCGAGATCGCGCGCCATCGCTACGGCCCGCTCACCGACTTGCCTGCCCCGGGCCCAATCCTCTTCGGTCGGCAGTCGGGCACTGGTGGCGGCCTCAAATGGCAGGAACGACTCCGCCACCAGGGACCAGACGACGACCGTTCGGTCGGTGGCCTGCTCACGGAGGGCGCGGACCTCGTCGACGATGGCCTCGATGTGCTCGGGAGTGGACGGGCTGCCGACCGACCCGCCCCAGCGCCCGAGCACCATGAGATGCCCGCTCAGGGCGCGCAGGATGAAGTTCGGCGACATCCCAAGCTCCTTCCCGAGCCTGGTAGCCGATGCAAATGCCTCGATCGCCCGATTTCCACCACCGAAGATGTCGCCCAGACGGACCCATAGGTCGGGCAGGTCCTCGCGTGGCGCGATCTCGATGGCGGCCTGGAGATGGCGAGAGGCTTCCTCGTAGGCGGCGCCTGCGAACGCCGCATCGGCCGCGCGCCGCAGCCAGGTCACGGCCTTGTTGACGACGGCAGGATCAAGCTCCCCGCCGGCAGCGGTACCCAGGGTAACGGCCTCTCGGAAGTGGAACGCGACCAGCTCGGCCTGCTCCTCTTCACGGCCAGCGGCGACGGTCTCGAGCCACGCCCCGGCTTCCCCGTGGAGGCGGGCTCGTTCGGCCCGGGGCATGGTCTGGTAGCTGACCTCGCGGATCAAGATGTGGCGGAAGGTCAGCTCCTCGCGGCCGCTGGATCGGATGAGGTCGTGCTCCAGCAAGTGGTCCACCGCGTCGGCGGCGCCATCGGTCAGCTCCGCCTCAACCGCTGTCACGCCATCCAGGCGGAAGCTTCGGCCAAAGACCGATCCGACCTGGAGCACCCGACGAGCTGCGGGCGGCAGCACATCCAATCGGGCCAGGACCGTGGCATGCACGGTGTCGGGGAGGGCGGACACGACGGCCTGGACGTCGGCCGGGTCATCGCCGGAGGCCGCCCGATCCTGGATCGTCCGGGCCAGCTCGCCGGCGTAAAACGGATTGCCTTCGGCGCGGGCGACCACCGCCTGGACCACCTCCGGCGGGGGACCGTGCAGGAGGTAGTCGACGAGAGCGCTGATGGCCAGGTCGTCGAGCGGCTCGAGGGCCAGCGAAACATAGTTCCGACGGCCGCCTCCCCAGGTCGGACGCCGGTCGAGGAGCTCGGGCCGGGCCAGCACGATCATCAGCAGCGGCGCCTCGCCCCTCGGCTGAAGGATGACCTCGATCAGGTCGAGCAGGCTGTCGCTTGACCAGTGCAGGTCCTCGACCACGACGACAAGAGGCCGCTCGGTGGCCGCCAGCTCGACCGCGGACCGCCATGCCGCGAACAGCTCGGCGCGGTCGATCGGGTCCCCTTCGCTAGCGCCGAAGGTCGCCGCCAGCAGCTCCGCCGTCCGGCGCGGAGCCGGGTTTCCGCCGGCGGTCAGCCACGCCTCCGCCACCTGTCGCGTGGCGTCAGGGTCGTCATCGTCGGGCGCTCCCAGCAGCTGCAGCAGGAGGGTGTGGAGGGGCAGGTAGGTCAGGCGCTGGCCGTAGGGCAGGCACTGGGCGGTCACCACTCGGGCATCGGGATGACGATCGGGGAGCCGTTCGAGGAACTCCTCCAGGAGCCGGGTCTTGCCGGTTCCCGCTGGCGCGGTGATCGTGATCAGGAACGGTCGACGCTCGCGCATCGCTCGCCCGGACGTGAGCTCCAACTGCGCCACGTCGGCGTCCCGGCCCAGGAACGGCATCCGAGCCCGCGGCCGGGAGACTCCCGTGCCCTGTAGGCGGCGCGCGCGCACCGGGGCTCCCCTGCCTCGGGCATCGAGATCCATGACCGGGCCGAACGCGAATCCGTCGCCTGCGGCGCGTGCCGTGCGTTCGCTGCACACGATCTCCCAACTTGCCGCGCCTTGCTGCAGACGGGCGGCCACGTTGACCGCATCCCCGGTTACGAGAAAATCGCGTCCCTCGCCGCCCATCGCGGCCACCACCTCGCCGGTGCTCAGCCCCAGCCGGATCGGCAGCCGATCGCCCAGGCCGGGGTCCTCGCGAACCCGATCGCGTAGGGCGAGGGCGGCCGCCGCCGCCCGGGCGGCGTCATCGTCGTGGGCGGTGGGCAGCCCGAACACGGCCATAACCGCATCCCCGATGAACTTCTCGAGCGTCCCGCCGTGCTGGGCCACGACGTCCTGGGCGATCGCAAAGTAGCGTCCCAGCAGGGCCCGCATGTCCTCCGGATCCAGCTCTTCCCCAAGGGCAGTGGAGCCGGTGACATCGGCGAACAGAACCGTGACCAGGCGTCGCTCCTCGGTCATCGGCCCAATCGTACAAGCGCGTAACCCGGGATAGCCAGAAGCGGTCGGCATCCGTGCCTGGCGACCAGTGTTGCCTCTTGTCAACGCTATCAGTGGGGTCTGGAGCGGTTTTGTTCAGTCCGGTGAGGTTCAGTGTGGATCTGAGTTGACTGGTGCAGTAACGGGGGGGTAGGGTGACGGCCTTCGAGAGACCTGGGTCAATGAGTGGCCCTCGCCCCCCGCCATCGGTGCCCGCGCCGCCATAGCCGCCTCGCCCCGGCGACCGTTCATCGGCACTCATCCCTTCTTCGAAGCCGGGCAGGGATTCCGGTCCGACTCGGCCGAGAAGGCGTGAGTGCGGCGAGAGCCGGGCATGCCCACACCTTTCAGGTAGTCGCCCGCCGGTGGATCAGGAGGCCTCAGACCGATGGTATTCCGGACCAGCACGAATTGGATCAGCTCGCTTCGCCCGCGCCTCGCGCAGGCCCGGTTGAATCGCCTCCGCGGTGAAAGCGCGCGCAACCCGCGTGTCCGCCCTGGTGGCACAGCCCGAAGGAAATTCGGCCTGGCAACGGCATTGGCGGTCGCTGGCGCACTCATGGCGTCTCTGGTCGTCGCGGCCGGCTTCTTGATCGTCGGGAGTTCGGTGCAGGTCATTGACGAGGCGATCTACCGCGGCTACAACCCGGGCCTTGCCAGCGGCAGCGGCGTGTTCGACGCGTTCGTGCAGATCGGCGGCAACGACGCAGAGACCGAGGGCTACAACACCGATCACGCCCCCCAGTACGACGAAGGCAACTCAGCCACGCATAACCACTCGTACCGGCTGAGCAACGTGCCGACCGTCTTTGACCCGCAGCTGAACACGATCACCCGCGAGTTCCAGCTCGACGTCAATCAGAACACCGGAAACAACATCACGCTCGATCAGGTGGAGGTCTACCTGACCGACTGCCGGTGGATCACGAACCATCCGTTTGGAGATTGGACAACGCCCAAGCTTGCTACAGAGTGTGTGAACCAGAACACGACCTACAACCTGGCAGATCTCGTCTACGAACTCGACAAGGGTGGGAACGACCACTGGCTCGAGCTCGACGATGACATCTCAGCGGGCTCGGGCAAGCGGGACCTAATCCTGCGGATCCCACAGGCAAACTTCCTCACGAGTCCGCTGGGTACTCCCGCGAACTGCGCCTATCAGGGAGGTCCACCCGCTGGAGCAGCCTGCGCGACATTTGTCGTCCTGTATGCCCACTTCGGTGGCGATGATCCGCCTCTCGGAAACACCGACGGCTTTGAGGAGTGGGGCGTTGAGCTCTACGACCTCGCGACGAAGTCCGGCATCAAGTTCAACGACCTCGATGGCGATGGGGTCAGGGACGCGGGTGAGCCCGGCCTCCCTGGCTGGACGATCTACGTCGACTACAACAACAGCAGCGCTCTCGATCCCGGTGAGCCGTCCTCGGTGACCGGGGCCGGTGGTGCCTACACCATCTCCGGCATCGTGCCGGGCACCTACAACGTTCGTGAGGTGACGCAGGCCGGCTGGACCTGCAGCTTCCCGAATCCGTGCTTCTACAACGAGGTGTTCGCTGCAGGGGACGATCTGACCGGCAACCACTTCGGCAACTTCCAGGCCGGCACCAAGTCCGGCATCAAGTTCAACGACCTCGACGGTGACGGGGTCAAGGACGTGGGTGAGCCCG
>Ga0209874_1000372_pt1 | contig 13121 bp, 13 predicted proteins | sample GWRWN1_20_30_FD_187216 | JGI IMG/M metagenome (GOLD analysis project Ga0209874, IMG submission 187216) | Riverbed sediment microbial communities from areas with no vegetation in Columbia River, Washington, USA - GW-RW N1_20_30 (SPAdes)... | ecosystem: Environmental > Aquatic > Freshwater > River... | reverse complement strand
AACGGGTGGCGGTGGGGTCGCCGTCCGGTGGCACCCCGGACCGCCGAGGCCCACACCCCGCCGGCCGAGCCGTGGTCGTTCCCCACGGACTGGGCGCGGAGCCCTGCGGGACGGGCAGCCCGCGACATCGTGCTGTCGGGGGTGATGAAGCCCATCGTGTGGAACGAGACCTCGCCCGACGTGTTCGGCCTGGACAACCTGGACGGCGTGCAGCCGCCGGTGATGTTCATCAGCAACCACTCGAGTCACCTCGACGCCACACTCATCCTGACGACCCTCCCCCCGAAGTGGCGGAACAAGACGGCGACCGCCGCGGCCAAGGACTACTTCTTCGACGTGTGGTGGCGGTCGGCGTTCACGGCGCTCGTGTACGGCGGCTTCCCCATCGAGCGGGGCGGCGGCGAGCGGGCCACGGACAAGGCCAAAGAGCTGATCCGGGACGGCTGGAACCTCATCGTCTTCCCCGAGGGGACGCGCTCCGCCGATGGCTGGATGCAGCGATTCCGCCACGGAAGCGCGCGACTGGCCATCGACATGGACATGCCGGTCGTGCCGATCGCCATCATCGGGGCGTACGCCGCGATGCCGAAGGGCCGGTTCTGGCCCAAGCCCGGCCGTCCTCCGATCCGCATCCGATACGGCGGGCCGCTCAGGCCGAAACAGGGCGAAACCCACCAGGCCTTCTCGCTTCGGATGCAGTCGGCCATCGCGGAGCTGTTCGATGAGGATCACTCGAGTTGGTGGGAGGCTCGCCGGCGCGCGGCCACGGGCGCCACCCCCAAGCTCAGCGGGCCGTCAGGCCCGAGGTGGCGCCGAACGTGGGAGGGATCGCGGGACATCGCCCGGCGAGGGAGGCCCCCGGCGTGGCGCTGAGCCGAGAAGCTCGATGACCAGGACCGGGGGCGCCCGGCGGCGCGACCTGCTGATCGAGGAGGCCATCCGCCACTTCGGCCGCGACGGGTACAGCGGTACCAGCTTGGATGCAATCGCTTCGGCGGCAGGGATCCGCAAGCAGACGTTGCTGTACTACTTCCCCACGAAGGAGGCCCTCCTGGAGGCGAGCCTGGCGGCGGCGGGGCAGCGGCTGGCCGAGGCGCTCACCGAGGCGCTGACCGGCAAGCAGACGTACTGGGAACGGGCGGAGGGGGTGATCCACGCCGTGTTCCACCTGGCCGAGGAGTGGCCGGAGTTCCCGATGTTCGTCCGGGAGGCCGGCCGGCTCGGGCCCGAGGCCTTCGAACGATTCGCCGCGGTGCTGGATCCGCTCCGCATCCGGGCCATCGCGTTCCTCGAAACCGGGATGAAGGAAGGTCAGATCCGCCGGCAGGACCCGGCGCTGCTCCTGTTCACCCTGTACACGGCAGTGGTGGGATCGCTCACCGAAGCCAGCGTGCTCAGTGCCGTCGTGGGGATGGACAAAGGGCGGGCGTCGCTCCACCGGCGGGAACGGGAAGTGATCGCGTTCGTCCGCGGAGCGCTGACGCCGGAGGACACGGCTCCGATGAGCAGAACCCGATGAAGGGGAATGCACCCATGTCCTCGACGGGGCTCGCACGGGTGCTGATCCATCGGGCGCGCCGCGAGGCCAGGCCGTTCATCGGCCGGTGGCCGAGTGCTGCGCGTCGCTTCAGGACCGGCGAGTTCCCCACCCGGGCCACGGAGGTCTGTATCGAGGGCTTCCTTCGCAGCGGGAACACGTTCGCGGTGATCGCGTTCCAGCACGCCCAGCCGCGTCAAGTGAGCATCGCGCACCACGTCCATGCGGCCGGCGCCGTCATCGCCGCCGTGAGGATGGGCACGCCGACGATCGTGTTGATCCGTCCACCCGAGGAATCGGTCCTCTCCTATGTGACCCGCTGGCCCGAGCTCACGATCGGGCACGCGCTCCGGGGCTACACCCGCTTCTACGCTCCCCTGGTGGCGTACCGCGATCGGTTCGTCATCGGCCGGTTCGACGAGGTCACGACCAATCTCGGCATGGTGATCCGAAGGGTGAACAAGCGGTTCGGAACCAGCTTCGCGCCTTTCGAGCCGACCGAGGAGAACCTGCGAGCAGTCAGGGATGAGCTCGACCGGTGGGACGCGAATACGTACCGGCAGGGCGGTCAGGTGGAGCTGGGGCGAGGCAGGCCAACGGAGGAGAAGGAGGCCGCCAAGGCGACCCTTCGAGCTCGCTACCGTGGACGCTCGCTCGCGCGGCTGCGAGCGGGTGCCGAGGGGCTGTACCGAACGATGACGGCTGCGTCGGGCGACGCCGGGCCAGGGAGCGAGATGCCTGGGAGGCTGGACTAGGCCGTTCCTCGGAGCCGGTCGAGCCCGTCCAGCATCAGATCCAGCGCGAACTCGAACTCGAACTGGTCGTCGCAGCCTTGACCGACGACCGACGCGTCGTCATGGCTGATGGCCGCCGCCATCTCGGAGATGTACGGATACGCCTCGGCCATCTGCTGCGCCGCGATGGCCTGGATCTCGGGCGGGTCATCCGGCGTGTCGTCGAACAGCTCCTGCGAGAACCCCAGCGCCCGGCTTCCGATCGCGTGCATCGCATGATGGGTCAGGTCGACCGAGAAGCCGCCCTTCCGGAGGATCCCGATCATCTCGTCCATATACCCGATCACCGTCGGCGTCGGAGCGGTCCGCGACTCGATGACCCGTGAGGCCCACGGGTGGCGGAGGAGCGCCCGGCGGGCCGAGAGCACCCGCTCGCGGATCGCGGTCTTCCAGTCGGCGCCTTCGCGCGGCAGGTCGATCTCGCCGACGACGACGTCGACCATCCCGTCGAGCATTTCGTCCTTGTTCGCCACGTGCTTATAGAGCGCCATCGGCACGACGCCGAGCTCCTGGGCGAGCCTCCGCATGCTGAGGGACCCGACGCCGCCAGCGTCGGCGAGAACGACCGCGGTACGCAGGATCCGCTCCTTGGTCAGGGGCTCGCGCGGGCCCGCCTTCGCCTCGATCTTCGTGGCCATCCTCTGCTCCTTCTCAGGGCCAAGTTCCGCGAGCCGCCCGAAACTTCCTGTTGACAAGTGTACGTCGTACACCTAGGGTATGGCCAGCAGGTGTACGCCGTACACCACGACTGGGGGAGGGTGCCATGAAAGCGATCGTGCAGGACCGGTACGGCTCGGCGGACGTGCTCGAGCTGCGGGACGTCGAGGAACCGATGGTGGGGGAGAACGACGTGCTCGTCCGGGTGCACGCGGCCGGCGCCGGCCCGGACGTGTGGCACCTGATGACCGGGCAGCCGTACATGGCGCGTGCGGTGATCGGGTTCCGCGGACCGAAGGAACGCGTCCGAGGATGGGACGTCGCGGGGACGGTCGAGGCGGTCGGCACGAAGGTCACCACGTTCCAACCCGGCGACGAGGTGATGGGCGTCGCCCCGGGCTCCTTCGCGGAATACGCGATCGCGCGAGCCGACAAGCTGGTCCGCAAGCCCGCTCGGCTGTCGTTCGAGCAGGCCGCGGCGGTGCCCATCTCCGGCGTCACGGCGCTCCAGGCGGTGCGCGATGAGGCGCGGGTCCAGCCCGGGCAGTCCGTGCTCGTCGTCGGCGCGGCCGGAGGGGTTGGCACGTTCGCAGTGCAGATCGCGAAGGCGTTCGGCGCCCGGGTCACCGGCGTGGCCAGCACGTCGAAGCTGGACCTCGTCCGGTCGATCGGCGCGGAGGAGGTCATCGATTACGCGCGGGAGGACTTCACGGACGGCTCGCGGAGCTGGGACGTGATCGTCGACACCGCGGGGCGTCGTCCACTGCGGCAGCTGCGCCGCGCCCTCACCGCGAAGGGAACGCTCGTGGTCGTCGGCGGGGACGGTGGCGGGCGCTGGACGGGCGGCTTCTTCCGCGGGATGCTCCGCGGCCCGCTCGTGTCCTTGTTCGTCGGTCAGAAACTCGGCGGGCTGAACTCGAAGACGACACTGAAGGATCTGCAGGCGGTGGCGGACCTGATCGAGGCCGGCACGGTCACGCCGGTCATCGATCGGACGTACGAGCTGGTCGAGGCTCCCGACGCGATCCGGTACCTGGAGGAAGGGCATCCTCGGGGCAAGATCGTCATCGACGTGCTGAGCTGACGGGTGCACAGCCACCATGACGCGGTACGTGGCCCTCCTGCGCGGGATCAACGTCGGCGGGAAGAACCTGATCAAGATGCCCGCGCTGGAGGCGTGCTTCGAGGAGAACGGGTTCGAGAACGTGTCGACGTACATCCAGAGCGGCAATGTCCTCTTTGAGTCTGCGGACAGTTCGTCAAGCAAGCTCACGCGCCGGGTCGAGGAGATGCTTGCGGAGGCGTTCGACTACGTGCCGACCGTGGTGGTGCGAAACCGGAAGCAGATGCGCGGCATCGTCGAGCGCGCGCCGAAGGGGTTCGGGACCGAGCCGAAGAAGTACCGGTACGACGTCTTATTCCTGAGAGAGCCGCTTACCGCGACTGCGGCGATGAAGCATCTGCCCACGAATCCGGCCGTCGACCAGGCGCACACCGGAACCGGCGTCCTCTACGTCTCCAGGCTCGCCGCCAAGGCGACGCAAAGCCGGGTCAACAGGATCATCTTGTCACCGATCTACCCGAGCGTCACGATCCGTAACTGGAACACGACGACCAAGCTGCTCGAGCTGATGGGATAGGCGACATCACCCGCTCGTTCGCGAAGCGCCACGAGTAGTACTCACTCCTCCCATGCCCTCCATCTCCGCAGGCCGCCGGCGTCGTAACTGCCGGCCGGTTGTCTTGCCGCTGGCCGAGGGAGTGGACTCGTTGCCGATCCGTTTCGTAGCGCACTAGGAGGTTGACGGCCCAAGCGGCGACGGGGTTCTGCAAGTGGCCGCCCGGGCCACGCCCCGGCGAACTGGTCAATTCGAACTAATCCGACGGCCGGTCCTCCGCGAATCCACCTTGCCGTCGCCCGTCGGGAGGTGATGCGTCGATCCGTCCGGAACGGCCGGTGGGGGAGGCGACGGAACCTAGCAGCCACGAAGGAGGAGGAACTCCCCATGTCATTCCGCAAGCGATTGCGCTGGACGGCCGTCGCGGCCGGGACGGCGCTGGTTCTCGGAGGTGGCCTGCTCGGGGCACTGGGACCGAACGCCGTGCTCGCATCCTCGCATCGTGAGGCGCCGCTCACTGCGGCCGATCCGCAGATCGATGCGACGGACCTCTACGCGTTCCGGAGCCCGGACAAGCCCAACACGGTCACCATCATCAGCAACTGGATCCCCTTCGAGGAGCCTGCCGGCGGGCCGAACTTCTATCTGTGGGGTCCCAAGGTCCAATACGACATCAACATCGACAACAACGGGGACGCGAGGCCGGATGTCATCTACCGGTGGGTCTTCAAGACCCACTATCGGACGCCGGGATCCTTCCTGTACAACACCGGGGTCGTCAACCACATCGACGACCCCACGCTGAACATCTTCCAGACCTACGACCTCTATCGGATAGCGGGAGACGGTACGCGGCAGCTCTTGAACGACGTGCCGGCGGCTCCGTCCGATGTCGGCAAGGCCTCCATGCCGGACTACGCGGCGCTCGAATCCGAGGCCATCCAGCACTTCGGGAAGAACGACGGCTCGACCACGCTTGCGGGGCAGGCCGATGACCCGTTCTTCCTGGACCTGCGAGTGTTCGACCTCGTGTACGGCTGCTCGCCCACCGGCAGCGGCTGCGCCGACAGCACAGGGTTCAGCGAAACCGGTCGTGACACGTTGAAGGGCTTCAACGTGAACACGCTGGTTCTCCAGGTGCCTGAAGACGCAGTCAAGGGCTCGTCGAGCTCGATCATCGGCATCTGGACCACGGCCGAGCGACAGAGCACCCGCGTGCAGGACAGCAAGGGCAATGTCGATTCGAGCGGGGACTTCGTCCAGGTTTCCCGCCTCGGCATGCCGCTCGTGAACGAGGTCGTCGTGCCCGTCGGGCTCAAGGACTTCTTCAACGGTTCCAAACCCAGGAAGGACGCCCAATTCCTTCCTGCCGTCCAGGACCCAGAGCTCCCGCGCGACGTGAACGCCCTCTATGGGTTGTCGGTGCCGGATTCTGACCCGGGCACAGCGGGGATCCAGCGCAGCGACCTCATCTCGGTGTTCCTGACCGGGCTCTCCGGGTTGAACCAACCACCGAACGTTCGTCCGAGTGAGATGCTGCGCCTGAACCTCGACACGGCGCTCTGCGGGACGGGCGGGGCACCCGCCTGCAACCCGATCGGCGTCATCGCCGGAGACCCCCAGGGGTTCCCGAACGGGCGCCGCCTGTCGGACGACACGATCGATGTCGCGCTTCGGGTGACGGAGGGGTGCCTGCTGAAACAGAACACCCCCACGTCGTGCGAGCTCAGCGATGGCGTCGGCACGAACGACGTGGCGTTTCGGGGCCAGTTCCCGTACGTGGCGCTCCCACACTCGGGGTCGGACATTAGCCCGCACGCCTGAGGCAGCGCCATGCGAGGACGGACGTGGAGAGGAGAGGCCGCCGGCCTTCCTCTCCACGTCCTCCGGCGGCCCAGGCCGGTCCGTCCACCGGATCGGCTCGTCACGACGCTCGGGGTGGTGGCCCTGGCGATCGCGCTCTTCGTCGCCGGAGGGGTCGGCCTGTTCCAGACGGTGGGCGGGACGCCTGCGCACGACGGGACCGGCGTGGTGCGATCCGATGGCCTCTCGGGCCGCCCGCTCATCCTGAACGGGACGGTGCAGCAGGCCATCGCCTCGCTCCAGGGACGCTTGCGTGCCGCTCCAGGGGATTGGCGGTCCTGGGCCGACCTCGGGCTGGCCTACGTCCAGGAGGCGCGAGTCACCGCCGACCCCCAGTACTACCCAAAGGCCCAGGGCGCACTCCACCGATCGCTCTCACTGCACCGCCGTGGAAACTTCGAGGCCTTCACCGGCCAGGGCGCCTTGGCCCTTGCCCGTCACGACTTCGCTGGAGCGCTCCGATGGGGAGGGAAGGCCAGGGCGGTCAACCCCTACAACGCGAACGTGTTCGGCGTGATCGGAGATGCCCAGATCGAGCTGGGACGGTACGAGGCAGCGTTTCGGACCTTGCAGCGGATGGTCGACCTTCGACCCGATCTGTCCTCATACGCCCGCGCGTCCTACGCCCGCGAGCTCCAGGGAGACGTGCCCGGAGCCGTCCACGACATGAGGCTCGCTCTTCAGGCGGCGGGCACGCCGAACGACCAGGCGTTCACCTGTTATTACCTGGGAGAGCTGGCGTTCAACAGCGGACACGTCGATCGGGCGCTTCACTGGTACCGGCGGGGAGCCGCGCTGGCGCCCGAGTATTACCCGCCGCAGGCCGGCATCGCCAAGGCCGAATGGGCAGAAGGTCGCCTCACGTCGGCCATCCGCGACTACCGGTCCGTGGTGGCCCGCTATCCGCTGCCCGAGTACGCGATCGCTCTCGGCGACCTGTACACCGTCACGGGGCAAACGGCTGCCGCCCGGCGGCAATACGACCTGGTGCGCGTGGAAGAGCAGTTGTTTAAAGCGGCGCGAGTGAACGTGGACCTCGAGCTTGCCCTGTTCGACGCCGACCACGGGAGGCCAAGGAAGGCCCTGGCCGCGGCCAGGGCCGAGTGGGCCCGTCGGCACAGCATCGTGGTCGCCGACGCCCTGGCATGGGCCCTCCATCAGAACGGGCTGGATCGGCAGGCCCTGCGGTACGTACGGTTGTCCCATCGGGTGGGCTACCGCAGCGCGCTGTTCCGATTCCACCAGGGCATGATCGAGCTGTCGCTGGGCCTCACAGACCCCGCGCGACGTCACCTTCGGTCGGCGCTCTCGATCAACCCGCACTTCTCGATCCTGTACGCGCGTGTCGCCGAACGCGTCCTCAGTCGTCTCGGAGGGGCCCGATGAGGCGATGGATTCGCGTCCCCGCCGTGACCGGCCTGGTCGTGGTGGCGCTCCTCGCCTCGGCGGAGAGAGCATCCGCGCATCCCCTCGGCAACTTCACCATCAACACCTACAGCGGCGTCGTGGTGGAGCCGAGCCAACTGGTTGTGAACTACGTCCTCGACATGGCGGAGATCCCGACGTACCAGGAGCGCACGGCGATCGACGCGAACGAGGACGGGCGGATCACCACAGCCGAGCGGGCGACCTACGCGGTCCGGAAGGCCGCCCGATTGCTCCACGGAGTGAGCGTGAGCGTGAACGGCCGGGCGGTCACGCTCCACGTCGTCTCCAGCTCGATGCGATTCCGGTCCGGGCAGGCGGGCCTTCCCATCCTGCGGCTCGAGGCGGTGTTCGCGGGACGGATCCCTCGGTCAGGAGCCTTGGAGTACCACGAGGGGAACTACGCCGGCCACATCGGCTGGAGGGAGATCACCGCCGTGGGCGTGAGCGGCGAAGTGATCATGCGTTCCTCGGTCCCACGCACGAGCGTGAGCGATGACCTCCTGCACTACCCGACCGCCCTGCTGTCCAACCCGCTCGATGCGACGGCTGCGACGGTGTCGTTCGGACCCGGGGTGAGCGGCGCGGCACCGGTCGGTTCGGACGCCTCGGTGGGTGGTGCCAGGCCGGGGATCAGCGGAGCAGCCTTCGCCCGCCTGGCCACGTGGAGCCATGTGTCACTCCCGGTCCTCCTGGTGGCCCTCGTATTGGCCATGGGGTTCGGGGCGGCGCATGCGCTCCTGCCCGGCCACGGCAAGACCATCATGGCCGCGTCGCTCCTGGGGGCAGGAGGTCGCACTCGCCAGGCCGTTCAGGTCGGCGTGGCCGTGGCCTTCATGCACACGGCCACGGTGCTGGTCTTGGGCGTGGTGGCCACGACGCTCCTGCGTTTCGCTCCCGAACAGGTGTATCCCTGGCTGACGGTCGGCACTGGACTCCTGGTGCTGGGACTGGGAGGGACGATGTTCCTCACTCGGTACCGGGCTTCGCGCGCCCACCGTGGCAACACGCATGCACACATAGACGGCCACACCCACGGGCTTCCTGTTTCCGACCGGCCCCTCTCACGGAAGGGCCTGGTGACCTTGGCTCTGGCCGGCGGGATATTGCCTTCTCCGACGGCGCTGGTGGTCCTGGTGTCGACGGTCGGTGTCCAGCACCGTGCGGCGTTCGGGCTGGCGCTCGTCGTCGCCTTCAGCGTGGGCCTTGCAACGGCCCTGGTGGGGGTGGGCCTCCTCGCGCTCCGGATCCGGGCGTTCACCTTCCGGCGACTCACCGGGCGGCTCGCGAGCCTCCTCCCGGTGTTGTCGGCCGCCATCGTGATCTGCGTCGGCCTGTTCCTCTTGGCGAAAGGAGCGATGACCGTATGAAGCGCGTTCCCAATGCTCTGGTCGTGCTGTGTGCGGCTGGCGTGCTGACGGCGTGCTCCCACGCCGATCATCACCACGCGGCGGAAGACGTGGTTCTCATCCAGCGGGGGAGCCGGGTCACGAACGCCTATGCGCTGGCGTACCAGACATGTGCCACCACCCCCCCGAAACGGATCGTCGCGGACGTCATGGCGCCGTCGTTCGAACCGTCGACGGTGGCGAGTTCGCTCGCGCGGGCCTCGTTCGCTGCGCCGGTGCGTGCCGCAGCCGCCCGAGGGTGTCTCGACGCTCTCCAGGGCCGAGCGCCGCATCCGCCGAACTAGCCACAGCTAGACGCGGATCGGTGCGCCGAAGACCGGCTTCGTCGTCGGCGCCGCGCTCCCTGGCCTCGGCTCGACGGTGACGGCGATCTCCGTCGCACCCGACAGGTCGATGCGGACGGGCAGCACGACCTGTCCCTCTCCGGCGCCGAACGTCCCGGCCGGGACCGGTGTGTGGTTCCGGATCACCCACAGCTCGTACACGTGGTCGGGTGGGAGCGCGGCGAGACCGGAACCGACGAGGTACGCGGACCGGCCTTCGGGCTGGTAGACGAACGCGAGCGCTCCGGATCCGCCGGTCGAGGCCAGTCGCACTGCCTGGGGCCCGACGGCACCGCCGCGAACGACGTACCCGCCGACGCCGCCTGCGAGGACCAACGCGGCGGCCGCGGCGATGGCCGCAGCGGAACGCCGCCATCCGATGGCGCGCGGCGACTCTGGTAGCCGTCCCATCCGCTCTGAATCTCTCGGCTCCGCCACGATCTCGTCGACCATCCCCGCTCGCACCGGCTCGGGGTCCATGGCGAAGGCGAGCCGGCCGGCGACTTCCTGGTACGCGGTCTCGAGCTCTCGACATCTCGGGCAGTCGGGCTCGTGCGTCGCGCGCTCCTCCGCGAGATCGGCGAGCCCGTCGTGGTCGAGCCCGTTCAGCGCCTGAGCGGCGAAGAGCTCCTCGATCCGGGTGTGGTCGCGTTCCGTCATCGTTCCATCCCCAGCAGCGTCGACCGCAGGCGGCGCATCGCGAGCAACGTCCTCGACTTGACCGTCCCGAGTGGCAGCGACAGCTTCGCCGCGATCGTGGTCTGCGAGAGCCCTCCGAAGTACATGAGCTCGATCACCTGGCGTTGATCCGCCGGGAGCGCATCGATGGCACGACGGACGGCGGCACGTTCCTCCGGGAGGCCGATCTCCTCGACCACCTGCTCGGCGGGATCGGAGCCGACAGGATCCGGCTCTGCCACGGCGTCATCGGCCCTGCGACGATAGGCCTCTTCGCGCCGGATGAGGTCGACGGCCCGGTTGTGCACCGTCGAAAGGAGCCACGATCGGACCGATCCCCGCTCCGGGTCGTACCCGGCGGGATTGCGCCATACCGAGAGGAAGGCCTCCTGCACGATCTCCTCTGCCAAGAACGCCTGTCCGACGATCCGCCTGGCCAGGGCCTGAGCGGTGGGAGCGTACCTGGCGAACAGCCGGCGGAACGCGTCCTGGTTCGCCATCGCGATCTGGCGCATCAGGTCGCGGTCGCGCGCGTCTCCAAGGTCCACCATCCTCATCGAGTGATCCTTGGGTGTGCGCTCGAGCAGTTCCAAGTGTGTGGCCACGGCGGTCCGGTCCGTCCGACTCCGCTCCGTGATTCGCACCCGGCCCGCGCCCGGATCAATAGGCCGCCCACGGTCGAAACCCTACGGCAGCACGAGCACCCGGTGGACGGGGGGAGGCCTGGCGTCCGAAACGTGGATGGCGGCGAACAGGCACCGTCAGGGATTCGGCACCCTTCGCTGGTGGACCGAGCGGGCTCTCAGGGGCAGGTCAGGAGTAGTACTCGATGATCAAGCGCTCCTCGATTGGCACCGGGAGCGGGATCTCGCCGCGCTCGGGAAGGCGGGAGAGCGTGCCCTTCACCTCGTCCTTGTTCCGGTACAGGTAGACCGGCGGCTCTGGCGTGATCTCCATGGCCTCCCGGACGGCGATCAGGTTCCGGCCCTTGGGGGTCAGCTCGACGGTTTGCCCCGGCTTCACTTGCCCGCTCGGGACGTCCAACCGCTTCCCATCCACCAGGACGTGCCCGTGGGACACGAGCTGGCGGGCTTGGCGCTGCGTCAGCGCGAACCCCAGGCGAAGGACGATAGCGTCCAGCCGCGTCTCGAGCTGGCGGATGAGTTCCTCGCCGGTCACGCCGGTCCGCCGAGAGGCCCGATCATAGTAGACCCGCATCTGGCGCTCGCCGACGCCGTAGATGGCACGAAGTTTCTGCTTCTCCAGGAGCCGGACCTGGTACTCGGACAGGCGCTTGCGGCCCCGGCCGTGCTGGCCCGGTGGATAGGGACGCTTGTTGGCCGGGCAGTTGGGGCGGCCGCAGAGCGGCACGCCGACCCGGCGGCAGGTTCGATGAGCGGGTCCGAACTTGTCCATGCGACCAGTCAGCCTACCAACCGAGAAGCGCGTTCGACCGCGGCCGATAGCATCGCGGGCCGTGGATCTCGCAGACAGGATCGTGGGGAGCGTGCTTGGGCTCGCGCTCGGTGATGCCCTGGGCGCTCCGTTCGAGGGCCGGCGGGCGGCGGAGACTCCCGACCCGGTGCCGGCACTGGAGCTTCCGTGGATGGGCTTGCCACCGGGCTCGACCACCGACGACACGGCCATGGCCCGCAACCTGGTCCGAAGCCTGGCCGCTCTAGCGGAATTCGACCCGGACGACCTGGTGGCCCGGCACCTGGAGTGGTTTCGATCCGGTCCGCCCGACGTGGACGCCTTCACCCGTCGCGTGCTGTCCCGAGTCGACCTTGGCGAGGGCGCGTTCGAGGCCGCCAGGTCGGTGTGGGAGGAACGCGGGCCCGAGGTCTCCGCAGGCAACGGCTCGGTGATGTACTGCGCGCCGCTCGGCCTGGCGTACGCGAATCGCGTGGAGGAGCTGCTGGAGGTGGCGCCCAAGCTGTCGGCGCTCACGAACTTCGACCAACGGTGCCGGACGGCGGTGCTCGCCGTGACCGTCGCCACGGCAGCACTGGCGCGCGGCCAGTCATCGGAAGGGGCGGTGGCCGCGGCTTTGACCGCAGTCGTGGACCGAGAGGGAGGGGAGGAGCTCGAGTACCTGGTCGAGATTGCCGGCGTTGGGCGCGCGATCGACGGTCCGGACCAGGGGTTCTGCCTGTTCACGGCGGGCGTCGCGCTCCAGTCGCTCCTGGGCACCGGGGACTTCGAAGTCGAGGTCAGCCGGGTGGTGTCGCTCGGCGGCGACACGGACACGAACGCTGCCGTCGCCGGCGCGCTCCTCGGCGCGCTCGTGGGTGAGAACGGTCTGCCTCGGTCGTGGCTCGATCGATTGCGGGACCGGACGGCCATCCGCGGCGAGGCGCTCGGACTGGTCACTCCGGCCCGAATATCGAATCGATCTCCTGAAGGGTAGGAGCCTCGAGGGTCACATCGCCCGCCGCCGCGTTCGACTCGACGTGCGCGGCGTTCCTGCTGCCGGCGATGGCCGCCGTCACGCCCTCCTGATGCACGACCCAGGCCAGCGCAAGCGAGGAGACAGGGATGTCGAGCCGCTCGGCGACCGACCGGAGGTGCTCCACCCGTTCGAGATTCCGCTCGAAGTTCTCCGGGGAGAATGGCCCGATCCCTTCCTTCTTGGACCCCGCGCGCTGCTGGCCCCGCCAGTCCCCCGGGTGGAACATCGTGTCCGGGCCGATGGCATCGGTCAGCAGCCCGAAGCCCAGTGGTCCATAGGCGAGGTAGCCGATGCCCTGCTCGGCCAGCCACGGCAGGAGGTCCGCGCGATCATCCTGGTGGACGAGCGAGAACTCGTTCTGGAC
>Ga0209874_1000371_pt1 | contig 13129 bp, 10 predicted proteins | sample GWRWN1_20_30_FD_187216 | JGI IMG/M metagenome (GOLD analysis project Ga0209874, IMG submission 187216) | Riverbed sediment microbial communities from areas with no vegetation in Columbia River, Washington, USA - GW-RW N1_20_30 (SPAdes)... | ecosystem: Environmental > Aquatic > Freshwater > River... | reverse complement strand
CGAGAGCGCGCGCCACGTCGAGAAACACGCCGCGGCCCACCATCCTGTTCTTGGTCTTCTCGATGCCGCATTTCTGCGCGCCGTTCGACGTGACTTCGCGGCAGTCGTAGCCGTTCCACATGGTGTTCTCGTAGAACACGTGGCCGAGTCCGTCCCATTGCGTGCCGCACTGCAGGGGCATGACCACCATGTCGTCGGCGGCGCGAATACCTCGGTGATCGAGCACGCCTGAATAGGCATCCGTGCCGGTGCGCAGCATCGTGTGCACGGGATTGATGCGGCCCATCGCCGGGTACTTGCTCTTCGCGCCCTGCGGGCCGTTGTTATCGAAGTTGAGCGCAAGCGAAATTACCTTTCCCTTTTTAACCAGCCGCGCTGCCGCGACGATGTCTTCAGGTCGCGTGTAGTTGAGCGTGCCGATTTCGTCGTTGGGACCCCACTTGCCCCAGTTTTTGTATTTTTCCGCAGCTGCGCGGAGATCCTGTCTGGTGAGTTTGCGGGCGGGCATAGAGCTTCCTTTCAGCGGGATGGAGCAGGAAAACGGCGAAATGATAGAAATTTGTTTTTGGGGTGTAGGGACCGGGACCTCATAAGTCCCCTCCTTGGGCGTGTGTGTTAACCTCCTAAGAGACCCTGATGCACGGACCAATGATGATGGGGTGGCTCCGGATTGAGAATCGGCCCAGAAAATATCCGATAAAATAGTCTTATGTCAAATCTAAAAGCGCTGCCGCTGATGAAACAATTAGTTATGGCATCCAATGAAAATGCTTTCCTGCCGATTTCCCGCGAGGTTAAGTGGTAAGAGATGGAGGGATCAGCCGGAGGTGGGGGTTTGGGGTCTGGCATAACAATCGATTCTGTTGAAAAAGTCCTCTGCCAAAAATAATGCCAAAATTTTTCTCTCACAATTGCCCCACAATCAACTTTCTCAGCATGGTTAATCATTTTTGCTGTCCCGAAATTTTGCGAACAGGGGGTTCTTCAGCAAAATCACAATCATTACAATCCTTGTTTCTGCAATCCGATATCTTTTTCTTCGAGCCTAGAATCCCAAGGCGACTGAACGTTGCTTTTGTCCGCTTCGGGCTAATCCAACCAATCTTTCTCTTTAAGCTTTCCGGGAAGGTAGCTCAGGTACTGAAAGTCCTTGTTGGCGCGCGCGACGTCATCCGCTTGTTTAAAGTTCCATGTTCAAGGTTCAACGATTTTGATTTCAAAACTTCGCCCGAATCAGCGCCCGGGGCGGCTGGTATCGAGAACCGACCGCGGCCAGCCGACTTTGCCGACGATGTAGTTGCGCGAGCGATCGGCCATGCCGGCGATTCGGTCCATATCGAAACCGACGAGCTTACCGTTTCGCTTCATCACTTTACCGGCCACGATCACGGTATCGACGTTGCTCGTGTCCATATGGGCGACGATGGCGCCATAGGCATTATTGAATGGCAAAACGTTTGGCAGATCCGTGCGTAGCATGACGATATCCGCTTCCTTGCCGGGCGTGAGCGTGCCGACTTTAGGCTCAAGCCCGGTGACCTTCGCCCCTTCGACGGTCGCGAACCCGATTACATCGCGCGCCGTTAGCAGCGGCGGCAGGTTCTTCTCGCCATTGATTGCACGTTCGTTGATCATGGCGCGTTGTAACGTAAACACGGAGCGCATTTGCGTAAACATATCCGCGGCCATGGTGGTCTCGACGTCGCTGCTTAGACTCGGGCGAATGCCATAATCGAGCGCGCGCTGGAGCGGCGGCATGCCGTGGCGCATGGTCATCTCGATGGGCGACGCGATCGACAGGCCGCCGCCGGTATCGGCGATCATCTTCATCAGTTCGGCGCTCACGCCGGTGGCGTGGATATAGACGTTGTCCGCCCGCATCAGCCCGGATCGGCCCCACGACAAAATGGTTTCGCCCGCCGGCCGCCCGACCACGTGGGTAAAAATTCGCACGCCGGCTTTGCGTGCCACCGCCCACTGTTCCTGTATCAATTGCGTGCCCAGAGCTAGCGTCAGCAACTGATCGGCGGAAGAGAAGTATTGCTTCTGCAGCCGCTCGATGTCTTGCGGGTACTGTGCTTTCGGACCCGCGCCCCTGGCGTAGGCGAACACCGCGCGAATACCCGAGTCCATCAAGCCTTTAATGCAAGCGTCGCTATGCTCCGGCGAATGCGACACTTGCGAGATGTCCATAATCGTCGTGATGCCCGCGTCGAGAGCTCGCACGGCGCTGATAAGCTCGCCGACGTAAGCGTCCTCCGCCCGGTAGAACGGCGTCGCTTCGCCCACGATGTCGCGCGAGTAGTCCTCAAGCAGCCCGTTCGTCTGGATGTTACGCAGAGCACCCTGATAACAGTGATGATGCGAATCGATAAAGCCCGGTAAGACGATCATTTTCGACGCGTCTATCACCGTTGCGTTGGCGCTGATATTGGGCTCTAGCGCGACGATCTTCTTCCCTTCGATCAGCACGTCGGCCTTCTCGAAGTCGCTGATGTTCGCATCGAAAGTCAGCACCACGCCGCCCTTGAGCAGGATTCGCTGGGAAATGGCTTGACCGCGATTGCCGGGCGGCTCGGCGGCAAAAGCCCCAGCCGAGCTTCCGAGAAGGCCAGCGATCATCCCTGTCGCCGCGCCCGCGAATTCGCGCCGCGTCATGCCGGCACTTGCGGAACTCTTCGAGGATGAAGTTGTAGGAGCGACGTTCTCAGACGAATCTATAAATTTTTTCATTTTGAACTCCTTTGCTGCACCTATGAAGACGGAAACAGGTCTCGCAATCACACATCATTGTGGCGCGCGGCTCCGTCATTCACTCGCGAGCGAATGTGGGCAAAACTATAACAGGGGTCGAGGCCTCTGTTCAAAGTTACATGTTCAAGGTTCAACGATTACGGATTTCCATTCCTTCCCCCGCCGACAGGCCATGCGCTTGATTTCATCCGGCCAGTCCTTTTTCTGAAATCAACGATATTTGGGCGTTCGCGTGCTCGTTTGACGGCTTTGTCGTTGAGCTTGCTGCCTACTTTCCTGCCTGCGTCCTTCTCATTTCGGAGTGCTTCTTCCGCTTGCGAAGGTGCTTCCACTTATATAAGACTTCGGTGCAGTTCGAGGTCCACGCTTCGGCCTTGATGGGTTATGAGGAGATAAACGCGTCAGCTCTCGGCGCAGGCCTAGGGGGTCAAATGCGTGTTACGCTACTGGGCCATGCCACGGTATTGGTGGAAATGGGGCCCATGAAAATTCTCATGGACCCGGTTCTCCAGGATCCCTTTGAAGACGGCATGGTCGTCTCTTGTCCCAAGAGAGAAATCGATACCAAGCAGCTCCCACCCATCGACGTTATCGTTATTTCACACCGGCATCCGGACCACTTTGACTTGCCATCGCTGGACCGCCTTTCGAGGAGTTGTCAGGTGTGCTCCCAGCAGACCCCCTAATCTCACATGCACTTAAACTGCTGGGGTTCCGGCACGTTGACTTCCTCGAGCCCGATCCGTCTCCTCCGTAGCAGAGACTCACAAGCGAACGTCGTTCATCAGATCGCCGCATCAGCCTTCAATGGCTGGATTCTGCGCCGCAAAAGTTTTTTTATATACGGGCGTACTCGCGCCGGTTTACAACCCATCACAGGATTTACGGCGATGCTGCGGGCGTCCACGTGATCCCGGTCCAATTGCCGGATTTGTTGATGCACTACCTCATCTACGCTGCAAAGGACTCAGCTGATTCGGCGAGGCGACGAATCGAATATGAAATCCGCCAAATACTACAAGGGCGGTCGATTGACAACGGGCTATAAAGGTCTGGTAATGGTAGTATCATTATCACGCTAGGGCTGGGATAACCCAGCCCTAACCTTCTGCTACAGGTTCAAGTTAGGAAAGTGCAGCCTCGGTCCAGAACCGAGAAGTTGAGGGTTTTACGTGACGGCGAATGTCTATAGCGGCACGCTGCGATATTTCAGGCAAAAGTCCAGAAGGGTCACGCGGTCCCGCTGGAAGGGAGGCATTGTCTGGTACTGCGTTCTTGGGATCGGGGGGTTCTTCGCGCTCAACTGGATCTATCAGGTTATTCGGAAACCTGGTGAACTCTTCGCCCCGATCAGTGCTTCCTTATCAAAGAGCCCGGAGACCACCTGGCAGAGTTACGGATCACTGTTCGAGAAACATTCGACAAATATTATTTCACCTGAGTTTCTTGCCGCTCTAGCTCAGGTCGAAGGCAACGGCAATCCCATCGCTCGCACCTACTGGCGCTGGCAGTGGTCATGGAACCCTTTCGACGTTTATCGTCCGGCCTCAAGTGCGCTCGGCATGTTTCAAACCACCGACGGAACATTTGCGGAGGCCCGAAAGTTTTGCATCCGGAATCATCAGGTTGTGACCGATGGTCCGTGGTACGACCTTCATTCCTGCTGGTTCAACAGCTTCTATACCCGGACCCTACCGAGCCATTCGATTGAAATGACTGCCGCGCATCTCCACCGGAGCGTGGTCGATACGCTGGCTGCTCGGCCCACTGCAAGGATCAGCCTGCCTCACCAACAAAAGCTGGCTGCCGTGATTCACCTGTGCGGATTGAAGAGGGGAGAGACCTTCGTCACGCAAGGCTTTCGCGCAACGGCGGGCGAGCGTTGTGGAACTCACAGCCTGCAGCGCTATCTGATTAAGGTTGACCTGATGATAAAACGGTTTGCTCGATTGAGAGGGATAACGATTAGTTAATGCGGCCTCTTGATTCTTACTCATTTAAAAATTCCACACTCATAGGGACCTTTTATGAGAACGCTTGATTTGCCTAAGGAGGCTCATAGTGAGAAGGTCAAAGTAAGTTTCAAAAACGGTATCTTGGAGGTAAGATTACTCAAGACCGAAGAAGCGATGGCGAAGCAAGTCAAAGTCAAAATCGATTGACGCGCGGGAGAGTTCTTGGCGGGAACAACTCACGAGGAGGGGAAGATGTACACTCGGATGCTGATACCGCTGGATGGTTCGAAAACGGCAGAAAATGTTTTGCCCTATGGGCGCATCTTGGCAAGGACTCTCCAGATTCCTGTGGAGCTCATGGAAGTCCTCGATATTGCCGGGATGGCGAGCCATGTTGCCGCCGAGAAAGCTCGTCACCTAGACACGGTCGTCACTGAAGGCGAACGCAGCAGCGAGCAATACCTGAAAAAGATTGCAAGCAGTTTTTCTGATGTCAACGTCAGATGCACAGTTGAAAGGGGCAGGCCTGAAGACGTGATTATCGAGAAAGCTGCGGCGGACAAGACCACACTCATCGCCATGGCCACGCACGGGCGATCGGGGATGAGCCGCTGGCTATTAGGGAGCATTGCGGAGAAAGTCTTGCGTGCTACAACTAACCCGTTGCTTTTAGTAAGAGCAAACGAAGAAGCGCCCACCGAAGGGGAAGCAGTTCTTAAATCTATCATTGTTCCACTCGACGGTTCCGAACTGGCGGAGTCCGTCCTGCCGACCGCAGTGAAATTCGCCCGGTTGTTGAATGTCGGAATGGTTCTGTTCAGAGCTTATGAGTTGCCGGCGTCGGCTTACTATGGAAGGGAGAATTACCTTCCGAACTACGAGGAACTTAAAAACCGTGCCAAAGAACAGGCGCAAGATTATCTCGATAAGAGGATCGAAGCGATCAAGGCTGAGGAAGTCCAGACAGTATCGTCGGTCTTAATCGAAGGCCCGGGTCCGAATGAAATAATAGACTATGCGCGTAAAAGTCCTAATGCGCTGATTACGATGTGCACACATGGTAGGTCGGGGGTGAAGCGTTGGGTGCTCGGCAGCGTTACTGAGAAAGTGGTGCGCCATTCAGGCGATCCTGTGCTCGTTATGCGCGGCGGTGCGACCGCGTGATTCCTCTGTGGCTCAGTTTCTACGGGCGGATTGGAGTCTGACATAACAAACATTAACAATCCTTGTTTGTGCAATCCGAGATCTTTTTCTTCACGCCAAAATCTCAATACGACTGAACGTCTCTTTGTCGGCTTCGGAGCTAATCCAATCGATCTTTCTCTTTGAGCTTTCGCCTTTTTTGTTTCAAAATAGGGTCGAGTTAGAGAAGAATTGACGTACGGCACATTGTCGGGTAATTTGTATTTGAGAAAGTTGATCCGGGTCCGCCTGCTCTGTCCGGCGCCGGTCTGACCTGAAAAATCTTATCACCCCTACAAGCCCGCGATCATCTAGAAACTTGGTGACGGCACTGATCTCTTGATCGGCTAAGACCCGGCAGTCAGTTCGGAAAATATACCGGGACCCGAACAGGCCAAGAAAAGCAGAGGAGCTAATGACTACAAAGGTGGGTTTGATGGGCTTCGGCCGCATCGGCCGCAACTTGTTCCGCATCCTGTACAAGCGGGACGACATCCAAGTAACGGCGGTGAGCGACATCGCTGATCACAAGAACCTGGAGTACTTGCTTAAGTACGACACTATCATGGGGCGCTTTCCCGACGCGGTATCGGTCAGCGAAGGCGCGCTGTACACCTATGGCCGGCAGGTGAAGATGCTCTCCGGCCGCGAACCCGGCGACGTCAAGTGGGGCGAGCTGGGTGTCGACGTGGTGGTCGAGGCGACGGCGCGCTACCGCAGCCGCTCCGAGCTGAAGAAGCACCTCGACGCCGGTGCCAAACGGGTCATCCTGTGCGTGCCGCCGGTGGATGAGCCTGACATCACCGTGGTGATGGGCGTCAACGACCAACAGCTCAAGGCCGAGCACCGCATCATCTCCAATGCCTCGGTGACCGCTCACTGCGCCGCTCCGATCATCTCCATTATCGACAGCGCCTTCGGCATCGAGCGCATGTTCTTCACCACGGTGCACGCTTACACAAACGATCAGCGGCTGGCGGACGTGCCGGCGGGTGATTTGCGCCGCTCGCGCGCCGCCTCGGAGAACATCATTCCCACCGATACCAACGCGGCGCGGGTGCTCGAGCAGATGATGCCGCATCTCAAGGGCAAGATCACCGGCCTAGCGCTGAACGTGCCGGTGCCGAACGGCTCGCTGGTCGATATGACCACGTTCACCCGAGCGCCCATTACGAAGGCGGCGGTCAATGAAGTCATGCGCACCGGCATCGCCGCCAAATTCTCTAAATACGTCGAGTACGCGCAGGACCCGATCGTTTCCAGCGATGTCAAGATGAGCCCGTACTCGAGCACCTATGACAGCCTAGCGACGACTATACTGGGGGAGCACATGGTGAAGACTATCGCGTGGTACGACAACGGCTGGGGCTACGCCCACCGCGTCGTCGATCTGATCGAGCGCTTGGCGCAAATCGATGGAGGTCTCAAATGAACATTCGCGTTGCCATCAACGGCTTCGGGCGCATCGGCCGGAGCGTTTTCCGCATCCTGTGCGACCATCCGAGCATTGAAGTGGTCTGCATCAACGACATCTTCAAGAACGAAGCGCTGGCCTACCTGCTCAAGTACGACACCATCATGGGTACCCTTAAGCAGGACGTCACCCACGACGATCACGCGCTGTACGTCGGCGGCAAGAAAATCCTCATGACCAGCGTCAGAAATCCGGCCGAGGCCAAATGGAAGGAGCTGGGCATCGACGTGGTGATCGAGTCGACGGGAATCTTCACCGCGCGCGCCGACCTCGAGAAGCATCTGGCTGCGGGCGCCAAGCGCGTGCTCCTCACCGTGCCGCCCAAGGACAATGTCGATCAAATGGTCGTCATGGGCGTCAACGATGACGAGCTCAAGCCCGAGCACCGCCTGGTGTCCAACGCCTCGTGCACCACCAATTGCCTCGCGCCTTTGGCCAAGGTGCTCGACGATTCTTTCGGAATCAAGCACGGCATCATGACCACAGTACATGCCTATACCAACGACCAGCGCCTGGCGGACGTACCCCACGAAGACTTCCGGCGCAGCCGTGCCGCGGCGGAAAACATCATCCCGACCACCACCGGCGCCGCCCGTGCGGTGGGTGTCGTGCTGCCCAAGCTTATGGGCAAGCTCGATGGCATCGCGGCGCGCGTGCCGGTCTCCGACGGCTCGGTGGTCGATCTGGTCGTGGAGCTTGAAAAGCATCCCGACAAAGAAGCCATCAACGAGGCGGTAAGACGAGCCGCCGAGGGCCCGCTCAAGAACGTGCTGGAGTACTCCGAGGTGCCGCTGGTCTCGAGCGACATCATTGGCAACCCGCACTCGTCAATCTTCGATTCCCTGGTGACTCAGTCCAAGGGCGACGGCTACGCCCGCGTGGTCTCCTGGTACGACAACGAGTGGGGCTATTCCAACCGCTGCGTTAACGTTATCGAGCGCCTCGGACAGTTCGGCTGAAGCAATCCATAGTTCATCAAGGTAGGGGCGATGATCTTCAGCCGTTAAACGGGGAACTCAGAGTCAGCTGAGAACGTCCCGTTTGTTCGCTTCGGGCTAATCCAACAATCTTTCTCTATGAGCTTTCCGGGAAGGTGGCTCCTGGTCAGGTACTGAAAATCCTTATTGGCGAGCGCTTCCAGCTTGTACTTGGCAGGGAATTTCTGGGTTGAGGCGCTGTTGCATCACCTGGGCCGTGATCTCTCGTCCGTGCAAAGGCGCGCCTTGGGCGAAGTCCTTCGCGCGTTCGAGCGGGCCGAGAATCACGGGATCAAAGCCCGCGTTTCGCCTTAAGGTCGACGCCACCGCAAAGGTCAACGGCCGATAGAGTCAGGCTAACGCTGGACTTTCGATCCTCGAGAGTCTGATGTTGTTCCAGGGTTTGATCATTAACGCGGTTAGCAGAGCGCCTAGTAAAAGAATCGCGCAGAGTCCCCACAAAGTTGAGACGTAACTTTGGCTGTGGTCATATACCGCGCCGGCGATGACCGGTCCTAGAACGCTGCCCCAAGTGTAGAAGAACGCCATCGTGCCGCGGATGGTGGCGAAGGATTTCCGTCCGAAGAAATCGCCGATGGTGGCCCAGACAATCGGAAATGATGCGTCAATGGCGGTGAAAAGAATCGTGAAAAGCCAAAGGGGCCAAAGGCCGCTGTCCCAGATCAGCAGAAGTATGGAACTCGCGGCGACGAGCATACACATCGCCAGAAGCTTGGGACGGTTCATGGCATCGGCGAGCCAGCCGATCACAAAATGGGCTGCCCAATTTAAAAACGCGAAGGCCCCGAGCAAGAATGCCGCATGTTCCTGTGTTAAACCTTTCCATACCATCATCGGGATGTAGTGCACGCTGATGGTGCTGTAAGCGCCGACACGAACCGTCATGCTGATGACGAAGAGCCAGAAGATCCAGCTCTTCATCGCGTCGCGGAGCGTTGCGTCTCTCTCTTCCGGCAGTCTTTGTGTTTTGTTGCCGCTCTGGGGATCTAAGCTCACCGGCAGATCGCCGTCGGGCCTTAGGCCCATGCTCTCCGGGGAAGTGCGTACACCCAAGCCCAGGGGGATGCCGATCAGCAAAAAAAGGATCCCGGCGAGAATCGCGCCCCAGCGCCAGCCCCACGCTTGAACCGCCATCCCGAGCAGCGGCGTGAGCAACGTCCCGCCGATAGGCACGGCGGAGCTGATCACCGTCATCGCCCGCGCGCGCCAGCGAATGAACCAGGTATTTCCCACCGCCATCGGCGCGTGCACGAAACCCGGCGTGAAAGAGAGCGAGATGATTCCGAGATAGACGACGAGGAACATAGGGTAACTATCGACAGTCGATAGCAGGATGTAGCCGAGCCCGCAGGAGATAGTCGCCACTAGAATCATCGGCCGCGGACCGAAGCGGTCGATGATGTAGCCGACGAAGGGCCCCTCGATGGCGCCTTCGGCGCGCGCCAGGGAGAACGCCAGTGAAGTCGCGGCGCGGCTGAGGCCCAAGTCTTGGCTCAGCGGCAGAAAGAAAACTGTGAAGCCATAATTATGCAGGCCGCCGCCGAGAACTCGAATAGCGGAGACCAGGCCGACCATGCGCCAGCCGTAGAACATTCGGGAGAAAAACTTAGGTAACGATTCCAGTGATGCGCCTCAACGCTGCTTTGCTGCTATTCACTTTTCTCAGAAGCAGCAAGGGAAGGCAAGAAAGAAGTGTGGGTGCGGATGTTTGGATGTTCCAGGACAGCAACGCACGGATGAATAATCTCCCTTCGCAGTCGCTTCTCCCTTGATGCTCGTGCCGGGCCTATCCTATGTTACGCGCAACGAATTTGGGGTAGGGCTCTTTTTTGCCCAACGAGTTTCAATCCCGGGCCGGTTATATTTTGGGGACGTGATGAGGCGTAGCAAAAGTAAGATTCAATTGACCGACTTTTTGATACTGTTTTTCTTTCTGTTCATTGCCAGTTGCGCGGCTGCCCAAGCAGCGGTCCCACCGACTAAAGTTGTCGTCTGAAGGCCGAAGAGTTGATGGATGACAGCGTTGTGAGGAAGTTAGAAAAAGACGGCCGTTTCTAGTTCTCACTTTCTAGTATCCTGGAACTAAAGTTTGCAAAATAATCAGCGAGCGTCCCACGGTCATACCCGCGAAAGCATTTCCTGAGCGGCGTCGAAGGGCGGTATTCAGAAGTTTTGATTTTCCTGGATTCCGGTCGCGCTACCCCGGACTGTGATCCGGGGTTGCCTGGAATGACGCCCAAATTATTCAACGGATTTCGGGAACACCACACTAGCCTCACGCTGCTTCACACGCGCAGGTTCTCGATTGTTTACCTCCTTCAGTGCGGCGGGAGGGACTCCGCGCCGGCAATTTTTTTGAACAGCTCAATCACCTCCGGCTCACGCGGGATTTCTTTGATCACCTTTTCATGGTCTTTGGGTAGCAGCGGCGTCGGCTCCGGACCGGTGAGTTTCTTGTATTCTTTGTGAAATTCAGGATCCGTATAGGTTTTGCGAAAGGCTTCCTGAAGAATTTCGACACGCTCTTTAGGCGTTCCGGGGGGAAGGAAGGAGGGTGCGCCGGCAACCCGGAAAGCACGCTGGAGAATGATCAACTTGCGATCTTTATCCGACCTGGAGAGGCTCTCGAGTTCGGGAAGGTGGCTAAACTGCGGATGCTTTTCGCCCTTGGGAATATTAATGATCGTGTGAAAATCCACCACGCCTCCTTTGAGCCATTCCGGGGTTAGGAGAATACCGTCGGCGCCCGAGGAGCGGGCATCGATCTCGCCGCGCAACAGCGCCGGGTCGAGCTCGGCGCCTCCATAGCCGGTGACGAATTTTGGGTCTTTGAGACCGAGAACATAGCTAAACAGGCGGCCCTCAATATAAGTAGAGAAACCCACGGATTGCCCTCCGACCCTGATTCCAGAGGCGGCCCGAAGTTTTGCTAGGCTATCGAAACTGGCCTGTTTGCGGGTGAAAAAGACTGGATGATAGACGCTATAGGGGGAACCCAGATAGAAAAACTTGTCGATGTTGTACAGGACTCCCGACTCTCCGAGTAATTCAAGCTGAACCATGCTGGAGCCGGCGTTGCCGATCGTGAGCCCGTCAGGACGGGACGATCTAAAGACATGATTCGCGGCCTTTCGTCCTCCGCCTCCAGGCATGTACTCGCTAATCACCGTTGGATTCCCCGGAATATGTTTCTGCAAGAAGGGCATCATAGCCTTTACCCGCAGGTCTCCCGACCCTCCCGGATCTCTGCCTTGTATAATCGTGATGGTCTTTCCCCGATAAAAGTCGGCCTGTGAAAAAAGCGGATCAGGGGGAACTGTCAGGTAGGTAAAAAAAGCAACCAAGAATGCAGGAATCGAATACTTTGATCCCATTGCAGACATCCTTTCAGTGCGGGTAAAAGGGATCCGCGCGCGCAATCTTATATCGCCCTAGTGTACAACAGCAAGCGTAGCGACAGGAAAGGTTGCTAAGAAGCAATAATCCCGACGCCCAGCTTCGAATCAGCTGAACAAAATGAGTCAACATTGACGCGGTCGCAGATTACCCGTGACAATGCGGGATTGCAAAGACTTGGTTCTCGATCTACTCATACAGGCGTCCGGCCTAAAACACTACCCGGTGGCGGGATTTGAACGATTTTGCCATAATGTGATTATCGGGTTGAAGGTCAAGGCAAGGGAGATCTCCATGACAACGAAAGAAAGCTCAGTGGAACTCGAACTCAAGCTAAAACTGCCGGACTCTTTGGTGCGCGAAGCTCAAGCGAGTGGTTTGCTCACATCGCAAGCATTAGAAGCACTGCTCCGAGAGGAAGTGCAGCGCCGGCGCGTTGGTCAATTGTTTGATGCCGCGGATCGTTTGGCTGCCCTCCCGCCTCTCACCGAGACCGAAGTCGAAGCAGAAATTCAGGCAGTGCGCGCTGAGAGACGATCCTCCCGTGCGAGTGGTCGCTGATACAAACACAGTTGTCTCTGGCCTGCTGTGGCGTGGAAATCCTCGTCAGGTGATGGAGGCGGCGCGTAGCGGGACCTTACAGCTATACACTACCCCTAGTCTCCTTGCAGAAATTGAAGACGTCCTACAACGTCCGAAGTTCGCACACCGACTTTCCCTTGCCGGCGTTACTGCGCGCAATTTGGTAATGGGCTACGCAGCCCTCGCGAGATTGATCGAACCTGCCGTGATTGAACCAGTCATTCTCCCAGACCCTGATGATGATGCGGTTTTGGCCTGTGCAGTCGCGGCCCAAGCGGAGGCAATCGTAAGCGGAGACGCCCACTTGCTTGACTTGAAGCAATACGTGGGCATTCCCATTCTAACAGCCGCTCAACTCCTGACACGAATAGAGCACGCGTAGAACGGCAGCGATCTAATCGCTGGCTCAGGTTGGCGATGGTAAACCTCGGTCTTGTGACCTGGAAGAAAAGATTGTCAATCGGTCGTTGCTGTCAAGATTTAGTGAATGTGCCTGCTAATGGGTGACCCCAATTATGACACCATTAACGACCTGCTATAGTTCCTCTTGGTTTTGGCGAAAATCCCGCAGATCGGTGAGCTTTCTGTTCAATAGGTTATCAAGTTCCATGGGTTCCATTAGATCCCTATCAGCTTAGTGCATAACGCAAAGGCTGAGCCGTGCTGAAGGCGTCGGTCTCAAGTCGATTGTTCAAGTAAGCCGCTGCGCGGCAGTTCTTAATCCTACCTGACATTCTTTTCTATTCCATCGTCATCGTTCTTAGATAAATATCTCTCCTGGGTTTCTA
>Ga0209874_1000369_pt1 | contig 13157 bp, 12 predicted proteins | sample GWRWN1_20_30_FD_187216 | JGI IMG/M metagenome (GOLD analysis project Ga0209874, IMG submission 187216) | Riverbed sediment microbial communities from areas with no vegetation in Columbia River, Washington, USA - GW-RW N1_20_30 (SPAdes)... | ecosystem: Environmental > Aquatic > Freshwater > River... | reverse complement strand
TTCCGTTCGGTGAGGTCGGCGAGCACGCGCCGCTGCCGCCCCCGACTGGGTCGGACGAACCGATCGAGGCGCCGGCCGCGCTGTCACGCGGAAAGGGCGTGCGCCTCGTCCGTTACCGGCCGCTCTTCTCGGGCCCCGCAGTCGAGCGCGTTCCAGAGCTGCAGTTCCAGCGGCCACTGGCCGAAGTCGAGCTGGCTGAGCAGGACGCGCGCAAGCGCGGGATCTCGAACGGCGACGAAGTCACCGTGCGCTCCAATGGCACGTCCGTGACGCTCCGCGCGCGGCTCAGCCGTGAGCTGCGCTCCGGCGTCGTGCGAATGCCCGACGAGTACGCCGGCGAGCTGCAGCCGACAGTGGAGATCCTCAAGTGAGAGAGCCGTGGTGGATCTCGCTGTTCAAAGCAGCGGTGATCGTGAATCTCGTCATGGTCGCGTTCGCATACACGACCTGGCTCGAGCGCAAGCTCCTCGGGCGGATGCAGAACCGCTACGGCCCTAACCGCGCGGGCCCCTATGGATTGCTCCAGCCCTTCGCCGACCTGATCAAGCTCGTGCGTAAAGAAAGCTTCTTTCCCGTCGCCGCACACGAGCCGCTGTACATCGGCGCGCCGATCATCTCGATGTTCACCGCGCTCGCGGCCTTCGCCGTCATCCCCTTCGGCGCCGGTTGGGAGATCTGGAAGTGGCACGTCGACGGCGTGATCGCCAATGTCTCGATCGGCCTGATCCTGATCTTCGCGCTCGGGTCGATCGGCGTCTACGGCGCGATTGTCGGCGGCTGGGCCTCGGAGTCGAAGTACTCGCTGCTCGGATCGATGCGGACGTGCGCGCAGCTCGTCTCCTACGAGGTCAGCCTCGCCCTGTCCGTGCTCGGCGTCGTGCTGATGGGACAGTCGCTCAACCTGATCGACATCGTGAACAAGCAGGACGCGACGATGTGGTTCGTCGTCCCGCAGCTCGTCGGGCTCATCGTCTTCCTGATCGGCATGATCGCCGAGACGAGCCGCCCACCCTTCGACCTCCCGGAGGCAGACACCGAGCTCGTCGCCGGCTACCACACCGAGTACGGCGGCATGCGCTGGGGGCTGTTCCAGACCGCCGAGTACGTGAACATGATCACGCTCTCCGGGCTCGCCGTAACGCTCTTCTTCGGCGGCTGGCACTTCTTCTGGCTCGACTCCCTCGGACCACTCTGGTTCGTGCTGAAGGTCTTCTTGTTCGTCTCGGTCTTCATCTGGATCCGCGCGTCGGTTCCACGTCTCCGTTACGACCAGCTGATGCGCTTCGGCTGGAAGGTGCTGCTCCCCGTCGCAACGATCAACGCGGTCGTCACCGCGCTCTTGGTGGTGTGGATTTGAGCCCACAGCCACTGGGCGCCGTCAAGGGGTTCGCCGTCACGTTCCGGCAGCTGTTCAAGAAGCCGATCACGCAGCAGTATCCGGAGTACAAGCGGCCGGTCTACCCGCGCTTCCGCGGGCGCCACCGACTGCACCGGCACCAAAACGGCCTGGAGAAGTGCGTTGGCTGCTCGCTCTGCGCGGCTGCGTGTCCTGCGGACTGCATTCGCGTCGTCGCAGAGGAGAACACTACTGACAACCGCGTCTCGCCCGGCGAGCGCTACGCCCGCATCTACGAGATCAACATGAGCCGCTGCATCTTCTGCGGCTACTGCGAGCTGGCATGCCCGTTCGACGCGATCACGCTCGGGAACGAGTACGAGATCTCCGAGTACTCGCGCGACGACCTCATCTACACGAAGGACATGCTGCTTGCGGAGCCGATCAAGAAAGTGCCTGTCGCCGACCGCGATCTCTACGACACGCCGATCCCCTACTACCAGGAACACTCTTGATCTCGTGATCGTCGCCACCGTCGGCAACGTGCTGGTGTGGACGATCTGGATGGTGGCCGCATTCGCGTGCCTCGGGTCGGCAGTCGCGGTCGTCACGTTCTGGAATCCGTTCTACTCCGCGCTCGCACTGATCGGGAACCTCGGCTCGCTCGCCGTCCTCTACCTGCTGCTCTCGTCGGAGTTCGTCGCCGCCGCGCAGGTGCTCGTCTACGCGGGCGCGGTGATGGTGATGTTCCTGTTCGTCATCGCGTACATCGGGCCGCGCTCGGACTCGCCGTGGGCGGGCGGACCAGGCTGGCAGGCGGTCGGGGCCGTGCTCGCGGCTGCCGCCCTGCTGGTCGAGATCATCGTCGCGATCGGCCTCAAGGCAGGCGACCGGCTCGCAGACTCGGCGGACATCCGTGAGGGCTTCGGCGGCCCCGCACAGATCGGCCGCCTCTTCCTGACCGACCATCTGCTTGCCTTCGAGGTCACGTCGATCGTCCTGCTCGTAGCGGCGATCGGCGGCGTCATCCTCGGGGCGCACTCCCGCCGCGCCGCGGACGAGGTGCCGCCTTTGTGAACGGCCCGAGCATCGCCTGGTACCTCGCCGTTGCGGCCTTTCTCTTCGGCACGGGGTCCCTGGGCGTCCTCCTGCGCCGGAACCCGCTGATCGTCCTGCTCTCCCTGGAGATCATGCTCAACGGTGCGAACCTGGCGCTGATCGCCTTCGCCCGCCATCTCGGCGACGCCAGCGGGCAGATCTTCGCGCTGGCCGTGATGGCAGTCGCCGCGTCCGAAGTCGTGGTCGGACTTGGTCTGATCGTTGCGCTGAACCGGAAGCGCGTTCCTCTCGACGTCGACCGGCTGAGCAGCCTCCGCGGATAGTGATAACGGGCGCCTGGATCTGCCTGCTCTCACCGCTCGCGGCTGCGGGACTGATTACGCTCGCCGGCGAGCGAATCTCACGTCGAACCGCCGGCTACGTCGCGACGATCTCCTGCTTCGTCGCCTTCGGCGGGGCTCTGGCGTCCTTCATCGGCCTCCTCGGTCGCGGCGGCGAGGAGCGCGACGTCGTGTCGACAGCGTGGACCTGGCTCTCGGGCGGCTCGTACCGCTCAGGCTTCGAGATCCTGGTCGACCCGCTCAGCGTGATGATGATGCTGATCGTCTCCGGCGTCGGCGGGCTGATCGTCGCCTACTCGCTCGGCTACATGGACGGCGACGACGAAGAGCGCCGCTACTTCGCGTACATGTCCCTGTTCGTCTTCTCGATGCTGCTGCTCGTGCAGGGCGGCAACTTGCTGCTGCTACTCGCGGGCTGGGGCATGGTCGGACTGTCGTCGTACCTGCTGATCGGTCACTGGCACGAGCGCCCGAGCGCGATCGCCGCCGCCAAGAAGGCGTTCGTGATGAACGCGATCGGCGACGCGACCATGGCGCTTGCGTTCTTCCTGCTGATCAAGGAGGCAGGCTCGCTCGAGTTCGGCATCCTCGGAGGCGAGTACGGCTCGACGACCGCGAACCTGGTTGCGCTGGGACTGCTGGGCGGCGCCGTCGCGAAGTCTGCGCAGCTTCCACTCCAGACGTGGTTGCCGGACGCGATGGAGGGCCCCACACCCGTCAGCGCGCTCATCCACGCGGCGACGATGGTCACGGCAGGCGTCTACCTGATCGTCCGCACGCACCCGATCTTCGAGCAGGCCCCGGCGATCGCCGATCTGGCAGCGGGCCTCGGGGCGGGCACGCTCCTGCTCGCCGGGCTGATCGCACTCGTGCAGGTCGACATCAAGCGCGTGATCGCGTACTCGACCATGTCCCAGATCGGCTACATGTTCCTCGGCGCAGGGCTCGGCGCGTACGCCAACGGGATGTTCCACCTGATGACGCACGCCTTCTTCAAGGCGCTGCTCTTCATGGCGGCCGGCATCGTCATCCACGCGCTCGCGGCCGAACAGGACATCCGCAAGATGGGCGGCTTACGGCAGCTGATGCCGCGCACGTACCAGGCGTTCCTGGTCGGCTCGCTCGCACTCGTCGGCATCTTTCCGTTCGCCGGGTTCTTCTCGAAGGACTCGATCCTCGCGGCGGCGATGGATCACGGCGCCTACGGCTACGTCCTGTGGGTCGCCGGCCTGGCCGGGACGTTCCTTACAGGCCTGTACACGTTCCGGCTGCTGTTCGTCGTCTTCTGGGGCGAGCCGAGCGCCTTCGTGCGCGAGCACTTCCACGCCATCAAGCGCGACGTCGTCGGCGTGTCGATGGGCGCGACCGTCGGCGTGTTAACGGTGCTTTCCATCATCGGCGGGTGGATCCAATTCGCGCCCTGGTGGCATCCGATCGAGACCTGGCTCGAGACGGTCGCGGAGCCACTGGTCTCGCCGGAGGGCTGGCAGGAGGGAGTCTCGATCGCGCTCTCGCTCGTCCTCGGCTTGGGCGGGATCTACATCGCCTGGCTGGCCTACGGGACACGACGCGTCGCTGTGCCTCGGCAGCTGGCGCTCCAGCGAATGCTGGAGCGCAAGTTCTACTTCGACGAGCTGTACGACGCGCTCTTCTATCGCCCGACGGTCTGGGCCGCGAAGAAGCTCTACCGCTGGGTCGAGGAGCCGATCATCTCCGGCACGATGCGTGAGCTCGGGGAGGAGACGCGCGATGTCGGCGGCCTCGTCGCGCGACTCCAGACCGGATTGCTGCGCACGTACGCGCTTGCGATTGCCTCGAGCGTCGCAGTCCTCGCCATCGTCTTCATCGCGGTCAAATGACGACGCTTCTGATTCTCCTACCGCTCGGCGCCGCGCTCGTCATCTGGCTGCTGCCGCTGAACCGCGTTTCGGCCGGCTCCCTGGCGTTGCTCGCCGCGCTCGCAGAAGTCGGAATCTGGATTCAGCTCGTGGCGCGCTTCGACTTCGACCGTGGCGGCCTCCAGTTCGCGCAACAGGAGGACTGGTTCGGCGACCTGAACGTGTCGTACCACGTCGGCGTCTACGGCTTCTCCGTGTGGCTGATCGGGCTGACGGTTGTCGTGATGGCGGCGGCCATCGCGTACGCCTTCTGGGCCGGACGGGAGAAGACCCGCGCCTACATGGGCCTCATGCTCTTCCTGACCGGAGCCGTCGTCGGCGTCTTCAGCGCACAGGATCTCCTGCTCTTCTACGCGTTCTTCGAGGCAATGATGATCCCGCTCTACGTCCTCGTGGGCGTGTGGGGCGGACCGGGGCGAATGGCCGCGACGCTCAAGTTCGTGATCTACACGATGGCCGGCTCGCTGCTGATGCTCGCGGCGATCGTCGTCTACGGGCTCTCGCAGAACACGTTCGATCTCGTCGAGATCGGCACCAGCTCGAGCAACTGGGTCTTCCTGGGTTTCGTCGCGGCGTTCGCGATCAAGGCGCCGCTGTTCCCGCTGCACGGCTGGCTTCCGGACGCGTACCGGGAGTCGTCGCCGGAGGTCGCCGCAGTCCTCTCGGGCGTCGTCTCGAAGGCCGCCGCGTACGGGTTCCTGCGGATCGCGGTCGCGCAGTTCCCCGAGCCCGTGCGGGACTTCCGCGACCCCATCCTCGCCCTCGCGGCGATCGGATTGATCTACGGCTCGCTGCTCGCCTTCCGCGCGCCCGACCTGCGCGGCGTGATCGCATATTCCTCGCTCGCCCAGATGAGCCTGATCACGATGGGCGTGTTCGCGGTCAACGACCTAGGGCTCGACGGGTCGGTGCTGCAGATGGTGAACCACGGGCTCGTCTCGGCAGCGTTGTTCCTCCTGGCCGGGATGGTGGAGCGGCGCACGTTGACCGGTGAGCTCGGGCGCCTCGGAGGGATGGCGCGCGGACGCCCTGCGCTGGCAACGCTCCTGATGACGACGGGCGTGATCGCCCTCGCGGTGCCGCTCTCGTCCGCGTTCGCCGGCGAGTTCCTCATCCTCGCGGGAGTCTTCCGCCACGGCTGGGGCTGGGCGGTGGTCGGTGCCGTGGCGATCGTGCTCGCCGCGATGTACACGCTGCGTCTGATCTCCGCGGTGCTGCATCGTGAGGTCGGGCCTGCAGTGTCCGACTCGGCGCTCGATCTCCGACCCGCCGAGCTCGGCGTCGTCGTTCCGCTCGTCGCCTGTCTCATTGCACTGTCGGCCTGGCCGGCGGCGATCACTCAGCACTCCTTCCGAGGCGACCGGCCGCAGGCGGACGTCGCCGCTCAGTTCAGATGATCGATCGCCCGCACATCGACTGGTTCGCGCTCGCGCCGGTGAACTCGCTCCTGGCGGCGTCCGCACTGGCACTGCTGTGCGCCGTGCTCGTCCCGCGCCCGTGGCGCAAGCCAGTGACCGCCGCGCTCTGCGCGCTCGGATACGCAACGGCGGTCGGCTTCGCGATCGCGCTCTACGTGCGCTCGGCGCAGAGCCACGGCGTCGTCGTCGACGCACTCCGGCGCGACCGCCTCGCGGAGCTGGCCACGATCATCGTCGCGGGGTCGGGCCTGCTCGCCACGGCGATCTCGTACCGGCATCGATGGCGGGAGGATCACGTCGGCGAGTACTACGCACTCCTGGCGGCGGCGGGAAGCGGGATGATCTTCTTCGTCGGGGCCAACAACCTGCTGACGCTGTTCCTGGCGCTCGAGTGGTTCTCGATCTCGCTCTACATCCTCTGCGCGATCGACCGCGACCGGCTCGGGGGTCTCGAGGCGGCCCTGAAGTACCTCGTCATCGGAGGCTTCGGGTCGGCGGTGCTGCTGTTCGGAATGGCCCTCGTCTACGGGGCAAGCGGGGAGCTCGAGTTCGCGGCGATCGCCGCCGCCGGGCGAGAGAACGACACGCTGCTGCTCTTCGGGCTGGCGATGATCGTCGCCGGGCTCGCGTTCAAGGCCTCCGCGGCGCCGTTCCACATGTGGACGCCAGACGTCTACGAGGGCGCGCCGACGCCCGTGACGGCCTTCATGTCGGCGGCCACGAAGACGGTCGCGCTCGTCGCGACGCTCCGGATCCTCGTCACGGCTTTTCCCGGTGACGCCGACGTCTGGACAGTCGCAGTGGCGGTGATCGCGGTCTGCTCGCTCGTTCTCGGCAACCTGGCGGCCCTCGTGCAGAAAGGCCTCAAGCGCATGCTCGCTTACTCGTCGATCTCGCATGCGGGGTTCATGCTGATCCCGGTCGCGGCCAACTCGGCGCTCGGCGGACGGGCACTCCTTTACTACCTCATCCCCTACTCGGCGATGTCTCTCGGTGCGTTCGCCGTCGTCGCCGCGCGCGAGCGTGAGCTCGGGGTGCCGGTGACGCTCGAGAACATGGCGGGCTTCGGCTGGGAGCGGCCGCTCCTCGGCATCTCGATGTGGGCCTTCATGCTCGGCTTCGCGGGCTTCCCGCTCACCGGTGGCTTCGTCGGAAAGTTCTACGCCTTCGCCGCGGCGTACCGTCAGGGCTGGACCTGGCTCGTGATCGTCGGCGTGATCGCGACGCTCGTCAGCCTCTACTACTACCTCGGCGTCGTGCGCGCGATGTTCATGCGCAGCAGCGGGGACTTGCAGCTGGCGCCGATCGGCGGCTCACCGCCGCGCGAGCCTCTGCTGCAGACTGCCGTCTTCGCCTGCCTCGTCGTCACCGTCGGCTCGTTCTTCGCCGTCCAACCGTTGATCGACCTGGCGCAGAACGCCGCAAGCTCGCTGCCGTTCTAAGGCGCCGCTTGCGGTGCCGTCACCAGGATGCGCGGGCTTCGCCCGTGCATCCGTCTGAACTGACCGATCGACCCGCCCCGAACTCGCCGGCGAGTCCGATCTAGGCAGATTCGGCGGCCGGCCGGCCCTCGGGAGCCGCTTCGCTTGGACGAGTGCGCAGCGCGCGTGCGGCCCAGTCGGGGAGCCACCAGTTCCAGCGGCCCATCAGCGTCATCAGCGCGGGCACGAGCAGCGCCCGGATCACGGTTGCGTCGAAGATGATGCCCGCCGCTAAGCCGATCCCGAACTGCTTGATGTCGACCCCCGGACTGGTCGAGAGGACGAAGAACGCGAACATCAGCACGAGCGCCGCGCTCGTCACCAGCTTCCCGGTTCGGGCCAGGCCCTGCGCGATCGCCTCCTTGGTGTTGCCAACCTCGTCGTAGACCTCGCGCATGCGGGTCAGCATGAAGACCTCGTAGTCCATCGAGAGACCGAACAGAAAGGCGAAGATCATTAATGGAATCCACGGGATGATCGAGTCCGTCGCAGGTGTGTTCCAGATCGCCTGCGAGCCGTGACCCTGCTGGAAGATGAACACGATGATCCCGAACGCCGCTCCGAGCGACACGAGGTTGAGAATCACGGCCTTCAGAGGCAGCAGAAGCGAGCGGAACGCACGCGCGAGCAGGACGTAGCTCAGGAGGATCACGAACAGGAGCACGTAGGGGAAGTTCCCGTAGACGGCATGGACGAAGTCGCGGTCTTCGGGCGCAACGCCACCAAGGCTGGCGCCCGCCGGCAGGGCGTCCTTTACGCGCGTGATCGTCTTCCTCGCAGCCTTGCTCGAGCCGTCGTCGGCAGGGAGCACCTCGACCAGCGCAAGACCGTTCTTTCGCCAGCTCTCCGGAGCGGCAGCGCCCGCGACCCCCTCAACGCTTCGCAGGCGCTGCGCTACGTCGCTCGCTTGCCCTTCGGGCGCGAGCACGATGAAGGGCTTGATCACTCCGGGCGAGATTCCGGCTCGGTCGAGGGAGTCCCGACCGACGATTGCGTCTCCCTTGCCCGGGAAGTTCTTGGCCTGCGCCTCGCTCGGGTTCATCTGGAGCCCAAGGGCGAGCAGGACGGCGACGATCGCCGTGCCGACGGCCGCTACCGGCAGGGGACGGCGGATGACGAGCCGTGCCCACCAAGCCCAGAAGCCGGATTCCGCGTCGGTGACCGCCACGACGCGCTTCGGCATGACGCGCAGCTTGTTGATCCGTGGCCCCAGCATCGAGAGGAACGCGGGCAAGAGCGTGATCGAGACGAGCACCGACACCGCCGGGATGAGCATGCCGCCGATTCCGATCGATCGGATGAACGGCAAAGGCAGGAGAATCATGCTCAGCAGGCCGACCGCGACGGTCGTGCCGGAGACGATCACCGACTTGCCGGCATGCGTCATCGTCTCGACGAGTGCCGTCTCGGTGTCCTCGCCGGCCGCGAGCTCCTCGCGGAAGCGGAAGATCATCAGCAGCGCGTAGTCGATCGCCACACCAAGCCCGACGAGAGCAATCAGGAACTGAACGACGATCGACACATCCGTCAGGTACGTCAGCGCCCAGATGAGCGTGAAGGTGTTAAGGATGGAGGCGATCGCGATCGCCAGCGGAATGGCAACCGCCGGCAGCGTCCCGAAGACGAACAGGAGGATCACAAGGGCGCCGACGCCGGCGATCAGCGCTTCGGTCAGCACACTTGGGCCCTCACTGCCTTCGCTGGAGACGTCGTACAGCGGCAGCAGCCCGGTCAGGTGCGTGGTGACACCTGGCGGGGCGTTCGCAGAGAGCGCTGCACGGACCTCGTCGAGCTTGGGCTCACTCGAGAACGTGTTCTGACCGGGTGGATAGATCTCGGCATACGTCGTCTGCCGGTCCGTCGAGACGTACATGTCGTTCTGGGCGTCGAAGTACGAGCTCGAGCGCGAGCCCGGATTGACCGCCGTGGCCTTCTCGATCGCCGGCGCCAGGTCCGCCTTCGTCACGTCTCCCTTCGATTCGAAGACGGCCACGAGCGGCGCCTGCTCGCCGGAGCCGAACGTCTTCAGCGCCTTCTGATTCGTCTCGTACGCGGAGTAGCCCGGAATCGAGAACGACTCGAACCAGCGATCGGAGACGCGCATCGTCGCGAACACGCCGAACGCGGTGAGCAGGAACCAGATCCCCACGACCAGGCCGCGCCGGCGATGGACCACGTGCGCTAGGCGAGCAAGCACAATTCCAGTTTTAACGACCGCGCAGGCCGCTGGGCAAGGCGGCAGACACGCCTATGCGGGGTGCGGTTAGCCGTACCTTCGGGAAGGCCTGATCAAGCGCTGTGGTTCTGAGCTAACCTCGCACGTGGCTCGCTGGGCACTCGCGCTGCTCCTGCCGCTGGCCGGATTCTTCATTCTCCTCGTCCGGCCCGAGTGGGACGTGCACTGGGAACATCACCCCGCGCACTTCTGGCTCGTTTTGGCGGTCGCGGCGGTCAACTTCGCTTTGGGATTGGCAATGAGCGAAGCCGCGCGGCGGCGCGGGGACGCGCGCGTCTTTCTGATCGCACTGGCGTTCCTGGCCAGTGCGGGCTTTCTCGCCCTCCACGCGCTTGCAACGCCCGGAGTCCTTCTGGAAGGCAAGAACACTGGCTTCGTGGTCGCAACGCCCGTGGGACTGTTCCTCGGCAGCTGCTTCGCAGCCCTCTCCGGTCTCGACATCGGCGAGGAGCGGAGCCTGGCGGTCCTGGGGCGGGAGCGACTGCTACGGCTGGGCCTCCTCCTGCTCCTCGTCGGCTGGGCGGCCTGGTCGCTCGCCGCGCTCGCGCCACTCGACGACCCGTTGCCGCCGGAGGACGCCACCGGCCCCCTCGTTGTGCTCGCCGTCGCCGGTGGCGTGCTCTACGCCTTCGCGGCCTGGCGTTACGTGCAGCTCTACCGCCTGCGCCCCTCGTTCCTGCTCGTCGGCGTTACCGTCGCGTGGATCCTCCTCGCGGAGGCCCTGCTGGCAGTCGCCCTTGCGCGCAACTGGCGTGCGACCTGGTGGGAGTGGCACGTCCTGATGGCCGTCGCGTTCCTGCTCGTCGCAGCGTCGGCGTGGCATGAGTACCGTCGGCAAGGCTCCACGGCGGAAGCACTCCTTGGTCTCTACCTCGATCACACAATCGCGCGTGTCAACGACGGCTACGCTCGCGCGCTCGCGGAGCTTGCCGAGGAATCCGAGCGCGGCGGTGACGTTTCCGTACGTGCGCAGGAGGTCGCCGAACGGTTCGGACTGGCGGGAGACCAGCAAGCGCTCCTCGAGCAGGCGGCGACACAGCTCCGGGACGTCGATCGCCTCTACCGGCCGTACGTCCCCGCCCCTTTGGTTGAACGCCTGCGGCAGGATCCTCGTGCTGCGGAGCTCGGTGGTGTGCGGCGGGTGGTCAGCGTGCTCTTTGCGGATCTGCAGGGTTTCACCAGCTTCAGCGAACGCGCCGACCCGACCGATGTCATCGGGATGCTCAACTCCTACTGGGCCGTGACCGTCCCGCTCGTCGTTCGTGACCACGGCGGGCTCATCGAGCGCTTCGCGGGCGACGCGGTTATGGTCGTGTTCAACGCCACCGGCGACCAGCCCGACCACGCAAGGCGAGCCGTCGCGGCGGCTCTAGCGATGCAGCGCGCGGCCGATGCCATCGCGGCAAGCCGGATCGACTGGCCACGGTTTCGTGCCGGCGTGAACACCGGCACGGCGATAGTCGGAAACGTTGGCACTGCGGAGCAGCGGAGCTTCGCGGCAATCGGCGACACGACGAATCTCGCGGCGCGGCTTCAGACGGCCGCGGCTCCAGGACAGGTAGTAGTCGGGACGACTACCGCAGAGACGCTTGCGGGCTCGGCCGTCCTCGAAGCCATCGATCCCTTGGAGTTGAAAGGGAGGTCGGAGCCAGTCGCTGCGTTCGTGGTCGTGCGGCTGAACTGATCACGCCGCGCGTTCGCGCCGTGCGGGCGGGTTGTCCGCTCGGGGCTCCACGATCTGCGTGCCCCGTGCAGGGTTGAGAGCGCCGACGGAGATCGCGGCGTAGAGCACGAGCGTCAGCACAAGCGCGGAGAGCGCGAACTGCGGCACTCCGCCGACGACCGCAGGGCTGCGAAGTGCCGCGCTGAGCACGAGCAGGAGCAGAGAGAGGCCCGCCAGGATGGGCCTCAGGCCGTTACAGCGTTCCTCCAGCAGGTCGCCGTAGCAATCGAGGACGAGCACGAACGCTGCGGGTATTCCGAAGAAAAGAAAGGCGAGTGCGAGGCCGTGGTTACCCCCCACGTCGGAGAGAAGGGCGGCAAAGACGAGCAGTCCCGGAACGAGGCGGCGAGCCATCCTTCCAGAGGTTCGCGGCGACCCCGGACGTTCCTTTACGCTCCGCGCCGCATCCCCGGACGCAAAGGAGACCGATGGCTGACGCCTCGCTGACCTGGCTCGGACACGCCGCTTTCCGGCTCGACTCGCCCGGTGGAAAGCGAATCTACGTCGATCCGTTCCTGCAAGGTCCAACGTGTCCCGACGATGAACGCGACCCGGATCGTGTCGACCTGATCCTGCTGACCCACGGACACGAGGATCACGTCGGCTCAACGGTCGACCTCTGGAAGAAGCACAAGGCCCGCGTGATCGCACCGTTCGAGCTACGCGAGTGGCTCGAGACGAGGGGCGTCGAAGGCGGCGAGGGTAGCGATCCGAGCAAGGGCGGGACGGTCGACGCCGACGGCATCAAGGTGACGCTCACGAACGCCCACCATTCGAGCTCGATCGAGGGCGGCACGTACACAGGTGAGCCCTGCGGATTGGTGGTCGAGCTGGAGAACGGCAAGAAGGTGTACTTCGCCGGTGATACGTGCGTGTTCGGCGACATGCAGCTGATCGGTCGGATCCACGCGCCGGACGTGGCCGTGCTGCCGATCGGCGATCACTACACGATGGGGCCTCGCGAAGCGGCCGTCGCCTGCGAGTTGCTCGGCGTGAAGCGCGTGGTTCCCTGTCACTGGGGCACGTTTCCGCTGTTGCGGGGAACCCCGGACGAGCTGGCCGAGCTCGCGCCCGATATAGACGTCGAGCGAATCCAACCCGGGGACTCGATCACGCTGTGAGGGAACGCTGGTTCGGAGCCACCGGACGGCGTGTGCCGGAGATCGCCGTCGAAGGCGAGCTCGACCTCGACGAGGCCCTCGTGCTCGAAGACCTGTCGGATCCGGAGAAGCTGCAGGAGGCGCACGAGGCCGGGCGTCCCATTGTCGTGCGTGCAGCTTCGGCTGAAGAGGTGAAAGAGGCACTCTCCCGGCCGGAGGTTGCAACCGCGCTCGTCCCGCCGGATCGCCGCGAGCTGCTCGAGCTCGATCTCCGCGAGCTGACGTATGGGCCGTAACGAAGTCGTATCGACCTACTCCATCGTGGCCTGCGATCTCGAGGCGGGCCAATGGGGCGTCGCCGTTCAGTCCAAGTTCCTCGCGGTCGGGTCGGTCGTTCCGTGGGCGGAACCGCACGTGGGCGCGATCGCCACGCAGTCGTACGCGAACCCGCGGTACGGTCCGGACGGTCTCGCCCTGCTCCGCGGGGGGCTCTCGGCCGAGGAGGTCGTCGAGCGGCTCACCTCCGCCGACGAGGGACGCGCTCAGCGCCAGCTCGGCGTGGTCG
>Ga0209874_1000368_pt1 | contig 13158 bp, 7 predicted proteins | sample GWRWN1_20_30_FD_187216 | JGI IMG/M metagenome (GOLD analysis project Ga0209874, IMG submission 187216) | Riverbed sediment microbial communities from areas with no vegetation in Columbia River, Washington, USA - GW-RW N1_20_30 (SPAdes)... | ecosystem: Environmental > Aquatic > Freshwater > River... | reverse complement strand
TACAGCATCCGTGTCTATTTCAACCCGCTCGTGCGTCTTATCTGGCTCGGAGCGCTCGTCATGTTCTTTGGCGGCGCCGTATCCCTCTCTGACCGCCGCTTGCGGGTCGGCGCGCCGAAGCGCGCGCAAGCTAAGGTGGCGGCTGTGCCCGCGGGCGAGTAGCCATGAAGTCGCGCCCATCCCTCTTCGCCCTCGTTCTGGCGGTTGCGATCTCCTTCCTCGCGGCGTTTCCCGCTTATGCCGTGCAGCCCGATGAAGTGCTGCAAGACCCCGCGCTCGAGGCGCGCGCCCGGGCCATCTCGGAAGGCTTGCGCTGCCTCGTCTGCCAGAACCAATCGATCGACGATTCCGACGCGCCCTTGGCCAAGGACCTCAGGCTCCTTGTGCGCGAGAGGCTCAAAGCCGGCGACAGCGATCAAGAGATCGCCGACTTCATCGTGGCCCGCTATGGCGAGTTCGTGCTCCTCCGCCCACGGCTTTCGCCGCATACCCTGCTGCTGTGGTTCGCGACGCCCGCTGTTTTTGCCACGGCGCTTCTCCTCATCTGGCTCGCCTATCGGCGGCGAAAAGCGGCCGCTCAAGGCCTTGCGCCGCTTAGCGCCAACGAGGAACGCCGGCTGAAGCGCCTGCTGGACGAACGCTGAGCCTTGGGCTAAGGGAAGGAGGCAAAACGCCCTTGCCGAGGGCCGTTTTTCGCCAGGAACCTTACTGAAATTTAATGCCGCCGAAACGGCGGCGTAATCGGCGAACGCATATATGTTGACCCCAGAGGCCTCGCTCCTTGGTCGATGCAAGGCTATCTTACGGGAATTCCTATCTCAGGAGAGAGGTGACTCATGACACTTGACCAGAGCTCTGCTGCGACTGAGAGCCCAAGCTCGCGGAGACTGACCCGCAAGCCCGCGCTCCTCGCGGCTGCCGCCCTGATCGCCACCAGCGCATTAGGGCTGGCGCTCGGCAATAGCGTGCCCTTTGCCGCCGCCGAGACCGCTACCCAGCCGACCATCGAAACGCCTTATGGCCGCGCGCCGTTGAGCTTCGCCGACCTTGTCGCCAAGGTGAGCCCGGCCGTGGTGAGCATCAACGTCAAGAGCGACGTCAAAGTCGCCGACAACGACATGCAGATTCCGGGTATGCCCGACCTTCCGGAGGACAACCCGCTCTACGACTTCTTCAAGCAGTTCCGCAAAGGCATGCCGCAGGCTCCGACCGCGCCGACCCCGAGTTTGGCGCAAGGCTCCGGCTTCTTCATCTCGCCTGATGGCTTAGTCGTGACCAACAACCACGTGGTCGAGGACGCCGAGGACATCACAGTGACGCTCGAGAGCGGTGACAAATATCCGGCCAAGCTCATCGGCACCGACCCGCGCACCGACGTGGCGCTGGTCAAGGTCAATGCCGAGGGCAAGACCTTTCCGTTCGTCGAGTTCTCGTCCAAGGATCCCCGCGTCGGCGACTGGGTGCTCGCCGTCGGCAATCCGTTCGGCCTCGGCGGCACGGTGACGGCCGGCATTATCTCGGCCCATAACCGCGACATCGGCTCCGGCCCCTATGACTACCTGCAGATCGATGCGGCGGTGAACCGCGGCAATTCGGGCGGTCCCGCCTTCGATCTCGACGGCAAGGTGGTCGGCATGAACACGGCCATCTTCTCACCCTCCGGCGGCAATGTCGGTATCGCCTTCGCCGTGCCGGCTGCCCTCGTCAAGGAGGTGGTCAGCGAGCTCCAGAGCCACGGCACTGTCGATCGGGGCTGGCTTGGCGTCGTTATCCAGAATGTGAGCGACGACATCGCCGATTCGATCGGACTGCCAGAGGCCAAGGGAGCCATGATCACCAAGGTGACCGAGGACGGACCTGCGGCCAAAGAGGACCTCAAGCCCGGTGATGTCATCGTCGAGGTGAACGGCGAGAAGATCAACGACTCGCGCGACCTCGCCCGCAAGATCGCCGAGCTGCACCCCGATACGGACGTGAAGCTGTCCATCGCCCGCTATGGCGAGCAGCGTCAGGTCACCATGAAGCTCGGCACCTTCCCGAGCGGCAAGAAGCTTGCCGCTCTCGAGGAGGAAAAGCCTAGCACGGGCGAGCAAATGAAAGATCTCGGCCTGTCGCTGGCTCCAGCCGTCAAGTTCCCCGGCGCCGGTGACGAGGGCGTGGTGATCACCGAGGTCGATCCTCAGAGCGACGCCGCCGACAAGGGACTTAAGCCCGGCGACGTCATCCTCCAGGTCGCCGGCGTCACCGTGTCCGAACCTTCCGATGTCGCCGCTGGCGTCAAGAAGGCGATGGCCGGCGCCAAATCGGACAAGGACACGGTCAAAGTCCTGATGCAGGTCAAAACCGGCGATCAGACGCGCTTCGTGGCGCTTTCCCTGAAGAAGGCTTAAAGACGCCTTCTACGCCGGAGGGCGGCGCGGTCTCCCCCCACCGCGCCGCCCACCCCTCTCTCGTCAGGGCTTACTCTCCGTGTCTTGTTGAGGCAGCGTCGCCAGGGAGATCTCCAAACATGCGTGTGCTGGTCATCGAGGACGATCAGGAGACCGCAACTTTCCTCAAGCGGGCGCTGAAAGAATCGGGCCATGTCGCCGAATACGCAGGCGACGGCCAGACCGGGCTCGATCTTGCCAGAGCAAACGCCTATGACGTGCTCATCGTTGACCGCATGTTGCCCAAATGCGACGGGCTGACGGTGATCGGAGCGCTGCGCGCCGAGGAGATCAGGACCCCGGCGCTGATCCTGAGCGCGCTTGGCGAGGTCGACGATCGGGTCAAGGGCTTGCGCGCCGGCGGCGATGACTATCTGACCAAGCCCTACGCATTCAGCGAGCTGCTCGCCCGCATCGAGGCGCTGGCCCGGCGCACGTCCCCCGAGGAAGGGAGCACGCGCTTCATGGTAGGCGACCTCGTGCTCGATCGCCTCTCGCACAAGGTGACGCGCGCGGGCGAAGCTATTATGTTGCAGCCGCGCGAGTTTCGCCTGCTCGAATATCTGATGAAACATGCAGGTCAGGTGGTGACGCGCACCATGTTGCTCGAGAATGTATGGGACTATCATTTCGACCCGCAGACGAATGTCATCGACGTCCACATTTCCCGGCTGCGGTCCAAGATCGACAAAAACTTCGGAAACGCCCTCCTGCACACGGTCCGCGGCGCCGGCTACACCATCCGTGACAGCGCTCACTAAGCTCTTCCGGACCACTACCTTTCGCCTATCGCTGACCTATCTTGCGCTGTTCAGCGCCGCCGCGATTGTCGCTATCGCCTATATCTATTGGAACACCACGGTTCTGCTCTCGCGGCAGCTCAACCAGACCATCGACGCCGAGCTCAAGGGGCTCGCCGAGCAGTACCGGGCAGGGGGGCTGGAACAACTTGTCCGTACCGTCGCCGAGCGCAGCGGGACCCCCGGCAACAGCCTCTATCTCGTCGCCGACAGCGAAGGCCGCAGGCTCGCCGGCAATCTCAGCGCCGTGTCGCCCGATTTGTGGAACAGCCTCGGTCCGGTCGAATTCGTCTATCGGCGCCCGGCGCCGGGGGGCGTCGAGAACAGGCTCGCTTTCGCCAATGTGTTCCGGCTGCCGAGCGGGTACCGGCTGATCGTCGGCCGCGACATCGAGGACCGCCGCGAGCTTGCGCGCATGGTTCGCTCGGCCATGCTGTGGGGGCTCGGGGTGATGGCCGTGTTCGGCATCGGCGGCGGCTATTGGGTGAGCCGCAAGCTGCTCGCGCGCATCGACACGCTCGCCGCCACCACGCGCACCATCATGGAGGGCGATCTGGCCGGGCGTCTGCCGATCGCGGGCTCGGGCGACGAGCTCGACCGGCTGTCGGACAGCCTCAACCTCATGCTCGCGCGCATCGAGCAGCTCATGGCGGGTTTGCGCGAAGTCTCGGACAATATCGCCCACGACCTCAAGACGCCGCTCAACCGCCTGCGTAATCGCGTCGAGGCGGCGTTGCGCGAGCCTTACGGCGAGCCGGTCTATCGCGAGGCACTGGAGCGGACCATCGAGGAGGCAGACGGGCTGATCAAGACGTTCAATGCGCTCCTCTCGATCGCGCGGATCGAAGCCGGCGCCGGCGGAGACAACCGTGAGACACTCGATGTGTCGGCGCTATTGCGCGACGTAGCCGAGCTTTACGAGCCCGTCGCAGAGGAACGCGGGCTGGTGCTGAAGGCTGAGGCAGAAGCCCCTATTTTCATCCGCGCCGATCGCCAGTTGCTCGGCCAGGCCATCGCCAATCTCATCGACAACGCTATCAAATATGGGACGACAGGGGTGTCACTGGGCGGCACTGGCGCGAAGTCAGAGGTTGAAGTAAGCGCCAAGATCAAGGGACCAATCGCCGAGATCGTGGTGACCGACCGGGGGCCAGGAGTACCGGTTTCCGACCGCGAGCGAGTGCTCGACCGGTTCGTTCGGCTCGAAGCGAGCCGGTCGGAGCCGGGCAGCGGATTGGGTTTGAGTCTTGTCGCGGCCGTGGCGCGGCTGCATGGTGGCAGCCTGAGACTTGAGGACAACGCGCCCGGGCTCAGAGTCATCCTCGCTTTGCCAATGAACGGCGAGGCGCTTGTCAACGGGGCGCCTCACCGGGCGCCCGCGGGAGCAGAGATCAGGCCGGCGTGACGGCGTTCTTCGAGCGCATCACCGAAATGCCGCGCGTCTACGACGCGGCGCGGGGCGCCGACGTGCTTGCAAGCCTGACTAAAGCATTTGGCGGCGTTTCCGATCTCGCGCCTGCCGCCAAGCTCCTTGCCGTGGCGCCAAAGGTCAAGGAGCTGCTCGCGGCTTCCTTTTCCGGCTCTCCCTACCTTACGTCGCTGGCGTTGCGCGATCCCGCGCTTCTCGCCGAATGCCTATTGCGCGATCCCGACGCGCATCTGGCGGAGGCGCGTGCGGCGCTCGCCGCAGCAATTGCCAAAGCCCCCACCGTGCCGGAGGTCATGGCGCTGTTGCGGCGGTTCAAGCGCCGCATGGCGCTCCTCACGGGCCTCGCCGATCTTGGCGGCGTTTGGCCGACGGAGGCGACACTAGAGGCCATGAGCGCCGCCGCCGATGCGGCGCTAGAGCAGGCGGCAACCTTCCTCTTCCGCAAGGCGCGCGAGTCCGGTCAGCTCACGCGGCAAGCGGAGTCGCCCGCGCCGGGCTATTTCATCATTGCCATGGGCAAGCTCGGCGCGTTTGAGCTTAACTACTCCAGCGACATCGACATTATCGTCTTCTACGACGCCGAGCGTGCGGGGCTTAAGCCGGACATCGAGCCATCAACGTTCTTCGTGCGGCTGACCCGCGAGCTCGTGCGTCTCCTCCAGGAGCACACCGCCGACGGCTATGTGTTCCGCACCGATCTCAGGCTTCGGCCCGACCCGGGTGCGACCCAGATCGCGCTCTCGATCGAAGCGGGACTCACCTATTACGAGAGCTTCGGCCAGAACTGGGAACGCGCCGCCCTGATCAAGGCGCGGGTCGTTGCCGGCGATGTCGAGGCGGGCGAGGAGTTCCTGCGTCAGCTCGCTCCGTTCGTGTGGCGGAAATATCTCGACTTCGCGGCCGTCGCCGACATCCATGCCATGAAGCGGCGCGTGCATGCCTTCAAGGGCCACGGCGCCATCGCGGTTGAAGGGCATGACATCAAGCTCGGGCGGGGCGGCATCCGCGACATCGAGTTCTTCGCCCAGACCCAGCAGCTCATCGCCGGCGGCCGTCATCCCGAGCTCAGGACCCGCGGTACGATCGAGACGCTTAAGAGCCTCGCCGGGGACGGCTGGATTACGGAGGAGTCCGCAAGCGAGCTCCGGGAGGCCTATCTTTTCCTGCGCCGCATCGAGAACCGGCTGCAAATGGTCGGCGACCAGCAGACCCATATCATTCCGGACGAGTGGGAGGAGCTCGACCGCGTCGCCAAGCTTTCGGGATTTGCCGATACGAATGAATTCGGTGACGCGCTGCTTGCCCAGTTCAAGCGGGTCGAAGCGCATTACGGGGCTCTGTTCGAGAAGCTGCCCGAGATCCCGAGCTCAGCCCCGAGCCTGGTCGTTGCAGCCGACGAGGGAGACCCCGCCGCATTTGCCAGCCTCGAGCGTGTCGGCTTCCACAATCCACAAGCTGCGATCGCCGCCATCCGCGCCTGGCAGTCGGGCCGCTACGCCGCGACCCGAAGCGAGCGCGCGCGGGAGCGGCTGACCGAGTTTCTGCCCTCCCTGCTCGATGCCTTCGGCCGTACCGCCGAGCCCGATCTCGCCCTTGCCACCTTCGACAGGGTGATCGCCGAGATGCCCGCAGGGCTACAGCTCTTCTCCCTGCTTGCCGCCAATCCCAGCCTGCTGAGGCTGCTCGCCGACATCATGGGGACGGCTCCACGGCTTGCCCGCATCATCGGCAGAAGGCCGCGCCTGCTCGACGCCGTGCTCGACCCTGGCTTCTTCGGCGCGGTGCCCACCCCCGCCAAGTTGAAGGAACTGGTCGGGGCGGCGCTCGCCGAGGCATCCGACTATCAGGATGCGCTCGACCGTGCGCGCATGGTCGGCCGCGAGCAGGGCTTCCTCATCGGGGTCAGGGTGATCTCGGACACGCTCTCGGCGCGCCAAGCGGGAGCCGCTTATGCTGGCCTCGCCGAGACGCTGATCGAGGCGCTCGCCGAGCGGGTCGAGGACGAGCTTGTCCGCACACATGGGCGGATGCCGGGAGGACAAGCGGCCGTGCTCGCCATGGGCAAGCTCGGAGGGCGGGAGATGACGGCGGGCTCAGACCTCGATCTGATCATCGTCTATGATTATGAGGGCGACGGCGCCCAGTCCGATGGGCCGAGGAGCCTTCCAGGCACTCAATACTACACGCGCTTCACCCAACGCCTGATCGCCGCACTCTCGGCCGAGACCGCGGAGGGCTCCCTCTATCAGGTGGACATGCGGCTCAGACCCTCGGGCAGTCAGGGCCCGGTCGCGACCAAGCTTTCAAGCTTCATCGCCTATCAAGAGGGCTCGGCCTGGACCTGGGAACATCTTGCGCTCGCCCGCGCGCGCTTGGTTACGGGCCCGGCCTCCCTGCGGCGGCAGATCAACGCCACGATCAAGGATGTGTTGTCCCGTCCGCGCGACCGGGCCGCGGTGGCGGCCGAGGTCAGGACCATGCGGGCCAAGATCGCCGACGACAAGGGCAGCGCGGATATTTGGGATTTGAAGCAGACACGCGGGGGCCTGATCGATCTCGAATTCATCGCCCAGTTCTTGCAGATCGTGAGCGCAGCGGAGCATCCGGAGGTCCTCGACCCGAACACCGAGCTTGCGCTGACCAAGCTTTCGGCGGCCGGCGTGCTCATCCCCGGCGACGCCGAGATCCTCGTGCCGGCTGCGCGGCTCTATCACACGCTGACCCAGGTGCTCAGGCTCTGTCTCGACAAGCCTTTCGTGGCGGGCGAGGCCCCGCGCGCGCTAAAAGACCTGCTTGCCCGCGCCTCCGACATGCCGGATTTCACCACGCTCGAAGCGACGCTGAAAGACACGCTTACCGGCGTGCATGAGGCCTTCGAACGCATTGTCGCTTAAGGCGCGCGGGCTGGACGCCATGTCATTCCGCCCGAACAGACCGTAGCCTGACAGGCTGCTCGTGCTGGTCGACCAGCGTTCCGGTGTAGTTAGCGAAGCCCAGCTCCGCTCTGGATAGGGATCGCGGTGGGGGAAGGCACGCCTGCGAGGCCGCCCAGCAGGTTTGCGCGAACTTCTGGGCGCTCATGGGCTTGGCGAACAGAAAGCCCTGCGCCAGATCGAAACCCATCTCACGCACGGCGAGAAAATCTGTCCAGGTCTCAACGCCCTCGGCGACAGTGCGCGCGCCATAGCTATCGGCGAGGTCAAGGATGCGGCGGCAGATCGACTGCTTCAGCCGGTCCTCTGCACAGCCGGTGACGAATTTCCGGTCTACCTTGATCTCGACGAAGGGAAAGTTGCAAAGGCCGGTGAGCGAGAGCCACTCGGCGCCGAGAGCGTCAATCGAAATGGCGATTTTGTGCGAGCGAAGTTGCCTTGCGACCTCTTTGGCCAAGTTGAGGTTGCGAACGATTTCGGTGCTGTTGATTTCGACGATGAGGCCTTCGAAAGCGGCATTATCCGGTAGCTGCTTGCACAGTCGGCTGATCGAGTCGGGTTCCTGAAGGAACGTAATGGGCAGGTTGATTGCCGTCTCGATCGGTCCGCGCTGGGCGAAGAAATAGTGCCAATCATCAACTGCACAGCTGATCACGGAGTCCGAGAGCGGCGGGAAGCGAGGGTCGCCGTCATTCGGTACGAGATAGGCCGGCGGAACGATCCCCCAAGCAGGATGGCGGACGCGCAGCAGCGCCTCCGCCCCACGCATGACCATGGCGCGTGCATCGATTTTCGGTTGATACTAGAGTTCGAGCCAGCCCCCGCGCACGGCCTCGGCCATGTCCACCAAAGGGCCCGACGAGCCTTCGGGCAGCAATATGGCGATACTTTCACGCAATCGCTCGTTGTTAAAAGGCACAAGCAGGGGCGGGAGCAGGGAGATGCCAAGCTGCTCAGCGAGCTCGTGGATTGTCCCAATGACGGCCGAATCGCGCTGGGCAAAGGGGAGGATCTTGCCGTCGAAGTCCTTGGCAGCGAGCGTCCTCAGCATCTCGCTGGCCGCGATCCCGCCGGCCGTCAGCCCGAGGATAATAAGGTCCGGCGGTCTTGCATCGAGCGCTGCGCTCAGCTCACCAACCTCGACGCACTCATAAATGGTGAAGCTGAATTCGCTCAGAACCTCTCTCAGGAACTTCCGAACGTGGTGTTTGCCGTCTGTGACGCAGACAACAGGCATGACCCTTCGGGTCACTTGCTCGTCCATGCTTCCCTCCCTCATTGACGAGTGGCGGCGTCACATTGCAACCGCGAAAGGTCCCGAAATAAGGATGGCTTGTGGCCAGAATGTAGAATGTCGTGCTATTGTTAATGCCGAAAGGGGTTCTAAATCTCGACCCTAATATCTGAATATAAATTTGGCTAATTTCTGTATAAATCTTCTGGCACGGAAGATGACTCTTGATCTTTCAACGATCTACCTCTCTAGTCTATGCTAGAGCCAGTCTCTTGTTTCACGTTATTGTTATAAAGTGTTATCACGGCGTGAGCAAGCGCGCCTCTGTTCAGGGCGCGCCTCCGCACCTTCTCGTTGAGGGGGGTGGATGTGGAAGAAATCAGATCAGGCGGTGGCAGCGAGCCTACGCTCTTCCTCGGCGATCACCGGCTGCGTCGGCAGCGTGCAGGTGACGGTCGTGCCGTGACCCTCGCGGCTCGTGATCCGCAAGGTCCCGCCATGCAGCTCGATCAAAGCGCGGGAAATGGCAAGACCAAGCCCGCTGCCCTGATGGCTCTTGGAGAACTGGTTCTCCACCTGCTCGAAGGGTTTGCCGAGCTTGGCGATGTCGGCCTCGGGAATGCCGATGCCGGTATCCTTGATGGCGATCTTCACGTGCCCGCGCGAGCGCGACAGATGCACATCCACGCCGCCGCCGTCGCGGGTGAACTTGACGGCATTTGAGAGGAGGTTGAGGAACACCTGCTTGAGCGCGCGGCGGTCGGCCTCGAGCAGCAAATGCTGCGGCCCATGGCGGTTGAGGGTGATGTTGCGCTCGGCGGCGGCCTGGCTCACCACCTTCATGCTGTCCTCGACGATATCGGCCAAGTCGACGCTGCCGGCGTCGAGCGACATGCGGCCGGCCTCGATCTTGGACATGTCGAGGATGTCGTTGATCACCTCGAGCAGATAGGCGCCGCTGGCAAAGATGTCGCGGGCATATTCCTGATATTTGGGGTGGCCGAGCGGGCCGAATAGAGCCTGCTGCATCACCTCCGAGAAGCCGATCACGGCATTCAAGGGCGTGCGCAGCTCGTGGCTGATATTGGCGAGGAACTCTGACTTGGCGCGGTTGGCAGCCTCGGCGCGATTTTTCTCCAGCGCATATTTCTCGGCGAGATCGACGAGCTGCTGCTTCTGCTGCTCGAGCTCGCGGCGCGAGAGCCTGAGCTCGGCCACGCTCGCCCTTAGCTGCTGCTCGCTGTCGGCGAGGCGCTGCTGGCTCTCCTTCAGCACGGTGATGTCGGTGCCGACGCTGACATAGCCCCCGTCGCGCGTGCGGCGCTCGTTGATGTGAAGCCAGCGGCCGTCCTCGATCTGCGCCTCGTAGGTGCGGCTATCGTCGTCGTCGGTGCCGGCGACGGCCACGCGCTTAGAGACGATCGGCTCGGAAGCCGCGGCGATGACCTCGTCATAGGGGCTGCCCGGACGGACCATGTCGTCAGGGAGGCCATGGAACTGCTGATATTTGCTGTTGCACATCACCAACTGATTGTCTTTGTCCCACAGCACGAAGGCCTCAGAAATCGTCTCCACCGCATCGCGGAGTCTCGCATTTTCGTCGGCGGAGCCGGGGGTAACGTCGTGGTCGGCGATCACGGCGATGCCGGTGAGGCACGGCTCGCGGCCGTGTAGGCTGCGCGTGATGTGGCCGCGCAGTCTCAAGCCCACCCAATGTCCGTCGGCATGGCGCAGCCGGAAACATCCGTCGAATAGGGACGTGCCCTCCCGGAGATGCCGGTCGATCTCGCCGCGCAAATCGTCATCGGGATGCAGCGCCTGGGAGATGACTCGGAAGGCCACGGCCTTGTCGCGCGGCTCCAAGCCGAGCAGCCGATACATGGGGGCCGACCACTGCACATGGCCGCGGGCGAGGTTCCAGCGCCAGACGCCGCAGCCCGGCAACGCCTCGGTCAGCTCCTTGGCCAAAGCGCCGTCGTTCTGGCGCGAAGCTGTCGGAGCGAGATACCAGAGGCCGCCCGCGAGCAGCGCGAGCACGAGACCTGTCAAGACGAGGAGATTGATCTCGAGGCGTGCCGAGCGCCGCCAATCGGCGAGCGCCGCTCCGACCGGCTGGACGAAGGCCAGTTGCGCATCGGTCTGCGGTACGTTGCGAACCGTGACGATGGCGTCGGTGCCGTCGAGCAGCGTCATGCGCAGCACGCCAGCCTCGGCCCCGAACGTGGTGAGCGGCTGTTGCGGCCCCAGGACGGTGAGAAGATTGCCCGAGCGCGAGCCGTCGAGCGGGGCGCGGCCTTGGATCTGGCCCTCGGCGTCGGCCAGGAGGGCAGTCCGGCCCTCGGCGGTCGCGCCCTTGGGCAGGCTCTCGGCCAGAGCGCTCTGCCAATTCGTGCTCGAGCCGAGCGTCTTGTCCTTGAGGCCCAACGAGGCGTTATCGGCGATCAGGGCAAGCTGGTGGCGCGCCGCATCGAGCGCGGCGCGCTTGCCGTGGATCAGTTGGAAGGTGAAGCCGATCAGGGCAACGGTGGCAAAGCCTGCGAGCAGAAGAGGCACGAGGCGGCGCAGCAGCTCGGCATTGGGAAGATGGCGGCCGACGATCGCGCGGAGATCCTGCCAATGCGGCCCCGCGAAAGCGAATCCCTCACGCGCAAAATGCGCCCGCGCCATTCGGTCCCCCTCTGACGTTCTCCTGCTTCGAGCCGGAGAAGTGCCGCATCTCCGAATCGCCCTATCGTCATTGGAATCGATGAAGGCGGCGGCTGTCCAGAAGAAACCTGTGGAAATTCGGTTAATAACCCGTTGACGACGCCCGACTCTAGGCGGCGTCCAGGGTCTTGGTCACGATCTCGTAGCTGTCGGTCGAGAGCGATTTGGCGGCGAGATCCTCGAGGACGGCTTTGGCGCGAGCCTGTCTTGAGGGCTCGAGAATGCGCCAGCTTTCAAAGGCGCCGAGCAGGCGCGCGGCCACATGCGGGTTGAAACGGTCGATCTCGAGCGCCTGGCCGGCGAGGAGTTGATAGCCCGCGCCGTCGGCGCGGTTGAAGCCGGTGGGGTTGGCGTGGGCGAAGCTTCCGATCAGCGCCCGGATGCGGTTCGGATTCTTCAGCGAGAACTTGGGGTGGGAGAGGAGCGCCCGCACGGTCTCGACCGAGGAGGGCCCGGCGGCCCGCGCCTGCACGGCGAACCATTTGTCGAGGACGAGGGGCTCGTCTTGCCAGCGCGCATAGAAATGAACGAGCAGTTCGTCGCGCGCCGGACCCTGCAAATGGGAGAGGATGGACAGCGCCGCGATGGCGTCGGTCATGTTGGAGGCCTCGCGGTAGTGCCGTTCGGCGCGTCCGATCTCGGAGGCCTCGCCGGTCGCCACCAGAAGGTCGAGGGCGGCGCTGCGCAGGGCGCGCCGGCCTGCGCTCTCGGGATCGGGCGAATAAGGCCCGCTCGGCGCCTCAAGATCGTAAAGCACGGCCAAACTTTCACGTATCTTGTTGCCGATCATGGCGCGCAAGGTCTCGCGGGCCTTGTGCACGGCATCGGTATCGACATTGCGGGCAAGCTCCCGCGCGATGTCCGATTCGCTCGGGAGCTTGAGGAACTCGGCGCGATAGGCCGGCAGGAGGCTCGCGTCGCTCGCCGTGGCGCCAAGCGCGTGCGCGAGCCGCGCGGCCTCTTTTCCCCTCACCAGCTCAAGACTACCGCGCGCAGCAGCGGTGAGCAGGTTGACGGCGTAGGTCTGCGCCCCCTGCCAGCGATTGAACGGGTCGCTGTCATGCATCATCAGGAACTCGGTCTGGTCCGCATCGAGACTCGTGGTGAGACGGACCGGCGCCGAGAAGCCGCGTAGCAGGGAGGCGGTCGGCGGCGAGGGGATGTCGCGGAACTCGAACACCTGCTCGCGTGCGGTCACTTCGAGCAAGCCGTCGGACAAGGGCCCCCCGCCGTCAAGCTTCAAGGGAAGCTCATCGCCATTGGAGCCGATGAGGCCGACCTTGAGGGGGATCAGCATCGGCTCCTTCTTGGTCTGGCCCGGGGTGGGGGGAACGACCTGGCTCACGGCGAGCCGCGCGGTCTTGGCATGGGGGTCATAGTCGAGCGAGCAGGCAAGCTCGGGCGTCCCGCTCTGGGTGTACCAGAGCATGAATTGCGAGAGATCGCGGCCCGAGACGTCAGCCATGGCCTCGACGAAGTCCTCGACCGTCACGGCCTCGCCGTCATGGCGCTCGAAATAGAGGTCGAGGCCTTTGCGGAAACCCTCGCGGCCGAGCATGGTCTGCAACATGCGGCAGACCTCGGCGCCCTTCTCGTAGACGGTCGCCGTATAGAAGTTGTTGATCTC
>Ga0209874_1000366_pt1 | contig 13238 bp, 24 predicted proteins | sample GWRWN1_20_30_FD_187216 | JGI IMG/M metagenome (GOLD analysis project Ga0209874, IMG submission 187216) | Riverbed sediment microbial communities from areas with no vegetation in Columbia River, Washington, USA - GW-RW N1_20_30 (SPAdes)... | ecosystem: Environmental > Aquatic > Freshwater > River... | reverse complement strand
CCTCGACGAGGGCCAGGCCGGCGACAACGTGGGCATCCTGCTGCGCGGCGTCGAGCGCGAAGAGATCGAGCGCGGCCAGGTGCTGGCCAAGCCGGGCAGCATCAAGCCGGGCACCAAGTTCAAGGCCGAGGTGTACGTCCTGAGCAAGGACGAGGGTGGACGCCACACGCCGTTCTACACCGGCTATCGGCCGCAGTTCTATCTGCGCACGACCGACGTCACTGGCGCGATTGAGCTACCGACCGGGGTCGAGATGATCATGCCGGGCGACAACGTGAACATCGACGTCGAGCTCATTACGCCCATCGCCATCGAGCAGGGGCAGCGCTTCGCCATTCGCGAGGGCGGCCACACGGTGGGTGCGGGCGTGATCACGGCGCTGCCCGCGTAACCGCCGATGGCCAAGCAGCGCATTCGCATCCGGCTTCGGGCCTACGACCACAAGCTGCTCGACCAGTCGGCCGAGCAGATCGTGGAGACGGCCCAGCGGACGGGCGCCGAGATCGTCGGCCCTGTTCCGCTGCCGACGCGGATCGAGAAGTTCACGGTCATCCGCGGCCCGTTCATCCACAAGGACGGACGGGAGCAGTTCGAGATTCGGACCCACAAGCGGCTGATCGACATCATCGATCCCTCGTCGAAGACGGTCGATGCGCTGATGCGGCTCTCGCTGGCGGCGGGTGTCGACATCGAGATCAAGATGTGATGGGAATCGGGTTGATCGGGCGCAAGCTCGGCATGATGCGGCTCTTCGCCGAGGACGGCAGCGTCGTCCCGGTGAGCGTCATTGCCGCTGCCCCGAACACGGTGACCCGGCTCCGGAGCGTGGAGCGCGACGGGTACGCGGCGGTCCAGGTCGGTGCCGGGGTGGCGCGACGCGTCACGCGCCCCGTGGCCGGCCAGCTGCCCGAGCTGCCGAAGGACGCTCCACGGCCGCGCGTCATGCGCGAGTTCCGGATGGACTCTACCGAGGGCTACGAGGCGGGGCAGTCCCTGGACGTGACCCTGTTCGCGCCCGGCGACCTGGTGGACGTGACCGGGGTCAGCAAGGGACGTGGATTCGCGGGCACCATCAAGCGCCACCACTTCCACCGCGGACCGGTAACCCACGGCTCGACCAACACGCGCCAGCCGGGCTCGATCGGGGCTGGGACGACGCCGGGTCGCGTGTACAAGGGGATGAAGATGAGCGGTCATCTTGGCGACCGACGGATCACCGTCCAGAAGCTCCAGGTGGTCCGGGTCGACCCCGACCGGCAGCTGCTGCTGGTGAAGGGAGCGGTGCCCGGCGCCCGCAACGGCATGCTCCTCATTCGGAAGGCGGAGTAATCGTGGCCAGCGCGCCGGTCCTCACCGCCAAGGGCGCCAAGAAGGGCTCCATCGAGCTGGCCGACTCGCTGTTCGGTGCGCCGGTCCGCAGCGCGCTCATCCACCAGGCCGCCATGGCCCAGCTGGACGCGCGCCGAGTGGGCACCGCGGACACGCTGACCCGGGCTCAGGTCCGCGGCGGCGGCCGCAAGCCGTGGCGCCAGAAGGGCACCGGCCGCGCGCGCCAGGGCAGTCGCACGTCGCCCCAATGGCGCGGCGGCGGTGTGGTCTTCGGCCCGCACCCGCGCGATTACGCGGTCAAGGTCAACGACAAGGTCCGGCGCGCGGCCCTCCGTGGCGCGCTGAGCGCCAAGACCGCCGACGGGGCGGTCAAGGTGGTCGAGGGCTTCGATCTGGACAAGATCCAGACCAAGGCCCTGGTCGAGCGCCTCTCCGCGTGGGAGGTGCATGGTCGCGTTCTGCTGGTCCTGGCCGCCCGGGATGTGGACGTGGAGCGCTCCGCGGCCAACCTGCGCGAGGTCCGCATCATCCTGGCCGACAGCCTGAACGTGGTCGACCTTCTGGAGGCGGACACCATCGTGTTCACTCGCGACGGTGTGGCCCGCGCCGAGGCGGTGTTCGCATGAGCGCGCGCACCATCCACGACGTCCTGCTGCGCCCGGTGGTCAGCGAGAAGTCGGTTGCCGAGATCGAGCGCAACAACTACACGTTCGCGGTCCGGCAGGACGCCAACAAGCTCCAGATCAAGACCGCGGTCGAACACGAGTTCAAGGTCACCGTGCTCGGCGTGCGGGTGCAGACCGTGCACCCCAAGCAAAAGAGCCGGGGCCGACGGACCAAGGGCATGACCAGCGGCTGGCGCAAGGCGGTGGTGACCATCGCCGCCGGCGACAAGATCGAGCTGTTCGAGGTCGTATAGCCATGCCGCTTCGCAGCTACCGCCCCAACACGCCCTCCCTGCGTCAGATGACGCGATCGGACTTCGCCGAGGTCACGACCGACCGGCCGCACAAGCCGCTGACCGAGCGCCTCGGCTCCAGCGCCGGTCGCAACAGCCAGGGCAAGCTCACGGTCCGCCACCAGGGTGGCGGTCACAAGCGGCTGTACCGGGTCATCGACTGGCGGCGCGACAAGCACGGCGTTCCGGCCCGGATCGCGACCGTCGAGTACGACCCCAACCGCTCGGCGCGGATCGCCCTGCTCCACTACGCCGACGGTGACAAGCGCTACATCCTGTTGCCCAACGGACTGCAGGTGGGGGACGAGGTCACGTCCGGGCCCGAAGCCGAGGCGCGGGTGGGCAACGCGCTGCCCCTGTCCAAGATCCCGCTGGGCACGCAGATCCACAACGTCGAGCTGGTTGCCGGCCGCGGCGGCCAGATCGTGCGCAGCGCGGGAGGCGCGGCGCAGCTGCTGGCCAAGGAGGGGGAGATGGCCACCATTCGGCTGCCATCGGGCGAGGTCAGACGGGTGCGAGTCAACTGCACCGCAACCGTGGGACAGGTCAGCAACCTCGAGCACGAGAACCAGAAGATCGGAAAGGCCGGCCGGAGTCGCCATCTTGGCCGCCGGCCGTCAGTACGCGGCGTGGTCATGAATCCCAACGACCACCCGCATGGCGGCGGAGAGGGCAAGTCACCCATCGGCATGCCGCCCAAGACGCCGTGGGGCAAGCCCGCCATGGGCCTGCGGACCCGCAAGCATCAGGCCAGCGATCGGCTGATCGTGCGCCGCCGCTACGGGCGCGGGTAAGGAGACGCGATGAGCCGTTCGGTGAAGAAAGGCCCGTTCGTTGATGCCCGCCTGCTGGGACGCATCGACGAGATGAACAAGCGCAAGGAACAGAAGGTGCTCAAGACCTGGTCTCGGGCGTCGGTGATCTTCCCGGCCATGATCGGCCACACCATCGCCGTCCACGACGGTCGCCGCCACGTCCCGGTCTTCGTGACCGAGAACATGGTCGGCCACCGCTTGGGCGAGTTCGCCCCGACCCGCCACTTCCGCGGGCATGGGCGGCATACCGAACGCTCATCGGCGCTGAAGTAGGACTGGACCGATGCGCGTGACCGCCACCGCCAAGTACGTCCGGATCAGCCCCCGCAAGGTCCGCCTGGTGGCCGACGTCATCGTCGGCCGCCCGGTCGAGGAAGCGGCGGCCATCCTGCGCTTCATGCCCAACGCCGCGGCGCGCGACGTGGCCAAGGTCCTGCGCAGCGCGACCGCCAATGCGGAGAACAACTTCAACCTGACCGCCGACGACCTGCGCGTGGTCTCCGCGGTCGCGAACGAGGGACCGACGCTGAAACGCATCCGACCCCGCGCCCAAGGGCGCGCCTTCCAGATTCTCAAGCGCACCAGCCACATCAGCGTCTCGGTTGCCGACGAAGGGGACGTCTGATGGGTCACAAAGTGCATCCGTACGGGTATCGGCTGGGCATCAACAAGCCGTGGCTGGCGAAGTGGTACGCCGATCGCGACTACGCGACGCTGCTCCAGGAGGACATGAAGATCCGCACCCTGGTCGCGCGCCAGTTGGCCAACGCCAGCGTGAGCCAGGTCGAGATCGAGCGCGGCATCAACCACGTGACGGTCACCGTCCACACCGCCAAGCCGGGGATCGTGATCGGCAAGGGCGGCGCCAACGTCGAGCTGCTGCGCACGTCCATCGGCAAGCTGACCGACAAGAAGGTCAAGCTCGAGATCAAGGAGGTCCTGCAGCCGGAACTGGATGCCGTCCTCGTGGCCCAGAACATCGCCGGCCAGCTCGAGCGGCGGATCGCGTTCCGCAAGGCGGTCAAGCAGGGCGTCCAGCGCACGATCAAGGCCGGAGCCAAGGGCGTGAAGATCCAGGTCTCCGGGCGCCTGGGCGGGACCGAGATGTCTCGTCGAGAGTGGGACAAGGAGGGGCGGATCCCACTCGGCACCCTGCGCGCCGACATCAGCTACGGCGTGGTTCACGCCCACACGACCTATGGCCGGATCGGGGTCAAGGTGTGGATCTATCGCGGCGAGACGCTGGCCGACTTGCCCGGTTCGGCCCGGACCGAGCCGCGGGAGGCCGCACGCCCTGCGCGCGGCCGATCGGCACGTCGGACGCGAACAACAGCCGCGGCTACTTCGGCCGACGAGGGCGAGACCGCCGATGCGGCGGTCGCGGTGGCCGAGCCTGTGGAAGAGGTCGCCGAATCGGTGGCCGTCGACGAGGCCGTTCCTGAGGCTGCCGTCGAGGCGGAAGCCGCCGTCGAGCCGAAATCCGAGCCCGCGAGTGAAGCTCCTGCCGAACCCAAGGCGGCCATCACCGAGAGCGAGCCGGCATCGGTCAAACCCAAGGCCTCGAAGAAGCGCAAGGCGAAGGCCTAGTCATGCTGTTGCCGAAGCGTGTCAAGCATCGCAAGGTCCAGCGCGGACGCCGCGCGGGGCTGGCCAAGGGCGGCACCACCGTGTCCTTCGGCGAGTACGGCCTGATGGCTGAAGAGGTGTGCTGGCTGACTAGCCGCCAGATCGAGGCTGCCCGAAGGGCGATGACTCACCACATCAAGCGTGGCGGCCGGGTCTGGATCCGGGTCTTCCCGGACAAGCCGGTCACCAAGAAGCCGGCCGAGGTGCGGATGGGATCGGGCAAGGGCGCACCAGACCACTGGGTCGCCGTCGTGAAGCCGGGCCGGATCATGTTCGAGATGTCCGGCGTTCCGGAGACGATCGCCCGCGAGGCGATGCGGCTGGCCAGTCACAAGCTGCCGATCTCGACCAAATTCGTCATCAAGGAGGGCGTCGAACATGGACATCAGTGAGGTCCGCGCTCTCAGTGATCAGGATCTGGCTGCGGCCCTGGTCGATGCCAAGCTCGAGCTCTGGAAGATCCGGTTCGACCTGGCTACGCGCCAGGAGAAGAACCACAGCCGCCTGCCGGCCACGCGGCAGCGGATTGCCCGCATCCTCACCGTCATGACCGAGCGCCAACGCGCGGCGACAGCCGCCACCCAGGAGTCCGCGTAATGGCTGGCAAGCGACGGACCAAGGTCGGGCGCGTGGTGTCCGACAAGATGGACAAGACGGTCGTCGTCAGCGTCGAGCGCCTGCAGCGACACCCGATCTACAAGCGCGTCATTCGTCGCTCCACGAAGTTCAAGGCCCACGACGAGGAGAATGCGGCGCGGGTGGGGGACAGCGTGCGCATCGAAGAGAGCCGGCCGCTGTCACGCGACAAGCGCTGGCGTCTGGTCGAGATCCTGGGCCACGGGGCAGCCCAGATGGCTGCCGGACCGATGGCCGACGAGGCGATCCTCAACCCCGAGCCGGAGACTCCAGCCGAGTCAGTGTCGGAGTCGGAATCGACCGCTAGCGAGGCCGATTCGGCATGATCCGACGCCAGACCCGGCTTCGGGTCGCCGACAACACGGGCGCACGCGAACTGATGTGCATCACGGTCGTGGGCCGCTCCACGAGCGAGACGGCCTCGGTGGGTGACGTCATCGTGGCCAGCGTCAAGCAGGCCCTGCCCAACTCCGGCGTCAAGAAGGGCGAGGTCGTCCGCGCGGTCATCGTGCGCACGACGAAGGGCTATGGCCGCCCCGACGGGAGCCACATCCGCTTCGACGAGAATGCGGCGGTCCTCATCACCCCCCAGGGCAACCCGCGTGGGACCCGCATATTCGGCCCGGTGGCCCGCGAGCTGCGCGAGCGGAATTACATGAAGATCATCTCGCTCGCACCGGAGGTGCTGTGATGGCCGTTCGGAAGGGCGACACGGTGCTGGTCATGGTGGGCAAAGACCGTGGCAAGCGCGGCAAGGTCGAGCGTGTTGAGCGCACGCGACGCGGCCTGGCCGTAGTCATCCCCGGGATCAACATGGCCAAGCGACATCAGCGCGCACAGCGCGGCCGAACACAGACCGCCGGGATCATCGACCTCCCGATGCCGGTCCAGATCAGCAACGTGATGGTCGTATGCCCCAACTGCGACAAGCCGACCCGGATCGGCCATGCGCGGCTCGACGACCAGCACAAGACCCGGGTGCGCGTCTGCAAGCACTGCGGGGAGCAGCTGGAGGTGACCGCGTGAGCGACGAACCGACCGCCGCCCCGCGCAAGCCCGCCAGCGCCCCTGCTAAGAAGGCTGCAGCGCCGCGCAAGGCTGCAGCGCCGCGCAAGCCGGCCGCGACAACGGCCGCCAGGTCTGCCGCCAAGCGGTCCGCCAGCCCGCCAGAAGCGCCTCCCAAGCAGCAGCGGGCTGCCAATAGGGGCGAGCCGGTCGGCCTGCGCCTCCGCTACCGCGACGAGGTGGTGCCGGCCCTGATCCGCGAGTTCCGGTACGCCAACCCGATGCAGGTGCCGCGCCTCGAAAAGGTCGTGGTCAACATCGGCCTGGGCGAGGCCATCCAGAATGCGAAGGCCATCGACGCCGCCGTCGGCGACCTGGCCACGATCACCGGCCAGAAGCCGATCGTGACCCGCGCCACCAAATCGATCGCCCAGTTCCGGCTCCGGACCGGGATGCCGGTCGGGGCCAAGGTCACGCTCCGCGGTCAACGCATGTACGACTTCGTGGAGCGCACCCTTCGGCTGGCTCTGCCGCGCATTCGTGACTTCCGCGGCGTGTCCCCCGCGTCGTTCGACGGGCGGGGCAACTTCAGCCTGGGACTCCGTGAGCAGCTGATGTACCCGGAGATCGACTACGACAAGATCGACCGCCTGCGGGGCCTCGAGATCAGCTTCGTGACCACCGCCCGCAACGACGAGGAAGGCCGCCGCCTCCTCGCCCTGCTGGGCATGCCATTCGCCGCCAACTGACCTGAGGACGATTCGAACGTGGCCAAGAAATCGATGATCGCCAAGTCCCAGCGCAAGCCGCGGTTCGGCGTGCGCCAGCACAACCGCTGCACGGTGTGCGGGCGTCCGCGGGCCTACATGCGGCGCTTCGCGCTGTGCCGCATCTGCTTCCGGGAGCGTGCCCTCGACGGCCTGCTGCCGGGGGTCATGAAGTCGAGCTGGTAAGCCATGAACATGACCGATCCGATCGCCGACATGCTGACCCGCGTTCGCAACGCGAGCGTGGCCCGACATCGGGAAGTAGTCCTGCCCGCGTCGCGCGTGAAGACCGAGATTGCCCGCATCCTGGTCGAGGAGGGGTTCATCGCCTCATTCGAGTTTCGGGTCGACGACGGGCACGACCACCTGGTGCTGACCCTCAAGTACGTCGAGGGCCGGACGCCGGTGGTGACCGGGCTCAAGCGCATCAGCAAGCCGGGCCTGCGGGTCTACGCTCGCAAGACCGAGATTCCCCGCGTCCTGGGCGGCCTGGGCGTGGCCATCCTTTCCACCTCCCACGGGATCATGACCGGGCAGCAGGCTCGGAAGTTGAATCTCGGTGGTGAGGTGCTGTGCTACGTCTGGTAGGGAGCCGCATGTCGCGTATCGGGCGCCTGCCCATTCCCATCCCGGATGGTGTCGAGGTCACCCTCGACGGTCAGCACCTGAGCGTGACCGGCCCGCTGGGCACCCTGGAGCGGGACGTGCACCCCGAGATGGCGGTGGTTCACGAGGACGGTGTGCTCCGTATCGTCCGACCATCCGATGAGCCGCGCCATCGGGCCTTGCACGGGCTGACCCGATCGCTGGTCGCCAACATGGTCACCGGGGTGACCGCCGGCTTCACCAAGGTCCTCGAGATCAGCGGCGTGGGGTACCGTGCCCAGCTCCAGGGCGAGACCCTGGTCCTGGCGCTGGGGTTCTCGCACCCGGTCGAGATCCCGCCTCCGCAGGGCATCCGGTTCAGCATCGAGACGCCCACCCGGCTGTCGGTGAGTGGCGCCGATCGGGAGCTCGTCGGCCAGGTGGCGGCGGCGATTCGCGCCAAGCGCAAGCCCGAGCCCTACAAGGGCAAAGGCATCCGGTACGCCGGGGAGCAGATCCGCCGCAAGGCCGGCAAGACCGGCAAGGTCGGGGGAGCCGCGTAGCCATGATCAAGAAGTCCTCGCGCGATGCGTTGCGGCGCAAGCGACACGCCCGCCTCCGGCTGCGTGTGTCGGGCAGCACCCAGCGCCCTCGGCTCAGCGTCTTCCGCAGTACGCGCTTCATCTATGCCCAGGTCATCGACGACACCACCGGCCGGACATTGGCCGCGGCCTCGAGCCGTGAGCCGTCGCTGGGGGCAGGAACCGGCAAGATTGCCGTGGCCGAGGCCGTGGGCCGGGCGGTCGCTGAGCGAGCGCGCCAGGCCGGCGTCACCCAGGTCGTCCTCGATCGGGGAGGTTATCGGTACCACGGGCGGGTTCGCTCGCTCGCCGAGGGCGCCCGCCAGGGCGGCCTCGAACTGTAGAGCGGAGTAGTCATGGCACGAATCGATCCCACCAAGCTGACCCTCGAAGAGAAGGTCGTCCAGATCAACCGGGTCGCCAAGGTGGTCAAGGGTGGCCGTCGCTTCAGCTTCAGCGCGGTCGTGGTCGTCGGGGACGGCCGCGGCGTCGTGGGCGCCGGGCTGGGGAAGGCCGGTGAGGTCCCAGAGGCCATCCGCAAGGGCGTCGAGGACGCGAAGAAGCACCTCATCCGCGTGCCCCTCGTGGGCAGCACGATCCCGCACGACGTCCTGCGCGAATTCGGCGCCTCGCGGGTCCTGCTTCGTCCGGCAACCGCCGGCACGGGCGTCATCGCGGGAGGCTCGGTGCGTGCCGTGGTCGAGGTGGCCGGCATCCGCGACCTGCTGTCCAAGACGATGGGCAGCACGAACCCGGTCAACGTGGTGCGGGCCACGCTCGATTGCCTGGCCAACCTCCAATCGGCGGACGACATCGCCGGCCGCCGCGGCAAAACCGCCGAAGAGCTGCTTGGCAAGCGGGCCGCGGAAGCCGCGCGCCAACCGCACATCTACGTCGAGCGGCCGGCGCCGCCCATGCTGGGTGGAGGCCAGCGTGGCCGCTAAGCGCTCAGCGGATACCCCAGCCACCCTGCGTGTGACCTGGATCCGCTCCACGATCGGCCACCGAGCCGGCGCACGCGGCACCATTCGCGCGCTGGGACTTCGCCGCCTGCACCACAGCGTGGAGGTCGCGGACACGCCCCAGACGCGCGGCATGCTGCGCCGGGTTGCCTTCCTGGTCGAGGTCGTCGAGCCCGGCACACCGGAGGAGGCGGAGCAGACGTCATGAAGCTGCATGACCTCCAGCCGGCCACTGGATCCCATACCCCCGCCCGGCGCGTGGGCCGAGGGCATGGCTCGGGCAAGGGCAAGACGGCCGGTCGCGGCACGAAGGGCCAGAAGTCGCGCGCCGGCGGGTCCATCCCGCCGTGGTTCGAAGGCGGCCAGACGCCGATCCATATCCGCACCCCAAAGCTCCACGGCTTCCGAAACCGCGGGCGGGTCGCCTATGCGGCCGTGAATGTCGGCCGCCTGGTCGAGGCGGAAGCCGGCACCCTGATCACGCCCGACGTGCTGGCTCATGGCGGGCTGGTCCGCCGCTCCAAGACCCGGGCCCTCCCGGTCAAGATCCTTGGCGCCGGGGACGCACCGAAGGGCGTGACCATCCACGCCCACGCGTTCTCCAGGGCCGCCCTCGACAAGCTGGCCGCTGCCGGATCCACCGCTCAGCGCATCAGCTGGCCCGATGGGAATCCGGTCGACGAAGCCGCCGAGGCCCAGGCCCAGGCCGAAGCCGCGGCCGCGGCGGAGACCCGCCAGCGGGCCCGGGGCAAGCGCAGGAGCAAGCGGAAGGGACAAGGGACAGGCGCCGGCGCAGGAGCGGCCGCGGCTGCGGCTGCGGACGACGCGACCGATGACTCGACAACCGACGCCACCGATGCGACAGATGCGTCAACCGGTGACGCGGCCGATTCCACACCTGCCGCGCCGGATGACGGCGCGTCGGAATCCGAGGAGGCGGACGGCGAGGGCGCGACGGCGTGATTCAGTCGGTCGTCACCGCCCTCCAGGCGCCGGACATCCGGCGCAAGATCCTGTTCACGGTCTTCATCCTGCTCATCTTCAGGATTCTGACCGCGGTCCCGGTGCCCAACGTCGACCAGGCACGCCTCGCCGAGCTGTTCGCGTCCAACCAGCTCCTGGCATTGCTCGACATCTTCTCCGGGGGTGGCCTGGCCACCGCCTCGATCATCGGTCTGGGCCTGAACCCCTACATCAACGCCAGCATCATCATGCAGCTCATGCAGGGGGTCATCCCGCGCCTGGGTGAGCTGTCGCGGGAGGGCGAGTACGGGCGCAATCGGCTCCAGCAGTACACCCGCTACCTGACGGTGCCGTTGGCGGCGGCCCAGGGCTTCGGCTTCTCGGTCCTTCTCCAGAACGCCGGCGTCATCCCGGTCTCGCCGTTCTTCAGCTTCGAGACGTTTTCACTGCTGATCGCCTGGACGTCGGGCACCATACTCCTGATGTGGCTCGGCGAGCTGATCAGCGAGCGGGGCCTGGGCAATGGCATCAGCTTCATCATCTTCGCCGGCATCGTCGGCCGCCTGCCCGACCAAGCGGGGCCGATCATCACCGCACCCGACGGGCTCCTTCGGATCGCACCCTTCCTCGTGGTCGCGGTCATCATCATCGCGGCGGTGGTGTTCGTGAACGAGGGCCAGCGCCGGATCCCGGTCCAGTACGCCTCGCGGGTGCGTGGCCGGCGCATGTACCAGGGCCAGACCCAGTACCTGCCCATGAAGGTGACCATGGCCGGCGTGATCCCGATCATCTTCGCGGTCAGCATCCTGCTGTTCCCGGCCCAGATCGCCCAGTACTTCACCACCAGCAGCAACGAGGTGGTGGCCGACGTCGCCACCTGGATCAGCACCACGCTGAGCCCCCAGACGCCGATCGTGTACGGGATCCTGTATTTCGTGCTGGTCGTGTTCTTCACCTATTTCTACACCGCTTTCCAGTTCAAACCCGACCAGACGGCAGACTTCCTGCGCAAGAACGGTGGTTTCATCCCCGGCATTCGGCCCGGTCGACCGACCGAGGAGTTTCTGGCTCGAGTCGCGAACCGGATCACCCTGGGCGGCGCGACGTTCCTGGGGATCATCGCCGTGACGCCCCTCATCATCTCCGCCTTCATCCCGGGGACCGAAGCGATTCAGCTGGGCGGGACCAGCATCCTCATCGTGGTTGCGGTGGTGGTCGAGACCATGAAGCAGCTCGAAGCCCAGATGCTGATGCGGAATTACGAGGGCTTCATCCGGTGATGCTCGTCCTGCTGGGCGCGGTTGGCGCCGGCAAGGGCACCCAGGCATCGATCATCGCGCGCGAGCGCGGCCTGCTTCACCTCGCTACCGGCGATCTGTTCCGCCGTGCCCTGCGCGATGGCACGCCGCTGGGCGAGGTGGCGCGTGGCTACATGCGGCGCGGCGAGCTGGTGCCGGACGAGATCACGATCCGGATGGTGGCCGAGGTCCTGGCCGGTCCCTCGGCCCGCGCCGGCGTCGTGTTCGACGGCTTCCCGCGCACCCTGGCCCAGGCCCAGGCACTGGACGCGCTCGTGGTGGAGCATGGCACCGAGATCACCCGCGCGGTGCTGATCGACGTTCCGGAGGATGTCCTGGTGGCCCGCGTCGCGGGGCGCTGGGTATGCCCGCAATGCGACACCCCCTATCACCTCTCTGACGACCCGCCGCGCCAGGCCGGCGTATGCGACCGGGACGGAACCGCCCTCGTCCAGCGCGAGGACGACCGGCCGGAGGTGTTCCGGGCCCGCCTGCGCGAGCAGCTGCCGCCCCTGGACGACGTCGTGGCGTACTACGCCGACCGAGAGCTCCTGGCTCGGGTCGACGGTCGCCAGCCGGTCGAGGCTGTCACGTCCGCCATCCTGGCTGCCGCGGACGGGGAGGACGCGCCCTGATGGGCATTCCCCTGAGCCGCGCCCACGCGACCATCAAGCGTCCCGAGGAGGTTGCGCGGATGCGGCATGCGGGCCAGATCCTGGTGGCGCTCCTCGACAAGCTGGAGGCGGCGCTCGCGCCCGGCGTGACCACTGCCGAGCTCGACGCTCTGGCAGCCGACCACATCCGCCAAGCGGGCGCCGTCTCGTCGTTCAAGGGCTACGGATCGAACCCGCCCTTCCCGGGCACCATCTGCACCTCCCTCAATGACGAGGTGGTGCACGGGATCCCGTCCCCCCGACGCCGGATTTGGGATGGCGACCTCGTCAGCCTCGACGTCGGCTGCATCTGGGAGGGGTGGCATGCGGACTGTGCCCGCACGTTTGCCATCGGCCACGTGACCCCTGCCGCGGCGAAGCTGGTGGAGGCCACCCGAGACGCACTCTCGGCGGGGATCGCGGCCGCAGTGGCCGGTAACCGTCTGGGCGACGTCGGAGCCGCCATCGAGGCGGTGGCAGACCAACACGGCTACGGGATCGTGCGGCCGTTTGTGGGACACGGGATCGGAACCAGCATGCACGAGGAGCCGCAGGTCCCGAACTACGGCCGGCCCGGGACCGGGATGCGGCTCGAGGTAGGCCTGTGCCTTGCGATTGAGCCGATGTTCAACCTGGGCGGAGACGACGTGAAGCTTCTCGACGACGGCTGGACGGTCGTGACCGCCGACGGGTCGGCATCGGCGCATTTCGAGGACACGATTGCGATCGGGACCTCGGGTCCTGAGCGGCTGACGGCGCGTCCAGACCGATGAACGTTGTGACATTCGAGGAGGCTGCTGTATACTTTTCGATCTGGTCGCCGCGTGCGGCGGCCTTTCCGTGTGTCCCCAACCATGTCTGTTGAAGCCGCAAACGAGGGTGCGTAGCGCTTGCCAAAGAAGGATGCGATTGAGGTCGAGGGCGAGGTGATCCTTCCCTTGCCGAACGCGATGTTCAAGGTGCGCCTGGAGAACGGCCACGAAGTCCTGGCCCACATCTCCGGGAAGCTCCGCAAGAACTTCATCCGCATCCTGCCCGGCGATACGGTCCGCGTCGAGTT
>Ga0209874_1000363_pt1 | contig 13286 bp, 14 predicted proteins | sample GWRWN1_20_30_FD_187216 | JGI IMG/M metagenome (GOLD analysis project Ga0209874, IMG submission 187216) | Riverbed sediment microbial communities from areas with no vegetation in Columbia River, Washington, USA - GW-RW N1_20_30 (SPAdes)... | ecosystem: Environmental > Aquatic > Freshwater > River... | reverse complement strand
ATCTGATCACATCGTGATCCAGAGTTGGTGGCGAAATTGCCACAAGCCTGCAAAATATTTCGAGATGTCTTGCGGAGATGCGCTCGCTGCCTTCTTGGTAACGGGTGATCGCACCGGCACAACGCCAGCTCATTCGTGTTGGCGTGATTGCTAGGGTCGAGGTGCAGGGGGCGTAACGATGGGGGCGAAAGAACCGCCACGTCTGGAGGGCTGTATTCATGGGGGGGAAATCAAACCTGATGTCTTCGAAGTGTTAGGGTCGGTCAAGTGGTTCGATCCGTCAAAGGGCTACGGCTTTATCGTTCCGGATGAGGACCTGCCCGACGTTCTCCTGCATGTGACCTGCCTGCGACGCGCCGGCTTCCAGACCGCCTACGAAGGCGCACGCGCGGTCTGCGAAGTCGTGAGGAGTCCGAAGGGTCTGCAGGCCGTCCGAATCTGCAGCATCGACGATTCGACGGCGATCCGTCCATCGCAGTTGCCGCAGCGTACCCATGTCGTCGTCGTTCCCGAGAGCGATTGGGAAAGAGCGGTGGTGAAGTGGTTCAATCGACTGCGCGGTTTTGGCTTTCTAACCCGCGGCCCGCAGGCTGCCGATATTTTTGTGCATATGGAGACGCTTCGCCGCTGCGGCTTCATCGAGCTTAGGCCTGCCCAGACCGTGCTGGTACGTTATGGCAAGGGACCAAACGGTCTCATCGCGGCGGAGCTCAAACCTGACCGTGCGTTGGGTCCATCCTCTCACTGACGCTCATACCGCCGGCGTCATCCACTCGCTCCGAGAGACGCAAGCACCAAGGCCCCACGACGATTATTGATCTGGCTGGCTCGGAGCCTCGGGGGCCCAGGATGTCTGCTTTGAGTCAGTTGCTGACGCAACAGCGACCAGTCGAGTTGGTCCGCAACCATGCCACAAGCCGACATTGGAGCTTCCCGCGTCGGCAGCTTCACCGAGTAGCGAAGCTCGGCAGTCCCCGAGCCCCGCTTACGGCGGCAGGCCCCGCTCGCGGGAGAAGTTGACCTCGGCGGGACTATGCAAGGGGCGGTGAGTTGGAAGCCGCTGCTCCCCTAGGCTGTTGCTCCGCCGGGCGCGCGTCCGCTGACTCAGTGGGCTCTCGGAACAAGTCACTGACCGCGCTGTCAATGAGCTGGAACTGCGTGACGAATTCGGTCGTGAGTCTTCGGTAGCTATCGTGGATCAGGGTGGTTTGATGACGGAGACGTGTCAACTCGCGCTCCTGAACATCGACGCGGCTACGCAGTGCATTTCGTTCAGCGACAAGGCGTTGAATTGCGCCCGCCGAGGCGAGGAGAAGGCGTTCAATGTCCTGGACGGAATCCAGTTGGTCGATTTGAGCGGGCTTCTCTGCTGCTTCGCTCATCACGCTGATGCCATGGGCTGCACTGTTCTTTTATACCACGCGCGCTGACCCTTTTAGTTCAAGATATACGGTTAACGCTAACTAGACTTTCACGTACCCAAGAGGGACGCGAGGAACTGAGCAGGAGACGCCTTCGGCCTATGGCGATTGCGTATGAGGAGCCGTCAAGATCGGCACGCGATAACACCAAAAAGAAATGCATGATGATGACGTCAGCGCCCACTGACACCACGCGGTACAAGATGACGGGCACGTACAAAACCGAAGCGGAAGCAAAGAGCGCTATGAGCACCATGAAGGAATGCGCCGCATAGGGGCTTCCATCCTTTTGCATGCGTAACTCAGCCGCCTCTGGCACGACCCGAGGCGGCATCTTTTTGCGATGAGCGCGAAAAAAGCCCCGGCCTGGGACCCGGGGCTTCAGTCTGGAAAAGTTGCTACGGGGTACCTGAGTTAATCCGCAGCTTGCCGCGTCACTTACTGGCTGGTCAAGCCAGGAAAGCCTGGTCACATTTTCGACCTGTCAATGCTAGTCCTCAGCGCGGCGCGGTTGCAGGGTTCGATTACATTCTGGACGGTGCCGCAGGCTCCCACATTAATCGCGCCTCAAATGAAGCGTCTCGCGAAACCCCAGACGTGCAGGGTTCCTGATAGGCGTCGGAGGGGTTTCCGCGTTGGAGGGCAATACCGTCTGCGCATTCGCTCTTATCGCAGTCCGTGCTCCAGGGTTTTCAATATTTTGTCCTTTGGCCGGATGCGGCCGCGCAGGGTTCCTAACAGGCTGCGTCGGAGGGGTTTCCACAACGGAGGATAATGCCGCATGCACATCCCTCTCTATTGCCGAGGACGGCAAAAGGGCTGTAACGGCAGGATGTGGTAGGCTGTCATTGAACAACGCAGCAGCAGAAGGCTCGGGAGTGCTCGCCGCTTCAGGCGGCTGTTCTGCAGCTGGAGTAGACTGCGGATTGGTTGTGGGCGATTCTGCGGAGACGAAGTCTGGGACGGTGCCGTGTCGCGGCGGTCCTCCTGAGACGAGGTCCGAAGCCTCTGAGACTTCGGACGGTAGGTCTGGGACTATGGCGTGTCGCGACGAGGCTGCGGGCACCTCTGCGGAGAGGATGGCTGTGGCCTCTGAGGGTTCACTGCTCGCTGCTTCGTGACCTTCTTTAAGTCCACCTGGAGCGTGCTCATTCGGTCCAAAAGCTTTCGACCGCTCCGCGTTATCAGACGCATTGGTCTCGCCTGAAACGATCGCTTTATCCGTGTCAGGAGCCGGCTGCTGTTCCGGCGAACTCCCGGTCTGATCGACTATACTCGCGCCGGAAGGCATAGGTGGTAGTTCGGGGTCGGCAGTAGGTCGACGCTCGTCAGCCGCTTGCTCTTCCGCCAGCGCTTCAGGGGCGGTTTGCCTCAATTCCTGGTCCCCTGCGTCCAGGCTGGCGTTCGTCTCAGTGAGGGATTGCTCTGACCCCCTTTGCTCACCCAACGTGTCGAGAGGTGCAGTTTCGTTCATGTGCTGCCAGACAAACGCGGTGATGACCAAAGCCACACCGATGAAAAAGGCTCCTACTCTCCAACGCTGTACGTTGCGCGAACTGATATGAGGAACATTTACGTCGGCAGTCAGTCGGGGCCGTGGTCTAAGGTCAATTGTCGGATTTCGCGCCGGTGACCATGGCACAGATCCCTGAAGGTGCGGGGGCAGGATCGTTGAAGCGCTACCTGTGCTTTCCTTAATTTGTGACGGTGTGAGATTCTTGGCGTGTTGCAAGCTCGCGCCACACAAGTTGACGTTGGAAAGGTCGACGCCGGCAAAATCTGCGTAGTCAAGACAGGCATCTGTCAAATTTGCCGCGCTGAGGTTGGCATGATCCAACCGCGCATGCATGAGGTCGGCGCCGGACATGTCGGCAGCCTGAAGATCAGCTGTCGAGAGGGTGGCGAAACGCAAGCTCGCGCCGCAAAAGTTGACTTTTGTTAAAGTGGCGCCGGCAAAATCCGCGTGATCAAGACGCGCATTGCTCAAATTGACAGTACTGAGGTTTGCCTGATCAAGCCGCGCATGCATGAGGTCGGCACCGGACATGTCGGCAGCCTGAAGATCGGCGGTCGACAAAGTCGCGAAACGCAAGTGGGATTCTCGCAGCCCTGCTGCCTTTAGGTTAAGGGGCCCTCCATTGGTGGGCCCCAGTTGACGCTCACTCGAAGTCAGAGAGATACCTGTCAGATCCGGAACCGTGTTGGGGTTTTTCTCACGCCAAGCGTTCCACGCTTTGGGACCGCTGCGCAAAATCTCTGAATGATGGGGGTCAGGAGACAATGCTACTCACCGACGCTTTCAGCTCCGCTAATCCTAAATCCCATCTCCAAGCCGCCCTGCAACCACTGCCTGGAGCTATCAAGGGCCAGCTGCGTGGGCGCTGGTCTCGCGGCTGTTGTTTGCGGCCTCCCGGGGTGACTTCTTTCCAGCTCTATCGGGCTGTTGCCCATTTGATCCATGGGCCTGCACCGAGCGGCCTTCAAAGTAGGCACCCCTCTCGATGGTGAGAGATCGGTGATGAATATCGCCAACAACATGCGCGTGCGACTTGAGAACCACGTCTGTGGCTTGTATGGGACCCTCGACTCTCCCGTCCACAACCACCCGCTCGGCTGTGATAGTTCCGGTAACATGGGCTTTACGAGAAAGAATAAGCGAAGTGCAGTGCAGTTCGCCATCCACCTGCCCATTGACCTCAACTAATCCTTCCGCAGTGACGCCTCCTACAATCTTCAGTCCTTCGGCGATAACTGTTTTACCACCACGCTTTGACCCAAACATGGCTCCCTCCTACGTAAGCCTCTTAGTCGGCTCAACCCCTTAGACGACTCTCATACCGCCAACGTGCTCGAGGTCCACCGACTTTTCGAACTGATAATTCGCATTGTCCGGATCGGACTCGGCCAGCTCGTGGGACATAGCAAGGCTCTCCTCGTGAATCGCTAAGGCCCTGGCGGCGGAGGCAGCCTTCACATCGGCCACCGTGGTTAGGCTCGCCGACAACCCTTCCTGAAATCGAGTATTGGTCTCGTCGGCCTTGGCCAAATGGCCATCGATGGCGAGCATCTCCTCAAAGACGGCGAGCACCGCTGCATAATCCCCCGCTGCGCGTTTGAGATCGTCGATCTTCTCGAGGCTCAAAGAGACATATTGCGTCCATTGCGTGTTGGACTTGTCCAACTCGACAAGACGACGGCGAATAGCGAGACTTTCCTCGTAGGCCTCTGCCGCAGCAAGCGTGTCGCCTAAAATGAACTTCACGCCGCCGATCCGATCGAGGCTCAGTGACACATTCAACTGCCACTCGGTGGGGTGGCCATCGATCGCTACGAGCCCACGGTCGATGGCGAGCATCTCCTCGTAAGCCTTAAGCGCCCCCTTTTCGTCGCCGGCCGCGACCCTCAGATCACCGATTTTTTCAAGGATTTCAGCTACAGCGTATTGCCAGCGCGTGTTGTTTGGGTCGATCTTAAGAAGGCGGCGGTGGATGACGAGGCTCCCTTCATAGGCCGTGAGCGCCCCACTGCTGTCAGGTAAGTCTAATTTCACATCGCCTAGCTTGTTGAGGCGCCTGGCAACGTCCCGCCACCGGCGAGGGTTGCGCGGGTCGATTTCTGCCAGTCGACGCCAAATGACGAGGCTCTCCTCGTAAGCGGTAATGGCCTGATAGCTCATCCCCTCATTACGGTACTCATCGCCGATCTGATCCAGAATATTCGCGGCGTCGCTTTGCCATTGGATGTTCCTTGGGTCGATTTGAGCCAAGCGGCGCCGGATGGCGAGGCTCTCCTCGTATGCCGCTAGCGCCCCGGCGTTCTCAGCGGAGGCGCTACGGAAATCGCCGATGCTGAGGTCACTCTGCTCCCGGGCATTGTTCATGTCGGTCGCAGTCGATTGGCGTGCGATAGCCAACCATTGTTGCGTGAAGCTCACTTGACGAACCAAATTTTCGTTGCTGCCACCCAAAAATATTTTCTTAACAGCATTGGTCAAAAACTGAAGTGCCATGATTTCCCCCAGTGAGGTCCAAGACCGATCCCTCATGATATTCACCCCTCGCCGACCTTGAGCTTCGGCCGACGATGGAAGTGCCGCGAAGCGTGGCCGTCGAGCATTAGACTTGTGGAAAATTCCCCGTTCTTCGCACTGATAAACGCTTGGAGACTTAGGACGGTTCCACAGGCGCCGACAGCACTCGCTGGCACCGCAGAAGGGAGGCCTCTCTGAGGAATGTCCGCCTAGGGTCACTCGGCGACATAAGCCGGCCATCCGCTGATGTCCGAAAGGGGCTCGGAATCGGTCATTAGACCACGCCGCTTGCATGTCGCCGAAGTGCCAATTGCGGAAGTAGTGGCTGGAGGCGATTGACACGGCCTTTGTGACTTAGAAAAACTAATCTGATCGCCGACCTCCGAGCCTCCAGACTCGCACACGCGTGCGGGCGGTGGATGGTTAGTCGGTTAGAATCCCGTCCGCCACTTCGAGCAATGTTGATCATCATTGATGACAGCTTCGGCTCAGAGGCGGGGATTCCCGGAAAGTGTCCTGGCGATGCTAATATAACCTAACGCCGACGAGACCCGGTCTCGCCGCGCGCACGTCCCGGTTCGTCCGCGGAAGCAAGCGGCCACGTATGTTGCGTAGACGCCGGAGGGGAGGATGCCAGATGCGCCAAATCAGCTATTAGTTTCTGGAGAATCCCCTGAGGCAGAGAGAATACGATGATTCCCCACTCCTTGGTGCGAAGGAGCAACCCCTTGGCCTCAGGCGTCTGCACAACTTGGTGACCTAGGACCGTTAGGGTCAACCGTACTTCGGCGGTGCCCTTCTTCGTCGGAATTTGAAGCGCCTGCAGAATCTGGCCGGCAGCCTCCCGGCTCAGCTCTATCGTCCTCTCTGTGTTGCCAGAGCTGAACGTGAGACGCAGTCCCCGTTTGGTTGGCACACCACGCTTAAGCCGCTCTAGGTACGTCATAATTTTCGCCCAACAAATGAATGTAATGAAGGAAGCGGGCCATCAGACAAAGATCGAGCACTGGGGAGATTCGCATCTCCCCACTACTCGACTGTTCGTGACACTATTTACCGGAACGCGCAGAAAGCAGCGCAGGCAGCTAGTGGACGAAGACATAGCCTGCCCAAACGGAGGCGCGGCCATTTTTCACTGGCGCTGCAGTCCCTCTAGACTTCCCAACTCTCGATGCCTCAATGCGTTCCCTGCGGTGTGGCAAAGTGATCCGTGCAGCAAATGACGGTCGCGCTGCGGCGCAGGATCACCCGGGCGCCCTCCAATCGTCTTCCGGTCGGAATTTTCCGGAATGGGTCAGAAGCTGACCTCTCAGCGCCCCATCGAGTTGGTCCGCTTGGTGCCATAACCGGACATGGAACGAAGTTCGCGGAAGCTTCCTCGCAAGCTGCGCAGCTCACACGGAAGCTGTAGATACGTGAAACGGTTCGCTATCGAACAGGAGCCTGGCATAGCTATCGGCACCAGGGGCTGGCGACGGCAAAGTTCGGTAGGTTACTCTCGATGTCTTCGGTCGTCTAAGCGGAGCCGCCGTCACAGGAAAACCTCAGTTCCGGACCGCGATCCTCGCCGAAACATACACAATACCGTTGCTCGATGAGCGCCATAATTGCGCTGCTGCCCGGGCCCATGATCGGCCGATTAGCTGCTGCGCCTGAAGTGTTGAAGAGGAAGGTAGCGTCAGGCACCTCATGACGAGCGCTTACATCAACCGCATAGCGACCGCGGTACCGCCCAACAACGTGCACGCAGGCTTTGTTCGCCTTGCCGAAACGCTGCTTCCAGAAGATCGTTGCCAAAGGACCGTATTCCGGCGCATGGCCGAAAGATCTGGTATCGAGCGCCGCTATTCATTCCTGACGCCCGCGTCAGAGAGCGATACGCCGGAGCTCGACTCGACCGCCTTCTATGTCCGCGGCCGGTTCCCGAGCACGGCGGTGCGCATGCGGCTGTTTGCCGCCAAGGCCCCTGAGCTTGCCAAAACAGCCGTTGATCGGCTCGAACTCGGGAGCGAACGCGGCGGACTCACCCATCTCCTCATAACGTGCTGCACTGGCTTCACCGCACCGGGTCTTGATCTTGAGCTCGTCGAGCGCTGCCGGTTGCCTCCTTCGATCGAGCGCACCATCATAGGTTTCATGGGATGCTATGCTGCGATCAACGCCCTCAAACTTGCGCGCCACATCGTCCGCTCGAATCCTAAAGCGCGAATCCTCATTGTGAATTTCGAGCTCTGCACGTTGCATCTTCAGGATACGAGCGATCTCGCCAAACTACTGACTTTTCTTTTGTGGGGCGACGGCTGCGCGGCATCTCTTGTCAGTTCAGAGCCCCATGGCCTTTCTCTCGATAGTTTCCGTGCCGTGCATTTTCCTGACACTACCGAGTTCATGCGGTGGAATATCGGGGACAGTGGCTTCGATATGGTTCTTTCGGGCAAGGTACCGGTGGCGATCGAGCAGGGCATTCGTATTCACGGCAACGAAATCCTTGAAGGGGCCGATCCGAATGCAATCGAGCTCTGGGCGGTTCATCCCGGTGGTCGGACCGTTGTCGATGCGGTCGAACGTGCCTTCGCTATTGCACCCACGGCGCTGTCGGCTTCACGCGGAGTCCTTCGCGATTTCGGCAACATGTCATCCGCCAGTATAATGTTTGTCCTGAAGCGGTTGCTTGACGCTGGCCGGCGAAACGCAGCCGGCTGCGGCATGGCGTTTGGGCCCGGTCTCATCGCCGAGACGATGTTGTTTCGAACGGGCCGTGCCGCTTGAGCGAAGGGGGCCAGGTTACGATGATCTTCCCCCGCCGCCTCGAAACCGAGTTGCTCGATGTTCTGCCGGCCGATGATCCGGCCGCCGTGCGGTCGCGCCGCGACCTTAGGCGCCTGAACGAGGTGATGCTGCACCCTGCCATCATGGCCCGGCGCATGCTCCGCCACTCAGTTGATGCGCCGAGGCGCATCATCGAGCTCGGTGCGGGCGACGGCAGCTTGATGCTTCGGCTCAGCCGGCGCCTCGCGCGACACTGGTCGGGCGTCGCCATTATCCTAGTCGACCGGCAAGACATTGTGACCCATGAGACGCGACAGGCGATTTCAAGCCTTGGCTGGCGCGAGGACCCCGTTACCCAAGACGTGTTTGAATATCTCGCTATCGCGGAACCGGCGGACATCATCATCGCCAATCTCTTCCTCCATCATTTCCAGCCCCCGCAGATTACCGACATCTTCACGCAATGCGCCAAGCTCGCCCCGATCTTGATCGCTCTCGAGCCTCGCCGCACCAGGCTTCCGCTCCTCGCCAGCCGGCTAGTCTGGCTGCTGGGCTGCAACCACGTGAGCCGGCACGATGCCGTAGCGAGCGTGCGTGCCGGTTTCCGAGACAGCGAGCTGTCCGCGTTGTGGCCAAACCGACAAGGCTGGAATTTCGATGAGGGAAGCGTCGGGCTTTGGACCCACTGCTTTGTCGCGCGAAAATGTTGAGAATTGCGGTGCCCAAACGCTACGACGCAATCGTCATCGGCGGCGGCCCCGCGGGCTCCACCACTGCGCTCATGCTGGCTCGGGCAGGGTGGGCGGTGGCACTCATCGAGAAAAGCCAATTTCCCCGGGCAAAGGTCTGTGGCGAGTTCATCTCGGCGAGCACCTTTCCGCTGTTGGCGGAATTCGGCCTGCTTGAGGATGTGCGCCGGCTGGCCGGCCCCGAAATACGGCGCGTCGGCATTTTCTCTGGTGAGACCGTCAGCACCTCGGATATGCCCGCGGTATCAGGCCGTTTTGGCAAATGGGGGAGGGCGCTCGGTCGCGAGCATTTCGATCTTCTTATGCTACAGGCTGCTGTCAGGGCGGGCGCCGATCTCTGGCAACCTTTTCGTGTCGCCAATATCGAACCCTTGAACCACGTCTGGCGATGCGAAATCAGACACGGCAACAACAGCACCTCTCTGTTCGCCAGGACCATTGTCGCGGCCAACGGTTCGTGGGAGAAGAGTCCCTGGCTTCCTGATTGCTCGGTGCCGCACAAGGCGTCCGACCTCCTTGCCTTTAAGGCGCATTTCGACGGCGCCGACCTGGCGTTCGATCTCATGCCCTTGCTCGTCTTTCCCGGCGGCTATGGGGGCATGGTGTGGAGCGACGCGGGGCGGGTAAGTCTTTCCTGCTGCATTAGCCGCAGGACCGTGGACCAATGCCGCAAGAGCGAAGAGCGCGTTGGGGACGCCGTGCTGCGGCATCTGCATCATGCCTGCGGGGGTTTGGCGAGCGCGCTGAAGCGGGCAAGGCTCCGAGGTGTCTGGCTTTCTGCTGGTCCGGTCAGACCCGGAATCCGTGTAGCATTTGCCGACGGGGTTTTTCGTGTCGGCAACGCCGCCGGTGAGGCACATCCCATTATCGCCGAGGGCATCAGCATGGCAGTACAATCGGCTTGGTTACTCGGCCGTACATTGATCTCTGAGCAGAATTCGCTCGACAATGCCTCAATTCTTGCCGATGTCGGTAGTGCTTATGCCGCTAGCTGGCGCGCGCATTTCGCTAGCCGCATCCACGCGGCCGCCGTCTTTGCTCATACATTAAAGCGCCCCGAAAGCGCCGCCCTCGCGCTCGCTTTGCCGAAGCGTTTCCCGGCGCTCCTCACGTTCTGTGCTGCGCTCAGTGGGAAGACCAAACAAATTCCGATCGGCCCGCCCGTGTAAAGCTTACGATCTCCGTATCCGGAGCTGGTTACGATGCATCCACACAATAGCGCCGAGGATGACCGCCATCACAATCGTGTGGATAATGTCCTCATGCAGAACGAGCAGCTGCGCCAGAAAGGCTCCCACGCTGACAATGGTTAGCAATAGCGCTCCAAACGCCGTGGTCGACGGCCAAAGGAGCAAGGCGGCGCCCCCCAATTCCAACAGAGCGGTGAAGTAGCGGAACCACTGACCGAAACCCACGCGTTCAAACACATCAACCACAGCGGGGAGTCCCGCGAGCTTGGCGCCGCCCGTGAATAAGAAGAGCGCTGCGAGGAGGATTTTCACTAGCCAAAATCCGATCGTCTTAAGGCGAGCAACGCTGATATGGGCGGTGGTGGCCGGCATCTATCGCTAATATTGCGAGCTGCCCGACCGCAGGGCTTTCTCGAGAGCCTGATATTCCACGCAGGTCGTGCCGCAGCGTTTCTCGATTTCCACAAGCTCGAGCCAAGCCAGATCAAGCTCACCCTTGCTGACATATCCCTCGCCGAGATATTCGCGCGTGTCGACATTGTCGGGATCGATATCCAAGGCCTTCTTGTAAAGTGATATGCCGAGGTCGATGTTGCCGAGCTTGCGATGGCTATAGCCGAGATACGTCAAGACGGCGGGATCGTTCTCATTCGACGCCATCTCGAGGACTTTGATGGCGTCGTGGTAATGGCCGTCCAGGGCCAGCTGCCGACCCGCTCGCGCCAAGTCCTCGTCTGACAGTGATCCCTTTTTGACCGCTACGCATTTTTTTTGCTGCTTGCTCCAGGCCGTGCCGCTTGGGCATTTTTTGGACTTGCCCCAGTTCCAAAAATCGAAGCCGTAGCTCGGCGAAGTCCATGTGACCGCCAAGGCCACCATAGTCAGTGACAAAATGGCCGACAGCCGTCTCTTCTGTTGGCTGGATTTCGCAAATGTCATCGTGTTACTCCCGTTTGTTGGCTCCGTGAGTGTGCGCAGAATCTACTCCGCCGCCAGCCTGACGTAGGTGCCGTTTGACACCGGGCAGGCCTCCCAGAGCTCGTCGAGTGCATGGATCAAGTTCGCCATCTGCTCGTCCGAGTGCACTGGCGATGGTGTGAGACGCATCCGCTCGGTGCCCCGCGACACAGTCGGATAATTGATTGGCTGTACGTAGATCCCGTATTGGCGGAGCAGCGCGTCGGTCACTGCCTTGCAGTGAATCGGGCAGCCGACCATCACAGGGACGATATGGCTTGGATTGTCCATAACGGGCAAACGTTTCGCCTTGAGCGACCTCTTGAGTGTCCGAACCCGCTCCTGGTGGCGGGCGCGCTCGATCGCGCTCGTCTTCAAATGGCGGATGGAGGCGAGCGCTCCGGCCACGATCGCAGGCGCGAGCGATGTCGTGAAGATGAACCCCGAGGCAAACGAGCGGATCGCATCGCAGAGGTCGCGGGAGCCGGCGATGTAGCCGCCCATGACGCCGAACCCCTTGGCGAGTGTGCCATTGATGACGTCGACCCGGTCCATGACGCCGTCGCGCTCGGCTATGCCCCCGCCGCGCGGGCCGTACATGCCGACCGCGTGCACCTCGTCGAGGTAGGTGAGCGCCCCGTACCTCTCGGCGAGATCGCAGATCGCCGCAATCGGCGCGATGTGTCCGTCCATGGAGTAGACGCTTTCGAAGGCGATGATCTTGGGCGTGCCCTTCGGAAATTTCTTGAGTTTCTCCTCGAGGTCGGCAACGTCGTTGTGACGAAAAATGTGCTTCTCGCACTTCCCGCGGCGGATGCCCTCGATCATCGACGCGTGATTTTTCTCGTCCGAGAACACCACTGTGCCAGGAACGAGCTTGAGGAGGGTCGAGAGTGTAGCGTCGTTGGCAACGTATGCTGAGGTGAAAAGAAGCGCGGCTTCTTTGCCGTGGAGGTCGGCAAGTTCGCTTTCGAGCTCCACGTGATAGTGGGTTGTGCCAGAGATATTGCGCGTGCCGCCAGAGCCGGATCCCACGGCGTCGATCGCCTCGTGCATGGCCGTTAAGACCGCCGGGTGCTGGCCCATGCCGAGATAATCGTTGGAGCACCACACCGTGACCTCGCGCGAGCCACTTGTCGCGAAATAATCTGCCACTGGAAAGAACCCGCGGCGGCGCTTCAAATCCGCGAAAACGCGATATCGACCTTCTCCATGAAGGGTCTCGAGCCGCTGCTGCAACAAGCCCTCGAAGTTCATGTCAACCATCATCACATGTAGTCCCCGTGGATACGCAGAGCAGTCATTCGGCCTTCAGGCCGAGTTCAATCGCCGCGGTCGTAATCTTGCCCGATGCTGCCGAGTCGTCCTTGAAGACCTCAAGCGCCTTGCGGAACGCTGTTGCCGCGACCTCTCTCTCACCGAGCACCACTCGAGAGCGCATAAGGAGAATCCAGCCCTCGACGTCTCGCGGAGAACTCTCCAGGCGATCTGCTAAGCCATTGACCATCGATAGGATTGCAGCGTCACGCTCGCGCGGAGGCATCGCTTCGGACTTGGCAGGTTTCTCGACGCTTGGTCCGTCACCACCCTTGCCGACGGCCTCGGTCCGCAAAGACGAGGCTGTCTCTAAATTGGCGCTTTCGGAGGCCTTCGCCTTGGCCTCCTCGTATGAGAGCTTGAGCTCGGCGGAACTCGGATCGAGCTCTACGGCTCTCGCATAGGCGGTAGCTGCCTGTTCATAGCGCGCCATGTGGAAATAGGACCAACCGAGCATCCGCCAGCCTTCGATGTCCTCTGGCGTGGTCTCGAGCCGAGCCGTTAGCCGTTCGATCATCGTGTTCACATCAGGCAGCAGTTTGCCAGTTGCCGCCATAGCCGCCGGTTCTTCGGTTCCAATAGAACGTGTGTAGTCCGTGAGGCGCGCAAGCATTTCGCCATTCGACCCAGAACGCGACAGCGAGAATGAGATCGTGTCCCCTGAGCCGGTGGCCTCGGGAGGATCCCCCACATAAGAAGTAACTGCGCCAATGCCTGCAACGAGGAGAAAGGCCGCGGCAGCCACGATCAACGTCCCGGCTGCAGACCCTGATGTGCCGCCGGCTAAATTAGTCCGCATGGCTGCATCCCCATTTGGGTAACGGGTCATCTCGTGATACTATTCCTTCGCCGT